>Ga0307478_10000333_pt1 | contig 50862 bp, 52 predicted proteins | sample atmos_gasesECM4C_2_FD_203713 | JGI IMG/M metagenome (GOLD analysis project Ga0307478, IMG submission 203713) | Hardwood forest soil microbial communities from Morgan-Monroe State Forest, Indiana, United States - atmos_gasesECM4C_05 | ecosystem: Environmental > Terrestrial > Soil > Temperate...
GGCCAACCGGATCCATTCTTCGGTCGCGACAACAGGCTTCAGGTAGAGTTTCGAAGCAGAGTTGTTCACGCGCGCGCAGTGAAGTTCAAGGTCGGGAGTAACACCTTCGAAGGCGCGGGCGCCATCGAAAACGACCGAGCAAAGCCAGGCGGCATGCGTGCGCGGTCCCATGATCGGGACATTGCCCTCGTGCCAGGCGTTTTCGAAATACGTCCAGGTTTTGGACCAACAACTCGCGGCTGTCAATCAACTTCCTCCGGCGTGATTCCTGGTCAGTGCTTCGTTCTTTGCATTGCGGCGTCCATTGATTGCCGCAGCGCGATGGCGAGTTGGCCGACGAAAGGCTCAACCAGCATGCTTGCGGGATTTACGGGCAGAACCATGACTTCCAGGCCCTTTGCCAGCCGATCCCATTTGTAATCTGGATTGCTGAAAACGCGATACTGTTTTCGGGGACGAAAATCCGTCAGCACGCCGGGATAAGGTTTCGGAATATAAGTCCACGAGGCCCGGTCATTCGCTTGCCAGATTTGCCCCAGCACCAGCGAGTCTGACAGCGTTCCATGCCCGTTTTCCTGAAATCGGGCTAGCAGCTTGCCCTTCCACACCGGAATCCGGTTTCTGAGAATTTCAACTTTCTCTCCAAAAAACTTTGTTTTGTCACCAAAATCAAGACTAAGAAAACTTGTGGCATGGAAGAAGAGCCGCTCAATCGCGTGCGAACTCTTGCTCCAGACATTAAGCGGAATCTTGTGCCAATTCATCGTGTCGAACAAAGCGAGGAGTGCAACTGTCTCTCCTTGTTCGCAGAGTTGTTGCGCCGCTTCGTACGCAACCGTCCCACCCATGCAATAGCCGCCAATAAAATATGGCCCTTGAGGCTGGGCCTTCCTGATCTCCCTTACATAAATCGCAGCCATCTCCTCGACTCTTTGCAATGGCGGCGCGGCACCATCCAGACCCTGAGACTGAAGACCGTAGAACGGCTGGTCATCACCCAGATGCTGCGATAGTTCCCGGTACATCAGAACCGTGCCGCCGGCCCCATGAATGCAGAAGAAAGGTGGACGGGATCCTGCTACTTGGATCGGCACCAGCGGTGACCATCTGTGGTTTGACGCTTCTCCACGAAGAATGACAGCAAGCTCCTCGATCGTCGGCGCTTCGTAAAGGGTAGCGAGCGGCAGCTTGATTCCGAATAGTTTTTCGACTTGAGAAAACATCCGGACCGCGAGCGAGGAGTCTCCTCCGAGGTCAAAGAAATTCTGATCGGGGCCGATGCCCTCGACGCCCAGTTCCTCTTGCCAGATGCGAGCGAGTTGCTTCGCGGTGTCATCGTCGGGGGCGACGAATTGAGCAGGTGAAACGCCGGTGGTAGACGCTGATACCATGTTTGGCCCGTGGCAGGTCCGTTACTTCTTCATCAAGCCGGGACTCCTATTTCGGGGTAACCAACCGCGAGGGGGAGAATGCGCGGGCCGCGACCGGAGTCTCTGTGGTTCTTGTTCTGGTGCTGCTAAGTCCACTACGTGCGTTTCATAAGCATATGGAAACGCATATCTTATGTCCAGTGACTGTAGTCATCCCAAAAATCGCGCAGTCCTACCATGGGAACGTTCCCAAGTTTAATGCAAATCGTCTGGGACCATAAACTCACTTAGGGGAGGCATAGCCGAAAATGGCCTTTAGCTCAAGAAACTCTTCCAGGCCAGCTTCGCCCCATTCTCTGCCGTTTCCCGACTGTTTATAGCCTCCGAAGCATCCCCCGAAATCGACCCGCGAGCCATTGATATGGACATTCCCTGTCCGAAGGCGTTTCGCCACCTTCCGGGCGCGTTCGCTGCTTTCGGATGTTACAAAACCCGATAATCCATAGTGCGTGTCGTTGGCGATTCGTATCGCATCCTCTTCGTCGTCATAAGGTATTATGCAGAGCACCGGTCCGAAGATTTCCTCGCGGGCGATAGTCATATCGTTGCGAACGTCCGCAAAAACGGTTGGTTTGACGAAATAACCTTTCGTAAGACCATTGGGAGACCCTGGGCCTCCGGCGATCAACTTTGCACCTTCTTTGACTCCGACGTCGATAAGGCGCTGCACCTTCTCGAATTGCGCCTTGCTCGCGAGAGGCCCGATGCCGACGCCTTCCGCAAAAGGATCTCCAACTTTGGTGGCGTCGGCCGCTTGCTTCGCAGCGCTTGCCGCCTCAGCCATTTTGGATCGGGGAACCAGCATCCGGCTGGGCGCATTGCACGACTGGCCCGTGTTGCGGAAACATTCCTGCGCGCCCAGTTTGACCGCATTCGCGAAATCGGCGTCATCGAGAATAATGTTTGCCGATTTGCCACCCAATTCTTGTGTTACCCGCTTCACCCCGGGAGCGGCGGCTACCGCGACGGCAACGCCCGCTCGGGTTGATCCAGTAAACGACACCATGGCCACATCGGGATGAGACGAAATCGCCGCTCCGACCGTGGGCCCATCGCCATTTACCAGGTTGAAAACACCCGGCGGAACGCCAGCCTCATGCAAAATCTGCGCGAACAATAAGCCAGAGAGCGGTGCTATTTCACTGGGTTTGAGAACCATGGTGCATCCAGCGGCGAGCGCAGGAGCTACTTTGCAAACGATCTGATTCATGGGCCAGTTCCACGGCGTGATGAGTCCGCACACGCCAATCGGCTCTTTGCGCATCAAGGTCGATCCCTTGAGCTCTTCGAAATTGAAATAGCCCAGCACCTTCACAATTTCCATCAGGTGACCCACCCCGGCTGCTACTTGCGCTCTTTTGGAAAAGGTGATGGGAGCGCCCATCTCCTGGGAAATCGTCTGGGCCATCTCCCCTGCTTTGGATTGATAAACCTCAATGATCCGACCCAGCAGCGCGACCCGCTCATCCACGCTTGTTTCTGAATACGAATCGAAGGCGCGCTTCGCTGCCTTCACTGCAAGGTCAACATCGGCGGCGCAGCCCAGCGAAATGGTCGCGAGCGGCTCTTCGTTGGCAGGATTAATAACCATGAAGTCGTGGGCTTCAGCCGGGTCGACCCACTTTCCATCAATGTAGAATTTTCGCAAGTCTTTCATAGGTTCTAGTTTAATTCGGAGCGTGCCCCGTCGAAACGGATGGGTCGGACGCAGACGTTAGCGAGTTCGTAGCTCGCTGATTCCCAGTCAATGAAAGCACCGCAAAAGCCGTCGCCGCATCGCTCATAAAGCGCCCGGTGTCAGACAAGGCACGGCGTCGCTTGTTCACTGAAGAAGCCGGCCAGGAACCATCCGATGCATTCTGGTTGTTCGCCAGCCACGAGATGCCGCGCTTCAATTGAACGTGGTCGCGGGATACGCCTGCCTCTTGCAGAGCGAGCGTAATAAGTCCGGTGGCGACGCCGTCGCTTTTGCCATCCATCGGCGTGCCGTCCTCGCGAATCCACATATTGACAAGCTTTTTTGGAGTCCAACCGCTCCATTTCCACGCGATCGAAGCCAGTCTCCAGCCACCGTCTGCCTGCTGTTTGCCCAGGATCTCCTTGATGATCGTTTGTTGCTGCTCGGGCGCCAAAAGTCCCGGCAGCTTCGCAGAAGCCCACAGAAGAAAAACACGATTGATGGTGGATTGAGCTTCGCTCTCCCGCCTCAGGTATTCGCGCAGACGATTGAGATGATCCTGGATTTCTGGGGTCGAGCGGTAATCCCCCGGTGCGATTCCTGTAGCCATCGCGGCCAGGCACGCGCCATAGTAGTTGGAATCATTTGCCTCCCACGGCTCCTGTTCGAACTGCAGCCAACGCCACGAGCCACTCTCTTTCCCTGCAGCTTGCTGTAGTGCCCACATGTTGTCGAATGCGGCGCGGGTGTCGTTGGTGAGTTGCCCGGTCGGAGCGTCGTGACTGGCAAGAATCAGCGCATTGAGAACCGATTCTGTTCCACGCGATTCGACGGCCTTGTGGTCGTATCCCCGATCGCTGTAGTACGGTCCAACGTCCTTCCACAGCCGAACGCGCTTCACGACGTTTTCGATCAGCTTGCTTTCATTAATCGACGGACCCGACTCCACGAGCACGGCGCGAAGGACCGGTCGAGAGAGAGCATAAGGCAATGCCGTATGGCACGAGATGCAGAAAGTTCCGTGATCGCGTGCGGACCCGTTCCATGCATTCCACCAGGCCTCGCGATAGTCGAGATAAGCGGCCGCTGTTTTTGGATCCCATGAACTGGAGACCTTCGGCGCGGCCTGTGTGCAAGCCACCATGGCTCCGGCAACGAGGCACGTACCGAGGGCGACTATTCCTCGTATGCCTGACTTCATTTGAGTCTCCTCAACACAGCGCAAACGATGCATAGCACAAAACCGGAAAAATATATCAGGGGAGGGGAAATGCTCTGCGAACCGGGGCGATCGACAACCTCGAATTATTGTACAAGAAAGAGGCAAGTCTCGAACTATGCTTGGCGATTGAGTTGGGGTTTGAGCCCAACGCCAAAGCATTCGTAGACCGAAGAGATCATCCGCTGCAGCGTCTGCCGGAACACCAGCGTAATCCACGCTAATCTTCCAATCGAACGCTCTCCCGCCGTTTTCCACATTGCCAGCAACAGCCGCAGACGTTCGCGCTGGGTCGCCCGGATTCTTACTCCCTTTGCGGCGATGATCTCGTACGCTCTTCTCTCCAGGTAAGCTGACTGCGCATCCTTCCGCAGGCACGCCAGAAAAGACAGTTGAATGGTGTGCTCGACGACGGCGTCGGGAACGAACAAGGGGAGTTCCCCGCGCTGTATGAGATTCACAAGTAGAAGAGTATCCTCCGCTCGTAGCGCTGTGGGATCAAACAGATCGGTTTCGAGGGCTGCTCTCGCGCGCCGGATGGCAAAACCAGCGGTATTCAAGTAACGAATACGGCCATCGGGCTGAAGCATGTGCTCTTGCAGAGCCATGAGCCTCAACTCTTCCGCTCTGCCGACCAGGCTGGAGCGGTTTCCCAGCAGGCGCAGTTGAAAGTAATCGTGCTGTGGAGCGTGCGCTACCGTTTCACCAAGGATGGCCAGACAATTTGACCGGAGGCGGCAGTCGGCATCTACGAATAGCACTACCTCGCCCTTGGATGCCCGAATTCCATGATTGCGCGCGGCGGGAATTCCCGCGTGAGATTGTCGAATCGCAGTTAGCCGATATCCTGGAGCCGGGTTGCGAATGGATTCCGGCGCACTCTCAGTGCTGCCGTCGTCTACGACGATGACTTCAAAACTTGGACTGTTCGACTGCTTCCTCAATGACTGCAAACACTGGTCAAGCGATATCCAGTCGTTGTAAACAGGGATCACGATGCTGAACATCGGTGGGGTTGTAGAATCCTTTTCGCACGGAATCATAGCCCGCCTGGAAGTTGCGTCTTGAAGAGGTAGGATTTCACACTCAATCGTGAAATCAAAGTTGGAGCGAGGGTACTTTAGTTACAAATACCTCGATTGTTCTCGCGGGGGTACTCTGAGATTGCGAGGATAACGAACCCCAAAATTGTTGTCAGAATGAAGCTTCCATGCCATTGAACTCGCCGACTCGCGGCGTCCGGCCACGCACCTCCGTTTTCGCATTCGGTCTCGTCGTCATCCTCGCAGGTGCGTTGCTGACCGTCTGTACAAGCTGCCGAGGAGCGCAGAGTCCAGTCTCCAGTCCGCAGGTGTCAACAGCCAGCAGACAACCCTCGCCTTCTCCGAGTTCCTCTCCAAACAGCTCTCTGGTTTGCCCTACGCTGGGTTCCTCTCTAGTGCAGGAGCCGCTCCCAGCCAATGCGGGACACCGCGTCATCCTGTCGTGGAAGGCCAGCGCTCCACCAAATGCCAAGCACGGCGCCGCCGTTGGCTATTGCATCTATCGCGGGGAGGGCCGTCGAGACCAGTTTCCAAAACTAGTCAATGCCACTCCATTCCCAAGCACGCGCTGCATGGACGACTGGGTTGAAAACAGCGGCAAGTACACCTACGTGGTTCGGGGCATCAGCGTTCGGAGGTCTGAAAGCGGCCCGTCGAACGTAATCTCTGTCGTGATTCCATCCAGTAAATCCGGCAATTCGTCTACTTCTGCGATTTCGGCCCCCCTGTGCAGACAGCCGATTGCGGCGAGTAAATAGTGGTGGCAGTGAATTGCTGCTACAATTTCGCTAACGCGATGCACCTATTTTGGGGCAGTCTTTCGGTGGTTTACGTCGCCACAATTATCGAAAGAAACTAGGAGGACAGTTCTATGGATCGATCCGCTTGTCTGCATCTAGTCGCAAGAATTATGTATTACGTGGGATGGCTCACTCTGTTGTGTGGGGGATTGGTGCATCTGAACATTGCCAGGACCTTATTCATGGCAATGAGCTTGACGAAGCGGAATCTCTTCGAAGTCAGCGTGATGTGCTTCGTCATTTGCATGGCATCGGAGATCCGTGTCCTTGCTTCGGGCGGGAAGGGTTCTGCGGCATCATAAGAAGTAGGCAGCTTGAGAACCACGCCGCTATGGCGAACGGCTTCATCAAGAGGTAACTGTGCCAGGCGAACCGGGCCGAGAGTCGATTCTCAAGAAATCTCCGCTTCTGTTTTTTTCGCTTCTCGGAGCAATTTCTCTTGCACTCTGGTGGCATCCTCTTCAATCGTCACTGGCTTTGGCCCTCAGCGACGAGCGCTACACTCACCTGCTTCTGATTATCCCGATTAGCGCCGTTCTGATTTTCTTGGATTGGAAAGCGCCAGCATCTGCGGATCGATCGGGTGTGAGCATCGGTTCCGTGTTGCTCGCTGTGGCGGTTGCGATGAGTGCGGTTGCGAGATGGAGACCGTTTTCGCTTTCCGTCGATACCGGTCTCTCGCTAAACATGGCGGCATTCGTGCTTTGGTGCATCGGAGCTTTTCTCTTTTGTTTCGGCGCTCGCGCGTTCCGTCGTTCGCTTTTTCCGCTGTGCTTTTTGTTCTGGCTGGTTCCTCTTCCGGAATTTATCCTGGACACCGTCATTCGATTGCTACAGCAAGGTTCCGCAACAGCCGCGTATTTTCTTTTCGTGGCGGCACGCGTACCGGTTGAGCAGCGCGGCCTGCTGTTACACATTCCAGACCTGATTCTCGCGGTTGCTCCGGAGTGCAGCAGCATCCGCTCGAGTTTAATGCTCGTGGTTACAAGCATGGTGCTCGCGCAACTTCTCCTGCGCTCGCCGTGGCGAAAGGCGTTTGTGGTTGCCGTAGCAATCCCGCTTTCCATTGCCAAGAACGGGCTTCGGATATTCACCATCGGAATGCTGGGAACGCGAGTCGATCCGAGTTACCTGACGGGAAGACTTCACCGGCAGGGAGGAATCATCTTCTTCCTCATTGCTGTGGCAGCAACTTTCTTGTTGCTCTGGGTGGTGCGTCGAGGAGAACGAGGAGCCGGGAGCAGAGCCAAGGTCACTGCTTAGGGTTAGCGATGGGCCAGGTCGAACGCCACGGCGCCCGCCGACGCTCCAATGTTCAACATGGAAACTGCGCGCTCCATTTTGTGATGGCCAGTCTTGTGGAACAAATAGCTGAGTCCGACGACGCCGGCGGTCTCGCCCGCGAAGTTCACGGCTAGTCCCGCCGTACTGCCGGTGAACCAGCTGGTGATGGGGTTCAGTTCCCGACCGCCGCTGCGCAAGTTGTCCCGCGTTACAACGAAATCAGCCGCGCTGAAAGCCGCGCTGGTGGCAAACAACAGACTGTTCTCGCGATCTAGGAATCGGTGTTGGGTCGGCGTTTCAGGCAGAGTCACTGGAGCTGGCCTTACCGTAGGAGCCGGTTCGAACGATGGGGCTTCCATCATCGAAGGCTGAAGCAGCGCCGCAGAAACTTGTTGGCATACGGCCACGTGGCACAGTCCCAGAACCACGAGCACAATCGCCGCTTTAGGTTGAATCGTGCGAATCCAGTTCATTGGTCACCTTAGTGAGGGCCCGGCATTGGCCGCCTGTACTAGTACTATCGCATGTGCGGGGCCATGGAGAATGGCCCCTCAGTGCCACTAAGACATTTAGAATGATTACCTTGGGGCGGGGGGAGATACACCGAAGTCACTCGTTATATGCAAGTTGTTGCATACAAAAAGTCACTCTCGCCCACGATTTTCACGTGAGGCGAGAGTTGAAGGAACAATAGATTCGAGACAATGGAGAGAAACTGTTCTTACGGCACCACGGCTTGCACCGGTGTCGACTTGCCACTTTCCTGGCCGGCAGAATTCACCGACGTGGCTGAGTAATAATATGTTTGGCCTGCGGTGACCGTGCCGTCCATGTAGGCGGTATTTGGATCGACCGACGAATTGATCTTCGCGTATGCGCCGGTGGCAGACAGGCTTCGGTACACGTTATAGCCTACGACTCCCGATGTACTGTTCCAAGAGAGGTTGACGGTATAGGTAGGCATCGTGCCCGTTCCGCTCAGAGGCTCGGTTGCCTGAGCGTTCGAGGCATTGCTGATGAACGACAGATTGCCCGAGGCCGATCCGCCGCTTTGGGGTGAAAACGCCACGTTGAACGATACTCTGCTGCCGGCTTGAATCGTGAACGGCAGCGAGGCTCCCTCCAGAACGAACAGGGAACTGCTGCTGGCTGCGGACGTAACGGTTACGTTTGCGCCGGCAGCACTCATCGTCATCGTCTGAATTCCGGTTTGTCCCACCGTTACGTCGCCGAAGTTCAGCGGAGCCGGGGCGATTGTCAATTGGCCTGGGGAAGAGGATGTGCCCGTACCCATTAGGGGTATGGTGACCCCTCCGTTTGGCAGGATCACGCTTCCGCTGGCCGCTCCTGACACCTGCGGCGCAAACGTCACGCTAAAGTTGAGAGACTGCTTCGGCGCAAGGATCATCGGCAGATTCAGGCCGCTGGCGGTAAATCCTGTGCCAGTCATTTCGACCTGTGTCACGCGGATGAACGACGATCCAGAATTGGTGACCGAAACCGGCAGAGTAGCATTGGACCCGACCGCGACATTGCCAAACCCAAGGATTGACGGGCTCGGAGTCATGGACTCGTTTGCCACGCCGGCCCCACCGACGTAGACATCAAGCGAGGGATTGGCTGCATTACTGCCGAAGGTGATGACCCCTCCCGTCGATCCCACGACCGTGGGAGTGAACGTCAAATTCATGCTGACGCTTTCGCCCGGCGCGACTGTGAATGGCAGGTTCACATCGGCCGAACCAAAACTGGAAACGCTCGAGGTCAGGCTTGAAACCGTAATCGTAGTCGATCCCATATTGGTCAACGTAACCGGGATCGTCTCCGTCTGATGGAGGCTCATCGTTCCGAACCTCACCGTTCTCGGCGAGCAAAACAATTGCCCTGTCGTGGCTTCCGAACTTGTGGGCAGGAAGCCGATCAGGAGAACCGTGATGCTGATTAGGTAGTAAACGCGGCGGAAGGGCAGTGAATGAAACTTTGACTGGGGGAGTCGCATAGCATCTTCAGTCTGCAAGTATTAAGGCGGGCGAAAAAGATTCCGAGGGTTCATGAACCCCCATGTCCTATTGGACAATAGGGCTTTCAAAATCGGATTTCCTTCAGAAATGCGGGGAAATCACATATTCGCTCTTTGCAATAGTCAGGGGGCTTAGGTCTCGCGAGTGGTCGGCTCGCTGCTGCTCGGTTTGTTTGACGGTGCCGGGCGTTTTGCAACACGGTGTTAGGCCATCCCAATTTGCCAAACCTTGCATCGTGAAAGCGTCGCTAACGGAAGACTGAGTCACACCCAGGAATTCCACCTAACATAAGTCTGCCTCTTGAACCTGCCCGGTGCGGGAACACCCCGAATCTGACCTTGGCGGAATTTCAGAAGAGACTAGCTCTAAAGGCTCTTATGACTTGGAACGTTGCCGGGTTTTTGCAGGTGCGGATATTAGTCTACGTTAATTACTAAAAAGCCTTTTAGCTGACTCAGCCTTCACGCAAGGCCACAATGGGACTTATCTTGGCTGCCCGACGTGCGGGAATATAGCTGGCTGCCAAGGAAACCCCTAACAAAATGAGAGGAACCGCAAGGAATACGATTGGATCGATCGCGCGAATTCCGTAGAGCAGAGCCGCCATCATCGGCGCAGCTACCGCCGCCAAGGTGAGTCCAACGCAGACCCCGACGCCAGCCAGCAACGTCCCCTGAGTCAAGATCAGCCTGAGAATATGACTTCGCTGGGCTCCTAAGGCGATACGTACGCCGATCTCTTGCGAGCGTTGTCCCACCAGGTAGGCCAGCAATCCATAAATCCCAACAGAAGCCAACAGGAGCGCCATCCCAGCAAAGGTTCCCACCAACTCAGCGGAGAAACGCTGCGGAGCCATGGAGCCTTCCATGACGGCATTCAGCGATCGAACGCCGAACACAGGCAGGTTTGGATCGACCGCCTGGACGGCACTGCGAATTTGTGGTTCGAGGCGAGATGGAGCTAGCGGCGTCCGCAGCACCAAGCTGAGAAGCCTGGTCCTGCGCTGGTAAATCGACGTATAGATATGAGGAAGTCCAATGTCAAGGTCTGCGTATTTGATGTTCTTGACAATGCCGACTACCGTCACCCACGGCTGGTTCGAGACGCAACCGGCCAGTTGTTCCGCGATGGTCACCTGGCTGCACTCCTGACCGAACTTGAGCCGTCTGCCGATAGCGTCGCGACCTGCCCAAAACCGTCGAGCGGCTATTTCATCGATGATCGCAACCAGGGGCTTGTCACCCTCATCGCTTTCACTAAAGAAACGGCCCCGCACCAAGGAAGTTTGAATCACCCTAAAATAATCTGGGCTTACCTTGATTACTTTTGCGGCAAGCTTTTCCGAAAAGTCAGGAGGCAAATCTTCGATGGTGAGCTTGGTCTCACGGTTATCCGGTACAGGAGTGGCAGGCAAATCTGAGGTGACTGCAGCCAGTTGGACGCCGGGAATTGCGCTCCCCCTCCGCAAGAGTTCCCGGATAAAGGGAGCGGTCTGGGAAACGTCGGAATAGGGATCAAGTTTTGGATCATTGGGTCTCGAAAGCCAGATGCTCGAAACCACGACATTTGCGGAATTGAACCCAGGATACTCCTGCAGCAGGCGCCAGAAGGTCCGCATCAGCAGACCAGCTCCGATCATAAGCACCACGGTAAAGGCCATCTCGGAAACGATAAGCAAGCCGCGCAAGCGGTGGGTCTTGGTGCTATAACCAGAGCCGCGGGACCCTTCCCGGAGAGCGGCAAAGAGGTCAGCTTTGGTGGACTGGATGGCTGGAACAAGGCCAAACACCAGGCCGGTAACGAAAGAGATAAGAATCGCAAAACCCAGGACTACCCAGTCGATGCCGATTTCACTTTGTCGTGGAATGTTGAACGGCACAAAGCGAAGAAGAAAACGCAGAAAGCCTTCGGCGGTGAGAACGCCGACCGCACCGGCAACCAAGGACAGCAACACCGACTCGGTGAGCATTTGGCGGATCATCCGAGGCCGGCTTGCTCCCAGGGCCAGCCGCATGGAAATCTCGCGCTGTCTTCCGGAAGCACGGGCGAGAAGAAGATTTGCGAGATTGACGGAGGCGACGAGAACGACCAGGATTACCGCTCCCATAAGGACCAGCAGAGTGGGCCGAACGTTGCCCACCAACGATTCCTGCAAGGAGCGAATCCGAACCGTCCGGGTAGATCCGGGGGGATAATCGGAGGCAAAATCCCTTCTTTGCTGGACCGCCATGATATCAAGTTTGGCTTGGGCTTCTCGAAGAGTTATTCCCGGTTTAAGTCTGGCGATTGCCGCCGGTAAAATGCGCGCCCGGCGCATGGGCTTGGGGAAGGGGTCTGCACTATACCCGGCAGTCAGCCATACTTCTACATCCGTCACGCCGGGGATTCCCGGATGGCGAAATCCAGGAGGAAGAACACCGACAATTGTGTATGGATCATTGTCGAGTCGCACACTCCTCCCGATAACATTAGGATCTGCTCCATAGCTGCGGTGCCATAAGCCATCGCTGATAACAGCCGCCTCGGCAAATCCCAAGGCGAAATCCTGGGGACCAAACAATCGGCCTTTTTGGGGAACGGCACCCAGCACGGAAAAATAATTGGGGCTGGCAGCAAGCATTTCAAGACGTTCCGGTTGCTTGGCGCCAGTCAGGTTCACGCTCCCTCCCCAGAGGACACAGACGTCCTCAAAAACGCCAGGCTTTGTTTTCATATCCTCTAATTCTGGAACCGAGAATGCCAGACCATGCAAACCCAGCGCGGGGTCGTCAGACGTTACTTGGACCAAGCTGGCAGGATCGCGAAACCCTAGAGGATGCAATAAAACAGAATTGATAACACTGAAAATCACAGTGTTAGCGCCAATTCCCAAAGCCAGGGTCAAAATGGCGACGGCGGTAAAAGCACGACTTTTACCTAATAACCTGAATGCAAAACGAACGTCCTGAAGAAAGCTATTCATCGCAAGGTCCTCCACTCGTGAACAAGCCGCCTCGGGGAAATGTTTATTCCAATCACGGCTGCGGAAGCAATTTAAACTCCTGGACCCAGTGGAAACCTCTCGAGACCAGCAGAAAACTATTCCGGTCGATTAACTGAAGCTCCATATGAACCTGATGATTGTCCATCCGGCCATCCAGGATGAGCTGATCCCCGGCAGGCCGCTGGAAAGTGAAGCTCGCCGTCCAGTTCTTGTCGTCCTTCTTCGTGAGGGCGAGAGTTCTGTCCGGGAGATTGACGGAGGCGCCATAAGGAGCGAACGATTCGTCCGTGCGCTGAAAGGCCATCCGGTCGGGGTAATCGAAGATGGCGCGCCGCCAACGGGTGGAGTCGGTGAGCAGCGGCGGGCGTGGTTGTTCGTCGATCGACATCTGCTTCACCTCCCAGATGCCATAGAGTGCCGGGAGCGGTCTGCCCCCGCCCCGGGTGCTCCAGACACCCAAGCTGTGGTGGCAGTATACGCCTACGAGCCACAGACCCAATATGATTTGCACCGCAAGTGCGATCCGGTTGGCCCGGACGCTACGGAAGAGTTGCGCTTGCGTGGAAAGCGCCAATCTGACTAGGCGTGGAACGTCGGGGGCCAGGAGAAAGCAGGCGAGCAGGATGAGGTGGAAGGCAAACAGCTTTACCATCACATCGTATGTCATGGCGAGCATAAACGCCAGGATCATGTCGACGAGGCTGATCAGGGCGCCTAAGGTGGCTGTGCGGGGGACGATCAGCAGCAATCCGGCTGCGAGCATGGCGCAGCCGGTGAAGATCTCATAAGCCGGGGCCGAGCCCATGGAGGTCCAGAGAACCCCCATGGGAGAGAACGTGCCGAAAGGCTGCACCAGCCTGGTCAATGAGGGATACGGCATCTGCTGCGGGATGGCTTTCGCAAAACCGTAGAGAATCATCTGTCCGGCAAGCGCGAAGCGAAGGAAAAGCCGAAACCACTTATGCAGCTCAGCGTAATTCTCCCGGCTGCGGTCGAGAAGTGACCAGACGATGGTCGCGGCAGTGGCAATCACTAGCAAGCAGAAGGTCATGATCCAACTGAACATGCAATCGGCATCGCTGCTGTTGCCGCCGAAGGACAGGGGGGCATTCACGTGGAAAATATGGGTGGCGGTCCAGAAGATCACGGGGCGCAGCGGCCATAGAGTGGCCAGATCGGGAATGTCGGCTCCCACGGGAGCGGTGATCATTTGCGTGGCCAGACAAAACAGCCCCAGATATATCATCCAGAATCGAAAGGCAATCCGCAGGGCCGGGCTCCACCTTGGAATGTTCTGCTGGGGCTGGATCGGTTCGGTCTGAAGCTGTGGGATCGTCCGAAGCTGTGCGTTCATTCGAGACCTCCGTCAGAAAGCGGCTGAGAATAGGCAATGAACTATCACTGCGACGGCATGAGGCTCCAAGTTGTAACAATCCTCGCAATTTCACAGCACATTATGAATGTCCGTTGAAGGAACGGTAGTGGAGACCTGAACTCATCTGCATCGAGCATCAGCTCGCTGAGAATGAATCCCCTTTGGTCATACGCAATTTTTCGACCAAACAAACACAGCAAGGATGCCATCGACTAAGTTCCTGTAACCAAACAGCGGTAACTAAGACATCATGAAACGGTTTGGCGTCTGAGAATGGCAGGAAGCTATCCCAACAGATAGTGAAGCAATCCGAATAGATAGTTATGATGGTTCCTGTGGCCACCCTCCAGTTCCAGCCGCAACGTTTACGTCCGCACGGTTCACACTCGGCGAACTGGGACCATGCATTACTGGAGGCGGTGTAGTCTACGCAGTTTCACAGCACACTATGAACCTCTGTTGTTGTGGATCATCCCAGGACTCTCTGGGTGATTTACGGGAAACCGAATAGAAACCAAGATAAGCAATCAAGGTATAGAGGCGCTTTCCCGCTAAGTGAAGATGGTATTAAGATTTCGTTAGCAAACCATTAAAGTCGAAAATCACCTAGTCTCTGCGCCGCTAACGTGCTGGAAGGTGTAGCTTGTTTAGCGTTCGGAACATGACTTGAGCAACTTGAGCCATTTTGATCTGGAAACAAATCATTAGAAAGAGACTGCACCCCAAAAGTGACGGATACTCCGTAACGGGTGCATTCAGGGTAAGTCACAATGAGCCCTAAGGCGTGCGTAATCGGTGCCGGTCCGAATGGGCTGGCAGCGGCCATCATTCTGGCCCAAGCTGGACTGCAGGTGGACGTTCTGGAAGCGGAGTTGACGCCGGGCGGGGCTGCCCGCACGCTGGAGTTAACGTTACCAGGTTTTCGGCATGATTTCGGATCGGCCGTTTATCCGCTTGGCGCGGGGTCGCCATTTTTCTCGTCGCTGCCTCTGATCGAGCACGGCTTGGAGTGGATCCACTCGCCGGCTGCCTTGGCGCATCCTCTCGACGACGGCACGGCGGTGATGTTGGAACGTGATCTGGACCAAACTAGGGATTCCCTTGGGATCGACGGGTCAGCGTGGGACAAGCTCATGCGTCCGTTCGTCGAGCACTGGACTGAATTTGCTCCGGAGATTCTGCGCCCTGTTTCCTTCGTCCCCCGACATCCATGGCTGATGGCGCGTTTCGGAATGGTCGCGATACGGTCGGCCCAATCTGTTGCCCGCCGGTTTCGCAGCCAACGAACCAGAGCACTATTCGCGGGGTTGGCCGCTCACTCTTTTCTCAGCCTGGACGAGCCGTTGAGCGCGGCGTTCGGAATTCTGATGGCCGTGCCTGCGCACGCCGTTGGTTGGCCGATTCCTCGCGGCGGCGCGCAGTCGCTTACTGACGCGCTTTGTGGTTATCTCTCCACCTTCGGAAGCAAGGTGACGACTTCATCGCCGGTCCAGAGTTTGGCGACATTGGCGAACGTATTTCCGAACTATGACCTGTTTCTCTGTGACCTAACTCCGCAGCAACTGGTCAAGGTTGGCGGGCAGAGCTTATCCGAAAGCTACAAGCGGCGACTAGGGAAATATCGCTACGGAGCCGGTGTCTTCAAAGTGGATTACGCGCTGAACGCACCCATTCCTTGGAGAGCCCCCGGTTGCTTGCGAGCAGCAACGGTGCATCTGGGCGGAAGCTTTGAGGAGATTGCTGCCTCTGAAAAGGCGGTCCGAGTCGGACATGTCGCTGAACGTCCGTTCGTTCTGCTGGCCCAGCCGAGTCTTTTTGACAGCTCACGGGCTCCAGAGGGTAAACACACGGCTTGGGCTTACTGTCATGTCCCGAATGGGTCCAAAGAAAATATGCTTGTGAGACTGGAAGATCAGATCGAGCGCTTCGCTCCTGGCTTTCGCGAATGCATTTTGGCGCGGCGTGTGTTTTCTCCCACGGATCTTGAGAGCATGGACGCTAACCTGGTGGGAGGCGATATCGGAGGCGGCGTCATGGACATTCGTCAGTTTCTCTTTCGACCGACATGGCGACATTACGCCACGTCCGCTCGCAAAATCTACATTTGCTCTGCATCCACTCCACCGGGCGGAGGAGTGCATGGCATGTGTGGCTATCATGCGGCGAAGATGGCGTTGTCCAGGTTGGACAGTCGGTAGCTTAAAGTATAGGAAAATCAAAATCGCGTGTTCGGCATAAAGGGGGTCGAGGCTGGACCTTGCCCGACGAGTTTTGTGGAATTGGGCGTTGAACAGATGGGGAGAGACGCGAATCCTCCCCTCGCGCATGCTCACGACAACATTTTCCTTTCGCAACCTCTTATAAAGCTCGGCAGTTTTCTCCGGCCAAGGCCAGGCGAATGCGGATAAAATCATTCCACCCGCTCTGGCTTTGATGGTAGGTCTGTATGCACTGGAGGGCTTCATCCTCAGCAAGCTGATACTTGATGCAGTTGAGTTCAGGTCTCCATTCGAACCGGGTTCCCGTCATGAGCTCGATACTTCGCTAGGACTTGCGCAAGAGAGGGCAGCAGTGGCACAGGTGCTTTCCTCGTCCGCGTTTTCGTATCTTGCACGTGGCCCGCGACGATGGACCGCAGAACGTGCAATTCATCCCCTTGCCACGCTTCCCCAGTTAGGCCCCGGATTTCCGAGCGGGACAAACCCGTGAACGCGGCAACAGCAACCATGACCCGGTAACCGGGCCAATCTTCCGAACTGCGAACGGTACGCCCCTCGATCCTAACAACGTTCTGCGGGACAGAATGCAGCCTGCATTTTAGAAAGCGGGAATCGCGTTCTGGCAGGGCTGGCACGGGCTGCGCCGGGGCCTTGCGAGTAACCTGCATTGCCTGCAAGTGAGGACATGGTAATCCAGCGTATTTGAGGCATTCTAAGGTCAGCGTGACGCAAGCGTGCTATATCAAGACGGCGAATCAGGATTCAGCGAGGGCGCTGGAATCGCTAGACGCGGTTCTGTGCCCTGGAGTCCGCAAAACCGAAAACGATGCAATTGCAGTGACGTTGTAGAATCAGACAGATAGCCTCTAATGGGCGCGTAGCTCAATCGGATAGAGCACCGGATTTCTAATCCGGTGGTTGCAGGTTCAAGTCCTGCCGCGCCTACCATGGTCACTGTCTCGTGGTCGCTGACAGCGATCACTCAATACATTGACGCTGGCGTTCTGACCACGCAGGACTAACTGCTTACGCAGCCTTTCCGATGTTCACAAGTCGTCGTATTCAGGCACTCGTCCGCGAGCATCAAGCGCGCGACGGGTTTCCCGCCAATGATGTGGGATTCGATGATTTCGTCGACGTCAGCCTCGGTGACGTGTCCGTACCAGACGGCGTCGGGATAGACCACGAGATTCGGGCCGTGCTCACATTGGTCGAGACAGCCCGACTGGTTGGCCCGCACTTTACCCTTGAGGCCGCGTTCAGCCAGCTTCTGTTTGAAAAGCTTTTGCAGTTTCGCTTGGCCGTCCGGATCGCAGCATCCCCTGGGGTTACTCGGAGGGCGCTGGTTACCGCATACAAAAATGTGCCTTTCGAACTTGGGCATAAAATCCCCGCGATTCCTGGAAGTGGATCGACGTCTCAATGTCTGCCCTGTGACGAAGAGACATCGAATGTTACGACTTCGCTTTCACAACGCTATCCAGTTTACTTGAAAGTTGATTCTTCCTGCGGATCGCCGACTTTTATCCGAACGTTGCTATTCGTCGCGCGGGCACGATAAGATACTCGGTACACATCTTCTCCGCTTTCATCCCATAAGTTTTTTTACAGTATTTGCCGCGGGGAAGTAGTGTGCGACCCCGGGGTTCACACATACGTGCGGCGCAGCTATGCGTTGGCGAAATCCCTGTAACGGAGATGGCATTGAAACCAGGCAAGACCGCGGTGATTGTCGGCGCCCAGTGGGGCGACGAGGGTAAAGGAAAGATTGTCGACGTTTTGTCGGAAAACTTTTCGGTCGTTGCCCGCTACGCCGGCGGCCACAATGCCGGCCACACCGTCATCATCAACGGCAAGAAGTTCGTTCTGCAACTCGTTCCCTGCGGAGTGCTGCGAGACGCCTGCCGCAGCGTGATCGGCAACGGCGTTGTGCTCGACCCCATGGCCTTTCTGAAGGAAGTTGGTTCTCTGCGCGAGGCCGGGGTGCGAGTCGATGGAAACCTTTTTGTCTCCAACCGCGCCCAGGTGATCCTGCCCTACCATCGCATGATCGAACTGGCTGCGGAGAACGCTCCGGGGCGGGTGAAGATCGGAACAACATCGCGCGGCATCGGTCCGGCCTACGAAGACAAGATGGGCCGCCGCGGGCTGCGCGTGGCCGATTTGCTCGACCTCCAACTGCTGAAAAAACACATCGAGAACGCGGTGCGCGAAAAAAATATGATCGCGCATGCGCTGTTCAATTCCGAGCCGCTCGACGCGGACAAGATGTATACGGAGTACGCCGCCGCCGCCGAGAAAATCGCTCCATTTGTATGTGACACCGCAGTCCTGCTGAACCAAGCGTTGGCCGATGGCGAGGCGATTCTGTTTGAGGGCGCGCAGGGTACGATGCTCGACATCGATCACGGAACCTATCCCTTCGTCACTTCATCGAGCGCCACATCCGGTGGCGCAGCGATTGGAACCGGGGTTGCCCCCAACGCGATCCAATCGGTTATCGGATTGACTAAGGCGTATTGCACGCGCGTCGGCGAAGGTCCGTTTCCTAGTGAGGAACATGGCGAGGCTGGCGAGCAACTACGCAGACGCGGCAACGAATTTGGCGCGGTTACGGGTCGTCCGAGGCGGACCGGTTGGCTTGACTTGCCTCTGCTGCGCTACGCTGGCATGATTAACGGAATCTCCTGGCTGGTCGTAACCAAGCTGGATGTGCTCGATGAGCTCGCGGAGATTCCGGTCTGCGTCGGCTACATCGTCGACGGGAAGAAGACCATGGAAATTCCTGCGCAGGCCAGCGGTTACGACAAGTTGGAGTGCGTTTATACGAAGATGCCTGGATGGAAAACATCCACGCTCGGCGCCACGCAATTCGACCAGCTACCGAAACCGGCTCGCGAATACCTAGCCTTCATTGAGAAGGAAACTGGAGCGAAGGTCGGGATGGTCTCAACCGGGCCGGACCGAAATCAGATCATCTTCTTGGACGAATTTGCCGCTGCGATGAAGACGGCCTCCCGGAAGATCTAGAATTGACTTCCCATTGTTTAGGCATTAAGACTACGTAAGGAGCGTACGATGGTGGTTTTGGCGGTAATCTGGATGGCAAAAGTTGGCCGTGAAGGTGAAGTTACTTCGATTTTTGCAAAGCTGACCGAAGAGTCGCGCAAGGAGCCCGGCTGTTCGGTGTATCAGGTGCATCGTCACAAGACCGAGCCGCGCCGCTTTTTCATCTACGAACAATATAAAGATGACGCCGCGCTCGAAGCCCATCGCAACGCTCCGCATTTTCTGCAGTACGCCCGCAAGGATCTGCCAAAAATCGCAGACCGCGTGGAAGGGAATCTGTACGAGCCGCTGGAGTAGCTAGTGATCGCGGACGCTCGTCCGCAGCGCATCACTTTCCTTTGTCGACCATTAACTCGCCGCCCGATGCGTAACTTTCCTTCGAGACCTCATGGAAAGTGATGGTAACGCCCTCGCGCCGGGCTCCCGCTTCTTCGACGAGCGCATCCGTTACACGCTTCGCGATCTTGCGCTTCTGTTCGACAGTGCGCCCCTGCAACATCGTGATTTGAACGATAGGCATGAAAGAAAGCTCCTAGCCGCTAGCTCTTCGCGTCAGCTTTTCAAGACTACTTTGCTAGTTCGTAGCCCGCGAAGAAGAAACTCAACTCAAAACGCGCGGTATCTTCCGCGTCCGAGCCGTGAATCGCGTTGTGTTCGATGGTTGACGCCCATTTTTTGCGAATGGTTCCTTCCTCGGCATTCGCTGGATTCGTAGCTCCCATCAACTTGCGCAGATCGGCGATGGCATTTTCTTTTTCCAGAGCCAGGGTAACGATCGGTCCGCTCGACATGAAGTCGGTGAGCGACCCATAGAACGGCCGGCTCGCGTGCACCGCATAAAACTGCTCGGCCTGATGCTTGGAGATTTCCAGCATCTTTATGGCGAGAATGCGGAATCCCTGCTTCTCGAATTGTTCGATGATGTCGCCCACAGCATTCTTGGCGACGGCGTCCGGCTTCACGATGGTAAGAGTGCGTTGCAGAGTTTTCATAGGGTCGTTGGTTGTTCGTCCTTAGTCGTTGGTAATTCGCATTACGGCCGCATCAATCCGCTTTATAATAACTGTCATCCCGAGCAAAGCGAGGGATCCTGGTGTTTGCCTTCCGCGGCAATTCTGGCGCCGCAGGCCCAAACCAAGTTCCCCTTCGGCTTCGCTCAGGGCAGGCTCTCGCTGCGCTCGAGATGACAACATCGTAACGGGACTTGCGCGGCTGCAATCTAAACTTTCACTCCCACCACGGCCGCCAGAGTCTCCCCAATATCCGCCGGAGATTTTGCCACGCGGATGCCCGCGGATTCCATAGCTTTTATCTTTTCCGCCGCCGTACCCTTGCCGCCGGAGATGATCGCTCCCGCATGCCCCATGCGGCGGCCCGGAGGCGCGGTCTGCCCGGCGATGAAGCCGACCACCGGCTTCTTCATTTTCGTTTTTACAAATTCCGCCGCGGTCTCCTCGGCATCGCCGCCGATTTCGCCAATCATGATCACAGCTTCGGTTTCGGGATCGCGATTAAACAAGTCGAGCGCATCCAGGAAGTTGGTTCCAATAATCGGATCGCCGCCAATGCCGATGGCAGTGGACTGCCCAATGCCGCGCTGTGTAAGCTGATGCACAGCTTCGTAGGTGAGAGTGCCCGACCGTGAAACAATTCCGATCGATCCTTCTTTATGAATCGAACCCGGCATAATACCGATTTTGCATTTTCCCGGTGAGATGATACCGGGGCAGTTCGGTCCGATCAGCCGCGAGCGTCGGTTCTGCAGAAACTCCCACGCCTTAACCATATCGAGCGTAGGAATACCCTCGGTGATGCAGACGATGAGATCGAGTTCGGCATCCGCCGCCTCCATAATCGCGTCGGCTGCGAAAGGCGGAGGCACAAAAATCACCGTAGCATCCGCCCCAGTCTTCTCGGCAGCTTCTTTTACAGTGTTGAAAATCGGCCAGCCTTCATGGGTGGTACCGCCTTTGCCCGGCGTTACTCCGCCTACCACCTGCGTTCCGTAGGCTGCACAGGCTTTGGCATGGAAGGTGCCTTCACGTCCCGTCAGGCCTTGAACAATCAATCGCGTCTGTTTGTTAACCAGGATTGCCATAAATTGCGATTCCTTATTACTGTACTCCTGTCATCACTGTACCCTTGTCATCCCGAGCGCAGCGAGGGACCTTGGTTCTTGCTGGCGTCATCACTTGGGCCGCTTCAAGCAAGAACCAAGATCCCTCGCTGCGCTCGGGATGACAAGTGCGGAAGACATTTCCCTTAAACTCCCCGCACCGCCGCCACCACTTTATCCGCCGCATCCTTCATGGTGTCGCAAACCACGAAATTAAACCCGGATTCCATCAGAATCTTCTTGCCTTCGTTCACATTCGTACCTTCGAGACGCAGCACCACCGGGAGTTGAATGTTGGTTTTCTTTGCGGCCTCTACCACGCCGGTCGCCAGCGTGTCCACCCGCAAGATGCCTCCAAAAATATTGATCAGCACCGCCTTCACGCTCTTATCGCTCAGAAGAATTTCAAAGGCATGCGCCACCTGCTCGGCACTTGCTCCGCCACCGACATCTAGAAAGTTCGCAGGCATGCCGCCCGCATATTTGATGATATCCATCGTCGCCATCGCCAGACCGGCGCCGTTCACCATGCAGCCTACGCTTCCGTCAAGCTTGATGTAATTCAGGCTGTACTTCGAAGCCTCAACCTCGAGCGGGTCTTCCTCGGTAATGTCGCGCAGTTCGCGGATATCAGGATGCCGAAACAGCGCATTATCGTCGAACGTCAACTTCGCATCGAGCGCGAACAGCCGGCCATCGGTCGTCGTGATGAATGGATTAATTTCGAGCAGCGACGCGTCCGTATCGAGAAACGCCCGATAGAGATTCGAGAGAAACTGCACGGCCGGATTGATCTGCTTTGGGCTAAGCCCAAGCCTGAAGGCCATCTTGCGCGCCTGAAACGCCTCCAAGCCCATGCCCGGATCGATATGCTGCTTCAAAATGGCACCGGGGTTTTCCGCCGCAACCTGCTCGATTTCCATTCCACCCGCGGCCGAAGCCATGAACACCGGCTTGCCTTCGGCACGGTCGACCAGAATCCCCAGGTACAATTCTTTTTCAATCGGCAGAGTCTCTTCGATCAGGAGCCGCCGCACGATGCGCCCTTCGGGACCAGTCTGATGCGTCACCAACTTCATGCCCAGCATCTTTTCGGCGAGGTCCCCAGCTTCACTCACAGACTTGGCAATCTTCACGCCTCCGCCCTTGCCGCGCCCACCTGCATGAATCTGCGCCTTTACTACAACGCCGGTAGAGCCCGCGCTGAACAGCTCTCTCGCGGCAGCCTCGGCTTCTTCGCGCGAAGTCGCCATGGTCCCGCGCGGCACGGTCACACCATACTTCTTAAGAATCGCTTTTCCCTGGTACTCATGGATTTTCATAATCGCGCTTTGCTCGTTAGCTAAGAATCGGAAGGAACCTGCTTGCGGCTATCGACTGAGGGCAGCAAACCTTCAATTTTATAGAAGGCCCACAGATTTGAGCAAACTTCGTCCTCCGCATCCTTTCAATCGACAGTACATCTAAGCCTAAACTGTAAAATTGGGAGCGAACAGAACGAAGGTAGGGGTCGCGAAACGAGAGTGCGAGCCATGAAAATAATTTCGCTAAACGTCGCACTGCCGCGCCTGACTACCTGTCGAGGAACAACGATCAGCACTGGCATCTTCAAGAAGCCCGTCTCCGGCAGGGTAGTCCTGCGCAGCTTGAACCTCGAAGGCGATCAGCAAGCCGACCTGAGTGTTCATGGAGGGCCCTACAAAGCGGTCTACGCCTATTCTTCCGAGCACTACGAATTCTGGCGCAACGAATTGCCCGGCGTCGACTTGCCTTGGGGAGCGTTTGGCGAAAATTTCACAACCATAGGTCTGGCAGAGAGCGAAATTCACGTTGGCGACCGATTCCGCGTTGGGTCGGCAATTCTGATGGTCCGGCAGCCGCGCATGCCATGCTCCAAGCTGGCAGCCAAGTTTCAGCGGGATGACATGATCGAACGATTCCTGTGGAGTGCGCGCAGCGGTTTCTACTTTTCGGTGGAACAGGAAGGTGAAGTTGGCGAAGGTGACGAGATCGAACTCATCTCGCGCGATCATGCCGGCATTACGATCGCCGAAATGAACCTCCTCTATGTTCGGGATAAGTACAATCGCGATCTGTTACGAAAGGCAATCGATACGGACGGTTTGCCGGAATCGTGGCGGGAATACTTCCTGCCCAGACTGAACAGCCCGGCCGTAAATACCTAACGATCGAGCGCTCTCATGGTAAAGCGCCTTATACCGTACAATGCCGAGTGCGCTCATGATCCTCGACGCCCTCCATCTAATCGCCAATCGCGGCCAATCGCTGCCGCGCGCCGAAGCGCGCGAAGTGATGACGGCGGTTCTCGAGGGAAATTGTGCCGACTCACAAATAGCCGCGCTGCTGATGGCTTTGCGCATGAAGGGCGAAACGGTGGAAGAGATCGTGGGCTTCGCCGAAGCGATCCGCGCCGCGGCTACCCCTTTCCGCTTCTCGCTTTCCGGCGAAAAGACCGTCGACCCCACTGCGCTCGACCTAAGTGGCACGGGCCGGGATGCGTTGCTGGAATCGTCGGTCGTGGATACTAGCGGAACCGGCGGGGATGCCAGCGGCACTTTCAACATTTCGACCGCCACTGCGTTTGTGACGGCAGGCGCAGGTGTTCGCGTTGCCAAGCACGGCAATCGCAGCATCAGCTCGAAGTGCGGCTCGGCTGACGTGATGGAAGCTCTGGGGGTGAACATCCAGTTGCCCGCAGAGCGCGCCGCTCAATGCCTGCGCGAAATCGGAATCTGTTTCCTTTTCGCACCCGATCTCCACTCCTCAATGAAGCAAGTACAAAAGGTCCGGAGGGAATTGCGCCTTCGCACCATGTTTAACCTGCTCGGTCCGCTTACCAACCCAGCGCACGCTTCAGGGCAAGTTGTAGGCGTCTACGCTCTCGAGATGGTCGAAAAACTTGCCGAAGCACTCAGCATGCTAGGGCTGCGCCGCGCGCTTGTGGTGCACGGCCTCGACGGACTCGACGAGATCACCATCACAGGACCAACCCGCGTTGCCGAGGCTCGCGATGGAACGGTGCGAACGTATGAAGTTGATCCCGAAGAGTTCGGGATGGAGCGAGCGACGCTCGAAGATATTTCTGGCGGAGGTGCCACCGAAAATGCAGCCATCGTTCGCGAAGTACTAGGTGGGAAGAAATCTCCGCGCCGTGATGTCGTCGTGCTGAACTCCGCGGCCGCGCTGGTCGCCGCAGGACGTGTGGATCATCTGGCTGATGCGATCCCTTTGGCGACACATTCAATTGACAGCGGAGCCGCCGCCGCTAAGCTGGCGGCATTGGCCAACTTTACTTCGCAGCATCGTCAGCCTCAACCTTAAACACATTGTTCGTCGTGGCGCTCTCGGGCACGCTGCCGTCGTTAACCACAACTTCCGCCGGGAGAGCCGAGACTTCCATTCGAATTACCGTTTTGCTCTTGGCCCGAACCTCTATTCGCATGGTGGTCTCCCCCTTGCCAGATTTCACCGTGAGCGGGACTTCGGCCCCAGCTGTGCCCAGGTTGGCGACGGTGATGGTAAGCATGTATGCCTCTTTCAAAGTCTTGCGCGGAAATACTGACTCCACTTTGAAGTCGGCCAGGCCACGGTCGCGATAAACCCAGTCGTCGAAAAACCACTCCAGATCGCGCTGCGTTTGCGCCTGGATCAATTGCGGCATGTAAGACGGCTCTTTATCTTGTTCCGCATGATAGGAAGCGATGGCTTTTTTCAGCGCCTGATCGCCAACCATGTCGCGCAACATCCACCACACGCACATCGCTTTACTGCGATAACGTTCTTCGTCGTAGGTATTCACCAAAGAGCGGTTGATCTCATCTTCAAAGCGTGGCGGCGTTGTCTGTTTTTGGTTCCCACCGTCGGCCCCAGTGAACGCGGAACGGTGCAGTCCCATGTAATCGAGTGCAGTCTGGCGTCCTCTTGCATTTTCCAGATAGAGCGCCTGCGCGAAGTGGGCGAGGCCCTCGTTGATCCACGGCCGCGGAGATGAAAAAGCCGCGTGCGTGAGTTGGTGCGCTGCGACCAGGCCTGCCAGCTTGGGATCGGTGCCGGTCTGGTGCGTTAACAGGGGCATTAACAAAAATGACCCGCTTTCAAATGGCGCGGCACTGGCATCGTTGAGGTCAGCTGTCTCCGCCTTCACGTGCGGCGCTCCAAACCAGTCCGTGATGAGAGGGACTACTCTCTCTGCCGCATCCGCGTATCTATTCGCGGACGCGTCATGGCCGCGCAAGTAGTGGACGTCGATAGTTAGCCGCTTCTCAGCCTCGTAATTAGCGATGACGAACGTCGGAACGATCACGCCTAGAGAACGATAGGTGCAATCTGCAAGAAACTGATGTGCCGCCTCGTGCGCGGCGGGGCACGAAGATGCGTTGACCATTAACTCCGGCTTTTCCTCGTCCTCAGCGATGGGCACCGCGACCTCCAGGTGCATGGTGGAGGCCATCTCTCTCATCCTCCAACGACCCAACACCTCGAACAAGTCCGGAGTTTCCGAGAGACTGGCTGCTTCGGTCGCAATCGGATACCACGCCACATAGCCTGCTCCGCGAATCGCTGTGAATTTCGTACTGATCTGGTCCCAGTCCGAACTGTTCGCTTGTGCCGTCGGCGTGCCGAGACGTGCAAGACGCGTCGCATCCAGCGTGATCACGCCTTCGTATGCGATCTCCAACTCGACGCTTCCTTTGGGCGCGATTGTCTGAGGTAAGGTAACAATCGCTTCGGAAAGCGCGCCCGTGTGGTCGATATCGGAAGTGTAGGCTTGAGAGATAAACTGCAGCGGCTTGTCGCCGGCTTTGATGGAACGCCAATCGAGCGAAGAAGAAATCTGCAGTACGGCGATCCTCTGCGGCGTGGATGAGTCGTTCCGTAGCGTAAGTTTGCCGCGAACGCCTAGTCGCTGTTGTTTGGATTCGACGTGTACATTCAGATCGTAATTGGTGAAGGCAAAGGCTTCGCGGTCAAGAGCAAGCGCATCCACCGCAGAAGCAACGAGTGCACAGAGAAAGCATAAGCGCAAAATGCGCAACTTCATTTCGCACCCGAAGCAGCCTCTTGATTTAGTGCCCGCTCCCGCAGCCGCCGCTGCCGCACAATTTCATACATTACCACCGCACCGGCAACCGAAACGTTCAACGAGGCAACTTTTCCCAACATCGGAATCGAAACTAGAAAGTCGCACTTCTTTTTCACCAGGTCGTGCAAGCCTTTACCTTCCGCGCCCAGAACCAGAGCGCAGTCCATGTTGTAGTCGAGGGCGTCGTAGGTTTGCTTTCCGCGCTCATCGAGACCGACTGTCCAAATGTTGCGCTCTTTCAGTTCCTCGACGGTTCGCGCGATGTTGGTGACTCTTGCGATGGGCAGGTACTCGCTCGCTCCGGCGGAGGTTTTTGTGACCGTGCCGGTAACCGGGGCGGCGCGGCGTTCTGGAATCACCACACCGTCTGCGCCGGCGGCGTCGGCGGTACGCATGAGAGCACCGAGGTTGTGTGGATCTTCAATGCCATCGAGAACGATGACGAGAGAATACTGTCCACGCTTGGCGCTGACCACGTCATCGAGGTCGCTGTACTGCTTGGCCGAAGTGACGGCGACCACGCCCTGATGGGCAGCCCTGCCTGCCATCTCGTCGAGTTCAGTGCGGGTCAGAAATTTCACCGGCACGCCGAGCTTGCGGCAGTCTTCGATCATCCGCTGCAGGCGGATGTCATGCCGCTCCTTCGCCATTCCAACCCACTGGAAAGCCCGTCCCCGGGCCTTGAGCGCCTCGCCCACGGCGTTGATGCCATAGATGTAATTCATGAATACTCAGTGTATATCGCACTTGAAAAATGCGTTGTCATCCTGAGCGAAGCGAAGGACCTGTGTAGTTTCCGGTAGCAGATAATGGCGCAGACAAATGGAGGTCCTTCGCTTCGCTCAGGATGACAAAGTTTGCGAGGGATCATGAGCGCTGAAGAACATCGAGGATCTCGCCAGGCTCCGGACGCTCCGTGTAATCCTCATTCGCGGAAGCGTGGAGCACCGTGCTGTCGCTGTCGATGATGTACGTGGCGGGAATCGGCAACCCCCAACTGTCGTCGCCATTCACAAACGGCAGGTTGACGAAAGCACGTTGGTAGACTGCCCGTTGTTCGTCAGGGACGCGATACGTGAGTCCAAACTGCCGCGCCACATTGTTGCCGGGATCGGAAAGCAGAGGGAAGCGCAACCTGTGCTGATCGCGCATGAAGAACGATTGCTGAATGGTCTGCGGAGAGATCGCGGCGAACTTTGCACCCGCTTGCTCGATCTCCGGCAAAATGAGATTCATAGCTTCCATCTGAGCAACGCAAAACGGGCACCAGCGGCCGCGGATGAAGCAGAGTACGAGGCGTCCTTTCGTGAGCATGTCGGCAGAAGAGACGGTCTTGCCGTCGTGATCCTGGAGTTGGAATTCCGGCAGCTTAGAGCCGACAGGAAAAATATTTGCCGCCAAATTTTGTTTCTTCAACTCCGCGACAGCCCGCGCATGAACGGCCTGCGTCTCCGCCGGAACGTACTTCGCGATCAAATCCTTGCGTTCGGCAAAGATCTTGTGTAGTGGGCGTAGATCAGTCTCCGGAGACGATTTATCGAGAGAACGCCATTTCATAGCTATGCTGCTGCAAACGTTGTAGGGGTCCTTGGACTGCGTTGCCGTTCGTTTCGCTCACGGTAACTTCGCTCAGGATGACCCGCCAGTTCCGCATTTTTTGAGAAGATCAGCTTCATGATCCGAAAGCTGATGGCTGATAGCTGAAAGCTCGCCGCTACATTCCCGGCATTTTCATCCCCGCCAGCCGCCGTGCAAAACTCGGCTTGCCCATCTGCTTGAACATCTTTTTCATCTGTGCATACTGGCGAAGCAAGTTATTCACTTCCTGCACCGTAGTGCCGGAGCCGCGGGAGATGCGTTTGCGACGGCTGCCGTTGATTACTTCGTGGTGATTGCGTTCGTGCACCGTCATCGAGTTGATGATGGCCTCGACACGGTTGATCTGTTTTTCGTCCACGTTGTCGGCAGCCTTCTGCAGGCCAGAGAACGGGCCGATGCTCGGCATCATGCCAATAATGCTCTTGAGCGAGCCCATCTTCTTTACTTGCCGCAACTGGTCGCGGAAATCCTCCAGCGAGAAACCGTCGCCGCTGAGGGCCTTGGTGGCCATCTCCTGCGCTTTTTTCTTGTCGATCTGTGATTCGGCGCGTTCGATTAGCGACAGGATGTCGCCCATGCCAAGAATTCGCGACACGATGCGGTCGGGATGGAACGGCTCCAGAGCATCGTATTTTTCGCCCACGCCGATGAACTTGATGGGTTGCCCTGTCACTTGCCGGATGGAAAGCGCCGCGCCGCCTCGAGCGTCGCCATCCATTTTCGTGAGCACCACACCCGTGAGCGAAAGCTTCTTGTGAAACTCATCGGCGGAGCGCACTGCATCCTGCCCGGTCATGGCGTCAGCAACGAACAATATTTCCGACGGATTCAGCAGTTTCTTCAGCGACTGCATCTCGTCCATCAGCTGGTCGTCGATATGGAGACGCCCAGCGGTGTCGACGATCAGCACATCGCAACCAGAAACCACAGCCTCCCGTCGAGCCTCTTTGACTAAACGCTCGACCGCCGCCGTGAGTTGCGCGGGCGAACTCGCTTCGCCAACTTCGCCTTCGTAAATATGAGCCTTCACCGCCTGCGCCACAACTTTCAACTGCTCGCGCGCCGCGGGCCGGTACACGTCCACTGAAACCAGCAGCGGACGATGCCCGCCCGCCTTGAACCAGTGCGCCAGCTTTCCCGATGTTGTGGTCTTGCCCGAACCCTGCAACCCGGCCATCAGCACAACCGTGGGCGGCTGCGATGCGAACTTCATGCGCGCCGTATCCTTGCCGAGGGTCTCGACCAGTTCGTCGCGCACAATCTTGATGACCTGTTCGCCGGGCGATAGCGCCGTCAGCACCTCCTGCCCCACGGCCTTGGCCTGGATGCGGTCGATGAGCTCTTTGACCACTTTGAAGTTGACGTCGGCTTCGAGCAGCGCCAGCCGGATTTCGCGCAGCGCCTCGGCAATGTTTTCTTCACTAAGCCGCGCTTGGCCGCGAAGGGACTTAAACGCACGCTGCAGTTTTTCCTGAAGATTCTCAAACATAAGAGTTAATGAATATTCTAGCAGTGGACCCGTCAGAGGACGTGCAGAGCGCCGCGTTCTCAGATCTTAAGGGCGAGCATCGACGACCGCGATCTGACTCCCACTTATGGAAGCGGGGCGCAGAAATCTTGAAAGAGAGGCAGCGTTTTCGATGTCATCTTTTACCTGGCGCATGAGCGACACTATTTCGTCAGCGAGGTGACGCCAGCCGTCCATGTCGATGTCTAAGTATTCCCCGTGAGCAATTCTGTTTCTCCTTGCAAGAAGGCTTTCGTCGATAAGGTGAAAGCGAGTCTCGTATGCGGCTGTCTCCAGACCAATCGTCGCCGCAATGTTCTCGAAAACAGCAGAGTTAAGATTCGACTCGGTGTCGATCGCAGATTTCGTCTTTAGTTCGGCGCGGTCGCCCATTGCAGTTCGGATGAAGTCTATTGCCGCGACATGGACCGCCGACTTCTTAGCGTCCACCAACTCCCCGAGGCGTTTCTTGACTCCGAGTGCTACGAAACAATCTCTTAATTCCTCGTATCGGAGGCCCTGAGTGTTGACGAAGTCGAGGTAAGCTTGAGCCGCGGCTTTCACAAACCCCTCCCAGTGCGCATACAGGAGCGTTATGCCTGCGCGGACCAGGGTTTTCTCGGACATAGAGGTCTGTTGCTTGACTGCTAGCTTAAGATTAGCAATCTCCTTCAACCTCCACGAGAATTGGTCATCCAGCACAGTCTGGAGCTGGCCTAGGGTGTGAATCTTAGTCATGGTTGGAAATAGTTCTTGGCCATTGGAAGCAGGTTCGTCAATCGAGTGGTCCCGCGAATCCCTGCTCCAGAGTTGTGAGTGAATGTCCTATCATCCCAAAGGGCTTTAGATCGCTCGATAACAAACTGGGTCGCGTTGTCGGGTCCGAGGTGCTCGATCTCGTCCAAGTTTTGGGATGTGCCGGTGGCGGTGACCTCGAACAAAGACATAAGGAACTTCCCTGTGAACTCCGCTCCGTTCCAGCGTTTGAAGGCGTTACCACCCAAGGCGGCATCAAGGAGGTTGAAGGTCCGGCGAAAAATATCCTCTTCTGTCTGGGCCGGGAAATTAGGATCCCCTGCCATCTTGATTAAGGCCTCGTCGAGAAACTCGTGGACATCAAGGCCTGAGGTGTACGACACGTTCCGGAAGGCTAGGAATCTGAGAGCTAGTTCAACACCTTGCTGCTTGCTGAGCGCCTCTTCCGTCTGAGCAGTTGTCCTAATAAACTGCGGATACTGCGACAGGGCCGCCAGCCATCGATAGAAGTCGGCATTAATCATCAGTGCCGTGACGTTCCGGACCTCCTGTTCGGTCAGCACCGCTCCGCCGGTATTCAGGCGTTGAAAGAGTTCGTACTTGGCCGAAGGGTCACTTTCCTTCTTGAGGATTTCCACCCGAATGCGAGACCTCTTTATGTAAAGCTGGGCGATGTTGCCGATCCCCTGCGTCCCGTTTTGTCCAGGTTCCCACGCCTTATCGCGCAGGTCGGGCAGGTATTTTGTTCCCTCTAGGATAGCCGCTTCGACGTTGTCGCCATTTCCGTTGCGCACCTTCAAGATGCCTACGAACTCGAAAATTGTGGATAGACGTTGAAGGCCGTCGATGAGCTCCCACACGCCCTTTTCGGTTTGAAATACAAAGATTGGTGGTATTGGTATACCAAGCAGCAGGGATTCGATGAATCGGGTTTTCTTCGAAGAGTCCCACCGGAACAGCCTTTGGTATTCCGGGTGAATTACCAACTCCTTGTCCCGATAAAGGTTTATTATTTCCCCGACAGACATTTCGTAGCCGTCGGACGCGATCTCTTTTCTTGCGGCCTCGATTTCGTTATCTAGCGACACAAAGTACCTCCTGATAACACGAGCTCTCAGCCAATCAAAAATTTACCACAAAGGCCTACCTCCGACCCTACCGAACCTTCGGCCTGACCATCTCAAACCGCTGCGTCGTCCTCGTGTACTGAAGCCCGCCCATGCGTCCAACAAGATCCAGCGAGTTGCGATCGAGCTTCCCGTCTTTAATATGCGCATCATTCATGTAAATCGAAACGATCTTGCCAATCACGAGGCTGCTGCTGGTAGGTGCGAGAGAAAAGTCTAGAATCTGATGAAGCGTGCATTCGAAGCTGATCGGAGACTCCGCGACTCGGGGCGGGCGTACGACTTGCGACGGTTGCGGAGTCAGCTTTGCCAACTCAACTCGTTCACCGAGGCATCGTATTCACCGCTGGTGAGATTCATGGCTTCGGCGAGTTCGTAGGTGACCAGGTTGACCACAAATTCCTTGGTCTCGCGAATGTTTCGCAGAGTGTCTTTGGCTTCGCCCAGGCTAGTCCCGGCTTGCCTGGATTGACGAAGTCCGGGAGCGAATGCCAGCAATGGAGGGTCGATGCAAACCGCATTAAAAAAGGAAAATGGCGCAAGATTGAGTTGTCCCGATGCGCTCGCTGTGGATACCCAGGCAATGGGACGCGGCGCTACGGAATTGAGCACGATGCTGTAAAGCTCGCTGTGGGCGAGGTCCGACGGCCTCACATTCATTCCATCGAGTATAACTTTTCATGCGGTTACTTAGTTACGCCGAATATTTCCTTCGCCGCGATCACCGTGTTGCAGTGAATGATCACGGTATCTTCCACTTTCTCCGCGTAGCCGCCAGCGTAGGTCACCATCACGGGAATATTCCGAGCTCGTGCGATGCGAAAGACTAATTCGTCGCGCCGCTTCAGTCCTTCAATCGTCAGAGACAGGCCGCCCAGCTGATCTTCGCGGTAAGGATCGGCGCCCGCGATGTAACAAAGCAGATCAGGCTCAAACTGCCGCAACCCAGAGCTCAGCGCGTTATCGAGCCACGCCAGGTAATCATCGTCTTCGATACCATCGGGCAAATCCACGTCAATCGACGACGGAGGCTTCCACATCGGATAGTTGTTGTGCTGATGCAGAGAGATGGTGAACACGTCTCCGGCATGCGTCCCCCGAATTTTGCCGGGAAGCGCGGAATTCAGCGACGAAGAATCGAGAGTCGACGCTCCTGCGGAAGGCAGAAGTGCGCTAGCGGTTCGCGTCCCCGCAAAGATCGCCGCTGTGCCGTTGCCCTGGTGCACGTCGCAATCGGCCGTCATTGCGGTGCGAATCTTGTCGTCGCGCTGCATCCGCCGGATGGCGACTGCCACATCGTGAATCACGCAGAACCCTTCGCCATGGTCGGGGAAGGCATGATGAAAGCCGCCACCTATGCTGATGCCGACGCCATCCGTCAAGGCGTGCCGCGCCGCGAGAATCGATCCTCCGGCCGCCAGCCAGAAGGCTTCAACCAACTCGGGCGAATATGGAATCTCCATTTCCAGCTCTTCGCGCGGCGTGAGTGTGCCGGTCTTCAGCTTGTGTACATACTCCGGCTTGTGAACCAGCAGAATGTCCTGATCGGTCGCCGGCTGCGGTTCCAGAAAGTCTTCAACTCCTGCGATTTCCTCCGCTAATAACCGGTCGTGGATACGCTTGTATTTCTCCGCGGGAAAGACATGCTGCCCGATGGGCAGGTAGTAGGCGTCACTGTAGATGAGCTTGAAGGGAAGCATGCGACACTCGGCATTCGAGCACTGGGCGCAGACGAACCTCAATGATACGTGAAGGGAGCAGTTGGCAATTAGCAGTCGGAAGCAAGGGAGAGCGGAGCTGGGGAATGCCAATTGCTAACCGCCAATTGCGTTCCACCCTCAGCGCTTCTTTCCCGCAACCACTGGCGAGATTACCATGTGCCTCCGCACCGGAACGATCGCGCCTTTCGCCGGATCGGCCGCGGCGTTGGCGCGAGTGAGCACTTCCTCCTGAATGTACTGCACGAATTCCTGAATCTGCCGCTGCATTTCTTCCATGCGCTCGCGCATTTGCAGGATGATGGCCATGCCACTGATGTTTACACCCAGGTCGCGGGCCAGCGACAGAATGAACTCCAACCGCTGCAAGTCTTCATCGGTATAAAGACGAGTATTGCCCTCCGTACGCGAGGGCTTGAGCAGCCCTTCGCGCTCGTAGAGTCGCAAGGTCTGTGGATGGATGCCATACATCTCCGCCACGGACGAGATCATGTACGCGCCTTTGGATTTGCGTTTGGTCAAAATTCCGCCTCGCGTTCAGTCATAAGAGCTTTTGTTCACCGCCCAAAATGCACTGCGAATTCTGCAAACGATGGTTAGGCCAATCCTGCCCTAAATGCCACAAGATGGCAAGTTGTTCGCAACAGTCATGCGTCTTAGATGACGATAATGTTCTCCACCTCTAGCGGTGAGAATCCTGCCAAACCCTCATAGCCAAGAGGCATCCAATATGCGGAGGATCATATGAACGAAAAAAATACTCTAAATGTGATTGAAGACCTCATTGAAACCTGCAAAGACGGGCAGAAGGGCTATCAGGACGCGGCCTCGCACGTGAAGCGGCCCGACCTGAAGACATATTTCAACGAGCAGAGCCTGGAGCGGTCGCGTTTTGCCGGAGAACTCCAAGCCGAGCTTCCCCGCTTGGGCGAGCCTGACAAGAAAGTCTCCGGCTCGGTTTCGGCGGCTCTGCATCGCGCTTGGATCGATACCAAGGTCAGTTTGGGCGCTGGCGATAAGGCGATCCTGGAATCGGTCGAGGCGGGCGAAGACAATGCCAAAAAGGCCTACGAAAAGGCGCTGAGTGGCTCATTGCCCACGAATGTGGCCGAGATCGTTCGTCGCCAAGCGGCGAGCGTGCAAAAAGCCCACGACAAAGTAAAGATGCTCCGAGATAGCGCGACCGCAGCCGCGTAGTCGAGAGGCAGTCGCATAAAAACAAAGAGGACCGGGAAGATTTCCCGGTCCTCTTTGTTTTTCGCTGAATTGGATTACTAGGTCCGCTACGCTGCGGGCTGCGGTTTTTCCCGGCCGGTTGTCGCCCATCCTGCGGGCTTCAACAGATGATTCACCGCGTAAGCTACAACTCCAGCCGCAATCAAAATCATGCCAAAGGAGAATGAGCTCATGTTCCACACCTGCTCATGCTCGCTACGAACGATTGAGAAGCCCAGGAGAAGCATCGGCGGAATGCCGATGGCAATCGCCCCAAACAATCCTCCAGGGACGCGGAATGGTCGCGGAAGATCCGGCTCGCGGAAGCGCAACACGGCCAGCGCCACAAACTCCAGCAGCAAGCTTGCGCCATAAAGAAGGATGTCGAGCGTAACCAGCCGGGCAAATCCCAGGCCGAGGCACATCGCCCATCCCATCGCCAGCGCGACAATCGCCACCCAGGGCGCCCGAGACTTCGATTGCAGCTTGGCGAAGATTCCGGGCAGCATGCCATCCTGCGCCATAGCCAGCGGCAGGCGCGAATAGCTCATCACCAGCGCATTGAACATGCCAAAGGCGCTGATCACTCCACCCAGAACCACGCCAATACGCAGCAGCGGCCCACCGAGCAATCCAGCGATGTCTGCCCACGACCCTGTCTCCCACGCGGTCGCGGTCAGCCCAGTCATCCACATCGCAGCAAAGGGAAGCACATAACTCAAGGCCACGATCACCACCGCAACCAGCATCGCCCGCGGATACGTTCTCTGCGGCTTCTCCACTTCCGTCGCGATCGTCGAAGCGTTGTCCCAACCCATATAGTTCCACATGCAGATGAGCAACCCGCCAAGGATGTCCACACTCGAGGTAGTCGGCTTGGTCACGGCGTTAGCCAGCGCGCCCATCTTGAATGGTGCCAGCACCACGATGGCCACAAACGGCGCCGAAAGCGCGAAAAACAGCCAAAGCGACGTGAGCGAAACCACTTTCACTCCGGCAATGTTAAGCGCGGCGCACGCCACCACCACTGCCAGCGCTACCCACCATCCCCGGTTGTTTATGGAGAACCAAGGGAACATGCGCGTCAAGTAAGCGACGAACAGCGTGGGATAAATCGCCATATCGAAAATCGACGCAACCAGCGAGAGCCAGGCTTCCTGAAATCCCCAGAAGTTTCCCATGGCGCGCCGAACCCAGGCGTAGTAGCCGCCTTCGTAAGGCAGCGCGCTCGAAAGCTCGCCGATCATGAAGGCCGTCGGCAGGCTCCAGAGCAGCGGGGTAAGCAGCAGAATTAGAATTGCGCGTCCGTACCCGGCGCCGTGCACAATATCCTCGGTGCCATAGGTTCCGCCCGACACCATAAAGAAGGTGGCGGCGACCAGAGGCCACAAGGTGAGCCGAACGAATTTTTTCCGGTTGGGGGTGACGGCGAGAGGCTGAGGGTTCTCTGTTTGGTGACGCGGGGCGCTAGCTGTTGCCAATTTCTATGGCTTCCTCCTCAAGCGACTCACTCTCAGCTACTCCGCAGCGGGCTGGTTCCTGCTCGAGCTTTCTGGTTTGTTTAGATTCCAGAAATTCCGCTAAAGTTAGTTCGCAATGTAGAGATTACGGGAATTTTCCAACGATGCAAGAAAAATGTGTAAAGTTTTTGGAAAATTTTCGTCAAGCAGGTCAGCAACGGAGGTAATGCGTATTTCGCCTCACAGCTTCAGCTCCCAGGTCTCGGCAACCAGATCCTTCCGGCTCCAGCTCGAGTGTTTTTCTTCGTCCACCAGTTTGAATCCTGCCTTCTGATAGATTGCGCGTGCCGCGCCCAGCTCGCTCTGTGTCCACAGCTTGATCTTCTTGTATCCCACACGCCGGGCGAATCGAACACATTCTGAAACCAACCGTTTGCCGAGCCCCAGCCCGCGCGCCGAGGGCTCCACCAGCAGCAGGCGAAGCTTGGCCACGCTCGCCGATTTCTTCACCAGAAATACCGACCCGACATTTTCTCCGTCGCGTTCGGCAATCCAGCAGCACTCCCGGGCCGGGTCCAGATTGTTGATAAACTCCGCCACGATTTCGGCCACCAGCGCCTCGAAGCGCTCGTCGTAGCCATATTCCTGGGAGTAGAGCAGTCCATGCCGCCACACCACCCAGCCCATATCTCCCGGACGGTGTTGCCGGAGCACGTAGGAGGTCGCGCCCGCGTTATCCGGATTCAAGACCGATTCGACTGTCTGCATAGAGTGCAGAAGATCAGCCTGCTTTGCGGGAGACAGTTTGCAAAGGATGCTCTCGACCTGCTCGTCGGAACGGGCGTTAAGAGGCTCGAATAATTTCCTACCTTTTTTAGTAAGCAACAGCAGAGTCTGTCGCGTGTCTTCGGGTGACTGCTTTTTCTCGATTAAATTGTCTTTCTCGAAGCTGGTCAAAATCCGGCTCAGGTATCCCGGATCGAGCCCGAGAACATCGCACAGTTCCGCCGCCGTCGGCTCTTTGCGATTCGTGAGCTCGTACAAGACTCGCATCTGAGTCAAAGAGAAAGGACTGCTGAGCAGGCCTTCATCGAGCAGCCCAATCTGCCGCGTATAGAAGCGGTTGAAGCGTCGCACAGCGGCGATGCGGTCGGCAGAAACCTGTTGCGAAGAAGTTGCGGAAGCCATGCCGTCAGTATCCCGCCAGGTTGTTGATCGTGTCAAATAAATTATATGACTTAGTCAACCATAAAATTAGTTCTAGCCGTTGGAAGTGCTTTACGGGGAAATGCCGTCGATTTATTATGCAGCCACCGCTTTGGAGGCGGATCTATGAAACTGCCGTTTCTCGGGGTTCTAGCTCTTTCCTTGGCTGTTTTCGCCGCGCAACCTGCACACACCCAGAACGCCTTCACTCCCGACCAGGTGAAATACGAGCCTGCTCCGCCTTTTCTTCCGCCGGGTGCGCAGTTGGCCGTTCTTGAAGGCAACCCCATGGCTGCCTCTGGCGACTTCACAATTCGCCTGAAAATGCCGGGCGGTTACAAGGTCGCTCCTCATACCCATCCGAACCGGGAGAACGTCACCGTCCTTTCTGGCACGCTCAAAGTAGGCATGGGAGATCAATTCGACGCCAGCAAGATGATGAGCTTCGGGGCTGGCAGCTTCGCCTACCTCGACCCCACCATGCATCACTATGCCGCCGCTTCCGGAGAGACCGTGATCCAGATTCACGGGCAGTCTCCGGTCAAGTTCAACTACATTAATCCAGCGGACGATCCCAGCCCGAAGAAGTGAATTGAAATGCAAAAGGGCCCGGCTTTGGAGCCGAGCCCTTGATCTTCCCCATCGGGTTTTCCCCGAATCAAGAGATCGTCACACCTTCTTCCACAATTCTTCCCGCGGGTCCTCCGGGTTCAGCTTCGCCAACTCGCGTAGTAGTTCCTTAGTCCGCTCATCTCGAGGCATGGGCACCGTCACGGTGATCTCAACGATCTCATCTCCGCGCACGTCCTCCTTCGTGGCCGAAGGCACGCCCTTTTCGCGCAACCGCAACTTTTGCCCCGACTGCGTCCCGGGAGGAATCTTCAGCAGCGCCCTCCCATCGATGGTGGGAACTTCAATCTTCGCGCCCAGAGCCGCTTCGGTAGCCGCGACCGGCACAGTCAGATAAATATCGTCTCCGTCGCGCCGGAAGACAGGATGCTCCTCTGTTCGAATAATCACATACAAATCGCCGGCCACGCCGCCATGCGATCCGGCATTTCCTTTGCCAGCCAGCCGGATACGCTGCCCATCGCGCGTTCCGGCCTTGATACGGACTTCCAATGGCTCAGTCCGGCTGACCGTGCCCTCACCGTGACAAGTAGGACACGTCGAAATATTTTTGCCTGTCCCCTGGCAGCGCGGACACGGCACGTTGAACTTCATGCGCCCGCCGGTCTGCGTTATCTGCCCCGTACCATCGCACTCAGGACACTTCCCCGGCGCTTCGATGTAACCCTGCCCATGGCAATTCGAGCAAACATCCTGTCGCGTGATGTTGAGCCGCATCACCCCGCCGCGAATCGCCGTCCAGAACGGCACGTTGACCTGATACTCGAGATCAGAGCCGGCTTCCGGTCCAGTCTCGGCCGCCGCACCGCGCCCGCCGAAAATTCCCGAGAAGATGTCGCGAAATCCGCCGCCACCGCCGCTTCGTCTCCCGCGACTCGCGTTGTCTGCTAAGTCCGAAAAGTCGAATCCGCCAAAATCGAAAGGAACGCCCTGTCCCGCATTCCCGCCGCCCGGAAATCCCTGAGGCGATCCATCCCCCGCTCCGCCGCCAGCCCGCGCATAAGCTTCCGCAGTCGCCGGATCAATGTTGTCCGAATAGAATCCGACCTGGTCGTAGATCTTCCGCTTCTTGGGATCGCTGAGAACGTCGTTCGCCTCGGAGAGCGTCTTAAACTTCTCCTCCGCAGACTTGTCTCCGGGATTGACGTCAGGATGGTACTTGCGCGCCAGCTTGCGAAACGCCTTGCGAATCTCCTCCGCCGACGCGGATTTCTTCACGCCAAGGATTTCGTAATAATCTTTTTTGGAAGTGGTAGCCATCTAAGGTGTGTGTTGTCTTGCTGCATCCTACCCGAAAATCTGTCATCCTGAGCGGAGTTTCCCTTCGCGAAGCGAAGGGAAACGCAGTCGAAGGATCCCTTGCCTCCAAATCTCACGCGAACGTATCAGAGTTCTCGGCGCAACGCCTAGCATCGTGAAAATTCCTCGCTAAGCCTATTTCGCCGGTACTACTAAAGGGATCCTTCGACTGCGTGGGTGCTTCGCTTTGCGAGGCACCCACTCCACTCAGGATGACAGTCCTGTTGCTGTCTCGTTTCCTACCGCGTTTAATTCGGCACCCTCTGCTTTTCTTCTCGCACCAGAATCGACGAGCGCAGCTCCGGCGCGTCCACATAAACTGGGATCGGCCGCGCTCCCGTCGGTGTGTCCACAAAAACCAGCCGCTGCTTCTCGTCTTCGGCGAGACTCAGAAAATAAGTTTGCTCATGAACCTGGAAATCCATCTCGTCCCCCTCCCCAGAAAACTTCCCCCCACCTATAAACGTTGACGCGGGCAAAGCTGCCCGCGTCACCCAATTCAGCTAGAAGCTAGCAGCCAGAAGCTGCGCTACTTCTTATCCTCCACATCCACATACTCAGCGTCGATCACGCCTTCGTCTTTCTTCTGACCTCCGCCGCCGTTCGCGCCCGCTCCAGCTCCGTCCGTCGGAGCGCCACCCGGCCCACCTGCCGCCGGACCCTTCGCCTGCGCTGCCTTGTACATCTCTTCGGCAAGCTTGTGCGAAGCCTTGGTCAGCGCCTCGCGAGCCTTATCCATCTGCGCCTTGTCATTCGATTCCAGCGCCTTCTTGGCGTCGGCGATTGCGTTCTCCACATCTCCGCGATCCGATCCGGAGATCTTGTCGCCGTTGTCGCGCAGCATCTTCTCCACGTTGTAGACCATGCTGTCGAGCTGGTTCTTGGCGTCGATCGCGTCGCGCTGAGCCTTGTCTTCCGCCGCATGCGCGTCGGCTTCCTTGGCCATGCGCTCGACCTCTTCCTTCGACAGTCCAGAAGACGACGTGATCGTGATCTTCTGGTCCTTGCCCGTGGCCGTGTCTTTTGCGGTCACGTTTAGGATGCCGTTGGCGTCAATGTCGAACGTGACTTCGATCTGTGGTACGCCGCGCGGAGCCGTCGGAATCCCGGTCAAGTGGAACTTGCCCAGAGTCCGGTTCTGCGCCGCCATGGGACGCTCGCCTTGCAGCACATGCACCTCAACCGAGGTCTGATTATCCGCGGCAGTAGAGAACGTTTCCGTCTTCTTGGTCGGAATCGTCGTGTTGCGCGGAATCATCGGCGTAGCCACGCCGCCCAAGGTCTCAATCGACAACGACAGCGGAGTCACGTCCAGCAGCAGCAGGTCTTTCACTTCGCCGCCGAGCACGCCACCCTGAATCGCCGCGCCAATCGCGACCACTTCATCGGGATTCACTCCCTTGTGGCCTTCTTTGCCAAACAGCTCCTTCACCAGCGCCTGAATGCGCGGCATACGAGTCTGCCCGCCGACCAGCACCACTTCCTGGATCTTGCTGGCATCCACGCCCGCATCTTTCATGCACTGCTTGCACGGCCCTACCGAGCGCTGAATGATGTCCTCCACCATCCCCTCAAGCTTGGCCCGCGTTAGCTTCTTCACCAGGTGCTTCGGACCAGAGGCATCCGCCGTGATGAACGGCAGATTGATCTCAGTCTCCATCGTGGTCGAAAGCTCGATCTTCGCCCGCTCAGCCGCATCCCGCAGCCGCTGCAAAGCCATCTCATTGCCTTTGCCGCGCAGGTCAAGCCCTTCGTCCTTCTTGAATTCATCGATCAGCCAGTCAACCAGTCGCTGATCCAAATTGTCACCGCCAAGGTGCGTGTCGCCATTGGTAGCCTTTACTTCAATCACGCCCTCGCCGACTTCCAGCACCGAGATGTCGAACGTTCCGCCGCCGAAATCGTAGACGGCGATCATCTCGTCCTTCGTCTTGTCGAGCCCGTAAGCCAGCGCCGCCGCCGTCGGCTCGTTGATAATGCGCTTCACTTCGAGGCCGGCAATCTGCCCGGCATCTTTCGTGGCCTGCCGCTGCGCGTCGTTAAAATACGCGGGCACGGTAATCACCGCCTCAGTCACTTTCTCGCCAAGGTAGTCTTCCGCCGCCTTCTTCAGCTTCTGCAAAATCAGCGCCGAAATCTGTGGAGGCGTGTACTCCTTGCCCTGCGCCAGCACCGCCACGTGGTCGCCCGACTGGACAACCTTATAAGGCACCATCTTGATCTCTTCTGTCACTTCGTTAAAGCGCCGCCCCATAAAGCGCTTGATCGAATAAACCGTGTTCTCCGGATTGGTAATCGCCTGCCGCTTCGCGACCTGCCCCACCAACCGCTCTCCAGTTTTGGTAAACCCCACCACGGACGGAGTAGTCCGCCCTCCTTCTTCATTAGCAATCACTTTGGGCTCGCCGCCCTCCATCACCGCCACGCAAGAATTGGTCGTCCCAAGGTCAATCCCAATAATCTTGGCCATAAATCGTCTCCTGTGAACTTTCCCTGAATCAAATAAGTGCTTTGTAATCAGTGCGCTTATGATTGCCAACAGGTCCATGCTAAGACCTGAGTGGAATGTTGTCAAGGTTTAGATGCGGTGGGGAGGGATGAAGTTGCGGCAATTTAGACCGTGTGGGGATGGCCGCCCTCGGCCGTCCATGCCATGCAACGCTCGGCTCGTCCTTTGCCGGCGGAAGCATCGGCGCTGGCTGCACTGTGGCTCCCGCAACCAAGAAAGACAACTTGCCAAAAATCCAGCCTCGCTTATAATTTCGCTGCAACTCTCGTCCCCTCCCCCGGTTAGGAATTCCGATGGCAAAACTTAAACCGGCTGCATTCCTAAGTTACGTTCGCTTCGACGACGAACATGAAGACGGGCGCCTATCCGAATTTCGAAAAAGGCTCAGCGGCGAAGTGAGGATGCAGACGGGCGAAGAATTCCCCATTTTTCAAGATCGGAACGACATCAGCTGGGGACAAAACTGGCAAAAAAGGATCGATGAGTCCATTGATCACTCCACCTTCCTAATTTGCATCCTTACACCCGGTTTTTTCAAGAGCGTCGCCTGCCGCAAAGAAGTCGAGAGATTCATGCAGCGGGAGAAGCACCTCGGACGCGGGGACTTGATCTTACCGGTGTACTACGTTGAGTATCTGCAACTCCGGAACAAGAAGGAAATCGACAAGGACAAAATCGCGAAGCTCCTGTTTTCTCGGCAATACGTGGATTGGAGGGAACTACGTTTTGAACCCTTCACCTCCGCCGAGGCAGGCAAATCGTTGGCCCAAATCGCGGCACAAATTCGAGACGCACTACAGAGGCCATCCGCGAAATCTAAAGACAAGGGGACTGGGCCGCGTTCCATTGGATTGAGGCGCCGCCCGAAGGCGAGATTGCGTTTCGAGGGCGTTGGGAAACTAGAGCCGCTCCCCATCGTGCAGGAAACTCTAGAAATTCCGGCACCCAAAAACGAACCGGTGACTTTGGTGGTGGACTCCACAGGACGTGGCCAGCACACGTCAATTTCCGAGGCTATTGCAGCTGCGGCTCCGGGTAACCGGATTCTGATTCGACCGGGCATTTACCGGGAACATCTGACCGTCGATAAGCCTCTAGAATTGGTCGGCGACGGCAAAATCGAGGAGATCGTACTAACGGACTCGGATCACAATGTCGTGAGCTTTCAAACAACGATTGGGCGAATCGTAAATCTGACCATACGCCAGGAACAGGAGTTCAAGTCCGTTGAAGAGTCCCTAAACGCCCTGCGTATCTCCCAAGGCAGACTCATCCTAGAACACTGCCAACTCTTCAGTACAAGCGGATACGCGGTTTTGGTGGAGGGCGGAGCCGATCCTCAGATCAGCCAAAATAGGATAACCAACCTCAGCCGGACAGGGGGGATTGTCGTGGCACGAGCCCGCGGCCTAGTTGAAGGCAACGAGATCACCACTAAGACGGGCCTCGGGATCGCAGTCCTACACGCCCCTGCCGGCCCTGTTATTCGGAAAAACAAAATTCGATGCGGAGGGATTGGGATAGGTCTGCTAGAGAAATCCGCGTCGACAATCGACGATAATGACCTTGCAGAAAGCTTGTCCGGGATAAGGGTGAATGAAGACTCCGACGGAGCAATAACGCGCAATCGTATCCACGAGTGCGTAGCGGGCGTCGAGGTGACCGCAGGCAGCCGCGCGACCATAGAAGGAAATACAATTGTGAAGAACCGCGGAAACGGGATCAACATTGAATCAGGCGCACACGCGACAATAGCGGCCAATTTGATCACCGACAATGATGGCTATGGAATCAACGCCGCTGCCGGAGCCTCCGTGACGTTAAGCGAAAACGTCGTCCGTGGAAACAGGAGGGGCGACACCAACGTCGCGGAGCCGCCGATGGCGCCAAAATGACGTGCGGGGTCCATGCTTCGCGCCCTTTGGCGGGTGGCCTGCCTTCGCCGCCCGCTCCCCGAAAAAGGGATGCCATGTTTCGGGTCTTCGCGCGCCATGGGATCCCACGTCCCATCCGTATGAGGATTTTGTTGATTTGCTAGGGAACTTTACCTTACTTTACCTAGGCCCGCAGAACTTCGTTCAGCACCCCGGTTTCTAGCAGTCAGGAGTTCAGAAATGAAAGCCAAGCTCGTTCTCTCCCTTATCTTAGTTTCTGGCATGTTCGCGGGGAGCGACAGTGCGTTCGCACAAAAGCTTTACCCGGTACAGGGACCGCTCGCAGCGCAGACGCCTCAGCCAGTATTCTCCGGCCATATCAGGCGACCAATGTTCTCATCGGGACCTGTTTTCTTGCTCCTGAAATCCTGGACCGTGGCCAACGGAGAGGAGCTCCAAGGGAAGCCGAAGACGGTGCAGGCATCTTCGGTAAATCCGACGCCGGCAACGGGGACGATCTCCTTTCCGCAGTCCAATCTTGCCTTCGCCTGGGATGCCGTCTATGGGGAGGGATTTTTCGTCGCGCATATTCTGGGCAAGAAATTTGGCCAGGGTGTGTTTACTGGAAGTCAGGGAACTGTTCTTCAAGTAGAGTCGCTAGATGGAAGAAACGGCGTGGCGGTAGACAATAAAGGCAACACGTACAAGATGGTCTGGTAGCGGGCGGCCCACGGTTTTCGTCCCGTTCCACGAAAAGGGGTGCCCCATGTTTCGCGCCCTTTGGAAACATGGGATTCCACGGTCCCATCGCTCTGGGGGTTCTGTTGACATACTCTCCCCTGTCATCCTGAGCGAAGCGACTGCTTCGCGAATGCGAAGCAGTCGCGCAGTCGAAGGACCCCATACCCGCATGCGGCGCCGCGAAACTCCGAAAGGAGTTTCCACCACTGCTCCCAACTACTCGGGAGAACTCCCTGACGCGCCATCGTGAGTGCAAGCGTGCAAAGGGTCCTTCGACTGCGTTGTCGCTCGCTTCGCGACCGACAACTTCGCTCAGGATGACAGAGCAACAAAGACGACGCCCGGGCCCGGTGATTCCACGGTTCCATCCCCCTGGGCATTTTGTTGACTTACTCCACGCCGCTGTCATCCAGAGCGAAGCGACTGCTTCGCGAACGCGAAGCAGCCGCGCAGCCGAAGGACCCCATACCCGCCTGAAGTGCCGCGAACTCCGAAAGGAGTCTCCACCACTGCTCCTCGTTCGCCGGGAGAACTCCCTGAGACAGCATCGGCAGTCCCGGCCTGCAAGGGATCCCCTTCGGCTTCGCTCAGGGCAGACTTTCGACTGCGTTGTCGCTCGCTTCGCGCACGGCAAACTGCGCATGATTGGATAACGACGTTGGCTCGATCGCGGAGTAAGTTGGAGGCTGCGAAGACGACCAAGGCTCGAGAAGGAGCCAACGTCATGCTGATTATAGGCTGTGATTTTCATCCGGGTTTTCATCCGGTCGCGATGTTTGACAACTTAACGGGCGAGATCGTAGAGCAGCAGTTGCAACATCGCGAAGAGGCGCAGGAGTTTTATAGTTCGCTGCGCGGGCAGGCGGTGCGAGTGGGGATGGAAGCTTGCGGGCATTCTCCCTGGTTCGAGCGGCTGCTGGAGCGGTTGGGCATGGAGTTGTGGATAGGCGATGCGGCGCGGATCTCCCCAGTGCCAAGCAGCAGCGGCGTGGGTCTTCCATAATTCTTGGTTTTCCTACGGTTTTCTCCTGAGAGGCACCGCAGCTGTGCCCGCGTCCCGAACAGGGGTGCAGATTTCGGAATCTGAAAGGGAATCCGAAATGATACTGCAGGCGTGAGTAAAGCTGTGTAAAGGGGTCAGAAAAGTGTTGACGTGTTTCTGGAATCCGGATAAAGTGTACTGTTCCATGGATGTCCCGAGTCTCCAGGTCTATTGTTAGGCGCCTCGATCTGTGAGCCCAAATCAGGAAAAACGAGCATCTTCGGAGTCTTGTCACGCATCTATTCTGGGTAGGAATTGCGCTAGCTCCTTATAATCTTGTGTGGAATCAGTAGGTTAGGGCGGCCACTGAATTCTGGCCGGGTTCCCGGGACGAGGGCGAAAGCGAAATGCTCAATACATAATATAAGGAAGGAGTAAAGTCACATGCGCTCTGATCGTGTGTTTGACGCTTTACAAACGTTGCGGAACCGGTATATGCTTTGCCAGCTTGCCTCCAAGGCCACGCGGAAGTTCCACCGGCCGAGCACCAGAATCCAGGAAACGATGAATGGTGTGTTGGACCGGATCGCAGGCGCGGAGCGGCAGGAAGTATTGTCGGAGCCGGAGAATTTTGCTGAGGCACAACGGCGGGCTGCTTAAAACAGCCCCGCCCGCCTGCCTGGTAGTTGTTTTGTCTTCCCTGAATATCCTTCCTTAGGAAATCTCCCGAAAACGCTGAAACGGATACGTTGAAGTGACCGGGTTTAGTTGAGTCGTTTCTAGGATAAATCATGACCATTGCTGAGCTGAAAGAGAAAAACATCACCGAGCTGACCAAGATCGCAAGGACCTTGGAGCTGCCCGGTGCCAGCGGACTGCGCAAGCAGGATCTCATCTTTAAAATCCTGCAGGCGCAGAGCGAAAAAGAAGGACACATCTTCGCCGAGGGTGTGCTGGAAATCCTGCCCGATGGATACGGATTTCTGCGGTCGCCGGATTACAACTATTTGCCGGGGCCGGATGACATTTATGTGTCGCCTTCGCAAATCCGCAAGTTCGATTTAAAAACAGGCGACACCATCAGCGGGCAGGTGCGGCCTCCTCACGAAGGCGAGAAATACTTCGCCCTGGTGAAGATCGAGGCGGTGAATTTTGAGTCGCCGGACGAGGCGCGCAACAAGATTCTGTTCGATAACTTGACGCCGCTGTATCCGCAGGAGCGCATCAAGCTGGAGACGACGCGCGAGAATGCGAGCGCGCGGGTGATGGACCTGCTGACGCCCCTGGGCAAGGGACAGCGCGGGTTGATCGTTTCTCCGCCACGCGCCGGCAAGACGATGTTGCTGCAGAACGTGGCGAACTCGATTACGACGAACCATCCTGAAGTGGTGCTGATGGTTCTGCTGATCGACGAGCGTCCGGAAGAAGTGACGGACATGCAGCGGTCGGTGAAGGGCGAAGTGATTTCTTCGACATTTGATGAGCCTGCGGCGCGGCACGTGCAGGTCGCGGAAATGGTGATCGAAAAGGCGAAGCGGCTGGTCGAGCACAAGCGCGATGTGGTGATTCTGCTGGATTCGATTACGCGGTTGGCGCGAGCTTACAACACGATCGTTCCGCCATCGGGCAAGGTGCTTTCGGGCGGCGTGGATTCGAACGCGTTGCAGCGGCCGAAGCGGTTCTTTGGCTCGGCGCGAAATATTGAAGAAGGCGGGTCGTTAACCATTATCGCTACAGCTTTGATCGATACCGGATCGCGCATGGATGACGTGATCTTTGAAGAATTCAAAGGCACGGGTAATTCGGAAATTATTCTGGAGCGCAAACTGGTGGATAAGCGCGTGTTTCCGGCGATCGACATTCAACGGTCGGGCACGCGTAAGGAAGAGTTGCTCATTCCGCGGGAAGATTTGTCGCGGATCTGGGTGCTGCGGAAGGTGCTGAACCCGTTGTCCCCGGTGGAAGCGATGGAGCTGCTGATCGACAAGTTGAGCAAGACGAAGGGGAATTCTGAGTTTTTGTCGAACATGAGTTCGCTGTGAGAAGGTCATTGCCCGGTTTCCGCCGGCCCTGAGAAGGGCACCTCAGCGGCTGAAGCCATAATCTCCCCTCGGCTTTGATTGGCACGACTGAACGTCGTGCCCTTCCCTTCTTTTCAACTTCGCTCGCTTCTCTTTTTCTTGGGGTCCTACCCTTCCTTCTTACAACGTCGCGTTCTTCCCTATCTTTTGCAGTCGTGTTCTTCCCTTCCGTCGCAATCGTGTTCTTACTTTTTGTCACTGCAGGCTTGATCCCTACATTTTGCAATATGTCCTTGAAGGAAGTGGCATACTTTGGAGAACGGGTGGAAGGTTCGCGCCCGCTTTCGAGGATGCCGTGCAGCCTAAACCAATAGCTTGGATACTTTGTCTCGGATTGTTGTCTGTGATTCCTGGCGATGCACAGAGCAAAACTCCGAGAGGATCCTCACATACTGTCGACGGGAGTGTTGCGCCCGGCGATCCGGATGAAGTCCGCGACAAGCTGGCTCGGGAAATGGCGAAGAAGGCAAATGTGGAGCGGCAGGCTTTGTTGAAAGCTGACACAGACAAATTGCTCAAGCTTTCCACGGAGCTGAAAGAATATGTGGACAAGACGAACGAAAACGTTTTGTCGCTTGAGGTTCTTAAAAAGGCGGAAGAGATTGAGAAACTGGCGAAGAGTGTGAAGGAGAAGATGAAAGGGCCAAACTGAGGGAGATTGGGTAATTTGGTAATTGAGTAATTGAGCCGCCGAGATCTACAGTTGATCAAGAAAGAGATTCCGATTAAGAATCGTGCCGAGCGAATACGGGGATGGAATGAGGCCGTAGGCAGCTTTCCAGAAAATGTACGTTCCGATATTGATCGTCTGTGGGACGGTCATGGATTTTTGCCTGTCGATAGTGTGAGGCAAATACTTGAGACCCTAGGCGTTGAAATTGGAACGCTGATGATGCAACTGCTTCCGGTAGCACAGCAGTACGCAGTGGTTCCGATATCGCATTATCAAGTTGGTGCTGTCGCAGCGGGAATGCCGGAGCCGGGAAGCGGAGCGTGTAGCCTTTACTTGGGCGCTAATTTTGAGTTTGTAAACTCTGCTCTCAGTTTCAGCGTGCACGCGGAGCAAGCTGCGACAAACAACGCCTGGCTCAATGGTGAAAAAGGCATTCAGGCCGTGGCCATTAGTGCGGCTCCCTGCGGGTACTGCCGTCAGTTTCTCTATGAATTAGTTACTGCGCAGCAGTTATCGATTCTGCTGCCAGACAACCAGAAGGATCCGATGTCATACTCTTCGACGCCGTTGACCGCATTTCTTCCCAATGCTTTCGGACCGCACGATCTCGGCGTAACTGGCGGAATGATGGACTCGAAGCTCTGCACGCATAACCTGACGCTCGACGGGGGTGCGACTACGGACCCGGTGATCGCCGCTGCGCTGGCCGCGGCGTGCAGCTGTTACGCACCCTATGAAACTGACGCGTCCTATGGATATGCTGGCGTGGCGGTCGAACTCGCTGACAACGCGATTTATGCCGGGCGTTACGCAGAAAATGCGGCCTACAATCCTAGCCTCTCGCCGCTGCAATCGGCCTTGAGTTTTATGAACATGAAACATCCGCGGAACGGCACGCGTACCGTTGTCCGTTGTGTGTTGGTTGAGGTACCTACGCTGGCGAGCCAACTATCCGTTACGCAAGCCGTGCTTGCGGCCTACGCGCCGGGCGTTTCTGTTGAGTATTACAAGGCGAAGATTGTCTAGCTTGCAAACTACTGTAAGGACGACACCTCCAACGCAAAGACAAGTATCGCGCAACTCCGCACCGGACTTGGTGTTTCTATTCAGTAGAATCCGCAGGGAGCGGAGGAGGACATCGATATGAAACGGACAATTGCTGGGGTATTATTGCTGTTGGGAATGGGTGCGGGAACGATGTTTGCTGACGACGCATGGCGTGACCGGCGCGACATTCGGCACGATGAAGTCAGGATCGGTCATGATCGGCGAGAGTTGCGGCGCGATTTATATTGTGGAAATTATGGAGCGGCGCGGCATGAGCGGAGAGAGTTATCGCGAGAGTATCGGGATGTGAACCGAGACTGGCGGGACCTGTATTGGGACCGAAGATGATGGAATTGAGTAATTGGGTGATCGGGTAATTGAGTAATTTTTAGAAACCGACGCTCGCTCCTGCGATCTAAGAGCCAAGAAACGCCATCCGAGACTACGGATGGCGTTTTTGTTTGATTAACGCATCGATCTCTAACTCAGAACTATCTCTACTTTCGGATAAGTCACTACTTCGTGTCGAAATTCTTTGGGTCTAAACCAACGTTGTCGGAAGTCTGATCTACGGTCATTTCCCAACGATCGACCATCGTACGGCCGCTCTGGCGTTCCTCGGTGTACTCGATGGAGTAAGTCGATGGCAGGGTCAGGCCGTTGGCGGCTTTGAAATCGGCGAAACGCTCTTCAATCGTGTAACGAATTTCCTGTTGGTTCACGCTCGAGGTTACGGTCCCGCCCATGTTTGGAGAAAAAGTCATGGAATACAAAGTCCTGACGTGGCGATAGGTTTCCGCGTCAAAGAAGAGATGAATCTGCATGTCGCTGCTATGCCTTGAGTGATACTCAAGATCGTATACCGGGCGGCCATCGAGCTTTTTCTCCCCGGCATAGGTGAGTTTGGGATGGTTTTGGTCGAGACTCTCCAAGGCCCAGCCTGTGGAGAATGCGCCGCCCAGCAAGCCCTCTCGAATAATGTAGTCCTGGCTGTGGACGAAATCGCCGAAACGCGAGCGTATGTGCGACGCAGTTTCAGCGGCGATGTAGGTTTTGTTTCCGTCGAAAACGAACTGTTCGCCGCGGTAGTCGCCGAGACCAAAGCGCATCACGAAGTTTGACTTCTTGTCCTCTGAAACTCGCCCCCACAAGCCGTTTACCGTACCGTGGCCGGAGACTAGCAGCTTGAAAACTAGCTTGCCCTGCACCGCGCGCGACTTAACAGCGGCGCGCGCCTCAGAGGTTCCGATGGAATCGAGGTGCTTCGCGACCAGATCTTCCGGCTTCATGTCGGCTGCATAAGCCGGAAGCAGCAGACTGAGTTGCGCGAGCACAAGAAACCAAACCTTCAACGCTTGCGTCGCGCCACTACTCTTCACCACCATATACAACCCTCGATTTCTAAAGCCCGGACCCATTATTCCGTTTTGTCGCTTCGAATCCGCATCCCGTAGAAGGAGCGGTAAACGAAGAAGAAGGAGACAACGAAAAAGGCCAGCGCGAGAACGTTCGTAATGGTGGGACCCTGATCGCGAGTGAGCGTAACCGCCAACTCCACGGCCAGCAATCCGAACAGGGTCGTGAATTTGATCACCGGGTTGAGCGCGACCGAAGAAGTATCTTTGAAAGGATCGCCGACGGTGTCGCCGATGACGGTTGCGTCGTGGAGCGGAGTTCCCTTCTGCTTCATTTCGACCTCGACGATCTTCTTGGCGTTGTCCCAGGCAGCGCCGGCATTGGCCATGAAGATGGCCTGGTAGAGACCGAAGATGGCTATGGAGATAAGGTAGCCGACGAAGAAGAATGGTTCGACGAAAGCAAAAGCGAGCGTGCCGAAGAAGACGGCAATAAAAATGTTTAACATGCCTTTCTGCGCGTACTTGGTGCAGATCTCGACGACCTTCTTACTGTCGGCAACCGATGCTTTGACCACGCCATCGAGTTTGATGTTGGCTTTGATGAACTCGACCGCGCGGTAGGCTCCGGTGGTGACCGCCTGCGTAGAAGCGCCGGTGAACCAGTAGATCATTGCGCCGCCGGTAATCAGTCCAAGGAAGAACGGAGCATGCAACAGAGAGAGCTTATCGACATTTTCGG
>Ga0307478_10000334_pt1 | contig 50775 bp, 76 predicted proteins | sample atmos_gasesECM4C_2_FD_203713 | JGI IMG/M metagenome (GOLD analysis project Ga0307478, IMG submission 203713) | Hardwood forest soil microbial communities from Morgan-Monroe State Forest, Indiana, United States - atmos_gasesECM4C_05 | ecosystem: Environmental > Terrestrial > Soil > Temperate...
TGAACGGCCGGGTCTGCAGCGCTGTGAGCGGGAAATGGATTGCTATGTCCAAAGCCTTGGCTAGGGGACGGTGCAAATTGGTGTGCTGTCGCGGCAGGCGGCATGATCGGCGCCGGGGCCTGTGCATCGCCTTCGTCGTTACCGCCTTTTGGACCGCGAGTGCCCTTTAGACTCTTAACGAACTCTTTCACTTCGTCGAGGCTGTTGAACGTGATCTGCATATTCGCTCCTGTTTGTTAGAACCGACACTTCGTGTATGACACTATTACAAAGCGGCGTCAACCCTTATCGTTCGTGTATGCGACCATTAATATCATAGATCCCAGCGGCGACGTACCTGCCATTCTTAGCGCGCTTTAAGTACACCGAATGTGGCTCTGGCAAGTCTTCGTAGGGCCATAAAGCTGTTGTAAACTTAGTTGTGAGCAACCAACCACTCGTATGCTTAACAGGTGGTGACACTACAATTTGCCACGGTTCTCCTTCTATGATCTTCGTTATGCTAATGGCCTCACGCCCGGCACCGCGGGTTTTTAAATCTTTACCTGCTGATTGTTCAGTTGCGTTATCGTAGCTACAAAACGGGCATATTGGATGCAAGAAAGCAGCATAGGTCTGATCACACGCCGCGCACTGCTTAATAGCTGATTGCTGCGCTCCGCAGTATGGGCAACGCATGCCATGGTAATGCGGGTCAAAGCGTTTGTTGCAGGCTTTACACTTCGGCGCGCTCTTATGAATCGTCTCGCATTTCGGACACGTACGGCCGTGTTCCCACGTCTGCCACTCACCGCGGCATTCATCGCACGTCAACATCCGGCCGGGTGACGCTACCACGGCGTCCAGCGCTCCATGACGTTCAATGTTGCCGCCGAAATCCGAAACTAGGCAATTCGCAGCATATGGAGTAACCCTAGCTCCACGGCCGAGTCCTTGAGCGTAATAGACTGCGGATTTAGTAGCTCGGCAAAATGCCAAGTAATCGATATCCGGCACGTTGAAACCCGTCGTGAACATGTTGCATGAGACGAGAATGCCTACTTGCCCCGTCCGGAAAGCTTCGACCGCTCTATCTCGCTTGCTGATGATTGATCGCGAGTGTACTCCAGCAACAGCAACGCCGCAACGCTTGAATTCTGCTTCTAATTTGTCAACGTGGGCGATGTTGCACGAGAACACCAGTACACGGCGACGATTAAACTTCTGCATAACATCTAGGATAGTTTTGACGTGACTCGATGCGAGTTTAATCGCGCGCGGTGCCATTTCGTCTAGATCGAAATCCCCGGCAACTGTATTCAGTCCCTCCACATCAATCGTTTCATCTTCACCGGCATCGACTGGTACGAGCGGCTTAACATAGGTGTCGCGAAGCGCGTCAAGAAACGTATATCGATAAACAACGGGGCCGAATGTTTTCTCCAAGTCGCCGGTTCCGTCTGATCGGAAAGGCGTTCCAGTCAGGCCGTGGACTTTGGTATGTGAGAGCTTATTGAAGAGCTGACGGTATTGCGAAGATTTAGCGGGGGGTACGCGGTGAACTTCATCGACGAGGATAGCCGCAACATCGCGAAACATATGCGTGCGATTGACAATAGTACCTATAGTGCCAACTGTAATTCTAGCAAACGCGTTGGTGCTAATGGATGCACTGCAGATACCGGGACGCAATCCGAATTCTCGACAGGCTTTATCGTTTTGTACGACTAATTCTTTGTTATGAGCTACGATTAAGACGCGGTTTGTCGAGCTGTAATGTGCAGCTAGCATACCGAGCATGGCGCTTTTGCCGCCGGCCACGGCTATCTCAGCTACACTGAAACGGCCAGTGTATTCTGTTAAGGCCTGAACGCCTTCGATCTGGTGTTTGCGCGGAATGAACATTTAACGACGCACCAGTACTTTTTTGGGGTGATATATTTGTACGTACATGCGTTGCTTTAATGCTGATGCTAAGGCACGAGCGCGCGCAATTACGCTGCTGAGATCAGCAGATGAAAAGTAATCGAAACTTCGGTGTTCTGCTTGTTCCTTACTACGTACTACATAGTAAATCATCGTCACACCCATACGTAAAGCAAAACGCTCAGTTGAAACGCTAAACAAATTGCAGACAGCCACGGAATCATTTAATCCTCCTCAACAATTGAATATTTACGTTCTTCGATTCTCTTAAGACGATGCTTCAAATTACTAATTTCTCCGCCGTGCTCCCAAACTGAGATAACCATAATAATAAGCGTAACAATAACCAATACCGTTACGACGCCAATAGCAGCCACGCCGATTGTTTCTAGCATTTTTGATACTCCTCTTTAGTACAGTGGATTTAAAAGAAGCATAAGTTGGCCGTCAAAGTCTAAGATCATGCACGCTCGTTCCATTAGACTCCACTGTTCATGCGTAGGCATGCGTAAATAAGCATGCTTTGGACAGGAAGAAATATCTTTGATTAGTACGAGCCCATTCATTGCGATTGGCAGCGAATTTTCTGCGACGGCGCCGCAGCAATCGAACGTACTAGGTGATATTTTAGTCGTGTGATAGACTGCACCTAACTCATGTCGAGCTTGTGGTGTCAATAGCGGCGATATGCAGATTGCGCTCAGAGGCCAGTATGGCATGCTCATAGTTCAATCCTTTCCTTCGTAAAAAATGCGCGGCGGCGGTTGCCACAGCGGTCCCCACACATACCATGCGTGATTCTGAGTCGAACCATACTCGCCGGGAAACCATTGTATTCGATGAGTTAACGCAAGCTTGAAGGAAAACCGCGGATTATCCGAAAAAAGATCGCGGCGACTTCTTCCAAAGTCAAATGTCGCAGGAAGCAAGAGCGCAATCCATCCGTTAGTACGTTGAAGCGCCAGATGTGCAAATCGCACGGCATCGCGACAACCTTTACCATAAGGCGGATTAGTGATTATGTCGCAGTTCCATACTAATGGCGGTATGGCTTTACGTGGTACTAAGAAATCATAAATAAAAGTGTGTTCTTTACTATACGTCGTAATATCAGACGTAGATATGCACGCTCCCCACAGTCCTAATTCATAAGCAATTGCGTGGTTACCGGCGGCAGGTTCCCATATTTCGCGGCCTTGCACTGATGGAAAATGCCGCATTAGTACTCGCGTCACCCACGGTTCTGTTTCGTAAAGATCATTCGCTGCACGTGCGAATTTTGAAGCGACGACGGTCATATTTCAAGCCCCAGAGCGAACGCTTTGTCCAACGTCGTGAGCACCAACTCTTGTACGGTCATTGCCGGCACGCCGATCTGCGGCATGCCGATATCTTGAAACTCAATAGTAGTGCCATCTTTGAAAGTACACTTACCTTCTGGCATGACTTGTCCACGTTCAGTGTTTACTACCGTACGCAGTTCTTCATTTTGACTGCGCACGAGTATAGCCGTAAATGCGTGCATAAACTGCATGTCTGCCCGTAATGCTTGAATAATATCTTCTAAAGATTGTTCGGGTGTTTCCCACGGCATCTTCATTCGGGCTGCGCTCTGTGCCATTCATTATCGCGCTTCCTTATAAGTGCAATACCGTTCATGTTAATCTCACCATCATTGCTGAATACGTGATCGTAACCGGCTTTTCGGAGAGCACAATCAATTTCATTGTACGCAACATCGCTGATTTCTAGTATTGCTAAGGTGTATGTTCCCATGGCATTTTCCTTTCTGATTGTTCAATTTCCCACGGGAAAGCATGCTTTTTCTCGTGAGTCGCACCGAATCGACACCGTACGCCATCCGCAACAGTTTTCCCGCAGGCGCAAACTTCATCCCACTCACCATTCGATTTCAGCCCCATTTCGGCACCTCAATCGACCAAGGCATAATCAAAGCATGCTTTTTCCTGTCAACGCCGTTAATCGGGGCATATACGGCTAGGTACGGACACCCACGCATCATACGCAAATAGCCGCTGTCAAGCAAGCCCTTTAAACCGTCCTTGCCAAAAATTCGCAGTGCGGCGTCTCGATTGATGACATAACCCGGCGCGTCCCCTTCAAGTATTTTGCCGCCAAGTTCGTGCACACTCTCGAATTTGACGATTTGGCCAGCCCGCAAAGCATCCATGCCCTCGGCTACCGCGCCAGGCAACATCGCAGCAAGTCTGACTGCCGCGGATTGTTCGGTTTCCTGCCGGGTGGGAGCAATCTCGCGTCTGAACACATTGACCGTAGTCGTACGTCCTTTGCTGTCTAGACCATAGCTTTCCGATATGATTCGGCCAAGATAACTTTTTGGTCTCGGCGCGCCACGGGCTTTTCCGCAATCGATCGAAACGGCATCCTGCCTCCCAGCGGTAACCCGGTACACAAAACCGGAATTGCCGGATTTAGCGCCATTGCCTTTTTGAAATGCATCTTCATTGCCAAGTGGCAGGTGATCCGTGACCACGAGAGCTACGTTCATACGTCGAGCTATGGATTTGAGGATGAACATGGCTTTCAGGACGCTTTCGGTGTCATTGTCGGCGAAGCACAACCCGCTAGCTCCCCACGTGTCTAGCACAGACAGTCCAACTGTCTTGCCCATGGCTGCCATTGCTTGAATCTGTGCGATAGCTTGCCGTTCGAACGCTAACGGCTCATTAATGGCCGGAACTAAATGGAAGCGGTCGGCAAGTTCGCGACCATCCGGACGCTGCCTGAGAAGGTGCCGCACCCGGCGTTCGGTTCCGTACTCGTCTTCTGCGGCAATCCATAATACGTGACCGCCGGGGCACTCCACATCAGCGTCAAGCCATGGGGTACCAGTGAGGTAGCTCACAGCCAAATCGGTCACCACGGTTGATTTGCCGGCCCCTGAATGGCCAGTAAAAAAGTGGACTTCACCACATAGAATCCGTTGGTAGAGGAGCCACGGCAGTTCATTCGTGTTGTCGTCTAAGGAAATTTCAAAACCGGTCCGCGCAACCAAAGTTGGCGCGCTCCATGCATCCAGGAAAGCATGCTTTAATATGCGGCGCCCTGTAACGGCGCCCATGATCAGGTTGCCGCGAAGCACGGGAAGCTGATCATGCCTGGCGATCTCCTCGCCGAGCTTCCGGCCGCCAACAGCTTCGTCGAGGCCATGGCCAGCTTCGATTATTGCTTCTTCAATTTCGTGACGTACACACATGCCATGCATTTCGGCAAATTTCAACACGCCAACAATCGAAAAAATCACAGTTCCGCGGCCTTCCGTACGGCCCATCAGTTCTTGCTTAAGTAATCCAAGATAGCGCTGTGCAGCGTCACGGCCGGCTTGCCATTCATCCTGTGTTTGCGGCACGGCTTCCTGCAGTTCTTCGTCATTGCATGTTTCGTGTTCGGCGCTGAGGCGCAATGACGTACCTGCGAGTACGGGGACTTTCGCAAGGATATCAATCAGTTGCGCGGCAGTGATTCGCGGCCATTCGCCATCCCAATTTTCCCATTCATATGGCTCTCCCGTGTCTTTGTGAGGGCCGAAAGCAACAAACTGACCGCCCATAAGTTGGAGCTTCTCGCCGCTAGCGAACGTAAACGTACGGCTCTTGACAGGCGCATCGACTAAGAAAAAAGGAATTAAGAAGCGTGGCTTCCGGCCCCAGCGTACCGGAATGTCTCGCCCTAGCACGTCACGGAATGCCTGCAAAAGCTGTGAGGCGAGCGCTATGTGACTCACGTCCACATCAAAGCCGGATAAGCCTCGATCGCCGCAGCGCAGCCCTACAGAGCCGGCGCCAGGGTGTGGAACTGGTCGCGTCCAAACGTTCCAGCCCTCCCCGATCGGGGCCTTGGTGCCTTTGGCGATTGCCAATGGAAAGAGGCCACGCGCAATCGCGGCAGCCCAAAAATCTTGAATGGTGGCGGGAAGCGTCATTGCGCATCCCAAGGAATTACGCTAAATGACGGAGGCATTCGCGGTGACTCGCGATTGTTGGAGGCGCGAGACCCCTGACATGGGTTTCCGGTCCGTGTCAGGGGCGTTCATTTAATGTTAGCGCCGTGGCTTCCAGGTTGTCAAACGTTCAATCGTTTCGTAACATAGTGCCGCATCGTGTTGAAATACTCTCGCTGCTGATAGATAATGGAGTTCCATAGCGCGTACGGATGCGTCGTGGAATTCGCGTTGCATGTTTTGGTAGTGCTTAATTAATTCGATTTGTGCATCGATCATGTGTGCCTCAAAACATCAAGCGCAGTTGCGCGAGATACTATGCGATACGGATAGCCGCCCTGCCAAATGTAGACAAAGTCGCTACCCTCAACGAAAACACAAAGCCATTTGCCGGCAATATTACGCGACGCGCTTGCTCCAGTAGCAGCCGTTGCTTCCATTTGTCGCAACTTGAACTCAGCATGCGAGCTTAACTTGTGTTCATCGATCATGATTAGTACTCCCACGGCATTCTATTTTTCAGTGCAGCGTTCTCCGCAAGCAGCTTCATTACTTCCGCACGCAATTCACGTTCGATGGCATATAGGCCATTAAGCTCTTGAGTCATCACGCGATCCTTCGAGCGTAACACAGCTTTTTCGGAGTTGCCTTGCAACTTGCGGCGATGAAGCTCGCAATTGACGAGGCCAAATGCATTAGAGTCTGCGTGACCGTCCGCGATCTTGCGCGTGACATAGATTGAAAATTTTTCGCTGCAGACACCGCAGGGCCGTTTGAATTCCGTCAACTGCCGGTAGCGTCCACCGTTGGCGTAATGCGATTTGTCCCCGCATCGCTCCCACGGGGATCGATCGTGCCATCCGTCAATCTTAGTCATCGCTGCCAAATCCCATGCTGGCGTACCAAGCTTTTTGAGCGGCTATACGTGCAGTATATAGTTCTCGTAAGAGGCTCTGTGGTGCGCCTTGTCCTTCTGCGGTATGGCGCACATTACTCGCACGTCTGCCGAATTGTTTGCGCAGTTCTGCATCCCAATCTTCATAAGTACGAATAACTTCGAGGTGTTCCGGCGAATACAGTGTCATTTTCGTTACTCCTCGATAATTTCGAAAGAATCCACGCGTAATGTTTTATCGATAAAACATCCACGTGCGACGTAGATAGGGATTTTATTCGCCAAATGAAATTCTGCTCGTTCACGGGAATCAAACAGACCGTGCACTGCGTTTCGATCCTTCTTTTCGACGAGCTTAAACATTTCGATCTCCATCTGTTGACGTGTGTAGTTCCAATGGTTTGTCATTTTGATTTTCCTTTCAAACTTCTCGAATCAATTGCATAGATCCCCAATTTAGTTCGGTTTTTGCCGGTGCCAGCTCAAATGCTCGCCGAATAATCGCATCCCGTTCTGCGTCCGTTGGGTTAGACCACATGCGGGCTTCGTCGCCCTCTGAAGCTATTTGAAAAATGGCAAGCGCGACAACGTCGGATGTTTCGCGAGTGCTGGCGAATTCACGGATATTGGTGGGTACGTAAGTCATTTCCGATCTCCATCTGTTGACGTATGTACGTATACAGGCTTCCTTAAGGAATGTCAAGTGTTGCAGTTGGATTCCAAATAATTTTTCGACCGCCAAATTCACGCTTGCCGGCTTTTTTGGCCTCCCGCTCGGACTGCCATGAATTGATTGACCATGAAATAGCGCCAGGTCGTAAGAGCGAAAGCATGCCGAAATGCCATCGGTTTTGTTCTAACTTAGTGTAAAGTTTTTGGGTTTTCATATTTATGCTCTCCAGCTCGTGTTGACATTCACAACCTATCACATCCCTAAGGATTGTCCAATCACGAAATGTTACAAAACACATCCTTAGGGTAAGAAAATGTCCTTAGGGTAAGGTCGGCTTCCCTAAGGAACATTTCCTTACCTTAGGGATGGTACATGACGCCATTCTGAGTGTACAGTGTATCGTCCTTAGTGACAGGAAAACATCCTTAGGGAGAGGTCAGTCCTAAGCCCCTACGGGGCAGGGACGCCCCTTTTTAAGTGGGGCGTCCCCAAAGTGGAAGGGAAGAAGGAAAGAGTCATGAGTGAAAATCGGCTCCCGGTTGTTAAAGTAGCGCAATATGCGCTAGAGCAAGCTACGCGTCATAGCACGGCTATTCGTGCTAAATTGGTACGGTTCACAAGTCCGGCTTTAACGCGCGATTGTATAGAAGCCGGCTTAACGACGGATTTGGCAGACTTATGTGGCGGATTGCTTGCAAGCGTAATTGATGATCTAATTGCAGTTGGAAAACTGCCAAGAACGGATTTTGGGCGAACGAAGCGTAAAGAACGGATTTTAGCAGCTTGCCAAGAACCGGCTTCTAGCGCGCTTAAAATTGCAATTGCGGCATCGCCGATTAACGGCTGTGCGGCGATTGTGCATTGGGATGCACTTTGCGGCAACAAATACGAACGGCACGAAATAGGTAAGTTGGCGTGGCTTTTAGGTGTTGACACAGATGCAGCGAGGCGCTATGGTCGGCGAATTGATCAACATTCCTGAAGCTGGAGAGCGCGAAAATGAAAAGACCGACAATTTACGAAGCACTGCGTATTAAGTTGGATCGCGAGCCAACAGATGTAGAAATCAAGACGGATGTACAGCGAATTTTAGCGGAAGAAGCGTCTGTGACTCTTGCCTTGATGACTGAGGTTAACAAACTTCGTGCACATCACGGCTTTAAACCGTTCTCTAAATACGAGTTTGGTACGCAAGCGAAATGGCGTCGTGAGTACAGACGTGTAAAGGCGGACATTCGTGCTAATAAATGTCCATGGTGATTATCATGCATCTTCTCGGACTAGCCGGATTTATTGCGCTTATCGCAATTGCATTCGGCGAGCGCGGCGCCCGGATCATCGCGCAACTGATCTTGCTTTCAGGCGTGGCTTTCGTTGCTGCGTTTCTCGGAACGGTGATTCTTAATGGCCCGGCGTGGTGGTAAAAATGAACGAAGAGATTATTGCGCGTTCGCAGAAACGGCTTGACGTGCTTACGGAAGGCCTTCGTGAGGTCGTCGGCGAGCTGATTGATGCGCTCGTCGCTCAGAACGCGGCTATCGAAAAACTGCAGAAAGAGCTGGTGGATATCATTCCCGTTCGTGCGGCTCTTGACAAGCTGTGTGAGGAGAATACTTGGCCGAAGTATCTTCCGCGCTCTTGACAAGTCTCGCGAATCGGTATAGGCATGGTTTTGGAAGTGGTGACAAGGTGCTGCAAGGCTGCGTGATTGCTTCTTAAGCTACCGTTGGGTGGGTGAGCGCGCTCGAAAGGCTTACCCTTGGTACGCGTTGGGAGGGGAGGTACTCAAGTGACCGGTCCACAGCCAAACTTGATTACCGACCCGACTTGACAAGTCCCGCGAATCGATCTAGACAGGTATCGTTCAGAGACTAAGTCGGACTCGAGTCGGGATCCCCGGCGCCGCCTAATGCCTAAGGGTCCCGACTCAAACGCTGGAGAGCGACATGCAAAACCACCGAACACCGTCTGAAATCAAAATCGCGCTTGATGCTATCGTCGCCGAGCTTGCGACGCTCGAGGTCGCGACTGTTGCGGATGACGAGCTTGTGCCGCTTGCCAAGGCAACGCAGGCGATCGTCGGCTTTGCTCAGATCATTGATCGGCGAATCACGGCGCGCGCTATCGACGACGGCGTGCTCGTGCCTGGCGCGGCTCTGAAGCCGGGAACCACCCATCGCAAGTGGCATGATCCTGTGACTGCAGCGGAGTTGGCATTTAAGTCGTTCGGTCTCAACGCGTTTAAGCTCGACACGCCGGCTGCGCTCGAAAAGCTTGGCGACGAAGGTAAGGCATTGGTTGCTGTTGCGTCGTATAAGCCCGAAGCGTGCGGACGTGTGGTATACTGATATTTGACGTAGGTGTATAGTTTGCTATGAAATCTATCGATATGTGTCTTATTCAAGCGCGTCTCAAGAGGATTAAGGAGGCGTTACAAGAGGAAAATTTGCGTCATCAGGAGAGAATTAAGGCTTTTACGCAGGAATTAGAAGAATTGATGATTGCCGAGCGCGTCGTTTCGAGATTAGTTCATGATGGGGAGACTAAAGATGATGATTGTTTGGATTGATCCGCGACTTTCCGGAGGCTGCAGTAAGGGCCACGGTATTGTTAAGTGCTTCGTGCCTAAGTGTGTTGCCGAAGGGAAATGCGTTTATAGCCTGCAATTCGGCAATCTGCCTTTAGGAAAAATGCTATGGGAGTGACAGATCCGTGTCCGACGTGTACGCTAATTGTGGTCGGGGCGTTAGGGTTGTTGTTAGCGCTCGGCGGGATTTCGCTTTTTCTTCTGACTTGGTGATGCCATGGGAGTGACAGAACGTACTCTACGTGATCGCACGACACGGCTGCGGAACCGGCTTGATGCTAGACTGCACTACATTAACAAGCCGCCTCATCCATCGTCGGATGAAAACATTCGCGAACTGATCGGCGTGATGAAAGGGATTCTCGATATAATTGATGATTATGGAGTTATCCGAGATTAAAACCGCACTCGACGGGAGGGAATGCATGACGTATACTGAATTTAAGGCTCTGCAGTCAGGTGACCGGATTGTCAATCCCATGACGAGCGGTCACGGCGTTGTTGACTCGATCGATGAAAAAGGCGTCAAAGTGCGGTGGGGCAGTAGTCCGCTGACGCGGTACTACCCCGCCATGACGACGGCGTGGATGCACTGGATGCGTGAAGATCAGAATACCTGAACGAGGGCATTCCCTGTCGGTTACGGTGGGAGTCGGCAGCTTTCAGAAATGCATTCTCCGGCCTCGTTCAGGGCACCATGAGACCGGTCAAGGATGCAGACCCGCCGCTTACTGCAACCAAGGAGGTTTGCATGGATCGCAAGTAAACTACAGTAAAACAGGCCAGCTAAAAAGACAATGATTAGACTGACGAAGCACTGCGCAAATTGCTTTTGCGGCGCGTAAGCAATCAAGGAGGTTTATCATGTAATCGGCATCTAAAAATAGCTTAGATAGTCGCCAGTCCTGAGCATGACTATAAAAGGCTCAAGGAGTCGCGCCATGAAAGTCGTTGAGAAGACCGCGTTCTGGACTAGGGCCCGGGATGATCACTTGCGTGCTTTTTACAATGATCGGATTCATGTTGATCCTGCGATACTTGCTTACGCGCTCGGCGTGACTGGTCAAAATAAGGCTCGACGTGTGGTGCGGCGGCTTTGTGATCTTGGACTGCGTAAATTGGTGAGGTACCCATAAGGCTTCGCCATTGAAACACAGAGACCGCGGTTTTCCACCAAGTCCTATCGTTAACTTGTCCGGAAAGCTCAGAATTCAACAAAGGAGATATCGTATCATGGCGACTGTAACGCTTACCTTTACCGATCCCACCACCCGTACGGACGGCTCGGCGCTTCCCCCTGCCAGCATAGCGAGCGTGGACATCTTTGATTCCGTAGATGGCAATCGCGCTTCGCAGATCGGTACGGTGCAGACCACTGGTTTGACTTTTACAACTGGGGTTCTACCCGCTGGCGTTCACGCTTTCACCGCGGTGGTTAACGATACCACTGGGCACTCATCAGCGGCAAGCAACGTCGTAACCTTGACAGTGGTGACAACGATCGCGCCGCCGTCTCCCATCACAGATTTGGCGGGAGTGTTGAACCCGTAATGAGCACAATGAGAGTTGGGATATTTCGAGGCCTGTTTATGGGCTTTAGTGGTTTGATTGGAGGCATCCAAATGAATTTGGTTATTTTCTGCATAGCTGTGCTAAGTGCCGTTCCAGCTTTTGCTCAGACTACAATCTATGCAGAGGGGGCTCCGATTTCAACGGAGGTGGGATCCGAGTTCACTATGAATTATTCATTTGGTGCGATGCCGCTCGCAAGGAATTATACAGTCTTCGCCCAATTCGTAAACTCGGCGGGAGCCATAGTGTTTGCAGACTCATACTTCCCCTCGCCGGGAACATCTGTATGGACTGGTGCGACGATGGTCAGCCGTAGGCTGACAGTACCGGCTACAGTGGCGCCGGGCAAATATTCGATTGTCGTCGGCCTTTACTACCCTCCGACCGGAGAGCGAGTCGGATTAGTGACTGGCCTCGGGGTCACGCAGTTCGGCTATCTGGATTACAACATCGGGAACCTCATGGTGTCTGCCGCGGTATCCGTCACAGCGCCAGCCCCAGCCGTTACTGCGGGCTTCACAACGCTGGCTGCGAACTATGACTTTACTAAGCCCATGGCGGCGGATTGGCTTGATTGTTATCCCAATGATGGGAAATCGCATCAGTTTTGGGCTGGATATTGGTATCGAACAGATATTCCGCCCTGCAACCAGTCTATCAATCTGGTGAATGACAAGGTCGCGGGGTCGCAAGTTTTGGACATGACTTGGAAACCTTCCTTCTATGGGATGGACCAAGGCTACACAGAGATTCAAACGGCTAGTCATGACGGAAGCCTGGCGACTGACTTTCCCCCCAATGTCTATTTCGAAACGACTTATCGGGTTGAAACAACTCCAAATATCAACCTGTTGAATTGGGCCGATGTGGGTGGAAGTTTCTGGGGCATCTATACCTGGCCCACGGTCGGTATTGCCAAGCAGCTCCCAGGACTTGAAACCGACATTACCGAGGATCACGGGGACTTTCCCAGCTATGTGACCGGTGGCGGGTATTTTAATTGGGCCGCTGGCGGGTGCCCGAATTGCGGCGGCTTTGGTGGGGTGAGCGGCTTCGATCCGAGGCAATATCACACGGCGGGATTGCTGGTCACTAGTGACGGCAGCACTAGCATGGCCGTCTGCGGATATCTCGATGGCATACCCCATGGCTGTCGCAATGTTCTTAAACCGACTGTGGGAGATTTCTCCTACAGAAATTTTCTAATACTTATCAACGGAATTGGTTGTAATTACTATGCGGGAGATAATAGCTGTTTGAATGCGACTATTACGAATGTCTACGCATGTCCCGCGCCAAATGCGGGGAAGATTTGCATTTCTCCGCGGACCTCGAGTCTATCGTGGAATGGCGCCGGTCACTGGATTGTTGAAGCGCAAAACAATCCTACGGTCATGATTTCTGGCGTCAATGGAGTGCCCGGTGCCAACGGTGTTTTTACCATGACTTTTTCTGGAACTTATAACGGAGATTGGGTTCTGAACGGGACGACATTCTCCGGAGCCTATACGGGTGGGGGAGAACTGAATCAGTACACGCAAACCGACATGTATGTGAAGAATGCTCGCGTGTGGAGTTGTGCGGGCTGGTCTTCTGGCTTATGCAATCGATCAGTGATAACAATTGCTCCGTAGCAGTCGAACATTGTTTATGATATGAATCAGTTCATGAATGACGGGCGATAGACGTGGAGTTGATTAATGGTAGATGTTCCATTCAAGACATACCAAGCTCTCGTAACGCGCCTGCACGAATATGGAAGAGCTGTCGCTGTTCTTGGTGGGATGAACGACTTAGACGTGGCTTTGCATACGGCGGCAGGCGCCATAGACTTGCTGCAAAAGCACGTACCAGAAAGTGAGCGAGTCGAAATAGGTGGCTGGGAGGATACAGACCTGCCGGTAGAACTGGCACCTGGCTGCTGTTCGGCGATCAATCCATGCCCGCATCAGCAGTTGTATCCTGATTCTCTTTGTGATGTCTGTCGGGATCCGTGCGTCCAAAGGTGTGCGTTGTTGCGATTGATTGGATGATGCGGATGCTTGGCAGCGCGCGTCGTTCGTGGTACGAATCAGTCCATGAGCGACGCATTCGGATCAAGCTACGGCCCCCCTCCTGCGCCCCAGCAACCTGCTTTTGGCAGTTCGTTCCTTGATTCGGCCATGCAAGCTGGGAAGTCGTTTCTGGGGGCATTCATGGGGCCGCAGTACAAGCCGACGAATCCAAATGCATCGCCGCTCGACCAATCGGCGGACCTGCTACAGCAGCGAATCAATCAGGCCAGTAGCATTGCTACGAATCCGTTTGCTCAGATGTGGTCGCCCGAAAAGGTGCAAGCCGCCCGAAATTTCGTGCCGCAGGCGACGGAGCAATTGCAGGCGATTAACAATCAGCGCCAGCATCAAGCGGATATCAGGCAAGCGGCCATAAACAGGGGACTTAGAAATCCCGATCAATTCGGGCCTTCGGCAACCGACACCACGCTTAACGAAGAATCATTGCGTCAATGGAAGGACGAAGGCAATCCTGACGCTTACAAAGCATTACAAGGTGCAGGGGATGAGTGGGCAAACCGTGCAAATCTGTACATGCCCGAGGCGATGGAAAAATTTTCTCAGCGCATCAATGCTGCACAAGACGCTATCAAGACTCTAGACGGCGCAGCCAACCCAAAGATGGGCGCACAAGCGTACGTTCAAAAACGGCAACAGGTTGTAGGTCAGCTCACACAGTTTGGAATCAAGGATAGCGATATTCCGCAGAAAGCAGACGGGTGGAGGTTAGCCAAGGGTCCGCTGCAGGCGCAGCTTAATCAAGCACTGGGCGTGTTGAACCAGTTCAACGCATCGCAAGACAGGCTAGGACAAGCCGTTCCTATCACGGATGACAAGGTTGCATCGCGGATCGAAGGGTCGTTCATGTTTTCGAACACTGAACCGATACCTGGATTCAAGGCTGTAACGCTGCCCGGGAAAGGCGGCGTATCTGGCGCCATGGGGCCGCCCGGGTCGTTCGATACGACCAAGCGCGGCATGGGCGGTCCCGGCGGATGGTCGAATGCGCCGCCTGCACAGATCAAAACCGTACAAGACCAGTTAGGTACGAAAGAAGTAGAAGGCGCCATCAATAAGTACAAGAGTGCGCGTGATTTCTACGATACGACGCATGATGACAAGCTGTACACGTCTGCAGCTGGCATCGCGATGATTCAGGACAAGACGGGTGGCGTGCTGCGCAACGTCTCGGAGGAGGCGAAAGGTTCGGGCACCATCGGTTATACGAAGATGCTTGAACGCCAATTTGGTTCAGTCGAAGGCGCGCGCAACGAACTGGCCAAGGAATCTTCGGCGCTTAAAGAGTGGCTGGGCAGACCTGCGGATAAGCGTCTTTCGCCACCTTCGATCGAGGGCTTCAAATACATTTCGGAATTCGAACACGGTATGGCGTTGAAGGAATTGAATGATCGTCTTGGACAGCCATTGGAGACGGCGGGCCGTTACGGTATGAAGCTGCAAAACCTTGGGCTCGACAAGGAAGTCACGAGTCAGCCCGATCTGTACAACACCTGGAACAACGCGAGGATTGCCGGCAACAAAGAAATCGACGGCTATCCAATGATACGGATAGACGATCAGCGGGTCATGTTACCGAAAAACAGCCACGTGCCCGGTGCGCAGGTCATGCGGCTGGACCACACTGACAACAGCGGAACTGTTCCCGGTGTACCGTCTAGCTCAGTGCCCCCGCCCGCCTCTGGCCCTGGCACTCCGCAGGGCGTACCCAATGCGGGCGGCGGTGCTGGGCCTGCCCCCTCTCCTTCCGGTACACCTAATGTGGGTGGCAGCCCAACGGCTCGGCCCCTTGGCGGTTCTCCGGTTCCCCCTGCCGCTCCTGCGGGTATTCCTAGCAGCCCGGTGGCTCCGGTTCATGGCGACCCCAATAACCCGCCGGGCCGTTGGGGCCTGACACCGGGGATGAAGCTCGACAATCCCCAGGCCGTAGTAGCTTTGGCGAATCGCGAAATTCAGTTGGAAAGCGGCTTTCAGCCGAAGCAACGTACGGGGTCATATGTCGGGCTCGGGCAGTGGTCGCAGGAGGAAATGCAACGTCACGGCATTACGGACCCTGATGACTTGGAGCAAAACCGCACTGCGCTGCAGGCCGACATACGGACGCGGGCAGACAAGCTGCAGCGTGATGGGCTGCCCGTCACTGCGGCAAACGTCTACCTGATGCATCAGCAGGGCGAAGCCGGCTTAGAAGCGCACTTGCGCAATCCGGACGGCCTTGCTTGGCAAAATTTGAAGCCGTATTTCCGTTCAGACGCAATTGCGAAGCAGGCCGTTTGGGGCAACATGACGCCAGAAATGCGTGCTCAGTTCACAGCGCGTGGTGGTGTCAATGGCGTGACTTCCGGTGATTTCACGCGGCTGTGGGATGCGCGGACCAACGGCACGGACGGCGCCGGCTACACTATGGCGGGTCGGGGCAACATGCCACTCGCAATTCCCGAAAGCGCAAGTTCGGGGTTGGCAGCGCGCGGTCGCACTGCGCCTCGTGCGACGCAGGAACCTACGTCGCAAAGTAGGGCGGGCATGCTCGGGACAACGGGTCCTTTGATAGGTTCGTTGATTAATCGTGCCATGGAATTGGAAGGTCCGGCGATCGGTGGCACGGTTGGCGGTCTTGTCGGTGGCGCGCTTGGCGGGCCTGCGGGAATGCTTGGTGGCGGCGCGGCTGGCGGCGCGGCTGGGCAGGCCGCGAAGGATTGGCTGTCAGGGAATCCACAGCAACCCGGTCAGATCGTCAAGCAAGGTGCCTTGCAGGGTGTTCTTGGTGTGGCGCCGGCAGGACGGCCGATTGTTGGCGCATTAGCGCGTATGGCTGGCGCGGGGGGTGTAGAAGCTGCTTCAAAATACGCGGAAGGAGGTGATCGGGCTGACGTTGTGGGAGCGGGGGTCGGCGGGGCGGCGTCTGCGGGGGCAAGCGAATTGTTCGGCCGCGCACTTGGCATGGTTACGCATAAAGTTTTTAGATTGTTCGGTCCCGACGCGCAAGAAGCGTTTCGTGGTGCCGCTGCAGATTTGCACGAGGCGAATGAGACGCTGAGGACCGAACCGGAGAAGTTGCCGGGCATTGCCGGTGGTGCCGAGACAGCAAATCCGAAATACGAGGCGGCGAAGGATGCGAAGGAAAAAGCGGAATCGACGATCAAGGAAATGATTCCGACTGCAAAACCAGACGAAGTCGCGTACGCTCATAAGGTGAGTGCCGGTCCCGTGCCGACGCCGGCTGCCGTTGCTAAGGCGGGATTTCCTGGTGCTAAGGAAAAGGCAGAACTCAGTGCCGCCTACGAGCAACTTCATGGCGAGGTAGGCGCAACTGGCGTACCGCCACCGATATCGCCGCCGAAGCTTCCGGATGGTCCGATTTCGGTTGTCGATAGCGGAAAAGTGGGGGAGCGATTCCGGGATACGGCTAAACGCGCGGAAGCTGTAGCAACGGCGCCGCGTTTCGATCCAGAGACGAAATCGCGTGATCTTCAAAAAGTTCGTTCATCGTTACTTGAAGCCGAGCAAAATGCTTTGACAAGTAATGAGTCTGATCGGGCGCAAACAGCTAAGGATATGCGCACGCTTGCCGATACCATACGTGTACAGCAAGAGAGGCTTGTGGATCACGTACTTGGGCCGGATGCGGCCAAACCATGGATTCAACGGCTTCGAACGATCGATTATCGTTATCGGCAATTGATGGATGCAACAAACGGCGGTAATTTGGAAGCTGCAGCCGGCCTTAAGGGCGAAGCTGGTCGTGAGGTTGATCGCAAGTTTCGCGCTTTTGCGCAGAATGATCCTGCAGCGGTTGCGGCTTGGAATCACATGCGCGTAAAGGCAGGCAATCCAGATGCTACTGAAAAATCTATTTTTGGCCAAATCTCACTGGAAAATTTTCCGGTTGTTGGAAAGTACCTTGCTTCGGGGGCATCAATACTAAATCTTCGTAAATGGATGCGAGATAGGGCGGCGGGCAGTCCGGCACAATTCGGAGACTTCGTTCCCGGATATAACAATTTGAGTGGTCCTAAATCCGCACGCGATATTGCAGGAAGCAAATACGCTCGTTTCGGAGCTGACAGCGGTTGGAATCCGTTAGCAGCATCGCCTGCGCAAGCCGGTGAGATCATACCTACGTCCCGGACGCCACTCAGTGCGGGCTCGGGCGGCGGTGTTCCAGCAAACAGTATCGGTCTGCCATCACAAGGAGCGCAGACAGTCATTTCACCTTCGTCTCTAAATGTGCAGGCAGCAATAAACAGAGCTAGTGCATATGTTAAAGGCGACAACAATGCCGGTGCCATGCAGAGAAACATCATGATCATGGAGCGCGGCGGCCCCATGGCCGAAAAGGTGGCCGATTTCGTAATGAGTACTTTCTCGCAGCATCCGTTCGAACGTACTGGCATGGTCCCTTCGGGACGTACTATTCAGGGTGATTCTGTACGTTAAAGGCGGGACAGAGAAAATGACCAACGAAGACATTATTGCGAATTTGCATAGCCAACTCGACGAGGTTTCTAATTCACCTGCGCCCGTCGCTTCCAATGATGCTTCGGCTGGGCCTGCAGCTCCGCAGTCTGACATGCCTACGCCTGCGCAAGTGGGTATTCAGAGGCCGCTTCCCGTTGATCAAGCTTTGCGTCAGGGGGGCGTTGGTGCTTTCAAGACGCTTGCTCCGCGTTTGTACGACTACATGACGCAGCCTAATCCGCAACCACCATCGATGACGCCCAACAGAGCTGGCAAAGTGGCACCTTCCGATTACGATCCGAGAACGATGGGAGCTTTGGAAGATCTACGGAACTTGGCTCTTGATGCCATGCCTGAAGGAGGCTGGGCGGCTCGTGCTATGGGCGCTGTTGCGGGGGCCGTTAGTCCTTCGGCCGAGGCTGCCCAGCAACAGCAGCGCACCGCGGCGGTCCCTGCGCAGGCCTCACGGCCGCCTCCCGGTCAGCCTGGACCGACGGTTGTGTCCGCCGCTCCGCAGCCACAAGGTCCGCCAGGACCGATGCCGACGGCTGCTGTTCCGCAGCCCAGCATACGGCCGGATTTCACGCCTCAGGATATGGATCGGCTGAGTCAGCTCGGCACTGAAATGAGTGATCTCAATAAAAAGATAGACTCGGTTGGAAAACGGACTGATATTGGACCCGGTGGCAAGCGTGCACAAATCGATCCGCTTCAGACGCAAATCAATGCTAAACAGAGTGAGATTGACCGGATTCGTGACAATGTACGCCAGGCGCAGGCTGCTTTCGATTTGGCTGGGCAGCCGATCGGCGTTCGTAATCCTCCAGCGGTGGCGGTGGGGCGTGGTATTGGTCTCGGTCTTGGCGCTGGTACTGGTCTTTTGAAAGGATACAGCGGTAAAGGTCAATTCGGCCGCACTGTGCTATACGGGGCTGCCGAGGGTGCCGCTGGTGTTACAGTACCTAATCTTATGGACCTTGGAGCCGCTCCCGGAACGCCGGCACGCGAAACAGCGGAACGCAATCTTGCCTTCATTCATGACCCTACAAGTATCGCGAATTGGGATTATGCTCGGCGTGTTATTGCGCCTGAAATGATAGGCGGTGGGCTGCTAGGAATTGCGGGTTACGGCTTCGGCAGTGCGATTAATTCGGCTAGGAATCGACGATCGGCGCCATCTGTTCCTGCCGCTCCTGCAGAGCTACCCGCTTCGAGCTTGCCCAGCGGCGGTTATGCGTGGCCGACCGATCCGGAAGCACTCAAGAGCTTGCAATCGGTTGCCTACAAGACACCTTCGGGGCAATGGCGTGTCTATGTTGAGGGTAAGAATCGACGGTTGCCGAAAGGGCTTGAACCGCGTCCGTAGGAATTAAAAATGCTCCTGCCGTGGCTCGAATGGCCTCAGGTTGCCAAGACGCCACGCGAATTGATGCTTGCGCGGCTTCGTGATGGCGTGCCGCCGGAGCTTGCAGCGCGTGCCGCCGGCATTACTATGGATCAACTGAAAGACGATAAGGAAGTGGATATGGCGCTCGCAGAGGGCGAGATATTGCTTTTTGAGCGCGCACGTGATAGTGGCGTGACCGGTGTTGTACGGGCAGCCATGCGGCGCGAAGCTAACTCGTGGATGCCAAAGGCCGAAGTCACAGTTGGGATGACTTTGGAGGATTATTTGAGGGATTAATACCAACCCCATATTGCTTCTTTTACCCACCAACCATATAATATGCAGACTGTCGCTAAGGAGATTAGACGTATAGTAATTCTATGCCACCAAATGCACGCCCACAGTGCGAAAAAAGTTCCGAATACTAAGCACTCGATTTGATGGTTCCAAAAACAACCGTCGGGACATAAGTTCATTTTGTGTTCTCCAATTCTATGACTGGCGTACGTCGCAGAAAGTCCGGAATATCAAGTGGATGATTTTGACCGGGCCATAATTCTGTTACTGAGTCTTTGATTAGTTCTGGCCGTACAGGTACGGTTTCCCACGGCATTTTCATGGAATGTGTTCCTTGATTTTGTGTGTACGTGTGTACACTGTTTTGTTATGTAATGCAACCCCCTAAATGTATGACAGATTTGCCGCCGACACGCAAGCTATTGACGTATGACAATTTGTGCTGCTACACTTTAGGAGACTGATTCGTTCCTCTAAAAGAAGGGCCGGCTTATGGTCCAAATTGTTAATCAATCCACCCTCAGCATTGGCGGTTTTCGGCATTATTCGGGCCTCTTGCCCTCCATACCGGGTGATGGCAGTGCGCAAGCTCAAGCGTCCGTGCGGCCTTTCCATCTTGCTCCGACGAATGCGCTTGCGATCTTCCGCGGTGACATTGTCGTCTTCAATTCCGCTACGATCGGCGTGCAGGGGGCTGGCGATCTTCCGGTCAATATTGGTCCTCCATCCGCTACAAGCCTTGTAATTGGCAATGGTGGCGGTTCGCTGCTTGGCAATGCTTCGATGGCGGCGAACGTTTCGCGGTGGGTTCCGGGCGACACCACTAGTGTTATTGCTGGCGTCGTGGTGGGCTTCGGTCCGATCACGCTCTACATGGCAAAAAACGGCTTTCAGTACGTTCCTGCGTCTACCGAAGCGTGGGTTTTTGTCGAAACTGATCCGCAGGTCATGATGACTGCGACGGTGCCCACCGTACCCGCCACTGCGTTCAACCTTGACCTGAATAGCGGCGTTGATGTGAAGGCGAATGCCGCTTTCCAGAGCACGAGATTCGGCATTTCGGGAATGTCGCTTGATCCGACGACGATCCAAACGACTTCGACGCTGCCGCTTCGCTTTGTTAATTCGTCCGAGCAAATCGGAAACGATCCGACGGCGGCCGGCTTTGTTGCGCAAGTCACGTTCAACATGTCGCGCCATTACAAAGGCGGTGCCGGCTTCACTGCGGATTGAGGAGCAAATATGTCACGTTTTCTCGCGATTTTTCTTGCGGCGGTTCTGTCGGTCGGCGGCGCAGTTGCGCAGACCGTCGTTTCACAACCGGTGTTCGTTCCATCGAAACAGTGGATCGATTTGGGCAACGGCCCGCTCGATATTCAGCCGATTGAGGGTAACGGCGATCTTTATTCGTCATTTGGATCCGGACAAGGCAGTACGTCTGGGTCAACTACCAGTTTGGTGTTGACGACAACGCCTTTGGTGTCGCCGTGCATAGGCTGTGTCATTTCCGGCCCCGGCATTACGTCCGGAACTACCGTCTCTGCATTCACGCTTGGAACATCGATCGCGCTTTCAACGTCCATGTCCGTGACGCCGGTATCATTGGTTTCGTGGGGAGCTGCGTGTCCCGCGGCAACTGCGGCCAACGTTCCTGGCGTCTTTCCAAATGGGGTTGCGTCGCTGTCACCGCCGGCTCCTGCTCGTTCAAGCATTGGCGGAACGTATCCGTTCTATACGCAAGCCCGTGTTTGTGCGTACGGTGCTGCGCAGAACGGTTTTACGCTTCTTTATTTCGCGATCGGTGCTCATTGAAATGCTGTGGATCGGGCTCGCCGTATCGCTTTGCTACGTTCCGGGTTTGACCGGAGCGTACATCGCGACACAGTGGCCTTTGTTGGCTGTGATTCTGCCTTTCGGGTTGTTGTGGAAAGGGCCGTTCACAATTTTTCATTTGCTCGGACTTATCTTCGTTGACTATGCGGCAGTGCACATACTTTGGAGTCCTAATCCGTACGGTTCTGTCTATGGCGTGTGGCTGCTTGCCATTTCGGCGTTGGCTGTGTGGTTCGGAACTGCCTTGGAAGATACGCGTGAGCTGTACAAAGGCTTAGCTATTGGCGCTACATTGTCGAGCTTCGTTGCCGTGCTGCAGTTTTTCGGTATTGGCGTTGTTCCCGTTACATCGACAATGCCCGCCGGTCTGTACGTCAACAGCGTACAGCAAGGTACTGTGCTTGCCCTTGTAGCGGTCGCGTTGATGACGGAGCGTATGTGGTTGTGGATTCCGTCATTGCTGCCCGGCATTTGGCTTTCGCATTCCCGTGGTGGTGCTATTGTTTTGTTGATAGGATTGCTTTGTTGCTGTTCACGTCGTTTGTGGATACCGGTAGGCGTTCTCGCGATGGCGGCTTCGATTTACCTATTTTATCCGCTTTCGCCGTCCGACAGTCAACGTCTGTACATTTGGCACGTCGCATGGGATAACTTGACATTGTTCGGCTGGGGTGCCGGAGCTTTCTTCAGTGCAGTTCTCGTGCATGACGGCGTCACTTTGTTTCCGGAGTACGCGCATAATGACTTTTTGCAGTTCGCCTTCGAATTCGGTATCGGCGCGATTCTTCCTGCGATTATCATTGGTTATGCAGCATGGCGTACGGATGTTAAGGAATGGCCTGTCGTATTGGCATTCTGTGCGGCAGCGTGTTTTTCAATGCCGCTCTCCATGCCGATCGCTGCGTTTCTTTCTTTGGTCGCTGTGGGGCGTGTTCTTCGCGCTCATGGCCTACATGGCAGCGAGCGCAACTATCGCGGATATGATTTCTTATCGTGGGATGACACGTGCCGACTGGCAATTCGCGGCCGAGATCTTTCCATGGCACCGCAGCATTCAGCAAAAGGCTAAGCAATGAGCGGCGTCGATAGTGCCAATCAATTTCCTAACAGCTTCATGGCTAAGGCCGTGAAGCTGGGCGCGTCTCGATTCGTTTCTGACGACTATCCGAGTCGAATTCAGCTCGCTGAACAGAACAACGTCAGTATCGCCGTGGCAACTGGTTTGACCGTTCCGAGTGGCGCAACGTCGTCGCCAGGGACGACTGTGAACAACATACCGACATACGCGGTCATTACGGCAATCGGTGGGCCGCTGTATGCTACGTATGACGGCTCGACGCCCAGTTCTGTGAATTATGCTGTGGCGCTTGCTATGGGCGCGTCGCTGCCTGTGCAGGGCGAACAGGCGCTCGCGGCGGTCAAGGTTCAGGGAACGATAATGTCAGTTAGTTATTGGAGCTAAGTTAATGATTGAGACGCTTGCTTTGTTCGGTATTGCTGTATTGAACGCTTTTACGGCGTACATGAGTTATCGGGCACAGCATGAAAGTTACTTGTCACGTCTTTCGAATAGCAATACTGAAATCAACGTGCAGCGAATCGAAACTGCCACAAACAGTATGAAAGATGCACTAGTAGCATCAACTGCCAAGGCTTCGCATTTTGAGGGCGAAATGAAAGGACGCGCCGACATGCGTAATGAACTGAGCCATACAGGTTAATAGTTTTGGAACCGTTGTTAATTGTACTCGCGATTTCGGTTTGCGTTATTATTTTAGGAGTTTTGTTGATCGTTTTTGACAAGTAAAGTACAGAACGACAAACGCAGGAGCAAAAGACTATGACCCTAAAGACGGACCTTGAGCAAACGGTTGCCAAGTTGACAGAACTGGAAACTGCGGCTCGAACATTGAAAAACCAGAATTTTGCTGATATCGTGCTGTCGGCGCGCGGGCGACTGTCACAGCTCACTGAGCATCCGGATATCGATACGGTGCAGCGGCATTTGAGCGGCGAGCTTGAACAGAGCGGTGGGCGCCTGAAAGAACTGCTCGATCGCGCTCACGACAGCTTGAAAGAGGCGCGAGAGGCTGTTGACCACGCTCCTAAGACCGAACCCGATAAGACGCCAATTCCTGTTTTTGAACCGCCGCAAGTTTCCGCGAGTGGCCTACCAGATGGGCATTTGCATCGCAACGCGGCCGGGAAGTTGTTCGAAGTTCATAACGGGACGTGGATTCCTGCAGAAATTGAAAAGACGTCGTCTCCGTATCCGAATACAGAGGTGAAACATGGGAACACGGTTCTGCGGCCATAAAACGGGGTTCAACCCCACTGGTGAGAACGACATCATGCCGAACTTCATGGGCGCTCCTGCCACCAAGTTCGGTGGCCGGCCGGCGGTGCCTGCGGGGCTGCTCAAACGCTTTCCTGGAGCTACGGCCGATATCAGTTCGGGCAACAGGCGCTTGGCAAAATCGAAGCACGGGGACGGCGGTGGCGATGGTGTTACGTACCGTGGCTCCACTGCATTCGGCAATCGCGAGGGTGGCATGCGATCAGGACGCAAGCCCGGCGGCATGGACGGCAAGCGTTCGCGCAGCATGGCTGACAATAAGAAGTAGGGCAAGAAGTAGGGCCCGGTCATGCCGAGGCGGTACGAGGCCATTAAGCGCGAGCTGCGTAAAGGGCATCCCAGCATGTCTGAGGCGATGGTGAAAAAGCACGCGGCGATGATTTTCAACGGCACGCGCAAGCGTGGCCAGAAGCCGGTCACGCGCAAATCGAAGTAGGCCAGGATGTTCTACAGGCCCGGCGGCAACAATAAAGCGATCAATCGCCAGTATGATTGCGTGTACGGCGACGCCATCGGCCTTACTACGGGCTGGTTGCCTGTCAACAAAGGGGATACAATCGCCGTCAACATCGCTCGTGCGTCCATCGCTTTCAGTTCCGCGGCGTCGAGTGTCGTTACTATGTCGCCGATCGCGCCGGAAGCAACGTTGCTGATGGAAATGCGCATGTTTGGCGTTGATCAGAGTTCGCAAAATCCAAATGCGGGCATGTGGCCTGTGGACCAGTGGCAGAACATGGTAGTTGCTACGTCACGGAGGGCGCATCGATCAGGTTGGATGCGACTGCGCATTTTGAATATAAATAACGGGGACGGAACCGGCGTCAACATGGCAATGCAGATTTCGCGTACGGGTGACGTAGGAGCGCAAACGTGATGCTATGGGCGGCATAGACAACGGCTCAATTCAGAGCGGCGTCTTTTTTCAAGCCAAGCAATTTGGATCGCTTTTGCGTGGTAGTGGACCGCCCGTATCACAGGCTGGCATTCTGGGCGATCTGTACGTAGATGTGCAGACGTGGAACTTGTACAGCAAGCGGTCATCCGACATAGCTAGTGACGTTGATCCGTGGGGACATTATATATTTGTCGTGCCGTCTACGTATCAACTACAATTGAAATGGTTCAGCACTTCGGCACCCGATGATAGTGTTGGCGTGATTGGCGATTATTGTTTAGCATGGGCTGGTTTCGGAAATTACGGTTTACAGCCATCGATTTACGGACCGAAAGGTGCCAATAATACATGGCCAGAAAATGGCAACGGTCCAAGCACGTTAATAGTCATAGGTGGCGTGTTTCCACTTGGATTATCTGGCGAGGGTACGCAAACCGCGTACAGCACATCAACTCAGTTGATCACCGCAGGGCTCGTAGACGAGTACGTAGCGGCCATTCCGGTTGCGAATGTAGTTGGTACTCTTATCGGTCAGTTCGGTTTGCAACAGCAACCAACGCCGGTTGCCGTTACACTTAACACGCTGTACACTGTTGAAGATAGCCATGCCATATAAGTACGATCATACTGCAGACAATGCCGCAACGCAAGCTAGATTTGAATGTGACATGCCGGACATTATGAGTCGTCTCTTGTCGGGAGTGAGTAGTGCAGCCGGGTGTGGTGTACATTTTCTGCAAGTACGCGACGACGGCATTCTGATTTCGCGCGGAACCGCTGAATTCATCATGCGAAATTTCACAAAGGCAAGTCATGAGCGGATTTGATAACGGTACGATGCAGAGCGGCGTCTACTTTCAAGCGAAGCAGTTTGGAAGTATCTTGCGTGGTAATGGACCGCCCGTACCGCAAGCCGGCGTTGTTGGCGATCTGTACATAGACGTTGCAGCGTGGAATCTGTATAGCAAGAGATCAACAGACAGTGGCGGGGATGTTGACCCATGGGGGCATTATTTGTTCGCCGTGCCGATTACTTACCAGCCGGCTTTGAAGTGGTTTGGTACTGCAGCGCCAACCAGCGATATCGGCGTGAACAATGATTACTATCTGCTATGGGCCGGGTTTGGGAACTATGGACTTAATCCCGTGTCCATATATGGACCAAAAGCTGCAGGTGTGTGGCCAAATACGTCAAATCCAGTTACCGTTACGCTTAACTCGCTGTACACGGCTGAAGATAGCCACAGCGTATAAAGGCACGCTATGTCCTACAATTCGCTGACTGACTTTATAGCGTTGCTTCGTAGTACGGGTGGCGGCGTCCGTACGGAACAGATGCCGGGCCTTGATTTTGTCGTGGCTGCTTTAGGCCGTGCTGGTTTCATAACTCTGGCAGTTCAAGCTACTGCACCAATATCTAACCAAGCTGCAACGGCCTGGTTTCAGCCTGCGTCACCATCGTGGAGTGCTGAGGGTATTCTGTATTTGTGGAATCCCGCAGTTTCGGCGTATCAGCCCGCCACGCCGGCTTTATGGGAACAGTATTTTTTACCGCTCATATCTGGTTATGCATTCCAAAGTATAAACGGAACGGGACAGGCTATCGTCGCCGGCACGTCGCTGGCGGCTGTACAGCGCGCCGCGCCCGCTACCACAGCGATTACGCTTCCGACGCTTGCCAATCAATTCGCCAGTGGAAAGAAACTGCAAATTGTGGATTTTTCTACGGCTGTCACGAATCATGTTATTACATTGAGCGTGCCTGAAATAGTTTCGTCACCAACTATTATGGGGCAAGCGACGCTGCAAATGCTTTCCACGGCTGTACAGCTTGCAGGAGTCATGCTACAGCCATCCCCTGATCTCAATGCGTGGGTAATAGCACCATGAAGATGCTCCGCTCAGTTCTTGCCGTTTTCGCATGTTTCGTTGCAATTCCAGCATTCGCGCAGTGGCAAACACCGAATCATTCCACTCCTGTCGGTCGTGGCGTCGGCGTCATTGGTTTTGGCAGTGTTGGACCGTGCAATTCTGGCGTGCCTATTCTTGGTGCCGGGGGTTCTGCCGATCCGGCGTGTAATCCGCTTCCTTTAGGTGGTTCGGGCGTTACGGGGAATCTACCTGTTGCCAATCTTAATTCCGGCACCAACGCGTCCGCCACGACTTTTTGGCGTGGTGACGGTACGTGGTCGCCCCTCAATTTTGGCATTCCTGCTAATTTGCAGCTTAACGCCAGTGTCGCAACGAACAATTTGACGGTTGCCATTAAGGGAAGCAACGGTGCCGATCCGTCGGCATCTAATCCGGTGCTGATTCCGTTCCGGGATCCAATTATTGCGAATGGCGATCCAATAATCCGTTCGCTTCAAGCACCGCTCAGTATTTCAGCCACTTCAGGCTTTGCAGTAGGGTGCAACAATGCCCAAATGTGCCGGTTGTGGGTTGCGGCAATCGACAATGCCGGTACTGTGGCTCTGTGTTTGTATAACGCGCGTTCCGCGCCGGCTGGGGCGTTTGCCAGTTTGATTCCTCTTAACGAGAGCAACGTTGCTACGTCTTTCGCGGGATCGGGAGGCGGCGCTAATGCACAAGTACTGTACTGTACGTCTGTATCCGTCACAAGCAAGTCGATTAAGGTGCTTGGATACATAGACATACAAGAGGCCACTGCAGGGACTTGGGCCACAGGTCCGACTACTGTGCAATTGTCGGGTCCTGGCATTCCTATAGCTGGTCAAACGGTTCAAGAAATAGGGATGAACACTGCCGTAACGCAGCTTGTTACATCGGCTACGCCTGCCACCAGCAACATGACGTTGAGTTTAACTCCTTTCAGTGCGGCTGACATAGTTTCGTGTTCGGCGTCCACATGGGATTCTCCTACGGGGGCTGGAGGTGAGTTAATAGTGCAGATTTATCGAGGGGCTACAGCTTTAGCTCAATCCATAACAACAGGTCCGGCTAATAGCAATGCAGCCATTGCAATTGGGCCGGTGTTTGACGTACCAAATTCCGCTTCTTCGCTGACCTATGCGCTGTTTGTCGCTGCGCCAGGAGCCGCGACCGTCACGGTCGAAACCGGCATGATTGCCTGTCGAGAGTTGCAGGGATGACCGTTCCGTCTTTTAGTTTGCTGGCACCACATTACGCCAAACTGTGGACGGAGCTTGTTCCGTCGCCGGCTCACATGCCGGAACTCACTAAGATTTGCAATGGCCTCATCGCGCATAAGGCAACCTATCAGCAAGTTGCGCAGACTGTGTGGGGCGACCCAAAATTCTGGTGGTACGTTGCCGTCAACGATCAGATGGAAGGCGGTGGTGGCGCGTGCACTTTTCTTGGTAATGGGCAGCCACTTAATCGCGTCACGACGGAGGTTCCGGTTGGACTTGGTCCGTTCGCTAGCTTTTTGGCTGGCGCTATCGCTGCATTGCGGGGCGTTTCAGCGCCGACATCGATTGAGCGTGCAGCATTTGATTGGGAAGCATTTAATGGTTGGGGTTACCTCAATAAGCCGATTGAAAATCCTTATCTTGCATCGGATTCGAATGAGTATACTAAAGGTAAATACATTGCTGATCACGTTTACAGTGCAAGTGCGGTTAGCGGGCAACCTGGCGCGCTGACGATTTTGAAGGTTCTCGTGGGGCTCGATCCGACGATCAAGATTCCATTGGAAACACAACCGGAGGTTCCTGTGGCCGAAACTTCAACTGCAGCATCCCAGATCGATATGAACGCTTTGGCCACGCTCGTCGCGGCTCAGCTCCGGGCTCAATCAGCCTCAGCGCCGCTGACGCCGATGGTTGTTCAAGGCGTGAACATGTCGGGCATTACGCTTGCCTCGACTGTCGCCCATGTGAACGCTTTCATGCCGATTATCGGAACGTTGCTCGGGTTCATGCCGCCGCCCTGGAATGCGGCGGGCCCGATCGTGTTGCTCGCGCAACGCGGAATCAGCGCCGCGGTGGATGTGACCAGTGCAATTCAGACCAACCCGGCTACGGTTGGAACCGTGCTCAATAGCCACATGGACGTGATTGGCGCGCTGGCGGTTCAGTTGGAGAAGCAGTTCCCGAATATCAAGCCGTGGGTTGATGCCATCAGCGGTATCGCTGCGGCAAAAACTACAACCAATTGAAAGGATGAGTTCCATGGATGACGCCACCACAAGCTTTTTGGAAACCGTGATTGCCGGACAGGCCCGCCACATCCTTACAGGCGTCGCTGGCGGCCTGGTCGCCCATGGTGCCCTCACAGCAGATCAAAGCAATTCGTTCGTCCAGATTGGCGTCGGCCTCGTGCTGTATGGCGTTGGAGCCGGATGGTCATGGTGGCAGAAAAACGGCCAAGCACTCGTTAAGGCACGGTTCGACAAACTTAGGCATCGCGTCGCCGCCATTCCAATCGTAACAGCGACTACGCCGACGATTGCGGTCAACTCGGCTATTATTAAAGCAAAGGAAATGGCGGTAGTAGATACGACCGCGAATCCGGTTCTTCCCGTGACGGGAGATCAGCGATTATGACTATGCCGGATCGCAAGTTCCCGTGGATTTGGACTGCATTCCTTCTCGCGTTCGTCATCGGCTTTGCCGTGATCGAAGGATGGGCGCTTGCGACTGGCGGCACGACTTTGTCGCGATACACCTACGAGCTTTCGAAAGATTGGCCCGTCTTGCCATGGCTGCTTGGCAACGTCACGGGAGGGCTTGCAGTGCATTTTTGGTGGCATTGGACTATTCCTGGAGAAGCGGGCGACGGAGGTTAATATTTGTGTCCGTTCCATGGGAGCGGCCTGTTCGGCTGAGTAAAGAGAGCGTACGGGACGCTCTTCTTTTAAATTTCGATAGATATCGTGAGACATTTTTGCGTGTCCGCCCTCCTATAGGCGGCGAGCGCATTCCTTTTATTTTGAACAGCATGCAGCGCGTTCTGCATGCTGGCATTGAGAAGGAACGTGCTAAGTTCGGCATGGTGCGCGCCCTGGTTCCTAAGGCCCGGCGGATGGGCGTCAGTATGTACATAGGCGGCCGTTTTTTCCACCGTACTGCAACGCAGACAGGCAGACGTGCGCAAGTTGTTGCACATCGATCTGACAGCGCTACGAATTTGCATCGGGAAATTAAGGAATTCTACAATGGGCTTCCTGCGTGTGCACGTCCACATTTAGGTGCATCAAACGCACGCGAACTGATTTTTGACGTACTTAAATCACTGTACAAAGTCGCATCGGCAGAAGGTGGTGATATTGGCCGTTCCGATGATTTTCACTTGCTGCATCTGTCGGAGGCTGCGTTTTTTGATAATACGGAGGACTTGTCGTCCGGTTTGCTGCAAACCGTACAGAACCTTGCAGATACGGAAATTATTGTTGAGAGCACGGGTAATGGCCAATCAGGCATGTTCTACAGCATGTGTCAGGAAGCGCACATTGCACGGAATGAAGGGCCGTGGCGACTGTACTTCTTACCGTGGCCGTTAATGCCTGAATATCGTATAGCGGTTCCCGCTAATTGGAAAGCTCCGAAAGAATTCGAGGACTACGCTAAATTTCATGCGCTTGATCAGGAACAGACATACTGGTTCTGGCTAGAGAACTACACTATTACTACAATGAATGGCGGTCACCCTGGAAGCATTCACAGACTAACGAGACAGGAATATCCGGCTACGTACGATGAATGTTTTATGGCAGATAGTACGCTGGACTTTTTTTCGGCGTCTACTGTTCAAGCTGCCATGATGCGCAAGCCGAGTCCATCAACTGGAGCGCTTAAGCTTCTCTGTATTGATCCGGCCGGTGATGGGCAGGACAAACCTTTCGTGTGTGACCGACAAGGTTCTGCGATCGGCGCTCGGGTTTGGGGAGAGTTGGCTAATAGGGATTACAATGTGCAAGCAGATTGGCTTGTACAGACCTTTGAACGCTTCGGCATGGACGCAATTCTCGTGGATATCACCGGGACCGGCAAGGGGCTCGCGGATGCGTTGCGGCTTCGTATGCGGCGGTTTGGAGTGGAAAAAGTGATAGCAGTGAATTTTGCTTGGGGTGCTCTTAACGGTACGCTGTACGGCAATAGACGTGCGGAGTTGCATGATAAATTTCAGCGATGGTTGCAAAGCGATGTGTCGATGCCGAATGACGAACAATTGCAAAAAGAAGCGGCGGCGTACAAATGGGGCCAAGGCGGTTGCCGACGTGATGAGAAAGCACGACTGTTCATGACGCCGAAAGAGAAAATCCGTGCGGAGATCGGCCGATCGCCTGATCGGCTTGATGCTTGCGTCGTTTCAATGGCTATGGAGGGTTGACGCATAAAAGTGTACAGTGTAAGACGTGCACACCTTCATAGGAGCACGTACATATGGAAACGGAGAGTTCTGAAAGCGCAGTTCAAGTGCCTATTGAGCCTGCCAAGCTGAAGCCGAAACCGAAGAAAAAGAAGACTAAGCCTGCGAAGGCTGCCAAACCGAAGCGATCGCAGAAGAAAGCGAAGTCTGCGGCAAAACGCCACACTAGTAAAAATGGGGCCGCACGCAAGCCTTCTGTCGTATTGCGTGCTTGTCGCATGGATATCCGTTTGACGGCCGCGGAGCGTGAAAAGCTCACGCGCAAGGCCGCAGTGATGCGGCGGACCGTGACTAGCATTGTTGCTGAGCTTATTGAGAAGATGAAATAACAAAGAGCCCGCGGCTGTCCAACACCGCGGGCTCTGGCCCCCGTCGTGCCCACCCAGGACTTTACTGTCCGTTCTGATGGTACTGCGCGGTCGCCGAGGCGTCAAGTGCCGTGCAGGTGCCGGCAGAGATCGCCCACGCCGTGTAATCACCCGCGGTGATCGCCGGATTGGTAACCGCTCCTACAACGGCGGCTCCGCTTGCTGTTAGAGTTACCGTTCCGATTGTGATCGGCGTTGCGGTACAAGTTGCGCTCGTTCCGCATTCGTAGAAAGTAATTGTCGGATTTCCTGCGCAAGTGAATGAACTAGTGGACCCTATCAAATTGTCTACGGTAGATGATTTTACCCATTTTTGGAATTGAGCAATGGTATTGACTATGCTCGCCTGAAATCCAGGGGCGTATGTTGTGGACAACTGCGGACCCGGCCCTACGGTACGTCCGCTCAGTTCGTAGGGAAAAATCGGATACAGACCGCTCGCTGTGGCAGCGGAACTGAGTGTCATTGAGCCTGGATTGGCAGGCGTTAGCGTTAAAAGTGTAACACCGCCGGAATTACTTGTCGGCCAAGGTGAACTGCCACCCCCGAACTGGAAAGGCGCAAGTAATAAGTCACCGACTTTGTAGTATGTTCCGAGATCGGTACCAATCACGCCATTACCGTTGCTGACGTTGCTTACGGTTGTACTACCACTGGTAAACAGTCCGTATTCCAACTGTCCTGGAATTGTCACGCCGGTTTTTATGAGCGCAGTGTTTCCTGAATTCAGGAGCGGCGTTGCGTTGAGATTGCTCGCCCACGTATTTGTGTTGGGAGTTACCGTGAGATTGTTCTGTTGAACGGCCGTAATGACCGATGACGTAGTTGGCGCGAATGTGCAGTTTGTCGCATCGGGTACCGGCGATCCTACTGACAGCACAACGAATATTGTGCCGCTGTTGAAATGGTATAGGATATCTCCCGGAGCCATTACGTAAACGATTCCGTTGCTTCCTAATTGGTAAACATTGCAATAATTAAATTGCATCACGTCATTGGTGTAAGTCGGCAATACGGAAATTTGAGTGCCTGGGGAAGACGGAAATGTAAGCTGAGCAGGAGCGGGTACTGTCATATTCCAAGAGCGGCCTTGTGTGTCTACGTACGTCTTCATATCCTGTGTCATTGGGAAGCGATTGGTAAGGTTTCCACGCGTAAGTACATCGGCATGGGGATACGAACTAAGGCTAGAACTGGCGGTCATTGCTTCCGCACCAATCGTCTGACTATTGTTGACTAGATAAGTGCCGTTGCCGCCGCCTCCTGTGCCTAACGCTGTGATGCACGTGTTTGCAGTGACTCCTGCGCCGGTGTATATGCAGGAGCCGATTGCTAGCGATCCGCCGACGACGCCGCCGGTAACCGTCAACGTGCCGCCATTGGTGGTAGATATCGCTCCTGTGAAGCTTACAGTCGAATAATATGAGCCAAGATAATATTGTGGTACCTGCCAATTGTTAATGGCGCTGGGGTTATAACGTGGCGCTCCGGCAAACATGCTGCCGGTGTAATTGATCGCTTGCAATTGCATGGGAGTTACCGCTCCCGCTACAGCACCTTGGATGCCACCTCCATTTAAGACAGCAGTAGTTTGCGACCCACCGCAGAACAAATTTGATATTCGCTGATTTCCGTTGAAATTGACGCCGGTCATGCGAATTTCGGCGTTTGTGGCGGTTATGAAGCACGCAGGGATTTGACCGTGCAGTGTTTCGGTTAGGTTGAACGTGCTGTTCTTCAAATCTACTAGGTTATTGAATGATGTATTAGAAATGAAGTTACCAATTCGCACGCATCCTTCACAATATATTTCCGATATATCGAGAGGGCCGGACAGTCCAAGGTTACCAAAGTTGAACACTTGGTAAACTGGTGAACAGCCGATATTGCTGATCGGGCCGTTAAATTCACCTTGTTGCATTCCAAGTGTGGTTTGGTCAATTACGGTGTAATTGAATCCACAAACGAAATTGCTGATATTAACGTTGCGGCTTTGTGAATTGGTTATGCTAAGTCCGTAGGGATTGTATGCGATATTGAGGTTTTGCGTTTTCAGAAAATCTCCGTTGTTCTGAGTATTTAGACCGACGGCGAAGGCTACTCCAAACCCATTGATATTGACATTCTTCAATTCGATATCCGACGTGACGGCTTTGCCGTACTGAGCGCTAAGCATAGTCCACGCCGGAAATGTCAAGTTTGGGTACGGTGCGGATACTGGTTGTGTGCCTGAATAGGCATCTACCGTCACTGCCGCCCACGGCGTATGCTGAGTAAACCCGCCAGAAGTCCCCGATGGCGTAAATTCTGGCGGCAGCCAATCGTTCACGTTTGACGACAGGTTGAAACCGCTGCTCATCGTAAACAATAGATAATTGTATAGTCGTCCCCAAAACGTAACACCGTACAGACCGACTTGCCGGCCAGATTGAAAATTAATCGCTGGTCTGTCCGTTTGGGTTGGATACAAATTGCATCCTGGTAACTGATTGTACCCACCGCGATACCCACCAGATAGACGAAACGCATAAAATCCATTTCCCCACCCAGCTTGCAGAACGTCCGTAATCTTGAAGTTTCCGAAACAATAGAAATCAGCGACTCCCGACTGCATTCCGTAATCAAACATGGCTTGGAAAGCGGCTGTGTTGTCAGTGCCAGTGACGGCATCCGCCCACGCGACTGAAGGGATCGTTAGTGATGTAGGCACGGCTTGCGATGCGACGATATTTCCCGAGCCTACGCTGACAATAGTCGTGCCGCTTGGAATGATAGGCAGGGAAGCAGCTTGGCGCGTTGCCCAGCCGACGGTTGTGATGTGCTGCCCGGGAGCCAATCCGGCCGTACTTGAAACAGTGACCGTCGTCGTGCCGTTGGCGGTTGCCGTCCATCCGTATGATCCAGCAATCGGCGACCCTGCATCGGAAAGGGCACCCCATTGTTTTACGTCTACGGCGCCAGATGGAAATGAAGCAATCCAGCATTTGCCGTCTGCGCTCGGGACCTGCGCACCGTTGTCGCCGGCCCCTGCATTGAACGTGCAAGCGCCTGCACTTGGATTGTAGAACAGCGGCGGCGCGCCATTGCCGTTGCCGTAGGTTGTGCGCCAAACGCCAGTGGGATAGGCTGCCGTAGAAGCTAATGTGAGGGCTGTTAAATTGGCAACCCCTCCTGCGCCGCCAGTGCCGCCTCCTCCCGGGTTGTTGGGGAGTTGGCTGCCGCCGAAATTAGGGAGCCCCTGTGCGAAAGCAGCGACGCTAAATATCAGCAATAAGAAAAATGCGGCTATCCGTTTCATTGCGTCGCCCCTTCATGCTCGAATACGGAAACCCCAGCCTGTAAATTGGCCGAACGTGCCGTCTTTTTTGTCGACTTTGTACGTATATTTGCCAGCGAACTCTTTGTTAGCGGGATCCATGCCGGCGTACAGACTTTGCAGTTGCAGGCGATTTTGCTTTCGTACGTAATCGCCGACTTTTGTCGAGCGTGCACACAGAATTGGTCGGAATGCCTTGCCTTCCTTGTCAGTGCCGGCTACTAGGTTATCGAACAACTTTACCAGTCTTTCGTTGGTTACTTGTTCGAAGCCCTTATTGTGGGCATCTGCAATTTCATGCGCTACGCTGTTGATAATACGGAATTCCCACTGCGGATAGAGGTGCCGATCCGGTATGTATAGTTTAAGCGGTCGGTCAAGATTGAGTTGTTTGATAATGCTTTCTATATCCTGAGGCTCGGAAAATGGCGAGAGCCCCGCAGTAGCATCGTTCACGCCGGGCACTTCCGGTATGCTGGGCGGCGGATTGGGAATTAGGTTTGGGGATATTCCAAAACCTGGAAACGGCGTCATACTCTACTTCCTTTTGCTTCGTTGGTGCGCAGCATAGTGGCTCTCAAGAGCCTTAGTCTCAAAAGTTGTTCGCTGTTCTTTCGTGGCTTTGGATGACAGGAGCTTATCGGCAGAGCGCTTTATCTCAGCTCGAATATCAGGTGGCGCATCGCTGAGCTTAGTCCAAGGTCCTGCACGACGACTGGCACCACGCGTGTTTGAAATGTCACCCTCCTTAGGGCCATCTGTGCGGCGGCGTTTGCTCTTGCTTTTGCTCTTAGTTTCTTCGTCGTCTTCATCCTCATTCTCTGCGCCGTCTTCATTTTCGGCTTCTTCATCGTCTTCGTCCTCTGTGTTAGCAGGCTTGGGCGGTTTGAATTCGTTTTCTACAGCCTTCACGATAGCTGCGGTAAAATCGGCCGCAGTGGCGAACTTGTTCGGATCCAAGTCCTTACCGAACTGAATTGCTTTTGCCGATCGTTTAGGATCGGTGCCGAACCATTCCTGCTTGTTCAGTTCTGCACGTATTTCGGCGTCGCCGTATGGAAGCGGTTTCGGAGCCGTACTGATTTCTAGCTGTGCCAGTTGCGTTGCGGCTTTACGAGCGCCTTCTTGGTCGCCTTCTAGCACGGCTTTATCGAGTGCAGCTCGCAAACCATTGAGGGCTTGTTCCCTCACCATCGTATTTAAGTCCATTTATTTACCTCGATTTTGCTGTTGCTGAAATCAAAGGTCGGTATTGTTTCCGTATGCGCATCTGGCGTTTCCCATTCAAGCGTAGCGGGGTCCGGCATGTGTTCTGCTTTAATGATGCCGATTACATCATTGAAACTGGACATGTACCGCCAGCCATTTGTTGCCGTCAGCTTTCCGCCTTGAATCATCGTTCCGGCGAATGGACGGAATATTACCCAATCGCCAATCTGTATATCCTGCTTTTTTAGGGTGTCTTCTCCGCTTTTATAGCTGAACGCGAGCGGCCCCATTCCCGCAATGCGCCCGGCCATGACGTTGTGCTGCATCATGTCGCGCGTAATATCTGGCGTTAGAATGCTGCCGATTTTTGACGGTGGCAGTGGAATACGTACAATGACCATGTCACGTGTCGGCTGTACGTGTTCATGCGGAATTTGGAATGAATGAACGCCCACGCTGCTCATACTGTCTCCGTATTTCTTTTTGTGGCTTCGCAGAGGGTGTCGGCTGATGTTTGAAGTTCACCTATGCGCTTCGCTAACTTGCGTAGCTCATTAGCTTCTAGAATTAATTGATGCGCCCGTAACTCTAGTTGAGTAGCGCACAGCAAGAGATACGCATGTCGTTTAGTGCGTTCTTTTGCGATTTCATCGTCCCTCGCATCACTCATATTGTCTCCGTGCTTTGTAGTTTTTGTAAAGCGAGTTGTGACGGCAGTTCAAGGAGCACGCAAATCTCATTGAACGCTACCGCCCGGCCCTGCGATACCGGGTCCACCGGGGCTCCTGCCAAGAATGCCGCCGTCACTGTTTTGGTTCGGCGACGTAGGTAGTTGAGGAGCGCCTTGGTTTCCTGGCTGCTGAGCCATTCCGTCAATGCTAGTTCCCGCATTGCCCGCCTCCTGCATCATTGTCTGCACGGCTTGTTCGAGTTGCGCCATTTGTAACATGGCAATTTGGCTGTTGATCATGCCACCGCCGGCTTCAACTAAATTCTTAAGTGCTTGCGTAAGCTGTACAGCGACGGCACCTGTGACCTTTATATTTTCAGTTTTTTGCTTCATTAACTTTATTGCAGCTTCGGCTTTTTCCTTAGGAGTAGCCTGCGGCATTGGCGGCTGTCCGATCAGCTTTTCCGGATTTGGGAGTCTCAGTGTTTTATACAGACGCATGCGTACTTCGCGCCAGTCCGTCAATTGATCTTTCATAAGTTCCATATAGATGCCGGCAAGTGCACTGCGCTGCATTTCGGTTGCAAGCTGTGGGTCTGCCGTTACTGCTATGTTGTCGGCACCAGAAACTTGTATGTTTTCGGGCAGAACGTCGTAAGCGCTGGCCATTTCGACGAATGACCGGAATTCCTGCGTCATCGATGCGACGAGACGGCGGTGCACTGCGGATTGAACTTGCGCACCGTTATCTATCACGCCGCGGGCCATGGTCGCAGTCATTGACGCAGGTGCATTTTCTAGTAGATTGATTGTTCCGGCGAGACGGTCGCCCAGCGTCATGATCTTGTCGAGAACCTGTACGGAACCGGCTGAAACCGATTTCATCGGCCATGGCGAGAACATCTTTTCGAGCGGCATCCCGTCTGTAGGTAATGAGGTAAATCGGTTGCCTTTTACTTCGATTTTGTCCGGCAAGCCAAACGAACTGCCGCCGACAACGCCGCCGTTTTCACTTTCGCTTTTAGCTGTATCGGAAATTGACGCAAGCAGCCGGTTGGCTGTGTTCTCGACGCGGGCGAGCAACTTGCCGAATCCCATGGGTAGAAATCCGCCTTTGGGATCAGGAAGGAACTTATACGGATGGAACCGGATAACTGGATTGAAGTATAGCGTATCGTCTGTATTCACTACTGTTTTTGCAGACCATCGTGGTTCGATTTTGACGACTTCCGGAAAATCGTCACGTGATATTATGATTGTCCACGGCTCCTCAATGCCGTCGTCGTCTAGGTCTAGCCACGCATCGCAATCGTAAAACCGTTTCGGCGCCTGTGGATCGTTATCGTGAAAACCAGGTTCGTAGTCAACCCAGCGCTTGCGTTCGATCGATCGATTGATCTCGTACGGATACCGCTCGAATTGGTCCGTAATTCGCGGTGCCCGGTTGATGATACGCAGGTATTTCACATTTACGATTACGTCCTTACATGTACGGAAAGCCGTGTGAAATATTTCGTCCTCGCGATCGAATGATCGTTTACGCCATGCCAGTCCGGTGACGGACATGTGTACGACAAGCGGATCAGTATCAGTCACCCAATTTGGGTCATTTGTACGGAGCTGACTGGATACCCACGCCGCAACAGCTTCGCTTCCCGGTTCGGTTGCTCTTGCCAGGTCGGGCTCGCCCAGCAAAGCGTCCGTGGCGCGCGCTGAAAACTGCACAACTGCCGTCAGCGTCATTTCTGTGGCTGGCGGTCCTTCCTCATTCGAACCTTCTTGCTCGCGGTCCTGAGGCTTTGCGTCATTTTCCTGTGCGGTGACGGTGTTCAAATAACCTTCTGCCTCACTGAGCCAATCGCTCATGGATTGCTCGTCGATGCCGATCAACATGATCAATTCGTCGGCAAGTAATCGGCGTTCGTCTTTTGACAATTTTTCGGCCAAATTGCCAAATTTCTCAGGCTTATCAATATCAAACTTAATGATCGGAAGGTTACGCATAAGGCTGCTGTCATACATCCCTTAAGTTGTATTACTTTGGAAGTTCTCACAATTCCTGTTAAAGCTGCACAGTGATTCGCGGTGGCTAGTCAAGGCCATCATAGAGGAGATTGACGTGCAAGTCATCGATCGAAGTTTGCAGCCTTCACAATATTGGCCCGGCCTCTATGCGTTGTTTGGTCTGGACTATGAAAGGCTGATGCCGGTCTATCCGCAATTTTTTGATTCAAAGCCCAGCGAGAAGGCTTTCGAGGAGTTCATGACGGAACGCGCCGGCCTTGGTCTCGCCGTGCAGCAACCGGAATTGGAGCCCGTTCAGTTCGACGTGCCGAACGAAGGCTATCGGACGCAAGTCACGCATGCAAGCTATGGCCTCGCCGTGGGGATTTCACGCGAAGCGAAGGACGACAACCTATACGAAGATGTTGGTTCCCGCATGATGAAGGAACTGGCATTTTCGGCTCGGCAGACTGAGGAATACATTGCCCACGCGCCATTGCAAGTTTCCGTGGACGCCGTGAATGGCGTTCGAGCTGACGGCGTTCCGCTCGGGTCTGCGGCGCATCCAACCGCCGTCGGCGCGCAATCGAATTTGCTGGTCGCCGCAAACGTCTCTGAACTGGCCTTCGAAAATGCCGTCATTCAAATCTCGTACACACGCAATGGTCGCGGCTTTGTAATCAATGTCTTGCCTAAGCGCGTCATTCTCTCTCCGGAAAGCGGTCCGGAAACACGGCGCATCCTCGGATCGCCGTTGCAGTGGAACGCTCAGACCAACAATATTAACGTCCTGCGTGCCACCAATGCATTGCCGGAAGTGGTCGAAACGCCGTACCTCGTGGACAAGGACAATTATTTCGTCCAAACTAGCGAGCAGGACAAGGACAACGGTCAAGGCTTTACGTTCTGGGAGCGCTCGCAGCTCGAAACCCGCGAAGACAGCAATTGGTCGAATCAAGCGTCGCTCATCGCACTGTGGTTCCGCTGCGCCGCATCTGTCATCGACTGGCGTACCGTGTTTGTGAGCCCGGGTGCCGACAACGTTTAGCAATCCACAGGGTAATTAATTCATGAATAATCAATCACGTGGCATTGGTTGGGCCGTTAAGCAAATGCACGATGGCGCCAAAGTTCGCCGTACTGGTTGGAACGGAAAGGGGATGTTCCTTTTTCTTGTTCCCGGTTCGCGTTTCAAAGTTAACCGATCTCCACTTCTTGGTATTTACTCAGAAGGTACGGAAATTGACTATCACCCACACGTTGATATGAAGACAGCGCAGGGTTACATCGTGCCGTGGCTGTGCTCACAGGCGGACTTACTGGCAACAGACTGGGAACTCGCCGACAACGTCTAATGTTTCACGTGAAACATTCGCCCCATGGGTGAACCGGTTCACACTACAAAGCCTAAGTTGCGCCCTTACGAAACGTGGGGTGCGTGCTCCCGTTGCAATGCCAGAGTTCCCTACAAAACTCTTGGGCGTGAGCGGTTAACGGGCTTGCTCGTCTGCACGCGATCGTCAGGACGCGCCGTACGGCCGTGCTTCGATCCTTGGCCGCCCGTGTACGATTTTCAGGTGTCGCCAGATAAATCGATTGACCCGCCGCCAGAGCCCCTTCCGCTGCGCTACAATCTTGACGACATATGGGGGAGTGGACCGTCATCCGGAGCGCCCAGCGTCTTCGCTGCGGGGCCTAAGGCAGCTCCGGATGACGCCACGCGGCTTGCTGCACTTCTTTCGGCGCCGCCCTATTATTCAACGCTGGGCAAGACGGCATCGTTCACCGGCATTCAGGCGCTTGCTCAGCCTGTCGCGACAGAAGTGATGAACTTGCAAACCTTCGTGCCTTCGGATTATGATGGCACGTTCATTCCGTCCAGCTCCGTGCGGACCGTTGTGCCTCCTTCGGAAAGTGCGGAGCTGGCCGGCGTGAACACGACGGACAAGGATGTTAACGATCCGGTACTGTCGCCTCCGTGGGCTACGCGCGTAGGAGTGTAAAGATGAATAAAAAACAAAAACTTACACCGCGCAAGCTTGCTCTCATACGACGCGCTAATACTGCATCGCAAAATAAATACAGCATTAGTGGTTCTCTGAAAAGTCGCCTCAAATTGCGGACAATTACACTTCCGAAACTGAAATTCTTGGAGCTGCCATGACCATCACTGCAGCCTACGTTATTACCCAAGCAATGCATCTGTTTCGCATTCTCGATCAGACTGAACAACCAACCGCTACAGACCTAGCGAACAACGTTCCAATCCTCAATGATATACTGCGCAGTGAACAAGCGGACGGCGCTTGTCAGTACCTAATTTCTCGCGTCAAAGCTACGTTGCCACCTGGTGTTACGGGCTCCATTTACAGTTTTTCGATTGGTACCGGAAACGCGTCCTACTTGGTTCAGGTAGATGCCGTTGCTATGCGTGCACTGTGGATGAACGACATAAATAACCTCGTCAACCGCGAAACGCGTCCGGCGCCATCCGCAGACGTTGTACGTACAACGCAAGTTGGAATTATTACTAAGTGGCATCAAGAGCGCCAAACGGACGGCTCCGTATTAGTGACCACATGGCAGCCACCGCGTGCCGCTGCGCAGGCTCTCATAGAGTACGGTGGCCGAGTGCCATTCATCAACAATCCGGCCGGAACTGACGTCGTTACGCTGCCTCCGGAGGGCATCCACGACGCTGTGCTGCTATTAGGCCGACGTATCATGGGTTCGTACGGTAGTGCATTGTCACCTACAGACCCAATCATTATGGATGCGAACGACGTACATGTACGGTGGAAGAACTGGGCTCGCGGCCAACAGTGGCTTCGTGCGGTGCGTTCGTGAGTGTTATTAACATTCTCGGTTCCTTTCTCGATCCAAACAATCTTGATCAAGGCAGCGGGAAACTTATCAACGTGCGCGTCGTGGCGCGTGCGCAAGAAGAAGGTCGGGAAGCGCAAGTGCGCTTTGTTGGCGCTCCTGGCCTCGATACGGTTTGCCGCCCTACTGCTTCGCCATGCTTGGCACTGTGCCATGCTTTGGAAACCGTATGGAGTGGACACGCAGACGGCTCGATATGGTCTGGCGTGGAGACCGGCGCACCTACGCTACAAGGTTTCGTTACACTCAATCCGACACTGCCCGTTTTGCGTTTTGCAGAAGATCGCACGGCGCTCGTAATTGCTACGAATGCTAACACCATAGGTCCATCGTTAGCTGGTACCGGATACACCGCAACATTGTCTGGCGTTGTGAATGCGGGTTTAGATGCATCGATTAGTTTCGACCCTTCTGCAGTTGCGATTTTGGAAAATTTTACGGTTTGGGGCGGTGCAAGCAACTTTTACGCCAACCAAGATAGCAAAATGTTTAGCTCGCTTGCATTGCAGCCGGCGAACGTACCGGGTACCAATTTCGCGACAAAGGAAGCGCGAGCCGACAAACTTGTGGATTTGGCAGTATCGGGCCGCGTTCTGTGGCCGCTTGGTGCCCGATCGCTCGAACAATGGTACAATCCCGGCGGCGCTACGGATTTCGCTTTCAGCTCCTACCCGAATTCTCTTATCTCCGTAGGACTTGCTGCGCGTTTGTCACTCGCTATAATACGTGATGCTATCATGTTCGTTGGAACGGATCGCAGAATTTGGTTATGTACGGGACAGACTGGACAAGCAGTGTCGCCAGCGTGGATCGATTTGCTTCTTCAACAATTGTCGCTGGCACAGTTATCGACGCTGACTGCTTATGCATACGGACAAGGCGGAAGCGATTTTTACGTGCTTACACTCCCCACCCAATGGTCCTTAGAACTGGCGGCTTCATCCGGTGTTTGGTCATATCGTCAGTCGCTAGGTCGTGTGGACCACGCTGGACGGTGTGCCACTGAGCATGACGGCGGCGTCACCTACGTTGGACTCGATACCGGCCATATCTGTACATTGGATTTGAACAGCGCATCTGAGCCCGCGGGAACGATGGCACGTCTTATCCAATCGCCATGGGTAGGCAGTCAGGAAATGCGGCAAGCGTTTGATTCTATCGACGTAGCGTCGTTCATGGGTCCTGCAGCCGGAACATTTCAGTTTGATTGGTCTGAACAATTTCCGGCTATGTGGCGTGGCGTACGTCAGATTACGCTGCCTGCGACAGGTCAGCAGCGCGCAATCGCGCGGGTTATGGGTACGGGGCGACGACGTGTATTTCGTTTGCAGTACAGCGGTGCACATGCACCGTTTACGATTGATGAAATGTATGCACGTACATCACCGGGTACATAATGGTACAGAAGCTCCCGCCACCGCCTAAGATTGCTAAGATCGATCCAGCGCTGAATCGCTGGTTTCTTGAATTGACGGGCCTTTTAAACGGACAGGGTGATGCTACGCTTACGGGCGTACCAACCGCGCCCACCGCACCGCTTCTTACAAATACTAATCAGATCGCAACTACCGCATTTGTGATTCAGAACACTGCTAGTAGCCCGGCAACTGCCATACCGTTGATGGACGGCGTTGGAGCTGTTGGTGTTTCAACTAAGTACGCTCGTCAGGATCACGTTCATCCGACCGACACGTCACGAGCTGCCTTGGCGTCGCCGATATTTACAGGCACTCCCAAAGCTCCGACGGCGGCACCGCTTACGGACAACACGCAGATAGCGACTACCGCCTACGCGGACATTGCCGTAGCTGTGGAAACTACGCGAGCGGAGGCCGCGGAAGTACTATTGGCTCCGCTCGCATCGCCAGTGCTTACAGGCGTGCCCGCCGCACCTACTGCGGTTGCCGGGACCAACACGACTCAGCTCGCGACTACTGCCTTCGTACAGGCGCGCGGAGGAGCTTTGCACAACGGTACCGGAGCGCCTGCGGCTGGGCTAGGTGCGGTAGGAGATTGGTACGGAGACGTAGCTGGCGGCGTTGGTGCTCGTGTCTGGATCAAGACTGGAGTAGCGACGTGGACAGCATTTCCGTTTTAGATGAAGCTTTGGCTGAGTATGATCGTGCCGTAGTTTCAGCACAGAATGCACATGATTGCGCATTACAGTTAGGACAAGATTTTATTTATACAAAAACTATATTTGAGGCTGCAATAAATGCCGCACGAGCAGAGTTTAAGTCTAAAGTATCGTATTTTGGCGTATGATTTCCATTTTAGATAGACACGCCCACAACTGCTTGGAATTGCAGTAACGTACGTACAAGATAGTATCGATTACCCGCAGCTTCCCACTGCTTCTGAAATTCTTTTTGATTCTCGTTTTGCATGCCTTCTTCGTCTTTCAGTTCAATGGCGATCCTGCGATCAGTGGTGAATAAAAGATAGTCTGCCACGCCGGGACGTACACCAAGACGTTTAAAATGCGTAATTGCACCAATACTGCCAAACCGCTCATTAGGAACGTGAAAAATCAGGAGCTTTTCCCAAAGGCCAGATTTTTCTAGCCATTGCTGTGCTTTCATATGCAGTTCTTTTTCTTTCATTTTGGGGGCTCCAAGCCCAATTCGCGCATACGGCGCTCACGACTGTCGAGCCATGATTCTATAGCCGCTTGAACTTCAGACGACCGGGTTGCCGCGTTGGCTTCGTCATTCCGAACGATGAAATCAAGCCGCTCGACGAGATCGGCGGATAAACGCAAGGAAATCATTCTTTTGTAACCCATGGTTTTTTCGCGCGAATCGTGGTAACGTGCTCATAGCAAATTTTGTCATACACTGCAAGGGGCATCGCAATGCCGAGTCTTGATTTTGGTTCCGGTATTGGTTCCGGCCTCGGGACTATTATCGGGTCGGAAATTGCCAACTCCCAATTGAATTCGGGAATGAATAACATCAACCAAATTGCGCAAGGATTTACTGGACAGACACAGCCGTACAACAGCTTTGGTCAATCGTTTCTCGGTCCAGCGTCCGGTGCGATCAACAATATCGGCAAGGTCGCGGGGGCCGATCCGAACTTGAACTACAATAATTTCATGAGCAACTATCAAACCTCGCCGGCTGCAAAATACGAAATGGGTGTTGCCGATGCTGCGCAGAATAGCAGCGCGGCAGCAACCGGCGGTTTGCTTTCTGGATCGAACGAGCGCGCGCTTGCTGGCGTCAACACTGGAATTGCTAATACGTATGCGAATAATGCCTACACAAATTATCTTGCCGGTAATCAGCAAATGTTCGGGCAGCTTCAAGGCTCTCTTCAAAATATGTTCAACGCAATCAGCGTTGGCACCACGGCAACCGGTCAGCAAGCCGGCGTGGATACGTCACAGATAGCGGGCCAATCTCAAATCGCGCAGGCGCAAGCTAAAAACGATGCTAACTTAGGTATGGGCATTGGTCAGATGCTTGGTGGGTTGCCGATGCTTAATTTCTGAATTCTGAACGTAGATACAAATAACTTACTAAAATAATTGAAAGTGCAGCAAGTCCAATTGCGAACACAAAGTTTTGCGATAGCGCCGCTGTTATGAGGTAAGTTAGTATAGCGGTTGGGGCCGCTATTATTCCTAGTATCATTCCAACTATTTCTGGTTTTTCATTCACTTACATACCCTTTCTGACTCATACCCGTCACAACCAAGAAGTAGCCCTGCGGTCCAATGCCGAGGTCTTTTCATGATCTCTCGTATTTGTGCAGAACGCTCTTTCGCCACATATGCGGAAGCAAGGGCGAGAATACTGTCGTATACGTCCAGCAAGAGCACAACATCTGGCAACTCCTTTTCAATGTCATCTTCTGCGGCTGTTACTAAATCACGCGTCATGCACTGACAAGAAATTTCTAATAAGGAGCCCCCGAACGCTTTTTGGCGGTACATAGCGCCAAATTTGGCGCGGAAGAAGGCCATTTCGCCGGTGTATGTTATATGCGCTGAGTAGTGCGGCACGGCGCGCCTGGATGGAAGTAGCATCCATACAGTTCCATACGCGTCCTTTTGAAATGCAACTTTGCCGGCATGGAATATACGGCCGGGAGCTTCATAGATTGCAAATTTAAAAGCGTCGGCTAGATCATACCAAAGTTGTACCAGTAGCGGATTTCCTTTTCTGTAGCCGTCTATATCTGTACGTGCTTTTGTTTCAGTTAATTCGTGTTTTTTCAGTCCGTTTTCGGCCACAGTTTTGATTAAATACGCTAAATATGTTTTCCATCCTAATTGATAATTTCCACCGAGTGTCACGCTTTTGAATGTTTGACGTTCCTTGGGATGCGTTGATTTCGTTGCGTTTTGCGGCAATCCTAGACAGTTTATTGCATTGTACATGTACAAATCTTTGCCGGTGGCTAAAATGTTAAGGCGATCAGTATCTCCGGCCTGCCATAAAGCGATACGTAGTTCGGCTTGTTCGAGATCATTATCCATTATTGTCCAGCCCGAGGGTGCTACAATGCATCCACGAAGACAATCTTTCAGAGCTGTATTGTCATACTGAAAGCCTTGCTTCAGCCCAGCAATTACGCTATCGATCGTCGGACGGCCTTCTTTGCCATCATATCTGCCAGAAGGCCGAGCGATGTTGAACATGTTGGTGCCTTCTGACGTACCACGACCGGATCGCGCACCAAAATAACGTGTTGCGTCTTTATACCATCCGCCAACATGTCGATTTAGAAGTGACTGTGCTTTGAGCGGCGCAGAGCCACCTTCTACTTGCAAGAGTTCAAGTATAAGCCGCACGTCCGGATGCAGATCTTCATCGCTTAATTTTTCGGCTACTACGTGCTTTTGTGTATTCTCCAGTCCAGCGGCGCGGTTACCGCCATTGCACCATTCGATAATTTTTTGCCGTTGCGACAGCTTGGTCACGGCATTGTTCGTTAGCTCCATTAATTTTATCGTAGTTTCATGTTCAATTGCTTGGCGACGCAGTGCAATTGCAGTTACCAACTGAATATCTATTGGCAACCCGATTTCGTTTTTGCGCCATGTACGTTCGAATATTAATCGTTCGTACGGCGGAAGCGGCGGCAACCGTTTGTCTAGCTCTTCTAAGCAATACGTATCCTGAACGTTGTATTCTAGCAACTTAGCAAATATATCTGCGTCCTCGTTAAATGCGCCATTTCTTTGCGGTCTACATGTCGCATTTACTAATGCTCGTCCACGTGGGTCTTTTCCACTGATACCCAATGTCATACATATTGCGTCCAAGCCCCCCGGTAGTGCAAGACTCTGAGCCCTCGCCATTGTACAATCGATCTTGTACAGCGGAATCTCGACAAATGGATTTTGATGACGCAGTACGTTCACATCAAAATTAGCGTTGTGCGCTACGAATCGTGTACAAATCCGAATATCGTCATAAAGTACATGAATTAGATGCGTGCCAAGGAAAGGGTGCACTGTGCATGCAGTTTTTAATTGACCTTGAAAACGCCATACGGCTGTTGTGACCTGTGTCGAAGCGTCCGCTGCGTAACGCCTTGCGCCAGCCGCTTTAAGATCAACACGGCTTCGCGTTTCAACATCGACTAGGAGGTCGTTAGAATGGAGCATCATCGTGGTGCCAGCATAAATAATTTTTCAATAGTGCACTGTTCTCGTTTAATTGTATGCATATCCGACTTACTTTTGAACTCGCGTAGAACATACCAAGGTGGTCCTGAAAACTCACTAACAAAAACAAGCACTCCGCGTGACGCTTGCCAGTTACACCAATCCCAAAATACGGCATGATCAAAATCCTTAGTTCCTTTATACTTTGTTGTACCCGCATACGGTGGATCACAATAAATTGTATCGCCAAAACGTGCGGGCGTCCAAAAATAATCACGATGCGTAAATTTTACATTGCGAGTTGCGGCTATCTTTTTAGCAAGTGACCGTTTACCATCCATAGCGTAGTTCCGTTTCTTACCTCTCGCGTAGCCGCCGAACCACTTACCACCAAAAGAACAGCAGAATCCTGCGAAAGATTCGAGCGGAGTGCCAGCCCCACGCACAGAATTGTAAGTTTCTTCGGTAACGAAGTCTGGCGGCTCCCAACCAGCTCGCAAAGCAGATACTAATCGCGTCAGCGGTTCGAAACAATCACTGGCATACGTGGGCTGCAACGCAACAGTAGAACTCATTCCGCCATGGAAGGGCTCAAACAGCCTTCCCTGCACGCGTGGAATTATTTCGGCGGCCAATAGTTTCGCAATTCTATGTTTACCTCCAAGATAATACATAGTTAATTCAGCTTGAAAAAGAGCTCGGAAGCCGAAGCCTCCGAGCTTAGTTGGGGAGGCTCTGCTTATCGTAGTGGCCAAAGCGGCGGCTGAAATTGACCGGGATTAGAAGGGAATGCTGATGCATTCTGTTGTGGTGTCGGGGTAAATCCGTTCGTTGGGGGTGTATTCCCGTGAGTAAAACCCGGCGAGAAACTGCCAAATCCTGGCGATCCGGAGAATCCCGTAACTTGCAAACCCTGTTTCTGTGCCTGTTGCATGAGTTCGGCACCGCTAACTGAGTTCGCAAATACGATTTCTTCGCCTGGCGAGGAAAATACGACCGCACTGAGATAGAGTTTCACGCCGCGAGGATCGTTTTTCTTGACAGTCGCAGTGACGCCCACCATTACATAGTCACCGCTCTTCACTGCATTTGTTCTCTCCGGCATTTTTACAAGCTGACCGTTGGCCTGCGCTATTTCGACAGGTGGCGGTCTATCAGTATTTGCGCTGAACAACCAGTGTCCTTTGGCAAATTCCGATGATTTGCCTTCTGGATTTGGCAGGTCGCCATCTACGATCGGCCAAGTCACGATATGCGGAGCGCTTTGGTAGATTTTGCCGCACGCCTGTACGACGCCGGCTAGTGCGGGCTCTGCGTGCCACGTCGGCTGTGTTTTCTTTACCAAGAACATTGCGAAGTAGTTAGGTTTCTGAGTTTTTTGTCCCCTGAATGTGTCAGATGGAATCCAAAGATGCCGCATATCTGCGATACGTGCATTGAATACCGTTGCTGCTTCATATTGTCGCTGTGCCATAGTCAGTTTTCCTTTTGTCAGATTTGCCAATGTCTGTACATATACACTACTGAACGCAGTTAGTCAAGACTTAATGGCTAAGCAGAAAGCGCGTTCCTGACCGCGGATAGTGGCGATCCACTGCGCTAAGACTAATGGAACATTCCCTGGTTCACAATCATGTATATCGTAAAAAATGCGCAGCGCTATTTCGTAATCGGAAACTTCCAATTCCATATCTTCGTCTCGTTCGAAACTGTTCATGTCAGTAGCTCGCTTTCAGTTTGCCGGGAGGCCGATGCACGCCGACTACAGCGTATTGCTTGGCGGCAAGTCCAAGCTTTTCTGCTTGCGCTGGAGTAAGAGGGCGCACGCCTTTCATGCCGTAATGCTGATGTAGATATGTTGCTGCTTGCGTTAAATCGTTCCACACACGCCAAGCATGTACGGGCTTCAATGCCGCACCTTCGGCCGTCCGACCCATCTTCAAGTGCGCCGTCAATGTGTCTTCATAGACGGGCTTCACGTCGCCAAGAGCGCGAATCATCCGCAACAATCTTACCAATTCTTGGGTCGTCAAGTCTTCCGGACGGCGCGATACGGCGCCTACGACGAAACCGGCATCTGTAGACATTGCAGGGCATACCTGAAACGCGCTGCACCATCGGCAGTGGGGCCCCGGTTTTGGGGCACTGCGATCGGCAATAGCAGTCAATACGCGCTGCCGGTGCGCCTCAACTTCTGATCGATGCGCAATCCATTGTTTCCAAGGTTCTTCATCCAACCCGTTTGGTTGGTAAATCACGAATCGCCACCAAGAAGCGTCGTTAAGAGGAAGCAAAGCAGCGGCGTACGTCAACATTTGCTTGTTATGGAACGCTGGAACATCCCATTTACCGAATTTTGCGTCGATGATGGTTACTATATTCCATCCATCACGCCAACCATGAGAAAGTATATCGATCGTACCGCCGCAGTTTTCGGCGACTCTCACCCGGAATTCGTGAATTGTAGACGCCGGATTTTCCAACTGTTTAATAAATGATTCAACTTCCGAAATGTCGCCTTCTTGCACGTCAACATGGGCTTCTGTACCGGCTTCCGCGGCTTCAATTGTGCTTGCTTTTTTAGGTGGATTGGGCACGGCATTTAGTGCAGACCATGAGCATTCAAGCCACGTCGCGGCCGATGACGCTGCGAAAATGTCGTGCTCCATTTTTGCCTCCTAAGTTGACTGCCCCTTTAGCATTTCAGCGACGGTCGCCGGGTCATCCTTACGATGCCGACCGCGATCTGGGTCACCATCGCCGTGCTCTTTGCGATAGCGCTCGAATTCGTCTGCTAAACGTCGCACGGCATCGGCATAGCCATGAGTCATTACACGTGCCAACGCCGAATCTGCATAGGCTCGCAGTGCTGCTGGGGCACACGGATCGCGTGCGCCAAGAACAAAATGCGGCCACTCAACTACCGTACCGTCGCGGCGTTTAACTAAGTACTTGCCTTCTGGCGTTTCTGGATCGTCACGCCACAAGCCGTGCATCACTGGTTTGTATGTCATTTTTCCTTACCTCCTTAATGTGGGGTTCCCCGTGCGGCGTTTGCATCCGCTTCGCCCGTCTGCCGGGACTCTACTATATGAGCTAACGGGGAATTTCGATTACGCGCCTACCAGCTTGGCGATATTCTCCAGCGCCGGCACGGCCATACGTGGGAGAAATATCGTCTTGATCTGGTCCATCGTGGCCAATGCGGCTTCACTGCCACATTGCGACCGGAACCAGTTCAGTGCCGGTTCAGTAGGTTGGCCATTAGCGAGCGAGCCGTCGATTTTAGTAACAATCCGCTGAACAAGGCCGTGAACGGCCGGGTCTGCAGCGCTGTGAGCGGGAAATGGATTGCTATGTCCAAAGCCTTGGCTAGGGGACGGTGCAAATTGGTGTGCTGTCGCGGCAGGCGGCATGATCGGCGCCGGGGCCTGTGCAT
>Ga0307478_10000335_pt1 | contig 50694 bp, 48 predicted proteins | sample atmos_gasesECM4C_2_FD_203713 | JGI IMG/M metagenome (GOLD analysis project Ga0307478, IMG submission 203713) | Hardwood forest soil microbial communities from Morgan-Monroe State Forest, Indiana, United States - atmos_gasesECM4C_05 | ecosystem: Environmental > Terrestrial > Soil > Temperate...
TTGGCTCCGACGTCCACCCCATCGGCCGCAACGTGGCTCGCGTCAGCTATGCCACCAGCCTGATGAAAAAGGGCGTGCTGATCTCCACCACCGAGCATCTGCTCTCCGCTTTCATCGGCACTGGCATCGATAATGCCCTGGTCGAACTCGACAACCTGGAACTTCCCATTCTCGACGGCAGCGCCCGCCCGTTCGTGGAACTCATTCAGCAGGCCGGCATCCGCAAGCAGCGCCGTCCCCGCACTCATCTCCGCATTCGTCGCGAGCTCGAGCTGCGCGAGGGCAACAAATTCATCGCCGTCTATCCCGCCGACACCTATTCGGTTTCCTACACCATCAACTTCCCACATCCGCTGATCGGCAAGGAAAGTTTCCGCGTGGACCTACAGGATGGCAACTACCTGCGCGAGATTGCGCCCGCCCGCACCTTCGGTTCGCGGCAAGACGAACAGGCCATGCGCGACATGGGCTTGATCCGCGGCGCGTCGCGCGATAACTGCATCGTTCTCTCACGCAACGGAATCGAGAATCCGCCCCTGCGCTTCGCCGATGAATTTGTCCGTCACAAAGTTCTCGACCTCATCGGAGATCTGGCGCTCCTGGGCAAGCAAATCCTGGGCAACGTGGTCGCCGACCGCGCCGGCCACGCCATGCATACCGCCCTGGTTTCCCGCCTTCTGCGTGATCGCTCTTTGTGGGAAGAAACTACTTTGGAAGAAGAAGTCAGGCCAGTCCCGTCACTCCTACGCATCGCTGCCGGCCAAACTGCCTGAAGCATTCCCCCCTGGAGAGGCCCGACGTTCACCCGCTTCGCCAAGACGTGAGAAAATTGACGCCTCTCGAAATCTGGCAAGAATTGGAGGCGAAAAGTGGCGATTCAAACATTGGATCCAAGTCTTGAGAAATTCCTGCAGGGACGCAACATCGCTACATTCGGAACCGAAAACGCCGATGGAAGCATTCATCTGACCGCAGTCTGGTATCTTTTTGAAAATGGCTGCTTGTTTGTGGCGACGTCCTCACGCACTCGCAAGGCGCGCAATGTGATGGCGCGGCCGAAAGCGTCACTCATGGTGGACGCGCGAAAACCGGCAACCGAGCGTGGCATTACTGCTGCCGGGAAAGTGGACCTGATTTCGGGCGATCAATCGCGGGAGATCAACCGCCGCATTCACAGCCGGTACATGAGCCCGGCAGCCTTGTCCGATCCTCAGGTGGGGCCGGTGTTTGCGTCCTTCGATGACGTCAGCCTCCGGCTTACGCCCACCTCGTGGATCACATGGGATATGGCCACGCTGGACGCCCAGGTCTTCGGTGGTCGATTGGGTAGCAGGCCGGGATATCTGCTGCCGCTCGATTAACTGAGGCCAGCTCAGTCCGCGGCTTGCGGAGTCCGGTCATTGGAATCCCAAAGCGCAACCTGCTCGATCAGCCTGTCCAACTCCGCCCGCGTCCGCGCCCGCAACTCGGCAGCATAGTCCTTCGCTGATCGTTGCCGTTCCTCAGTCAGCGGCGCCACCCGCGCCGCCAACAGCGGCGCATCTTCTTCCAACATGCGCAGCAGCCGCTGGGTACGGTCGATCTTGGTATGAATGGAAAGCATAGAATAAAAGCTTCTGTCGGCGGCCCGCTCCACCGCAAGTCCAAAACTCGATACCTGGGGCCTCAGGCTAAGAACTACTCTTGCACAACACTGTCTATCTTTCGCTCGGCTCGAACCTCGGCGACCGCGCCGCCAACTTGAACGCCGCCATCAACCGGCTTCGCAGCCTCGGAGAAGTCCTGCAGGTTTCATCTTTGTATGAAACCGAACCGGTCGAATTTACCGCTCAGCCCTGGTTCTTGAATTGCGCAATCGAACTGGATACCGAACAGACGGCGCAACAACTGATAGAAGCAATCCTTGAAATCGAACGGCAAATGGGAAGAACGCGCACTCAGAAAAAAGGTCCGCGCAGCATCGACATCGACATCCTGTTGTTTGGAAATTCGACCATCGACACCAAGGGCTTGAGCATCCCGCACCCCGGACTGCAAGAACGCCGCTTCGTGCTGGAACCGTTAGCGGAAATCGCTCCCGGCGTCCGCCACCCCGCATTGAAGAAGACCATTCAGGAACTGAGGGACGCTTTACCGCCAGGACAAGTAGTACGCAAGTTCAGTTGATTGATCTGCGCTTTTCTGCGGAATCTGCGGCCGAAAATCAGGGCACAATGATCCGGGTGCCAGCTTCTTCGGCCGCCGCAATGACCGGCTGCTCGGGAAACTGTGCCAACACGAAATCTACAAACGCCCGTGCCTTCGGTCTACCGGATGTCCGTGCGTATCCCATGCGCAGCAGAAACACCAGAGCTTTCAGCACATCGGATTCCCGCAGACGCGAGTACCCTAAATGTTTCTCCTCGGCCTCGCGATATTCCTTCAACATCTTCTGCACTTCCGCGGCAATGGCCTGCTGACTCAGGCTGGTAGCCGGCGGCTCATAGTGCAACCCTGAATTTGCCAAAGTCTCGTGAGCCTTGGTGATCGTCCCAAGCGCGGCGATCAGATCGCCGTCGTTGATACCGCGATCCGCGCGCGCCGACTTGGCCAGCGCGAAAGTCAATCCCACAATCAGATGCTCATGTTCGTAGAGAAACTGATCGCCGATTTCGACCTGCGGAAACAATGCCGCCTGGTCCAAATCCCGCAATTCGCGCGGCTTTTCATGCTCGCGCGCCTGCTGTAGATAGACGCAGTCGCTCGGGCAATCCAGTGTCACCTCGCGCTGCTCGCCACAACACTGCGCGCAGATGCGTCCATGCACCGCCGGGCAAAAGCGTTTCTCTTTGCGTTTTTCGCAAATGGCACAGCTCACAAGTAGGTCTCCGTCAGTTCATTATCCCACGCAGCCATCTCTTCTTCAGACATACCCGAGGAGGCCACACCCTACTGAAAACAGGGGTTTCCCAGTCCGTAAGGCCAAAAATAGCGATTTTTGTGGGCTTTTGTGGTTCCCATTTGAGAAAAACCGCATAAAATGCGGAGAAAACAGTGTTTTTCCACAGCAACGCTGATATAAAATCGCAATTACCGCAGGAAAATCTAAACGCTGTACAGGAGGAAACATGGCTTCAGGTATGACCAAGACTCAACTCGTCCGTCATTTGGCTGAGAAACTCGAGAGCAACAATAAGACCGCAGCCGCATTCATCGAGCATCTGGTTGACACCGCCGTAAAAGAGACCAAGAAGAATGGCGTGTTCGTCGTGCCCGGACTGGGCCGCCTGGTAAAGGCCCACCGCAAGGCCCGCATGGGACGCAATCCGCAGACCGGCGAACCCATTCAGATCAAGGCCAAGACCGTGGTGAAGTTCCGCGTAGCGAAAGCAACCAAAGACGCAATCGCCCCTTCACCCAAGAAGTAGTTGCCGGATTTATGAAGTGCAAGGGCCAGCCCAGTGCTGGCCTTTTGCTTTTCTCTTGATCTGCGTCCGTCAGCGAAAATCCGCGGCGAAGCTCTTCTCAGCGTGGTCTGCGATCCAAGGTTCTGACCCACCCGTCCAGTCCCCACATCTTCCCTGCGTCGGATGTGTAGAAAATCAGGAACAGAAACAGCATCGGTAGGTGATCAAGCTCTGCTCCAAAGTATCTCCACACCGGAACACTGTGCCCGACTTCCCACCATGTCGCCAGCGTCAGACTCAGCATATGGAGCACTCCCAGCACCGAAGCCGGGCGCACCCAAATCCCCAGCAACAGCGACACACCGATAAACATTTCGACGACTCCCACTACATACCCAAGAAATACCGCGTGAGGCAACACCACCTGCGCAAGAATTGGCCGGTAGAAGCCGACGGCGGCGCCCTCAATGTAGCCACGCAAATATTCCTGGAATCCACCGTGAGAGAAAGCCGATCCGAACAACTTGTACTCACCGAAAAGAATAAAGAAGACCGCCGTGGCCATGCGTACTACCGCAATCGTCCTAGCCACAGTGCGAGGGTCAGCCATCAAGGGTTGACTTTACCACCGCTCTTGAATACCTTCCCACCTTTCATCACGAACTGCACATTTTCGAGGATCTTGATGTCGCGCACCGGGTCGCCATTGACCGCGACTATATCAGCCACCGCGCCCGGCGTAATTGCGCCAATCTGCCCTTGCATCTCCAGCATCTCCGCCGGACGCGAGGTCGCGCTCTTAATAGCGTCCATCGGCGACATCCCAAGGCGAACCATTTGGGAGAACTCCTGCGCAATCGATTCGCTCCAGGGAATGCCTCCCATGTCGGTGCCGAAAACGATCTTCACACCCGCGCGCAGCGCCTTGGGAAACGACACTTCGTGCACTGCCGCACGCTTGCGGTCCCGCTGTCCTGCGGGCGTATCCGCCGGAGCCCAATCCGTGTAGTAGACGCCGATGGTCGGGCAGTACCATGTGCCTTGCTTCAGCATCTGCGCAATGGCAGCGTCATCCAGATCAAGTCCGTGCTCAATCGAATCGCAGCCGCCGTCCAGGGCGCGGTGCAGCCCGATTCCGCCATACGCATGGCAGGCGACTTTCTTGCCCCAACCGTGAGTCTCATCGACGATCGCTTTGAGTTCCTCAACTGTCAGCGTCGGCTGTGAAACCAGTTCGCCCTCCTTTCCTAGCCAGGACCGGTGCGTCATGTAGACCTTGATCCAGTCCGCTCCATGATCCAGTTGCTCCCGCGCCGCTTTGCGCGCCTCGACTGGCCCGTCCACGATCTGCGCCCCCTTAGGCATGTCCAGCTCGGGCGCGTATCCCTCAAGCATGTAACCGCCCGTGGTCGAAATCGCTCGCGTCGCGACAAACAGCCTGGGCCCCGGAACGTAACCCTCCTCGATGGCCATCTTGATGCCAACATCGCCGTAGCCTGCGCCTTCGGTCTCCACGTCGCGCAAAGTCGTGAAGCCTTGTTCCAGTGCACGCCGCGCAGCCACTGCCGCCCTCACCGCCCGATACGCCAACGGATATTTCAGAATATTGGCGTCGTACCCGCCCTGCGCCGGATCTTCTCCTTGCAGAAAAATGTGGGTATGCGAATCGATTAATCCTGGCAGCACAGTTGCATGAGAAAGGTCGATGATCTCGGCGCTGGCAGGAATCTTTGCCGTGGCGCTGTCCGAGATGCTGTCAATCCGGTCACCGCGGATCACAATCACCTGATCGCGACGAGGCGAGTCCGACTTTCCGTCAATCAGCGTTCCCGCCCGGATCACCGTGAACGAATGCAACGCGAGTGCGCTACTGTTCTGTTGGGCCAGAAGTGGCATCACCAATGCGACCAAGAGGAACAACATCCGTACGCAAACTTTCATCTCGCCCTCCACGACACGAAACCTCTCCTGCTAACTTCCGATCACCGCGTCAGCTTCAATCTCCACCAGCATCTCCGGTGAGATCAACTTGCTCACCTCCACCATCGAAGTCACCGGCCGGATGTCGCGAAAGAACTCTCCATGGGCCTTTCCGATCTTCTCCCAATCCGCGATATTGGTCACGAACATGCGCGTTCGCACCACATCTTTCATGCTCGCCCCCGCTTTCTGTAAGGCCGACTCAATGTTCTTCAGAATCTGTATCGCCTGGGCATAACTGTCTCCCACGCCCACAATCTTCCCGTCGGAACCAGTCGCAGTCGTCCCCGACACGTAAACGGCGTTACCGATCTTCACCGCGCGGGAATAGCCGACGACTGGTTCCCACGTAGTCCCGCTCGATATGTTCCTTCGTTCCACAGGCCATGTCCCTCCGTGGCCGATATTGTACTGGACGGTCGCCTTGAAATTGGCAGCCGACAACACTGATTGCCAACAGAAAGTCAGTAAAACCTTTGCGCATCAGCGCACCTCTAACTCACATGGCACGAACGTGGGGTGCCGAAACACAGAAGTCACTTGCCTTTGCGGTGAAGGTGAGTTATGTATCACTCAATGTTAGCGGCGACTCCCCGCGCCGCCAGCGGGTTTTACGGAGGTGAGCCCCGCATGATTCCCGAGTCGCATCCTTTACAGAAGTTGTTCGTTGAACTTGTGGGACGTCACTATGCCGAGGAAATCGGCATCCGCGATCCGCAAATCGTCAACTATGTCGCCCACTTACTAGCGGAGTTTTGCGAGGTCGAACAGCTATTCAAGATTCACAGCGCCACCGCTGCGCGGCCGCTGACCGATGTTGGCGAGATGCTGCTCGAAGCCGATCCGGTATTCGGGCCAGCGCCTTCATTCGACCGCGAACGCCAGGTGCGCAAACACGTCGGCGACTACACCTTGTTCTTTACCGGCATGTTTCCCGAAAGCATCAACCAATTTCGCCTGCGCCACAACCGGTTGGAGAATTTCGTGGATTGGATGAAAGCCGGCAAGGAGAGCTACTACATAGTCTCGAAGTTCGATTGCTTCGAATACACTAAGGTCGCTCCGCTCTTCGCCAGTCTCTCCAGCCATTTCGAGCAATGCGTCTACGGCCTCAACCGGGTGAAGAATGACTTGCAGGAGATGCAGCACCCCATCGTGCGCCGAGTGAATGACATCGTGATGTAATAACGATTGTCGAGGGAGTTTCTATCCCCTGCGATAGAAACTCAACGCCGCATCTCCCTGCTTAAGCAGCCGATACCGTTGTAGAGACGCAATCTGCTCGCCGGGATCGAATTTCTTTTGATGCTCAACCATCACCATAGTCTCGGGCAGCAGGAACGCTGAATTTGAAAGAGTCGTAAGAGCCTGAGCGTACGCCGCTTCCATACCATACGGCGGATCCATAAACACAAAGTTGGCTTGGATGCCACTCTTGTCCCATGCCTTCAAAGCGCGTGCCGCATCCTGCTTAAGAATCTGAAATCCGTTTGTGATCCCGAGCGAGACCAAGTTCTTCCGAATCAATTCAGCGGCATCTGGCGCAGATTCCACAAAGTAAACCATGGCCGCGCCCCGGCTCAACGCCTCGATCCCCACCGCTCCCGTTCCCGCATAAAGATCAATCCAAACCGACCCCTCTAACGCCGCAGGATTGCCCGCCGTAAGGATGTCAAAAAGCGTCTCCCGCAGCCGGTCGCTGGTGGGACGCAGCTCCATCCCAGGCAGCGACTGTAGCCTTCGGCTGCGAAATTGTCCTGCGATCACTCTCATGTCTTGGCTGCACCTGGGTACTTCCGACTGACGAAACCACATCCTGCCGCTCGTCCGGAGTCTAAAACTATATAGAATAGAAGGGCAGGCGTTTGCGAATGAGAAATTGGTCCATCCCGGCCGGCCGGATTTTCGGAGTCGAACTCCGCATCCATCTGACCTTTTTCTTTTTGCTGCTATTCGTGTGGCTTACCGAGTCGGCTTCGCATGGGCCTGCCAGCGCGGGCCGCGGCCTGGCACTGGTGGGAATTATCTTCGCTTCCGTCGTATTGCACGAACTTGGCCACGCGCTGGTTTCGACCCACGCTGGAACTCCCGCCAAGGCCATCATCCTACTTCCCATCGGCGGGATCACTCTTCTCGATGAAACTCAACAACCGATCGAACCCGGTGTCTTGACCTGGAAGCGCGATATCCGCATCGCGATCGCCGGCCCTGTCGTGAATCTCGCCATCGCGTTTGCCGCTGCCAGTATTCTGCTGGCGGTCGCTCCCGAGATCCATCTCTGGACAAAACCCTGGGACCTCCAATCCAGCAATCTCCCGCGCGCCTTGGTGTGGGCGAACCTATGGCTTGGCCTATTCAACCTGTTGCCCGCATATCCTCTGGACGGCGGGAAGATCCTGCGTGCCATCTTCAGCCGCACCATGGATTCCGTTCGCGCCACTCGCCGCGCCATTGCCATCGGCCAGGCCTTCGCCACCCTATTCATGCTGACTGGCATGCTGTGGAACATCTGGCTGACCATGATCGGCTTCTTCCTGTTTATCGCCGCGCAACTGGAAGAGCGCTCAGCCGTATTTCAGTCGGTGCTCGAGACAGTGCGCCTTGAGGACATCATGCTGACCGACTTCGCCACCCTCTCGCCAGCCGATACTTTGGAAGACGCGCTAGATAAGGCTGTCCACTCCTTGCAGGACGATTTTCCCGTGATCCGCGGCAGCGATATGGTGGGAGTCATCTCCAAGCAGAGAATCCTGCAAGCCCTGCGCGCCGAAGGCAACGGTTACGTGCAGGCGGTCATGAACCGCATCTTCGAGGTCGCACAGAAGAAAGAATCTCTGGCGTCGGCATTCCGCAAGCTGACCGCCCGCAATCTGAGCATCATTCCAGTAGTTGAAGATCAGCGACTGGTGGGCATCGTGACCCTGCAAAACCTGATGCACTCCATGGCTCTGCTGGCCGAGAGCCGCAAACTCCGCAAAGCCGCGTTGAATTCCTAAAAACTGTACACAAACCCCACTGATGGCTCAGCCATATGTTCCCTGCCGCCGGTAAAGAAGTTCACCATACTGCCCGAATTCGCATCTACTTTGAAGTCGGGAGCCTTGTACAGAAAACCGCGGTATTGCATGCGAAATGAGACTTTTGGATACCTCGGCAGTCGATAATCCACTCCTAGCCCGTAGAGAAACGCCAGCTGGGTCTGACTGGATGCCCCCAGGTTCACCTGCACCCGGTCCAGTACATTGTTCGGAAGGTTGGGAAAAAAGACCCAGGTACTGCTGGGACTAAAAATTAGCGCTCCACCACCCACCAAAAAGAAAGGCGCGAACTTGGCCTTGGGGTATGGACTGAACACATACCCTCCTGTGACCTCCGAAATCGAGTTCACAACGTGAAAGTTGTCACCAGCCAGGTAGGTCTGCGAATTTCTTGCTCGCCCGAAATTGAATATCAATGAATGCTTAGGTCTGAGCTTATAGCGAAAAGTGCCAAAGATGACCGGCCCCGCGGTGGCGCTTTGTACAACCGCATTCCCGCTAGCCGTGTTGGTAAACACCTCGCCGCCGTTAATGCTGGCATCGAAACGCCCGTCTTGACCGAGGGCAATTGAAGTTAGAAGAAGTATCACTGCCAGCGCAATCCCTGCCCACTTGAGCATCCCGTTCTCCTCTTTGTACTGTTTGATGCAGAATTGTGCCACATCACTCCGGCGCGGTTTTGTTAGCAGGACGCGCGCCGGGTTATGCCAGCCGGATCGCCTTGGCCCGCGCGATTGCCGGCACTTTCCTGAGCGCCGCCAGCACACGGTCCGGCACAACTCCATCCACGTGCACCACTGCGATAGCCTCGCGCATCCCGCCCGGCCCATTTCCCACACGCCGTCCCAGCGAGAAATCCGCAATATTGATCTTGTGATCGCCGAGAATCGTCCCCACTTTACCAATCACTCCCGGTACGTCGCGGTTGCTCAGGAAAATCAAGTTCCGTTCCAATGGCGCTTCCACTTCGATTCCATCCACGTGCAGTAAACGCGGTGTCTGGCCATGCAATACCGCGCCTTTTACCATGTGCTCCTCGGTCTGAGTCTTCATAACAATGGACAGCACGCTGCCCGCCCCGCCGGTCGAGCCTTTGGCCTTGCGTGCCTCATGCACTCGCAATCCTCGCGAAGAGGCAATCGCCGCCGCATTCACCAGGTTGGCTTTTTCTTCCAGCGCCTCGTTCAGAATGCCTTTTATCGCGGCGTTGCGGATCAACTCCGTCTTCCACTCCGCGATATGCCCGCTGTAGCGTAACGAGATTTCCTCCAGCGCACCCTCGCTTACTTGTGCCAGGAAGGAACCCAACTTCTCCGCCAGCACGATGTAGGGTTGTAGTTCGATAAACTCATCGTGCGAGACCGAGGGAACATTCACCGCATTCTGGATCACACCGCTCTTCAAATACTCCTTCACCTGCAACGCAATCTGATAGCCCACCGCTTCCTGCGCCTCGAAAGTGGACCCACCAATATGAGGAGTTAGAATCACATTCTCAAACGTGGCCAGCGGCGAATTCTTCAACGGCTCTTCCGCAAAAACATCCAAGGCAACTCCTGCCACATGGCCCTGCTTCAACCCCTGCGCCAGAGCAGCTTCATCAATCAGTTCGCCGCGTGCGCAGTTCACCAGACGAATACCACGTTTCATCTTCTTTATTGTCGCGGCATTGATCATCCCGGTGGTTTGGGGAGTGAGACCGACGTGCAAGGTCAGATAATCCGCGGCTGCATACAGTTCTTCCAGGGTCGCCATCCGAATCCCCTGCTCTTTCGCAACCACCACCGAGACAAAGGGATCATGGCCGATGATCTCCATCCCAAATGCTCGCGCCCGGCGTGCAACTTCCATCCCGACTCGCCCCAGCCCAACGATGCCCAGGGTCTTGGCGCGTAGCTCGGTTCCTTGCAAAGATTTCTTTTCCCATTTGCCGGCGTGCATCAGTTCGTTGGCCCGACACAGGTGACGAGCCATGGCCAGCATCATGGCCAGCGTGTGTTCGGCCACTGCTACGGCGTTGGCGCCGGGCGTGTTCATCACCGCAATGCCCTGCCGTGTGGCGGGATCGATCTCAATGTTGTCGACGCCCACTCCGGCGCGGCCAATGACCCGCAACTTGCGTGCCTTCGCGAGCAACTCCGCATTCACTTGCACCGCCGAGCGCACGATCAGCGCATCCGCCGATTCCAGCTGTGCACCGAGGCCTCCCTCCATGTCGTCAGGCGTGACCACAATCCAGCGCGGCTCGCGCAGCAGATCCACGGCAGCGGCGGATATCTTTTCAGCGATGACAATCTTCATGATTTATCCGTGCTGATCCGTGAAAATCAGTGGCTGGTATTGGGACTCAATTGCGCGCAACCATCGCAGTTTTCGCATAAACCGCTTGCGCCGCTTGCACCGCCGAACCATACTCGACCTTGCATCCCGCGCCCGCCATCACATGCTCCAGCGCGGCCAGAATCCCAATCGTATCCAGATAGTCGTAATAGCCGAGGTGCGCGACGCGGAACAGTTTCCCCTTCATCTCCGATTGCCCGTCAGCCACCACAGCACCGAACTGGTCGCGGAATTGCTTGACCATCGCACTCGAGTCCACGCCGCTCGGTGCTTGAATTGCCGTGAGCGCGGCCGCCGGACACGTCGGAGCAAACAGCTCAAGCCCGAGCGCCTTTGCTCCGGCCCGCGTCATCGCCGCCGCCAGTTCTGCATTCTCAATCAGCGCCAGACGGCCTGCAGCCACGTCCCCATTTCCCATCTGCCGTATGAAATCCAGCGCTGCCCCCAACGCCGCAAATAGCGACGTCGCCGGAGTAAACGCAGACTCGCCTTTGGCCGCAGCTTTTCTCTCTTTGCGGAAATCGAAGTAATATCGCGGCGCCTTCGCCGTCTCCATCCGTTTCCAGGCGCGCTCACTGACCGCGCAATACGCTAGCCCCGGCGGGATCATCAACGCCTTCTGCGAACCTCCAATGATCACGTCAATTCCCCAGCCATCGACATCGAAACGCGTCGTGCCCAGACCGGTAATGCCATCCACGACCAGCAACGCGTCGCCACCGCTTTCCCGCACCAGCCGCGCAACCGCTTTCACATCATGCCGCGCCCCAGTCGAACTCTCGGTAGCTTGCATATACACGGCGCGAACATCCGCACTCAGCTTCCCGCGAATTTCGTCGAGCGCAAATGTCTGACCGTAGGGTGCACTCACCATCTCCACCACGCACCCGAAAGCCTTCGCCAGATCGCGCCAGCGCTCGCCGAACTTCCCGGCGCTGAGCACCAGAACTTTGTCGCCTGGGGAAGTCAGGTTCGAGACAGAACCTTCCATCACTCCCGTCCCCGAAGACGCCAGCACCAGCACATCATTCTTCGTGCCGATGAAATCTTTCATATCGGCCAGCACCCGCGAATACAGCGCCCGAAAATCCGCAGTGCGATGGTGCATGGCAAACGAAGCCATGGCGGTCTGGGCCGCGGGAAGAATAGGCGTGGGGCCGGGCGTGAATAGGCGATTCTTGCGAAGCATTCCGATAGAGTCCTGGAAAATTCCGGGAATGTTTAGTTTATCGGAAGCCGACCGATTGTGGCACAAGCTCCCCCCCAATCCTCAAGAGAGGGCTGAGGGTAGGGCTAAGTATCGACAAACTTAGCGAACAGACTTTGACGCAAGAATCTCGGGCTTGGCAATCTCCGGAGGTTTCGAAAAGAGATCTTGCGCCTTGGCGAAAAGCGCCTTGGCGATCTCACCATTCAGGTGAGCGTTCCGACCGTTTTCATCAGCGAAGGTATCGAAAATGCCGTATTTTGATGGTCCCATCTTGATCGCGTACCAGCTAATCGTCCCCGGTTCCTGTTCGGCGAGCGGTTGCGCGGACTTGAGAAATTTCTCTACTTCCTGCTCTTTGCCTGGCTTGGCTTCTAATTGTGCCCAAATGGCTAGTTTTCCCACGATTCTTTTGCCTCCTTCTCTTCAGATGCACCATATTCCGATTCGGTTCCGCGGAATGTATAGAAAATGAACGAAGTATAATGCGACCATGACCATGATCGATCAGATTCAGAAAGACATCACCACGGCCATGAAGGCCCGCGAAGAGCAGCGTCTCTCCACCCTGCGCATGGTGAAGACCGCCCTCAAGAATCGCGAAATCGAAAAGATGGCCCCGCTCGACGACAAAGAGTCCCAGCAAGTGCTGAGCACTCTGATCAAACAGCGCAAGGAATCCGTCGAGCAGTTCACCAAAGGCGGCAGAAAAGAGATGGCCGACAAAGAAGCCGCCGAAATCGTCCTGATCGAAGCCTACCTGCCCAAAGCCGCCACCGAAGAACACATTGCCGCCGGTGTGAAAGCCGTAATCGCAGAAATGGGTTCACCCACCATAAAAGAAATGGGGACCGTCATGAAGAACGCCATGGCCCGCTTCGCAGGCGAAGGCATTCGCGTTGACGGTAAGGTGGTCAGTGAAGCCGTAAAGCGTGAATTAACTCCGAAGTAGCATCACCGCATGGGGACAGACGCCACACCAACTCGCTTAGTACGCTTCCTTCCGATGGCGGAAAGAGTGCATTACGACTTCCGTTCCGATGACATCGTATCGCAAGCGGTATTCGCGCCAGCGGATTCGCCATTGCCCCTCGCCGGGCTTCAGACCGGCCAGCTTCTTGATCGAATACCCGCCGCTTCGGTTGTGGGGGTCTTCGGCGAGAATGGCCACCAAATCTTCCAGTGCGTCTGCCAAGACTTGATTGCCTTTTGAGAGCCTGCGGAAATCGCGCTCGAACGAAGGAGTCGTTAGGACGCGGAATCGGGAAGTCATACGGGTGGCTATTTTCTTATTTTTCGGACCCTCGGCCGAAGTTCTCCCAGGAACTTAGCAGCTTCGCGCGCTTCACCACGCTGGTACTCGGCATTGCTCTTTGCGATCTGCTTCTTTAACGCGGGATCACGAAGTTCCAAATAGTCTTCCAAGTCGTCTACGTGCATGAGGCCAACCACTGGAATACCGTCTTTCTCGAGGATGAAGAACTCACGATTTACGTGCGCCCGGCGGACAACCTGGCCTAAGTTGATGCGCGCCCTGGTGAGCGGAATGCGATGGACTACACTTTTCATAATATTGATTAACGTTAATCAATTCCAATTATAGGCTTCAAATCAGACCTGTCAAGCACTCACTTGCTCCTCTGCAACTCCCGATAGACCTCGCTCTTCGACACGCCCATCTCCTTCGCAACCTTCTTGAGCGCGGCCTTTTCGTCCAGTTTTTCGTCTTTCATTAGCTGCTCAAGCCGTTGGCGCACACTCGCGCGCGACGGTACCACTTTCCTCTCCACCTCCTCCGCCTTCCCGATCAGCAATGTAATCTCGCCCTTAACATCGCCACGAGTCTTCAGGGTCTCAAGCACATCCACCGCGTGCCCTCGCAAGAACTCCTCATGCAACTTAGTCACTTCGCGCGCGACAACCACATGCCGTGACGCTCCCAGCACCTCAACAACGTCCTCCAGCGCTTCTTTCACCCGATGCGGCGCCTCATAGAACACCTGCGTTCGCGGCGAATCCCGCACGCTCTCTAGCAGCGCTCGCCGCTGGCCCTGCTTCGCCGGCAAAAAGCCGCTGAAACGGAATGAATCCGTCGGCAGCCCGCTCGCTACCAGCGCCGCCAGAAACGCCGACGCTCCCGGGATCGGTACCACTGGAACGTGATGCCGGATCGCCAGCCCGATCAGCCGGAATCCCGGATCAGAAATTCCTGGCATGCCCGCATCCGTCACCAGCGCGATGCGCGCACCTTGCTCCAAGTCGAGCACCAGTTCCGGCGCACGCGTCAGCTCATTGTGTTCGTGATAGCTCGTGGTTCGGGTCGCGATACCGTAATGATTGAGCAGCTTCTGTGTCTGGCGCGTGTCCTCGCAAGCGATCACGTCGGCTTCTTTCAGCACTCGCACCGCCCGCAGCGTGATGTCCTCCAGATTCCCAATCGGTGTCGCCACCAGATACAGTCCGGGGGCCAAAGGACTAGAACCTGTGGGATCGCCTTTTTCTTCCAACGCCATGGAGCCGAGTCTACCATCCGGGTGCATAAGCAGTTGCCGTCCTCTGTGCTCTCTGTGTCCTCTGTGGTGAAGAATTAACAAATTGGTAGAAAATAGTCCGCATGACCACCATCATCCTTCTCACCATCTCCAACATCTTCATGACCTTTGCTTGGTATGGCCACCTGAAATACCGTCAAGCCCCACTCTTCAAAGTGATCCTGATCAGCTGGGCCATCGCCTTCGCGGAATATTGCTTTCAGGTCCCGGCCAACCGCATCGGTTCTTATGAGTTCTCCGCTGCGCAGCTCAAAACTATTCAGGAAGTCATTACACTGACCATTTTTTCAGTGTTTTCGGTCCTGTATCTGCGGGAACCGCTTCGCTGGAACTACCTCGTCGGGTTTGCGTTGATGGTTTGTGCGGTTTTTGTGATCTTCAAGAAGTGGTAAGCGGTGCTGCTATTTTCGTTCCAGCAGCCACACGTTGTTGTCCCATGTCTGGGCGGCATAAGCCAGATAGCGGCCGTCGGGCGAAACTACCACTCCATTCATCCACTGGGTTGGGCCGAGCTTGAGCACCTGGGTTTCCCCGGTCAGCTCGATTCTTCCAAGCACAGAGGCTTTGGGCGTCCAGACTGTCGTAAACAAAGCTTTGCCGTCGTTTGACCAGGTCACCGCTTGCGGAACCCAGTCGTGAGGCAACGGAATCTTGTGTCTTGCTCCCGTCTTCAACTCAATGATCTCCGCGTAAGGGTCGTTCCCATTGACGACTGCCAGTGCCGTGCCATCCTTGGAAATAGCCCATCCGAAATAGCCATTAGATTTATGCTCAGCGCGGGCTAGCTCTCTGCCTTTGCCCTTGAGTGGATCGAGTTCAAAGAAAATAATCTCTTTGTCCGTCCCTTCCGTTATCACGCAGAAAGCATTTCGGGCCGAGGGGCAATCGAAGGTCCCGGTCCATCGCTGCTCATGAATTCCCCCCTGCAACAGTTCCGAACTTCCTCCGGCAACCGGCGCGCGCATCAGTTGAAAGTCGCCGGGTTTGTCCTTTTCCGCCGCCTTCGGGCGGGTCTCATAAAGAATCCATGCCCCATCAGGTGTATAGACCGCTCTGGCAGCTTCAATCTCCACGGTGCCGAAAAGCCTCTCCGCTTTCACTTTGCCGATTTCCTGGCGATAGATGTTGTAAACGCCGCTTCGGTTGGATTCAATCAGCATGGCACGGCCGTCGGGGGTCCAGGTGTCCGGGACATCGTCCCGATTGTCCAGTGTGAAGCGCTGCGGCTTGTCCAGGGTCCTGTCCTGATTTGAAAGCTGGCCAATATAGACATCGAGCTGGGCGCTCATCTTGACCGCTGAAATCACCTTGCCATCCGACGTTGAGTTGACATACCCGGGATAGTAGCCATCCGTCCAATGAGTCAACTGTTTCGGCTGGCCCTTGGACCGTCCGGTCGCGGAATCGATAGAAACCATCCAGAGATTGGCGTCGTAGCTTCCGTGCCCCGCAAATGTCGAATAAACCAGATTCCAATCTGGCAGCCAGCGAAGACTAAACTCAGTGGATAGATGCGGGTACGGCAGCGCTGCTGCCTGAATGCCATCCCTTCGACGCACTTCAATAGAAACGGATCCGTCATCCCCGATCTTCTCGTAGGCGAGGTACTTCGCGTCAGGAGACCATTGCAGAGCCACTAAAAGTCCTGACGTGCTGAACGCCATATGAGCATTTCCACCTTGCGCATCCATCAGCCAGACCTGATTCTGCTCGCTGAAAAAGGCTATCTGCGTCCCATCCGGCGAGATCACGGGAAACAGGGCATGCTCGCGCAGCTTGGTCGCCGTTCCGCCCAGGATTGGCACTTTCCATGGTGTGCCCTGCAAACCCTGCCCGGCTTCTAGGGTGTTTAACAAGAGTGCATTTCCATCCGGGAACCAGCTGATCAACATATGGCCGGGGCCGCCGGGCGCCTCAAGATCGTGCTCTTCGCCGCTGGCGATGACACGCAGGTGAATGCCCCCGCTATCGGAGTAGGCAATGTACTTCCCATCCGGCGAAATTGCCTGTGAATCTACAGGGTCTTCGCTGGAACTGGTCGTGATTTGCCGCTCCACGAACTGCGCGTTGTCCCGATGGCGCATGTACCACCAGAGACCCGCGGCGATGATTGCCACTACCGTGGCCATAGCGGCCCACAGCGCGGTTTGTGAGCGGCGTTTTTCTGGTGTGATGGCTTTTGAGCCGGAATCCGGCGCATGGCGCGCTGATTCGGTGTCGCGTTTCACCCGCTTCAGGTCAGTCCGCAGATCGGCCGCCGACTGATAACGCAAATCGCGGTCTTTCTCCAATGCTTTGCGGAGAATTTCATCGAGTTGCCCCGGAACGGCAGAGTTCAGCCGGCTCGGCACGGCCGGAACCTCATCCAGAATCGCCTTAAACACCATCGCGGAGGTCTTGCCCACAAATGGCATCTTGCCGGAGGCCATTTCGTAGAGCACCGTCCCCAGCGAGAAAATGTCCGTGCGGGCATCGAGTTCATCGCCGCGCACCTGCTCGGGGGACATATACGCGACGGTGCCCAGCGCGACCCCGGGGCTGGTCAACACTGCCTGCCGCGTGGCCGTCTCGGCATCGGATGAATCCGCTTCGGCCTCGATCTTGGCCAGGCCGAAATCCAGCACCTTGCATTCGCCGTGGGTCGTGATCATGACGTTGCCGGGCTTGAGATCGCGATGCACGATTCCACGGCGGTGCGCAGTATCCAGCGCGTCGGCAATTTCAATGCCGTAGCGTAGGGTCTGCTCGAGTGGGAGCGCGCCCAGCGCCAACCGGGCGGCCATCGTCTGCCCTTCGAGATACTCCATCACCAGATAATCGGTACCATCCTGATGGCCCACATCATAGAGAGTGCAGATATTCGGATGCTGCAGTGCCGAAATCGCTTTCGCTTCGCGCTCAAAACGCTGGCGCCGCAGCGGGTCGACTGAAAGATGGGAAGAAATGACTTTGATGGCGACAGTACGATCAAGACGGGTATCGCGCGCACGGTAGACTTCGCCCATGCCGCCGGCGCCGAGCGGCGCGACGATTTCGTAGGGCCCGAGTTTGATCCCAGGGGTCAGGGGCATGAGATTTGCGGCCAATTATAGCCCGATTCTGAAGCTTTGCAGCCCAGGTCTAATTGACGGCACAAGGCACAAACCCTAGAATCATTTCTGGCGGCGCACTCTGCGCCGCGTTCCATTATCCATGCCACTTTACGAATACGAGTGTAAGAAGTGCCACCACCGCTTCGAGCGAATCCAAACGTTCGCTGCTCCCCACACCAAGAAATGTCCGGAATGCGGTGGCCCCATCGAACAAATGATCTCCGCCCCCGCGGTGCAGTTCAAAGGCTCAGGCTGGTACGTGACCGACTACGCCAAGAAGTCATCGGGCGGCTCAGCTTCGTCCTCCGACACCTCGAAGTCTGAATCCAAGTCCGAGTCGAAGAACGACTCCAGTTCGAAATCCGAGCCGAAATCCGAATCGAAGTCCGAATCCAAGAAGGAATCCAGTTCCAAGTCCGAATCATCCAGCAAGAAAGCTGAGAAGAAGTAACCTCACAGACCTGCTCACCTTTCAGGTTTATCAGCGCCGATCCCTGTAAATCCGTGCCTGGATTTTTTCTCACTAAGGCATATCTGCGCTTTTCTGCAAAATCAGCGGGTAGAATTTCACTCCGCCAATGTCCGTAAACTCCGCTTCCTGCCAACGTTCCGACGGAAAATACCAATTGCTGGCCCCGGCCTCGTGACTGTTCCCGCCAGGCCCGTACTCCACCGCCGGGTTGCGCCAGTAATCCATACCCATTTGCAGCAACGCCCCAGGAGAAATCTTCACTCGCGCCTTCACGGTGCAGCCTTCCAGCTGTCCCACAGGTAGCAGCGGCCTCTGTGATGGCGGCCAAAAATGCCAGACTTTGTCAGGGCGCTGGCCTACGCGAAGAATCACCGCATGATTCAGAGGATCAAACGCCATCGGCAACGGCTCATGATCGTTGATTCCGAACCAGGGATTGCGCCGGTACAGGCCACCCCGCACCGACCCGCGATCATCGTTGAGCACCATCTCGCGACCGTCAACCCGGCATGAAAGCTGCGTCCACGCCACTTCAATTGTCGCCAACGCATACCCAGAAACCCGAGTGTCGGCAATCGCAATTCCCCACAGCAAAACCGACGAAAACCCCTCCGGCGCTGGCGTCGAATTCACATATCCGGATTTATAGCTCGCCTCGTCGGGGACTCGCGGATCGCTCGAAACGACAAACGGAAAGGGGCTTGCCGCCAGCGCCTGCGGCGTCATCACACTGATAACCGAAGTCGCTGTCCGATGCGGCACAATCGCAATCAACGACTCCGCGGAAATAATCTTGAAATCCGCGCCGGTTGTCCCAAAGACAACCCGGCTCACTTCCCGCAGATGCGTGCCGGTGATCTCAACCCGTGTACCCTCCGGTCCGCTGGTCGGCGAGATTCGCGCGATCTCCGGCACGTCACCGGACCCGGCCACGCACAAACGAGACACCAGCAAACACAAAATTAAGGGAAAATGCCGTTTCATACGTGCCAGCCTGTCTCCGCGTCCTCTGCGTTAGGCTTTTGACTTTTCAACGTCCATTATTCCCCCAATCTCACTCCCAGCAACCTCCTCCCGTACAAAATATCCGAACCAATTCCCAAAACAAGAATTCTTCACCCCCCGGTTGCCACGCTGCCCCGCGCCTCGTATATTGTTTCTTTCCGGAGGCCGCAATGAATCACACTGAATTCTTCCAGCAGCTCGAGACGCGCATCGCCAATTACGACCTGCTTTGCCATCCTTTTTACAAAGCCTGGACCGCGGGCCAGCTCACCCGCGACGATCTGCGCGAATACGCTCAGGACTACTACCATCACGTCGCAGCCTTCCCCACCTACCTCGCCGAGTTGGGCGTGCGTCTGGACGAGGGCGAACTGCGCCGCGCCATTTTGACCAATCTCGCCGATGAAAAAGGTGGCGAAGACCTTTTCGGTGAGCCCGCCCGCGCCCACTCGGAGCTATGGCTGGACTTCGCCGAGGGCATGGGCTCCGTCCGCAACTTGCGCCGCCATTCGCCTCTGCACGAAATCAAGCAGCTCACCACCTTCTTCCACCACGTAGCCAGCGAAGGCACGCCGGAAGAGGCCCTCGCGGCCTTTTACGCCTACGAATCGCAGGTGCCCCGTGTAGCCAAAGAAAAAGCCCGCGGCTTGCAGGAAATGTACGGCGCCGATCAGCGGACTACGACCTACTTCACCCTGCACACCACCGCCGACGTTCTTCATTCCCAAGTCTGGCGCCAGCAACTGGCCAAGCAACTGGAAACGCATCCAGAGAACACCGAGAAGGCATTGGATGCAGCCGAGAACGCCGCCAAAGCCTTGTGGCAGGGTCTAGATGGAATCGAGGCTCGCAGAGTTGCAAAGACGGCAGCCTAGACACAACGAACCGCGAGTCTAAATCGGAGCCAGTGATTCGATTCGAATCGCTGGCTTTTTCTTCGCAAGGAGACTCAGCAAGTATGCCCAAACCCATCCCTATCGGCGCCCACGGCACCGCCGAAGAAACCGTAGCCTTCGAGCACACTCTGGAATCACGGCATCCTGACCTGCCGCCCGTCTATTCCACTCCTGACATGATCCGCCTCATGGAGACTGCTGCCTTCCACGCCCTCCAGCCCTATATGGAAGGAGACGAGATCACCGTCGGCACTGCCGTCAATATCGAGCATCGCGCCGCCACCGGCATCGGAGCCAGAGTTCGCGCTGAGGCCACCCTCGAATCCTTCGATGGCCGCTTCTACACGGTCCGCGTTACTGCACGCGACGACACTCAGGAGATCGGTCGCGGCACAGTCGGCCGCGCCGTCGTCAGCGTTGGCAAATTTATGGCGAAGATGAAAGCGAAGAAGACTTAGTAAGACAGAGCTAACGGAGAACGCGCGTCCTCGCCCGTCTCTTTTCACTTAGAATCAACCCATGCCCGAACTCCTACTCCAGAAGGCCAATGCCCTGCGCGCCCTGCATCACACCGGCAAAGTCCTGCTCCTCCCCAACGTCTGGGACGTAGCCGGCGCCCGCATCATCGAACAAGCCGGCTTTCCCGCCATCGCCACCACCAGCGCCGGCATCGCATTCTCGCTCGGCTATCCTGACGGGCAGAAGATCTCGCGCCAGGAAATGCTCGCCCATGTAGCTCGCATCGCCCGAGCGGTAAAGGTCCCAGTCACCGCCGACGTCGAAGCCGGATACGGAGAGCTTCCGGAAGACGCCGCCGAAACCGCACGCGCGGCGCTCGCCGCCGGTGCCGTAGGAATGAACTTTGAGGATGGCACCGACGATCCGCAGCGTCCCTTGATCGACTTGCCGTTGGAGTTGGAGCGAATCCATGCGATTCGTGAAGTCGCGGAGAAATCCGGTGTCCCTATCGTGCTCAATGCCCGCACCGACGTTTATCTAGCTCAAGTAGGATCGCCCGACTCACGCTACGACCATGCTCTGCAGCGCTTGCGAGCCTATCGCGACGCCGGAGCCGACTGTGTCTTCCTTCCCGGGCTTCGTGATCCAGAAACCATCAAGCAATTCGTCAAAGATGTTCAATGCCCGCTGAACATTCTCGCGGGACCAGGATCGCCCTCCATAACGGAACTCGGGAAGCTAGGCGTGGCGCGGGTAAGCCTGGGCTCGGCTCCCATGAGAGCCACGCTTGGTCTACTCCGCAGGATTGCGGACGAGTTGAAGGCTTCAGGAACGTATCAAGCTCTGGAAGGTGCACCTGCTCACGGCGACGTGAACAAGATGCTGGAGAAATAGCACAATATAGGGCACGGGCATTCCCACCTGTTGGTCCGTATCAGGGCATGGCTTCAGCCGTGCCGCCACAGATCAATAAGAATGCGGGCTTTAGCCCCTGAGTTCCGGTGGTGGCGCCGTTTGAAACGTTACCCTGCCTGCGTTCCAGCCTCGTGGCCAGCTCCAGCGCCCAGATGTACCATGTTTCTGTGCAGCCCCTGACCACCACCGTCCTCGCCTATATCCGCAAGCACGCGCTGCTGAAAGCCGGGGACCGTGTGGGCATTGCCGTTTCCGGGGGCGCGGACTCGGTCGCACTACTTCGGCTGCTCCTCGACCTCCGCTCCGAAATTGGCGTTGTTCTCTCCGTCGTCCATTTCAATCACCAACTCCGTGGAGCCGCCTCCGACGCCGACGCACAATTCGTCGTCGGCATTGCCCACCACCATACATTAGAGATGCACTGCGAAAGTGGCGACACCGCCGCACACGCGGCAAAAAAACACTTGAGCATCGAAACCGCCGCTCGCGAATTGCGCTATCAATACTTCCGGCGCTTGCTCGCCGACGCCCGCCTCAACCGAATTGCCACCGCCCACACTTTGGACGATCAAGCCGAAACCCTTCTGCTCAAACTCACCCGAGGCGCTGGTACGCGGGGCTTGGCAGGAATTTATCCCGAGCTATCAATCCCCTACTCTAAGAACGGCGCGACCATCATCCGCCCGCTCCTTGCGATCAGGCGAAAAGATCTGGAAATCTATCTGAAAAGTCTTGTCCAACCCTGGCGCGAAGATGCCAGCAATCGTGACCTCCGCCACGCCCGCAACCGGGTGCGCCACGGAATTCTCCCGCGCCTGGAACGTTTCTTGAACCCCGCCGTCCGCGAGACCTTGGCCGAAACCGCCGAGATCGCTCGCGCCGAAGAAGACTACTGGCGGCACGAAGTCGCGCGCGTGCTGCCGCAAGTCTGGGCAGAGGAATCCTGTTCGCTGCACTCGACAGCACTAATCGCTCTGCCTCTTGCCTTGCAACGCCGCGTGGTCAAAACCGCATGCGAATCCCTGACCCCGCGTCTCGAGTTTCATCACGTGGAGGAAATTCTGGCCCTGACTTCTTCCCCCGTCACCAAATCAATCGAGCTGCCGGCAGGCTGGGTCGTGACCCGGAAAAAGCACGACCTGTGCTTGCAGCATGCCGCAGCGGCCGTCCCATCCGACTACGAGTATCCTTTATCAATTCCCGGCTCGACCCTGGTCCCCGAGATCAAGTCGCGCCTTGAAGTGCTCTTGATTCCAGGAAACCGCCTTGAAAGCTATAATCCCGATCACCTGCTAAACCGTGCGCGCTTGGGCAAAGAGTTACGTGCACGCAATTGGCGTCCCGGAGATCGATTTTGGCCGGCTCATACCAAGGCTCCTAAGAAAATTAAGGAGTTGCTGCCGGGACGCGATTTAACCAGTTCCGAGCGTAAGCTCTGGCCGCTAGTAGTGGACGGAAACAAAGTGGTCTGGGTCCGCGGTTTGCCGACACCGGTAGAATTACAGCCGCAGGATGGCGATGAGGTAGCTATGATTCAAGAGGTGCCGCTGGAATAACCAGACCTTCCGCCCAAAATCTGAGAAGATAGTACGTCACCATGAATCCCGTCGCCAAAGCCGAAAAACTTCGCACTGTGATCTCCGCCGAGCAGATTCAGAAGCGCGTACGTGAAATCGCGCGGCAAATCTCCGACGATTACCAGGGCAGCACCATTCATGCTTTGGCGCTCTTGGAGAACGGCTTCATGTTCATGTCTGACCTGGTACGTGCCCTCGAAACCCCGGTCATCTGTCAATTCATTAAGCCTCGATATCGCCGCGAAAAAGAGGGCCGGCCCGAGGGCTTTCTTGAAATCTTCTTCAGTCACGACGCCGACATTCGCGATCAGCATATTCTCCTGGTGGAAGGGTTGATCCATTCCGGCGTCACCACGGAATTCCTGATGAGCGATTTGCGTAGTCGGGGCGCGGCTTCTGTCAAAGTGGCCACTTTGCTCGACCGCCAGGCAGCCCGGCGTGTCCAGTTGCAGCCCGATTATTTCGGCTTTTTGGTGGATGAAGCGTTCCTGGTCGGATATGGCCTGGGCTCGGCCGGCCAAGCCCATCGCAATCTGCCGTATCTGGCCTCTGCAAGCTGAGGCATCCGCGTGACTTAAGTCACGGCGAGAACGTCCTCCTTTTTTTCTCAATACGCGGTAAAATATGACAGATATCGGAATTTCTCTAATCGAAATGCGGCGACGGGCATCTAACACAGTGCAGAAGGTGTAGTTTGCTTCGGAACGACAAGTTGCTTCCTCAGGAGTTGTTTAGGTGAACTCGACAGTCAAGACAGTAGTTTTCTGGTTGGTGATCGTGGTCTCGGCCTTCCTGCTATGGACAGTAGTGAAGCAGGGCAGCTCCGGACAAAAAGACAAAGAAGTCAACTTCTCCCAATTCATGCAGGATGTTGACCAGGGCATCGTCAACGAGGTCACCGTCATCGGCATGGAAGTCCGGGGCAAGTACAAGACTGACGGCTCACTGTTCCACACCACCGTGCCCGCCAACTATCCCGATATGATCAAGACGCTCCGCGATAAGGGCGTCACCATCACAATCAAAGACATCAGCAACGGAAGCTGGCCTAGTTGGCTGCTCAATCTCGCGCCCTTGGTCTTGCTTGCTGCTCTCTGGTTCTTCATGATTCGCCAGATGCAAACTGGTGGAAATAAAGCACTTTCATTTGGCAAGAGCCGCGCCCGTCTGCTCTCCATGCAGCAGAAGAAAGTTACCTTCAAAGACGTCGCCGGCGTCGAGGAAGCCAAGGAAGAGCTGAAAGAAATTATCGAATTCCTGCGCGAAGCGCAAAAGTTCCAAAAGCTCGGTGGACGAATTCCCAAAGGCGTATTGCTGGTCGGCCCTCCGGGAACCGGTAAGACCCTGCTGGCCCGAGCGGTCGCTGGCGAAGCCAACGTTCCCTTCTTCTCCATCTCCGGCTCCGACTTTGTCGAGATGTTTGTAGGCGTCGGCGCCAGCCGGGTTCGCGATCTTTTCGAGCAAGGCAAAAAGAATGCCCCTTGCATCATCTTCATCGATGAAATCGACGCCGTCGGTCGTCATCGCGGCGCTGGCCTCGGCGGCGGCCACGATGAGCGCGAGCAGACTCTGAATCAGTTGCTCGTCGAAATGGATGGCTTCGAATCGAACGAAGGCGTCATCCTCATGGCCGCAACCAACCGGCCCGACGTGCTCGACCCCGCCCTGCTGCGGCCCGGACGTTTCGACCGCCGCGTAGTAGTGAGCCGTCCCGATGTGCGCGGACGCGAAGAAATTCTCCGCGTCCACACTCGCAAAATTCCTCTCGCCGACGATGTTGATCTCTCCGTCCTGGCGCGCGGTACACCGGGTTTTTCCGGCGCAGACCTGGCTAACATGGTTAACGAAGCCGCTCTGGCCGCAGCCCGCCAGAACCGCAAAGCCGTACTCATGTACGACTTCGAACTCGCCAAAGATAAAGTCCTGATGGGCGTGGAACGCAAATCGCTCCTGCTCTCCGAAGACGAAAAGAAAGTCACCGCCTATCACGAAGCCGGACACGCTTTGGTGGCCGCCAAGCTGCCTAATTCCGATCCTCTGCACAAGGTCACCATCATTCCTCGCGGCATGGCTCTGGGCGTGACCATGCAGCTGCCGATCGACGATAAACACAACTACACCCGGGACTATCTCGAGACCGAAATCGCCATCATGATGGGTGGTCGCATCGCCGAAGAAATGTTCCTCAACCAGATGAGCACCGGCGCCGGCAATGACATCGAACGCGCCACTGAAATGGCCCGTAAGATGGTTTGCGAATTCGGCATGAGCGCGCTTGGCCCGTTGACCTTCGGCAAGAAAGAGGAGCAGATATTCCTCGGGCGCGAGATTGCTCAGCACCGCGACTACAGTGAAGCCACCGCCGTCAAGATTGACGAAGAAGTGCGGCGCATGATCGGCCAGGGCTACGACACCGCCAAAGCTATTCTGAGCGGAAACCGCGAAGCTCTGATCCGAATCGCGTTGGCACTGCTCGACCGCGAAGTGCTCGATGCCAACGAAATCAAGCTGATCATCGAAGGTAAAGAATTGCCCAAGATCATTCCGCCACCCCGGCAGGACGACGGCGTTCAGCAAGTGCTGAAGCCCGAACCCGGACGTCCCGGCATCGCGAAGGGCGGCGAAAGCCCAGCCCGGGCATAAGTTTCAGCTTCGGATTCTTCATAGGGGCGGCCGAAAAGCCGCCCCTTGGTTTTTTGTAGACGCTGGCGGCCTCGCACCGCGTGAAAGAACCTCACAACTGCGTCCCATTCGCGGACAGTGTAGTTCGAAACCGGGCGCCTTTGCCCCGACCCGCCCCCAAATATCCGAACGGGAACAATCGCTTAGTCAAATCCGTATTTGGATGAGCAGATGCTATTAACTCGTCTAAGTCCCGTCGTAGGAGCCGATGCCGATGCTATTCCATGACCTCCGGATTGCAATACGCCATTTGCTGAAGTCGCCCGGCTTTACGGTCACCGCCGTACTAATGCTTGCGCTCGGAATCGGCGCCACCACCGCGATCTTCTCCATCGTCGAAGGTGTGCTGCTGCGCCCGCTGCCGTTCCCGCAACCCGAAAAGCTGGTGGCACTCACAGACGTCATTCAGGGTGCGGACGTGGGAGGCAATGGGGAGGCCGGCGTCACCGTTCCGGACATTAAGGCTTACACGCGCGATACCCACAGTTTCGAGAGTCTTGGCGGATATCGCCAAACCGGTTACGAACTATCCGGCATAGGCGAGCCGGTGCAAGTGAATGCGGCCCGGCTCTCAGCCGGCGTGTTTCCAGCTCTCCAGGTTGCGCCCGTCATGGGCCGATTCTTTACCCAGCAGGAAGACGATCAGAAAGAGCAAGTAGCGGTGATCGGCTACTCGCTCTGGCAAAGCCGTTTGCACGGCGATCCCAGTGTGCTCGGAACCAAGATTCTGCTGGACCGCAAACCCTACGTGATCATCGGCGTAATGCCGCGCAACTTTGAATTTCCCCTGGTGCCCGGGCAATTGAACATCAGTGAGCTGTGGGTTCCCATGAGCTTCACCCCGCAGGAAACTACCGAGACGGCGGCGGCCAGTTGGAACTTCAGCATGGTGGGACGCCTAAAGCCCGGCATCACAGCGGCGCAAGCCGAGAGCGATGCTGAACGTGTAGCTCAAGAGACGATGCGCGGCTACCCCGCTTTCATGGCCAGTCTGCATATTCGTGCTGTCGTGCGCTCGCTCCACGAGGAAACCGTAGAGGACGCTCGGCAGTTGGTGCGAATCTTGTTCCTGGCCATCGTTGTCGTTTTGTTGATTGTCTGCGCCAATCTCGCCGGGTTGATGCTGGTCCGCGCCATCCGCCGCCGCCGCGAAGTCGCTGTACGCCTGGCGCTCGGAGCTCCCGCTGGCGTGCTGCTTCGTCAGGCCATTCTTGAGAGCTTGGTTCTGAGTGTGAGCGGAGGTACCCTCGGTCTGATTCTGGCCGCGGTCGCCTTACGAATTGGGGTGAGCTGGCTGCCTGAGAACCTGCCCCGTATTCACGAGATCGGTCTTGATTGGCAAGTCGTGTTGTTCGGAATCGTCCTGGCGATTCTTACCGGCCTGGTTTGCGGGCTGGCGCCGGCGTTTGCCGCTCTGCGGACCAGCGTCAATGATTCTCTCAAGGAAGGTGGACGCACCGGCACAGCCGGCGGCGGCCATGCCCGCCTGCGTTCAGCGCTAGTCGTCGGCGAAATCGCCATCGCACTCGTACTTCTCGTTGCTTCCGGTTTACTGCTGCGGAGTTTTGAAAAGATGCGCGCCGTCGATCTCGGCTTCCGCCCCGATCACATACTTACCGCCTCCTACTCGCTGCCACAGCAACACTACGCAACCCAGGCAGCATTGGACGAATTCAACGACGAATTGCTTCGCCGCGTGCAGCAGCTTCCCGGCGTAAAGTCGGTGGGACTCACGTCCTTTCTGCCGGCGACCGGCAGCAGCAGTAACAGCGCCTTCATCGCCGAAGGCTACGCTCCGCCAAAAGGAGCCAATATAAACCTCGCCACCACGGTAGTGGTTCAAGGCGATTATCTCCAGGCGATGGGAGTTCCGTTACTTGCGGGCCGCTTTTTCTCGCAGGACGATACAGCGAATACTCAACTGGTCGGCATCGTCAACCACAAACTCGCCCAGCATTACTGGCCGGGTGAAGATCCCGTCGGAAAACGTCTGCGCGTGGGCACACAAGAAATGCAAACTCCCTGGATAACCATTGTGGGCGAAGTTGCCGACGTGAAGGAGAATTCGCCCGATCTCCCCGACAAGGAACAGTTCTATCAGCCGGTTCGACAGATTGAAAAGGCCATAGGCTCCCTGGCATCACCGACCGATCTATTTGGCAACGGTGGCTACATCGCTGTACGCACCGCAATGCCGCCCGAGCAGATGGCCAATGTTCTTCGCGCCACCGTCCGCTCCATTGATCCGCAGTTGCCGCTCGACCAGGTACAAAGCATGGAGCAGGCCGTCTCCGGTAGCGAAGCCCCGCGCCGCTTCAACACCGCCCTCATCTCCGCGTTTGCCATTGCGGCAGTGCTGTTGGCCGCGCTTGGTATCTACAGCGTGATCGCGTTTTCCGCCGCTCTCCGCACGCAGGAAATGGCAATCCGCATTGCTTTAGGCTCACAACGCTCAGGAATTCTGCGCCTCGTCTTCTCCTCCGCGGCCAAACTTGCAATCGCAGGGTGCGTCTTAGGATTACTCGGCGCCGCCACCGCCTCGCATTTGCTGAACTCATTCTTGTTCGGCGTCAGCCCTTTTGATCCGTTGGTGCTGACCCTCGCCGCGGTCTTCGTGCTGATCCTGTCTTTGGTAGCGTCTTTGCTTCCCGCCCAGCGCGCCGCGTCCATCAATCCCATGAAGGCTCTGCGCGCCGATTGATGCTAAGGCTGACGAGCTTCTCCTACTCCGCCCTCAACGCCTCCAGCGGATTCACAGACGCCGCACGATGCGCCGGCACATAGCTCGCCAACAAAGCCGACGCCGCCAACACCGCAACCACCCCCGCCAGCGTCGACACATCCCACGCATGAACTCCAAATAGCAGCTTACCCATCAAAGTCGCCGCAACCACTGAGCATCCCAAGCCGATACAGATTCCGCCCGCGGTCAACCATCCCGCCTCCGTCAAAATCATCCGGTATACCGAACCACGCTGCGCGCCCAGCGCCATGCGCACACCAATCTCCCGCGTTCTCTGGCTGACTGAATACGCAATCACTCCATAGAGTCCGACCGCGCCCAGCAATAGTGCCAGAGCTGCGAACCCTCCGACCAACCATGCCGAAGAACGGTGCAGATACGCGGTCTGCGAATCATTGATCCGCTGGCTCATGGTTGCTTCGTCATAAGTGCCAATGTTGGGATCAATCTGATGAATGGTACTGACCAGCGTTGGAAGCACCGACTCCTCAGCTTGCGACATCCGAACCACCAAAGCGAAGTAGGGATTGGCAGCCTGGTTCAGCGGGTAATAAACGGCGGGCCAGATCTCTGAATCGAGCGGCCCCTCCCTGATGTCATCCACAATTCCGATAATCTCCCGACTCGTTTTCGGATCCAGATCATAGTGGATCAGCTTCTTGCCAATGGGATCCTGACCGGGGAAATATTGCCGGGCAAGCGCCTGGTTGATGACTACCACTCCCGGTTTCGACCCATCTTCCGCGTCGGTAAAGTAGCGGCCGCGCAACAACCTCACCTTCAGCGTCGTGAAATATTCGGAGCTTACATCCCGTTCGTTCACCTCATTGTGCTCACCGTGGTATGGCCGGTCGAGAAACCTGATCCACGTCGTGTTGCCGTTGAAACTCACTGGCAGCACGCTGGCGAGGGCGACGGATTTCACACCCGGCAGATTTGACATACGGCTGACCACTTGCCGCGCCAGCGCTACCGCTTGCTCGTCCTTGGAATAACTGAAGTCCGGTGCCGCGATCTGCAACGTCGCCAGGTGGTCCTGCTCGAACCCAAGATCGATATGGAGCAAACGATAGAAGCTCTTCCCAAGCAACCCCGCGCCCGCCAACAACACCACAGCGATAGCCAGTTCCACCACTACAAGGTTGGCGCCAAAACGCCGCCACAAAGTTCCTGTCGTGCCACGGCCGCCTTCCGCTAGACCTTCCCGCATCTCCGACATCACCAAGCGCAGAGTCGGAGTCACGGAAAACAGCACTGCCGCGAGCACCGCGATACCGAGCGCGAAGACAACCGCATGTAGATTCAATCCCAGTCCGCGCAGATATGGCATGCTGAACATCATGTCTGCCGGGATCAGCCGCATGAGGATTTGCATCGCCCCGTACGCAAGCAAGAGTCCCAGCGCAGTCCCTCCCGCTATCAGCACCAGCCCCTCAGTAATGAACTGAAGAATAAGCCGTCCACGTGATGCTCCCAACGCGCCGCGGACTGCGATTTCGCGTTTCCGGCTTTCGCAGCGGACCAGCAGCAGACTCGCAACATTCAGGCAAGCAATCAAGAGCAGCAGACCGGCGCCGCCCAATAGCACAAGAAGAATGGGGCGAACATCCCCGACGATCACCTCAGAAAGCGGGAGCACGCTCGCACCCTGGCCCTGATTGGTATCGGGATATTGCAGTTCCAGCTGTCGCGCAATCGCCGTCGCATTGGCTAACGCGGTCTGCACCGAGACACCATCCTTCAGCCGTCCTACGCCGTCAAGATCGTGGCAGCTGCGTCTGTCTTCACAAGAGCCTTTAGCCCGCAGCGTCGTCCAGAACTCTGCCCGCCCGCTGGGGGCGAATTGAAAGTTCTGCGGCAGCACGCCGACAATGGTATTGGCCACGTCACTGAGCATGACTGTTTGGCCAATCACATCCGCTCTCCCACCAAATCGTTTCTGCCAGGTCGCGTAGCTCAGCATGACCACGGGAGGCGCACTCGGCAAATCCTCACCTGAATAAAAGTCACGGCCCAGCTTTGGCGCAATTCCCAACGTGCGAAAGAATCCATCGCTCACCCGCGTACCCGCTACCAGCTCAGAACCGGTAGGAGTACGTAGCGCAAAACCGTCTCCCGTAAACACATCCATTGAGCTGAAGACGGTATTGAGCTTCTTCCAGTCGAGATAGTCCAGATATGAAAGTCTGGCGCGTGGAATGAGAGCGACTCTCTCCGTCACATTCACAAGCCGGGACGGCTCTGGATAGGGCAATGGTTTGATCAGCGCTGCATCCACGAACTCAAAGATTGCCACACTCACGCCCACCCCAAGCGCCAGCATGAGAATAGCCGTGCAAGTGAATCCCGGATTCTTCACGTGCTGCCGGACCGCGAAACGTAGATCCTGCAAGAAAGTTTCGATGAAAGGCAAAGTATTTTGCTCGCGGTAAGCCTGCTTCGTCGACTCCACCCCACCCAGCTTTAGAATCGCCTCCCGCCGCGCCTGCTCTCGATTCATACCCGCGCGGACATTGTCCTCGGTATGCATCTGCACGTGACTCTCAATCTCATCCGCCAACTCCCGCTGACGCCGTTGGCTGGGAAATATTCCCCTCGTCCGCAGGATCCATGCGCGTAGCCGTTTCATGCCGGGTCCTCCGTAGGCGAGAGAAACCGCGCCAGGATCGCGGTCGTCTGCTCCCAATCCCGTGCTTCCTGGTTGAGTTGTTTCCGGCCCGCGCGCGTCAGCCTGTAAAACTTGGCTTTGCGATTGTTTTCCGACACTCCCCATTCCGAAGCGATCGATCCCTCTTGCTCCAATTTCAGCAGCGCCGGATAAAGCGTCCCATAGTTGAGGGAAATAAGATTTCCGCTGGTCTGCTCAATGCGCCGCGCGATTCCATATCCATGCAGCGGCCCCATCGTCTCAATGGTTTTTAAAATCATCAAGGCCAAAGTGCCTTGCCAGACATCTGCTTTATCGCCCATGCGCATCTCCTATGGCTTCGCCATACGAATCCTCTCAGGTTTTCTATGGGAAAGCAATAGGAAAGCGTCGATGGAGTCCGTTGCTCCGCGCGAATCCGCGAAAGGGCGCAGTCAGTTGTTCTCTGCGTTCTCACTTGGAAATTGTTCAGTAACCGCTCGCGAATAAACCGTCTCTCTGCCTGCACCATCGTGTTTTCTGGGACGCGATTTTCATGCTAACTTGCTTGCCTGATGGTCGTGCTAGGAGGGCTTTATGCGGCGCATTCCGATGGTTCTTTTTTCCCTGCTCTTACTATCTTGTGCAGCTTTTGCCCAAAGTCCATGTAGCCAGATGAGCTTGGGGAGGGACACCAGTCTCCACGGGTTCATTCCGTTTCCTCCCGATAACTTGTGGAACCAGAATATTTCCAACTCTCCGGTGGACCCCAATTCCGACGCCATCATCAACTTCATAGGTTCGAGTACTCCTCTGCATCCGGACTTTGGTGCAGGTCTATACGACGGGCAAACGATCGGCATTCCCTACGTCGTGGTAAGCGGAACTCCGTTCGTAAATATCAAATTCACCGCCTACGGAGATGAAAGCGACCCCGGCCCCATGCCGATTCCCCCCAACGCGCCAATTGAGGGCGATCCTAGGCCGGGCAATGGCGACCGGCATGTGCTGGTGCTGGATCGTGATAATTGCTGGCTCTATGAGATGTACAGCTCTTATCCGCAGAAGAATGGAAGCTGGAACGCTGCCTCCGCGGCCGTATGGGATTTGCTCAACGATGAGCAGCGCCCCTACACCTGGACTTCCGCTGACGCAGCCGGGTTGCCGGTCTTTGCGGGCCTCGCCCGCTATGACGAAGTAGCCAGCGGGCAGATACAACATGCGCTGCGATTCACTTTACAATACAGCCAGCAAGCCTTCACGCCGCCGGCATCGCATTGGGCCGCCAACTCTACCAGTCCCTACGCCGCACCCATGGGCATGCGTTTACGCTTGAAGTCGAGTTTCGACATCTCATCATTTCCTCCCCAATCAAAAATAATTCTGGCCGCGCTACAGCAGTACGGCATGATCATGGCCGATAATGGCAGTTCGATGTTCATTACCGGGGATCCCGATAATCGCTGGAGCAATAACGATCTGGCAAGTCTGAAGTCGGTGCCAGCGTCGGAATTTGAAGTTGTCCTGATGAACCCGATCTACACTCCAAACAACGTGCCGACCGGGCCAGTGCCGGTAATCAGTAGCTTCACAGCAAGTCCGTCGACTATCACGCCAGGACAATCATCCACCCTGGCCTGGGCAGTTAGCGGCGCTTCGTATTTTGTGGTATCTCCACAGGTGGGTGCGATTCGTGGCGACAGCGTTAGCGTGACTCCAACTCAAACGACTACCTACACTTTGTACTCGACCAACCAGTACGGGCGGAGCACGGCCAAAGTCACGATCACCGTGCAATAGTCATAAGGCTAATCGTCCTGCTGAAAATCCGTGCTCCTGTCTTCATACTCCTCAGATTCGGGACCCCATTCGCCTCACTCCAGTCCACCAAAGTACAAAGTCCCCAGGCTCCCACACTCTCGTGAGTTGCATTAGCTGACGAACTTCATTACTTTACCCAATACCGACGATGGCCACTCAGAACAGCAAAACCAGGTTAAGTAGTGAACCTTCCGCTTCGGTTCGCGGAATTGGCGCGTTACTCTGGGCGATTGGCGCCACATCTATAGTCTTGGTTTTGTCGTGGCTCCAGTTTTCTGTGCAAAGCATCTGTTGCGGGGAGTTCGACGGCTATTACCACATCCGCTGGAGCCGCTTGTTGTGGGAGGGATTGCGGCATGGACATTTGCCCGCGTTCACCTGGTTACCTCTTACCGCCCTCAATGCGTCCCGCTACGCCGATCAACATTTCCTCTACCATTTACTGCTAATCCCTTTCACCTGGTTCGCCGACCTCAGCTGGGGCGCCAAATTGGGGACGGTGCTGTTCGCCAGCGCCGCGGTTTTCTCATTGTATTGGCTCATTTTGCGCTATCGCATTCGTTATCCCTTGCTTTGGCTGTTGGCGCTGCTCGCATGCTCCTGGGCGTTTTATTACCGGATGAGCATGACCCGTGCATCAGCCGTCTCCATTCTTTTCATCGTGGCCGGCATATTCCTGCTGTTCGAAAGAAAATATGCCTGGCTGGGACCCGTTGCCTTCCTGTATGTGTGGACCTACAACCTGTTCGTGATGTTAGGTGTGCTGGTTGTGATCTGGGCCGTGGTGGCGTACTGGAGTGAACGGCGAATCGAATGGCGCCCCATCCTCTGGACCTGTCTCGGCACCATAGCCGGCTTCGTGATTCATCCCTACTTCCCGCGAAACGCAAAACTCTTCTTCGAACATCTGGCTGCCAAGTCGGGTTCCGCCTCGGCCCAAACCGTCGTAGGCCGTGAATGGTATTCCATTGCATCGTGGCAGTTCTTGAACGATTCTATGGTCGCGTGCGCCGCCATGGTGGTTGGCTATATCGCATTCGGCTCAGCGCTGGCTGGCAGCAGGAGCGACCGGCGGAAGCTGCAACGTCCCCTGCTTTTCCTGTTATTTTCCAGTTTCCTTTTGCTCATCTCTCTCCGCTTCACCCGCTTCCTGGAATACTGGCCACCCTTTGCCATCCTGTTCGCGGCTTTTACGCTTGAAACTGTGTGGTCCAACCAATCCGTCGTATCCTCACCTCTTGCCGAAAAGAATGCCGAAGAGGATGTCGCATCGCGGAATCAATCCGAAGGACTCCCTTGGAAAACATTGAGTTTTGTCGCGATTTTGTTAAGTGCCGTATTGGCCTATAACCTTCGCACGGCGCGGACATCCATCATCGCAGCCACGAAACCTGCCGGTCACTATCAAGCTGCAACCAACTGGATGCGCGCCAACATTCCACCCGATGCCCTCATCTACAACTTCAACTGGTCGGATTTCCCTAAGCTGTTCTTCTACGACACCAGCCACCGCTACGTCTCCGGCCTCGACCCCATTTATCTTCTCGACCAGCACCCCGAACTTTCCCGGCTCGACGATCGTCTCTCCCATGGTTCCGAGCCCAACCCGGCAGCCGCAATCTCGACCCAATTCGCTGCAGTCGATCCCTCCGGTGTTAGCTACCTGTTCATAGGCGATTATCCGACGCCGCCCCCACCCGAGTGGTTCCGCTACATAATGGCAGCGGGCCAGTTCGCCATCATTTACCGTGACCAGGACTGCGTCATTCTGCAGGTCCTCGATCGCCCACCCAGCCAGGGGCCGGTTGAAGAAATACGGCAATTGGATAGCCCGGACCAAAGGAGAGCACTACTGCCTGAAGTCCAGCGCCGCTTCAAACAGGGGAATATCTTCGGGACCGATGAAGAAAACTGGAAAGGTGGCCCTGCTCTGGTAATCCACAACCAGCAGGCAACCCAAGAGTGGGCGAACCGGCTATTTACCAACGATGCAAATTCGATCAGCGGCGAAGAATTGTGGCAACTCGGATTCCATTTCTATGTGGTCACCAACGGAAAGGATGCCTGGGTGACAGAAGTAAAAGGGAACCCCAAGTTCCGCTCTGCTTTCTCTGCCTCATCTGATCAGACGCCGAAGTGATGGCGCGATAAACGATCCGTCGATGGAGACTAGGACATCCCCACCATCTATTTCTTCGGCAAATTCGTCTGCCTCGAATACCAACCTGTACTTGGCACCGAACCCCAGAACATCCTAGCTGTCGGCACGTACTTTGCCATCTTTCCAGTCGGAGCAGTAGGAGTAAAGACCTGGAAGCGCCAATTCAATACTTCGGCAACATAAATCTTGCGATCTGGTCCAACTGCCAGAAAGTGCGCCCAGGCCAATTGCCCCGAAGCCCGCCCTGGCTCGCCCATTGCTCCGAGGATCTTTCCATTCTGATCGAGTTCGACAATACGGTCGTAGCCGCCGTCCACCATCCAGATGTGCTGGTCGGGAGTGATAAACAATCCGTACGGATACCCAATACCCTTCCATTCCTTCAGGAAGTTTCCGTCAGCATCGAATATCTCTATCCGTGCGTTTTCGCGGTCCCCGACATACACGCGGTCGTCCTTGTCGACGACAATACTGTGCGGCAAATCGAATTCGCCCGGTCCCGTCCCATACTTTCCCCAAGTCTTGATGAAATTGCCGTCGCGATCAAACTTGGCCACTCGTGAATTGCCGTACCCATCGGTTACATAAATGTCGCCGTTCTTAGCGAAAGCGACGTCCGTTGGTTTGTTGAACAGCCAGGTCGCTTCGCCACCCCAGTCTTTGCGCCCCAGTACCAGAAGAACGCGCCCCGCCGGGTTCAACTTCAAAACAAGATGACTCCCATCATCCGTCGTCCAAATATTGTCGTCCGCATCGATGCGTAAACCGTGCGGGTGGTCCCACAGCCCATCCCCGATGCTGCGGACGAACTTCCCGCGCTCGTCATATTCCGCCAACATGGGTTTTGCTCGCTGAAACAGGAAGATGTGCCCCTTGGAGTTCAATGCAACGCCAGAAGCCTCGCCGAAACCCGCGCCCGGTGGAAGTTCAAAGAAATCTGGATCCACGCGGTACCCTAACTCGGGAACCCGCTGAAATTCAGGTGATTTCGCGATTTGCGCAGCGACCGCTGCGGAAACTAGACAAAGAATCAGCGCCACTCGGAAGCGGGTGTTCATCAATGTCTTCTCCTGGATTTATCCGTGAAAATCCGTGGCCCGCTCTTAGCCTAGCTCTTCATTCCCTTCAACGCCTGTAACAACTCCTCGCTCTTCGGCGCCTGGTCCAGCGGATACACCTTGGCGAACACAATCTTCCCACTCTTATCAACAATAAACACCGCTCGCTCGCTGATTCCATTCAGGGGCGGTTCCTGGCGCATGATGCCAAATGCTTTCGTGACTTCCCCATGCGGATAAAAGTCCGAGCACATCGGTAGTTGCATATTGCCAATCTCATACTTCTGCCACGCCTTATGGCTGTAAATCGAGTCCACGCTGATGTCCAAAACCTGAGCGTTGAATGCAGCGAACTTCTCTCGATCGGCGTTAAGTGCCGGCAGTTGTTCCCCGCAAGTCGGCGTCCAGTCCAGTGGGTGAAATGTCACCACCACATGCTTCTTCCCGCGAAAATCACTTAACCGGACATTCAATTGCTGCCCGTCCTGCACCGCCGGCAGCTCAAAATCAGGCGCTACATCTCCTACCTTCAAAGCCATTTCAGCCTCCGTTACTCGAATATTCTACGACAAATATAAACGCCGGCTCCTATGAGCCGCCGTATCTGCAAAATTCCTGTAATTTTACGTCGCCTCCACATTCTCGGCCTGCTATCCCGCGGGCCTTGGCCACGTCAAACTATGCTTGCTGGCTTTCTCACACGCTACGGACGTCTGGCCTACAATGCCCTGGCCAGCGTCGTCCATGCTATCTTGAGTTTTAGGATCCCCATGAACTTCCGCCTTCTTACAACACTACTTTTGCTCTCTTCTTTCTCTTTCGCCGATCTCACGACCGACGTTCGCACCGCCCTCGCCCAAGGCAACTTCCCCGCCGCTACCACCCAACTGGAAAACTACCGCACCGCTCACGGTGTCGATCCCGATTACCTCGAAGCCCTTTCTTGGATGGCCCGCGCCTCACTCTCCGCCAACCAACTCGACCAGGCCACAACCTACGCCAAGCAAACTGAGTCTTTGGCCCGCGAGCAGCTCCAGCATCGTAAACTCGACGCCGAACCGCACTTGCCTCTTGCCCTCGGTGCTGCCATTGAAGTCCAGGCCCAGGTTCTTACGGCACGAGGCCAGCAACCACAAGCCGTCGCCTTGCTCCGCCGCAGCCTGACCACCTACGGCAACACTTCCATTCGCGCACGCTTGCAAAAGAACCTGAACCTGCTCGGCCTCGCCGGCCAGTTCGCTCCACCACTGCGTCTAGGCGAATACCTTGGATCAATCCCCAAATCACCCCCGCAGTTGAAGGGATCTCCAGTTCTTCTGTTTTTCTGGGCGCACTGGTGCATCGATTGCAAACACGAAGGCCCCGTCATCGCCCAATTAAGCTCTGAATTTGCTGCTAAGGGATTGACCGTACTCGCTCCCACCCAGCTCTACGGATACACCGCTGGCGGAGAAGATGCGAAACCGAAAGACGAATTAGCCTACGCGGAAAAAGTCTGGCAGCAGTTCTACCCTGGATTACAGTCCGTCCCAGTCCCGGTCAGCAAAGCCAACTTCGACCGCTACGGAGCCAGCACCACTCCCACCCTTGTCCTAATCGACCGCAAAGGAAAGGTCGCGTTGTACCACCCCGGGGTGATGTCGTACGAAGACCTGAAGTCGGCGATTGAGAAAACGCTCTAGTGCTCCCACTTTCACCGGTTAAACGGATACTCCTGTACCCAGTGAAATCCCCGGCTTTTGAGCAGCATTTTTGTCTGATCCACCAGCTTGAGTTCCATATGCAACCGATGCCCGCTCATCTCACCATCGAGCGCAAGCTGCTCGGGCGTCGCCCGCTCAAAGTTCAGATTGCCCTTCCAGTTCTTGTCATTCCTCTTCGTGATGGCGATACTCTTTTTGCCAACGTCCATGGCAGCGCCATATGCGGCGAATGAATCATCCATGCGCTGAAACCAAATCTGATCGGAATAATCGAAGATCACCCGTCGCCAGCGGTCATAGTCGTTCACCAGCGGCGAGCGGATCTGGCCTTCGATCGTCATCTGATCCACATTCCAGATGCCATAAAGCGCAGACTTCGGCCTGTTGTGTCGCCAGTCGCCCCAAAACTGGTATGCATTGGCGGCCAACAATACAGCGCCGAAGAGAACCTGCGCAGTGACAGCCGTACGATTTGCGCGGCGAGTTTCGAAGAGTTCAGCTTGCGTGGACGGCCCGGCTACGCGATTCAGCAGGAAGAAGTTCGCGAGACGATGAAATTCCGGGACCAGCAGAAACAACGACAACAGCAAAAGGTGGAACGAAAACAATTTCACCGGCACATCGTAAGTCATGTTGAGCATGAACACCTGAGTCATGTCGGCCAGACACACCAGCGCGCCCAAGGTGCTGGTGCGCGGGAATATCAGCAGTACACCGGCAAGAAGTTCCGCGCATCCTGCGAAGATTTCATATCCGCGGGCTGCCCCGATCGAACTCCAGAGAACTCCCATGGGTGAAAAGCTCCCGAACGGTTGCACCAATCTGAACAGAGGGGTGGGCGGCATTTGTAATGGCACAGCCTTGCTCATTCCGTAGGCAAGCATCTGCCCAGCCAGGGAAAAACGGATGAACAGGCGAAACCACTTGTGCAGCGTCACGTAGTCTTTCCGCTTGTCCAGTGCCGACCAGATGGCAGTCGCCACCAAGGTAATCACCAATATGCAAAGCACCAGCACGTAGTCGAAGATTTTGTCGCCACTGCCGCTACCTGTGTAAACCAGTGTCGTCTTGATTCGCAGAACGTGGGCCGCGACCCACAGAATTATCGGACGCACCGGCCACAGGGTAGCCGGGTCGGGAATGTCGACATTGGGCGCTGGAATAAGGGAGGCGACGATCCCTGTCAAAAGGCAATACAGACCGAAGTACACAAAGCAGAATCGAAAAGCAATGCGACTGCCAGAACTCCAGTGCGTCGTCGGAAGTTGCACCGTCTGCTGAACCTGAACAGCGTGGTCGTAGGTTGCCATGCAGAACCTCCCCTGCAGAGCCTGCGGCCCACAATTCTAGCAAGGTCGAAAACAATCCACAGGAGTAACTGTCGGGCTCCCTCTGTGTATCTCTGTGCCCTCTGTGGTAAAGGTTTTATCGTTTCCGAAAAACCTCAAACACCAAATTAAACAACTGCACCAACGTGATCCCAATCGCTACATACACCGCGACTTCCAGCCGCCGCGACGCATCCTTCGTGCTGCGTAGCTGCCCGGCAATCTCAGTTGTGGTGTGGTAAAGCGTATCCGCCAGTTGCTCGAAATGCTCGGTCGAAGCCCGTAGCCGCTCCAGCACCCGCGACGTCGCTGAGAGCGCCGCCGCCATCTGCTCCCCATTGCGGATATCCAACTCCGTCTTGCACGCCAACCACCACGCACTGCCCGGTGGATTGTCATACATCCGCTGCCGGATCTCTTCGTATGACCGTGTCCGCAACAACTGCACTAAAGCCTGCACCGTTTCGTCTTGACGCATTTCTTCACTGAGGAGGGGCATAAACGCAGTCTAGCAGCCGTCCACGGCCCCGCTCAGATGCCCGAAGGCCAACCCAACCCCCACCTTTTCAGCCATGCCCAAGCCGCTCGTTACCCGGTTACTGCTATGCTATCCCCTGTATTTCCAGCGTCTTTGCTTCCACTTCTTTTTGCTCGCTATCACCGAGAGTAGACGGCAAGGAGCTGCGGTAAGCGGCTTCCGGTTGACAGCCGACTTGCGGCTCGCCTGCCTGGCAGTCGTTGAATTCCATAAGATTTATGTGACAAACTACGTGGTGGCCGATGTTATAGTATTCCGCACCTTCGGCCCCTCTTGGGCTGACGAGGCTTCAGGGTTTAGGAGTAAATCCATGCCAGCCCTTAGATTTTGTTTTTGCGCACTGCTCGGATTGCTGACTGTGGGCGCGTCTGCGCGAGCCCAGAACTTTACCCAAAATCTGATCCACACCTTCACCATGTCGCCGGATGGGGCCGGTCCTAACCCCATCTTTCGGGACGCTCAAGGAAATCTTTACGGCACCACAACCAGCGGAGGCTTATCTTCCTGTCAAAATGGTGGCGGAGCCGGCTGCGGGATCGTGTTCGAAGTGTCCAGCAGCGGCGAATATTCAGTGCTCTACAGCTTTAAGGGAAACTTGGATGGTAACACTCCCGTCGCCGGAGTTACTCAAGACGCTGCTGGCAACTTATTTGGCACAACCGGGGGCGGCAATGGCGGCTTTGGGACCGTCTTCGAGCTGGACACTAGCGGCAATGAAACGCCGCTTCATCTCTTCAGTGCTTTCCAGGGTGGGAGATACCCTAATACTACCCCGACCCTCGACGCGTCGGGCAATATCTACGGCACCACGTACTATGGCGGCGATTCCAACTGTGGATCTAACGGAAACGGCTGTGGGCTTGTCTATGAAGTGAGTGCCACTCGGCAGTTCAGCGTACTTCACACCTTCACTTCGATTAATGACGGCATACAGCCTATCGGAACTCTGGCGATCGATTCCGAGGGCAACCTTTATGGCATTACTGCGCAAGGCGGAGACCTTAGTTGTGCCCAACTGGGGTGTGGGACGATATACGAGGTCTCCAAAAACGGGAAATTCACCGTCTTATACCAGTTCACGGGAAAAACAGATGGAAGTTACCCAGATTGTATTACTCCCGATGGCTCGGGTGGTCTGTATGGCGTAACCGGCGAGGGCGGCGACCTTGGCTGTGGCTTCAATGGCTGCGGAACGATTTTCACAATCGATCGACGTGGCGGATTCAAAACGCTCTATGCGTTCACCCCCATCTTTCCCAACAATGAGGGAGGCAGCTGCCCGATTCGCGACGCACGCGGTAACCTTTACGGCACCCACGGCGCCGACACCGGCGCCCATAGCGGCGGATATGTCTACCAGTTGAACACCAAGGGCGAATACACCGACATCTTCGATTTCCCCATCATTGAATCGCCCTTGGGATCTGATCCGAGTGGCGTGGTTCTGTCTCCAAATGGCGTCTTCTATGGCACCGCGGTTCTGGGTGGCGATACCCAGTGCGGCGTCGAGAACTCGGGCTGCGGAACCGTGTACAGTCTGACCCTCTCGGCGCGTTGACGCCTTGAAGGCCGGTTCGCCACAATTTCAGCACGGCATCGGGCTTGATGTCCGCCGCTCACTCCTCAATAAATCACGTAGAACCCGGAGAACCCGCTGGTCTTCTGGCAGACTCCCACCACCACGTGCTGATTGTTGATTCCATCAGCATAGGTGTCCACGCATCCCGGCGCATTGAACTTCGTATACTTCCCGCCGATCAGCCCAGCGCCGTGAGTGGCCCCAGAGCTGTCGCTCCAGGTCAATAACACGTCTCCGGACGAGTCTATGCCGGAGGCGTAGCTGGCGACGGCGCCCGGCACGTTGATCGTGGTAAATGTAGATCCGTTATAGGTCGAGGCTTGCGGATTGCCGCCGGTGTTTGCCCAGTTCGCCGTGGAAACGCCGCTCGCGTTGATGGCGTACGACGAGGTATATTCGCTCCCAGCGACATATACTGTCTGATAGTTGGTTCCGTCGAAAACAAAACCCTTCTCGATTCCGTCAGTATCCGAAAACGCTCCCACCATGACTCCGGCATCGTTGATCCCCGCAACCAAAGTGTTCGGCGATCCCGCAGGACCCACGTCCGTGAAAACTCCGTTGGAGTAACTGATCCCGTGAAAGAACCCTGAGCCATCGATGTAGTAACCAACCGCCGTCCCGCTAGAGTTGACACCGCTCAGGACAGTCGTGCCTACGCCGTTGGGGTCGTCAATTGTCTGGAACTTACCATTCTTCACCATAAACCCGTGCTGTACACCGCTGCTATCGAAGTACAAGCCAACGCCAATATCGTTATTGCTTACTGCGTAGAGGTGCGTGGATGTGGAACCGGGATACTCTATGAAGTGAAACTGGAAACCTGCTGGAACCGCCGCGCTGGCCATGCAGGCAACCAGCAGCAAACAAAGTACAGGAAATAGCTTACGGGACTTCATTCTTCGACCCTCCTGAAAATGAATTTCTTGTCGGTGACTCCCTATGGGCGCACACATACGGCAATGAGACTCGGCCTTGGGGATAGGCCTTAGCCGGACGAAGCCTGTAACTTTATCGCAGCCAACGGCAGTGTCAATAGAGATATTGGTCTCTAAGATTGGCAGGCTTCAGGCTTGCTGCGAAGCCAAAACCACGTACCAGGCAGGGGCAGGCGCCTCACCTGGCCCAACAGTCTTGGGCAGTCTGGTGACAATCTTTTGACAAACTCCTATCCAAAAACGGTGGTACCCTCCCCTTTGACCGCGCGTCCCTCAAGGGACAATCCATTAGGGAGGAATCGCCATGGACCCCAGCACAACCTTACGCCGCGCATGGTTGTTGGTTTTCTCTATCGTGCTCGTCGCTTCCACACAAGCCGCCGCCCAGGCTGGCCAACTCGATCCAACCTTTGGCACAGGGGGCATCGTAACCACAGACTTCGGAAACCAGATCAATAGCGACGTTGCCACCGCGAACGCTGTCACCATTCAGCCTGACGGGAAGATTGTGGTTTGCGGCGGCGCCCCTGGTAGTAACGGCTTTCCCAACGCCGCAGTCGTTCGTTACAACCCGGACGGAAGCCTGGACAATGGGTTTGGAAACGCCGGCGTCAATGTCGTTCTGGGGCAGTTCGAGATCCTCACCGCAATCGCACTTCAAACCGACGGCAAGATTGTAGCTACAGGCGCTGCTGGCGAGGACATAGATGTATTCCGCTTCAACTCAAATGGGACTCTTGATTCTACGTTTGGGACCAACGGGATAGCCTCGTTCTTTGCCCTAGGTGTATTGAATAGCGGCATCGTTGTGCAGCCCGACGGCAACATTCTAGTCGGCAACGGTCAGTTGCTGATCCGTTTCTTGCCCAGCGGCCAGCTTGACCTCACCTTTGGCAGCGGCGGGTCGGCCAGAGTTGCTGGCTTCACCCCTACCGCGCTTGCTCTCCTTTCCAATGGAAAGATCCTGGTTGCCTCTGCCCTCATCAGCAGCGGCTTTGAGAACCCCGGTTTCGTTACCCGCTATAACTCGGATGGCAGCCTGGACGCGAGTTTCGGAATCAACGGCCAGTTGTCCGTTCCCGGCCCCGCCAGTGCGATGGTTCTTCTAAACGCCGGCAGGTTCGCTGGAGAATTCGTCATCGCCGGGAACCTTACCAGCAGCGTTAGCGGACCGGTCAGCGGATTCGCGGTGTCCGGCTATAAGGGCGTCGGCACTGTGGATGCAAGGTTCGGCACGAACGGCGGAGCCGTCACTCCTGTCCCCAATTTCCCCACGATTGCAACTTCCGGCCTCGGGCTTCAGTCGAGCGGCGACATTGTAACCTCGGGCACCGCGTCGACAAGCTCTTTTTCGACCGTGTTTGCGCTCGCGCGCTATACGCCAGCCGGTAGACTTGATCCCACATTCGGCACTAACGGCATCGTCACCACCTCTTTCGCCAACACCAGCGAGGTCACCGCAAACGGTCTGGCAATTCAATCGGACGACAAGATCGTAGCCGTTGGAAATTACGTAAACTCCGAGCTTCACGGTCAGTTCGACACCGGCTTTAAGCTAACCCGCTACCTGGGTCATTAGACACAATGCGAGAGCGTGCCCCGTCCTTGTCTCCCTTTTTTGTGGAGAGGCAGGACGGGACTTTCTTGCCCTCCCCGCCGCCGCATACCCACCTTCCTCGCGGAAGTAGCCACCAGTCGCACCCGAGTCGTACAATCCACGAACAGTTCCGTAGGCAGATGACGACTCCCTATCAGCTCGATGATTTACTGGCATTTCCGCCTGGTCCCTCACGGGAGAGAGCGACCTGGATGTATGGCGCTCTGCGGTTCTTTCTCGATATGCCTCCGGCGCTTCGCACCGAGCGCCTCGTCCAATTCACCGCAGAGGTCGATGCCCACGCCCGCTGCTATGAGATTCGCGCCATCCTCTACGATTTCTGGTCTCATCATTCTTATATCCGGGTTATCTCCGAGGCCGGACTCCCCAACGAGGCCTTCCTTCTGCGTGAATTGCTGGGGCGCGCACTGCGTCATCTGGTCCCCGTCGATGAAGTGCAGGGCGATCTCTATGTCTTGCTCGATTCCCTCAATCTGTGCGAGGCTGATGCCCAGTGGGTAGCATCTCTTCCCGATTCCCTGGTCACCGAGTGGGCCGCTATCTTCACTCCGTCGCACGCATCGGTCCTCGTGTCCAGCAAACTCCTTGCCTTGCGCGCCGCCAACATCGCCTTAGCCCGGGATTTCCTCGCCTTGTCCGACGACGAGAGTGTCGCCAAATCCAGCTTCTTCAATCTTCCCGCTCTGGTGGAACACGTGGCTCGCAATCCCGACGACTTTCCCCAATGGGAGACACGCCGCGAAGCCTGCGAAACCTACTTACGCGAGACCTCTCAGCTGATTGAAGAACGAGGTTCGTCAGCCAACATGGTTTTCCGCATTCGCCTTCTGCGATCGTTGCTCTGGCGAATTCAGCAAGTGCTCAGCCTCGAGCGCAAAGATTCTGACTCGCGAAAGTTCGCCGTCTCCATCGTTCACGGTTTTGCCTCGCAACGAAAGATCGGCAGCGTGATAAGCGCCAGCACCCGCAGGCTGGCCCGCAGCATCGTTGAAAAGACCGGACGCGTCGGCACCCACTACATCGCCAAAAACGACGCCCAATGGAAGACCATGGGTTGGGGCGCAATCCTAGCCGGCGTGATTACCTGCTTCACTGCTCTCTTCAAATATTCAATTTCATCGCTCATCCATGCGCCTTTTCTCGTCGCCATCGGCCATTCGCTGAATTACACGATCAGCTTTCTCTTGATGCAGGCCGGCGGCTTCTTGCTGGCCTCGAAGATGCCCGCAGCCACCGCCGCCACTCTGGTCGACGCCATGGAAGATCCTGAAAAAGATCACATGGCCAGCTTGCAGGCCATTTCCCAGACCCAAACCCTGGTCACCATCGGAAACCTGATCGGCGCCATCCTCGCTTCCATCGCAGTCGATAGAATCTGGAACGCCGTCACCGGGCAGCCCTTTCTTACCGCGGAAGAGGCCGAGCACGGCATTCACATGCTCTTCCCGCTGACCTCGCTAACCATACCTTTCGCTATCGTCACCGGCGTTCTTCTGTGGCTTTCATCGCTAGCCACCGGCTGGACGGCAAACTACCTCGCGCTCACCCGCATGGAGTCGGCCATCGCCCACAGTCTGCGCATTCGCCGCCGCCTCGGAACCGCTCGCGCCAACGCCCTCGCTCACTGGCTCAAGCATCACGCCGCCGGCTCCGCCGGATACATTGTTCTCGGCTTTCTGCTCGGTTCCGTTCCCATTCTCTTCACGCTCTTTGGCATCCCGCTCGAAGTGCGGCACGTCACTCTGGCCGCGGCCGGTCTCTCCTATGCTTTGGACGCGGCCCGCCTCTCCGGCGAACTCCACGCCTCCGACGTGATCCTGTCATTCACGGGCATCCTGCTGGTGGGACTGTGCAACATCCTTACTTCATTCGTGCTCAGCTTCCTGCTCGCCATCCGCGCTCGCGACATCGGCGAAGCCAAGGCCCGCCGCTTCCTGAAAGAGGTGGGAGTCAAGTTGGTATCTCACCCTGTAACCTTTCTGCTCCCCGGCTTCGACCGCCCCCCAGCCTGACTGAGAACTGGCAATAGAGTTCTTCTCTCCGTGTACCACCACGAAGGGGTGCCCGATCCTTTCGCATTCTTTGCGAAAGGGTGGGAAGGATAGTGTCTCAACTGAGACACGACCTGAGAACTCTTCTCCTAGCCGATCCCCACCGAAGATAAAGCGATCATTTGATACTATTTCCTGGTAGTCGATATATGCTGTTGCTACTTTCTTAGTCTGGGCACGAACACGTTGCCGCTGAAAAAGGAGATTGGAAATGTACAAGCGAATGTGTGTGCGGGATTGCCGTTATGTAACTCGTCTTGCTATTGCCGCCGTCATCCTCGTTGTTTGTTCACTCGTAAATGCACAGACGGCAGCGTTCGCGCCCGCCCGCAATGTTGCCGTGGCAGGGCCGGATCGGCCCGCTGACGTTCCGGAAGGCTACGTGATCACGCCCTTTGGCTACTTTCATCCCTCGTGCGTGATGGAGTTGGCGGAAGGAAATACACTGCTCGATAAAACTGTGCGGCACGCGGACGGGACGGCCGAGGCCGCGCCAGTCTGTAACTACGCGCACTACACTGCAAGCGGCGCCGTTGTTTTCCCAGACAGCAGAGCGGCGAGCAAAACCGAGTTGCCGACCATCAACGGTTGGCTTGAATCTGTGAACACAACTACAAGCGCGTCCTATGGCGCAATTGAGGCCGGCTGGATTGTGCCGCCACTACCGAAAGTGGACGTCGGGCAGACCCTGTTCTTCTTTCCAGGATTTGAGGACATCGATGACGTGCAAAGCATTGTTCAACCTGTGCTGCAGTGGTACGCGCCGGGACCTTGGGCCATGGCGAGTTGGAATTGCTGCATGCAAGGCACCACCTGGGAGAGCACCCCAATCAATGTAAGCCCGGGAGACACAGTCCTGGGAGGAATCGTCCCCAACTGCAAGCCGGGAGGAAATTACTGCGCCACCTGGGACGTAATCAGTGAGGACAAGAACACCGGTCAGAAAACGACGCTTGCGAAAACTCCCGCCGCGGGCCAGACGTGGAATTGGGCATTCGGCGCTGTGACCGAGGACTACAGCGTGCAAGCGTGTGTTGATTTCCCCGCAAACACGCATGTCACGTTCTTGGTCCACCTGTATGACCAGAACCGGAAACTTATTGCAAACCCGGGTTGGACCGGATCTCCCGCGGGTCCCGGCGTGCAGCCGCAATGCAATTATGGGCTAAAGGTGACGCCAACCAAGGAGACGGTGGAATACTAGGGTCCGTCCTCTACTAGCACCCTAAGATCGGATTAATCCGGGAAACCCGGGGACATCAGGTTTTCCTCACCCGTCGTGTGCCGCTTCCAAGCGGACGAACTCCTCGACCGTTTGCCGTCCGCGTACCTCGTGGACCCCATAGCACTCCACCCACCGTGCGCGCGGGACCGACTCCAACAGTCGCAGGTTGCTCTCGCGCAGCGTCCGAAAGACCGCTGCCGAAAGGCTCGCATCTTGCTCCGCATAACCCAAGCGCTCCGCCCACACGGCCTGATCCCACCACGTTAAGGCCACGCCCGGATTCGCCAGCATATTTCGCAATCGCCACCCCATCGCCAGCTCCGCGTCCGCCAAGTGCGCTACGATCTCCGCGATTGACCACTTTTCAGGTGCAGGACGCCGGATCAACTCCTCGGGCGCGACATCGCGCAGTCGACGCTCGAGCTGCGATGGGGTGGCTTGTTGTACACCGATGGGCTCCTCATCGCCAAGATAGCTTAGGACTCGAGTTCGGTATGCTTCGAACGTCTCTGCCATTGGTCCTCCCAGTAGACTGCGTATATTGTGCCGGCTAGCGTCGGCGAGGGAGTCCCTTTGCCGAGGCCTCGGATCCAGGTGGTTCACGGAACGGTTCCACGGAAATACGCTCGTAACCCACTTCCAGCACGGTCAGGTGCTCTGTACCGCCCGGCAATTGCAGGACTACGCGGTCGCCCGCTGCCGACTTCATCAACGCGCGCCCCAGAGGTGACACCCAACTGATGTGGTTGCGGTTGAGATCGATCTCGTCGGTGCCCACGATGCTCACCACTCGCGATGCTCCCGCGGCATTGGCATAGCGCACGGTCGCCCCGAAGAATGCTCTCGTAGCCGCCTGCCCCGCTCTCGGAGCTTCCGGGTCCACCACTTCCGCGGCTTCGATTCGCTTGGTGAGAAAGCGTATCCGCCCATCGATCTGCCGCAGCCGCCGCTTGCCGTACTGATAGTCGGCGTTTTCACTGCGATCGCCGTTGCCGGCAGCCCACGCCACCACCTCCGTCACCGCCGGGCGTTCCCTGGTGAGCAAAAACCGATGCTCATCTTTGAGGCGCTCCAGTCCGCTCGGCGTGATGTAGTTCTTGACCGGCGTCGCGGGCTCGTCGGCTTGTGGCTTTCTCGTAAATCCTTTTCGCATCTCGTCGTCTTTCCGGGGTGAATCCAGACTAACGAGAGATTCACGCGTCAACTGAATCAGCGCCGCAAACCGACCTCAACCCAGACGACGCTCTGGAATTCTACTCCCGCCCCGGTCCGGCATAAGCGTTTCTACGATTTCAATGTCTGGAGCGAGGCGAATCGAGAAGCTGCGCTACATGCACCGCAACCCCGTGAAACGCTGATTAGTCGTCGCCCCCGTCCAGCGCAATCGCCTCCAGTGGGTGTATTATGCCAGGCTGTAGGGACCCAAGAAAGGGACCCAAGAGGGGGATTCGACTATATGGACCCCAAGGAGATGAACATGAAAAACATTCTTTCACTGGCGGCTGCGATAACCCTGCTGGCAGCAATACTCATTCTTTCACCCGCACCGGCGCTGGCGCAGGCTGGCGGGCACTATGTAGTCACAAATAACGATCCCTCATCCGTTGCGAATTCGGCGACAATTTTCAAGCTGGAAGGCATGAGCCTCGACGCGGTAAAGGTCTTGCAGACCGGCGGAAACGGCGGTGGCGGCGGTGATTTCGCGCTGGTCCGCGTAGTCCTAGCGGGGAGCGGAGCGAATCAGTGCCTTTTCGTGGGCGACGCCGGCACCAGCGACATCGCGGCATTCACCATTCCGGCGCTGGCGAAAGTCGGGAATTATACGGACCCGGAAGGGAACAGCGACGGCTTCGGCTACAGCATGGGGCTGGCCGTTCGCGGCAAAGCGCTTTTCGCGGCCTACGGCGTCTCGGCAAATATCGGGGTGTTTGAAATTCAAGTGGGCTGCAAACTGAAACTACTGGGCACCTACGATAATGCTCCCGGGCAGTCGGTGTCGGGCATGAGGGTCACCCCGGACGGCAAGACACTCGTGGTGGGTTACGGCTATGGGGCGAATCTGGTGGATTCGTTTTCAATCAGCTCAACGGGAATCCTAACGGAGAACGGCCCCTATGCTGGGTTGAATGGGCCGGCTGGCGTGGACATTACCAGTGACGGCAAGTACGCCGTCTTCGGGGACGCCACGGGCGGCACAACGCAGATTGAAATTTATCCCATCAATTCCAACGGGACGCTGGGCACGGAAACGAGCTTGGGCGGAGACGGCAGCCTGGGCGCGGGACAGGATTCCAGCGATCCGTGGATCAGTCCCAACGGGAAGTTTCTTTATGTGAGCAATAATCTTTCCAAGCAGGTGACATCGCTCGGATTCAGCGAGAGTCCGCTGGGACTTTCCTATGTGGGCATCACCACGCTGAATGATTCCAGCGAGATTATCTCCATCGGCGGTCTTACGACGGCAACCAATTCCGGCACTGGTGGCGGAATTTACGTTGCCGAGTTTAGTTCTCCCAACGGCCTGGTGGGGCTGCTGCGAATCAACTCTGACGGCAGCACCACCGAAGTGTCGGGCTCTCCTTACAATAACGGAACAAGCTCGGCCCTGCTTTCGCTGGCGGCTTACCCGCAGCGGCTGTTCTAACGTCTGCGATCACTGCGCTCGGCCGTGCCCCGCTCCTTGCGCTTTTTGCAAGGGGCGAGAAAATAATGCGGGGACAGAAAATAATGCGGGGACAGACGGAGGTGTCCCCATATTGTTTTCCAACAAGTGCGATAACTGTGGTCAGTTCCGTCTGTCCCCCGCATTTTGAGCTTTACTTCTTGGGCCGCGACTCCGGCGGCACCAGACCTGCGAGGCGGTAGTACACAACCAGCTGGCCGTAGTGTTCACCGCCATGTTCGATGAGGCCGTATGCTATGTCGAGAACGCGCGCTTTCTGGCCAGGGAAATAAACGACCTCCGTCGTCAGGCCTTTTTCGCCTTTCGACTGGATGGCGGCTGCGCCATCGGCGAAGGATTTCTTGACGAACGCAACGATGTCTGCCTTGGACTTGTATTGCTCGCGCTTGGGATCTTCTGCTGCCTGAGGCTCCTTCCCCATGACGGGATTGATGAAGAAATAGTTCGATCCTGCCGCATGCAGCAACTGCTCTGCGAAGCTGCGTTGCGCCGGCGTGGGCTTGAAGTCGTATTTGTCCTCAGGAAAATCCTCGGCCATGGCAATGAGTTTCCGGCCAACCTCGTTCCAGGAATCCAGCACGACCTTCAATTCCGGATCGGCAGGCTTGACGGCTGCATCTTTCTTCATCGCGTCATTCTTCATCGCACCTTGGGCATGGGCAGGAAATGCGAATGCCAGCAGGACGATAGCGAGAAACGGTATTGTTTTCATTTCTTTCTCCACGATTGAGTTTCGCGAATCAAGCCTTCAACTTCTTATTTCGCCTGCGCTAGCTTCATAACGACTGCGGCAACTTTATCAAGTACCTGGTTCATGCCCTCCAGTTGACCGCTGTTTTTCGCGCTCTCCATGGGTTCATTTCCAATGAAGGTGAGTTTCGTCCGGCCGTTCCCGAGATCCTCAAACAGAATCATGTCGTGCGCACCTTCTATAGCCTCATGTTCTATTCCCAATTGTGCAGGCTCAACCTTGTTTCCCTCTGAATCCGAAAAGTACATGGAGGAAATGATCTTCTCGTGC
>Ga0307478_10000336_pt1 | contig 50660 bp, 60 predicted proteins | sample atmos_gasesECM4C_2_FD_203713 | JGI IMG/M metagenome (GOLD analysis project Ga0307478, IMG submission 203713) | Hardwood forest soil microbial communities from Morgan-Monroe State Forest, Indiana, United States - atmos_gasesECM4C_05 | ecosystem: Environmental > Terrestrial > Soil > Temperate...
TCGACCTGGTGGAACTCGAAGTGCGCGAGTTGCTGAAGAGCTACAAGTTTCCGGGCGACGATGTGCCGGTGATTCGTCTCTCCGCTCTGGGTGCGCTGAACGGCGAAGAGAAGTGGGAGAAGCAGATTGATGCGCTGATGGAGGCGGTGGACAAGAGTGTGCCGCAGCCGGCGCGCGAACTGGACAAGCCGTTCCTGATGCCGATTGAAGACATTTTTTCGATTCAAGGACGCGGCACGGTGGTGACCGGGCGTATTGAGCGCGGCAAGGTGAAGGTGGGCGAAGAAGTTGAAATTGTCGGCTTCCGCGACACGCGCAAGACAGTCGTGACCGGCGTCGAAATGTTCAAAAAGCAACTCGACGAAGGCATGGCGGGCGACAACGCGGGTCTGTTGCTGCGCGGCATTGCGAAAGAAGATGTCGAGCGCGGCATGGTGCTGGCGAAAGGCGGATCGATCACACCGCATACGAAGTTCAAAGCGGAAGTCTACATCCTGACCAAAGAAGAAGGCGGGCGGCATACGCCATTCTTCAAAGGATACCGTCCGCAGTTCTATCTGCGAACGACGGACGTGACGGGCGTGGCGGAGTTGCCGGCGGGAACAGAGATGGTGATGCCGGGCGACAACGTCAGCCTGGTGATTGAGCTGATCACGCCGGTGGCGATGGAAAAAGGCCTGCGCTTCGCCATTCGCGAAGGTGGGCATACGGTGGGCGCAGGAACGATTGCCGAGATTGTGCAGTAGGCAGAGTAGAGGCAGCGGAGCTTCGCTCCGCATGGACAGCCGAGGGCGGCTGTCCCCACATAAGTCAAGCGAAAAGCGGCTTGCGTCCTGCCGCAAGTTCTTTCCTTCCGCTGAGGCGGGAGGGGTTAGAGAGAGTGAAACGTGATTGGAAAAGAGAGAATTCGAATCCGGTTGAAGGCGTACGACTACCGTATCCTCGACCAGTCGACCGGCGAGATTGTGGAGACGGCGCGGCGCACCGGAGCGCAGATCGCGGGGCCGATTCCTCTGCCCACGATGAAGAATAAATACTGCGTGCTGCGTTCGCCTCACGTGGATAAAAAATCGCGGGAACAGTTTGAGATCCGTACGCACAAGCGTCTGCTCGACATTCTCGAGCCGACGCAGCAGACGGTGGACGCGCTGATGAAGCTCGATCTGCCGGCGGGCGTAGATGTGGAGATCAAGGCATTCGGTAAGGAACATAAATAGGTTATGTGGGGACAGCCGCCCTCGGCTGTCCGGCGGAGCGAAGCTCCGCTGCTTTCGCGGGCGAGGGTGCCCGCGCCACAGTGCCAGCCAATAGCCGCCGCTTAGAACGGCGAGCCAAGCTGGGTGGAGATAGAGATGGCGACGAAGGTTGCTGGCATTCTGGGAAAAAAAGTCGGCATGACGCAACTGTTTGACTCGAAGGGCGATGTGCGTCCAGTCACAGTGTTGCAAGCCGGTCCTTGTGTGGTGACGCAGCATAAGCTCGCGGTGAAGGACGGTTACGAAGCGGCCCAGATTGGACTTGTCGAGTTCGTCAAGGAGTCGAAGCTGACCAAGCCCGCGCAGGGCCACCTGGCGAAGAACAATCTTCCGCCGGTGAAGTTCATGCGCGAAGTGCCGCTCGAGAGTGACGGCGATGGTGACGGGGCGGTGAAGGCGGGTGACCGGGTTCTGGTCGATATTTTTGAAGGTGAAAAATTTGTCGACATCGTTGGAGTGAGCAAGGGCAAAGGCTTTCAGGGCGTAGTGAAGCGGCATCACTTCGGGGGCGGTCCAAAGTCGCACGGATCGATGTTCCAGATCACGGGTTCGATCGGATCGTCTGCATTTCCTTCTCGCGTGTTTAAGGGAATGCGGATGTCAGGCCATATGGGCCATGAACGTGTGACGCAGCGTAACCTGCGCGTGCTCGGTGTAGACAAAGACGAGAATCTTTTGGTGGTGGAAGGAAGTGTGCCGGGACCGCAGGGCGGGTACATCGTCATCATGAAGGCGAAGAAGCCGCCAAGAGAGCGGCGCGGTTTTGCCGGTTCGGCTACGGTCGATCCGTTGAAGGCGGCGAAGAGAGCAGCGAAGAAGGCATAAAACCAGTGGCCGTGATCATTGATTAGTGATCTGTGATCAGCGGTCAGAAATGCAAAGACAATGGCAACGATTGACATACACAATTTGAGTGGCGCCAAGGTCGGAACCTTCGATCTCGCCGATGAAATCTTCGGCGCGGTCAATGAAGACCTGCTCTGGGAGGCGGTAAAGCACTACCGCGCCGGGCAGCACCGCGGCACGCACGCGACCAAGGCCCGCTGGCAGGTTTCTGGTTCGGGCAAGAAGCTGTGGAAGCAGAAGGGTACCGGACGCGCCCGTATCGGCTCGATCCGTTCGCCCCTCTGGCGACACGGCGGCACGGTGCATGGTCCGGTGCCGCGCTCCTACGACTATGCGTTCCCGCGTAAGAAGCTTCTGGGGGCATTGCGTTCTGCTCTCGCCTCGAAGTTTGCCGACGGCAAGCTGACGATTGTGAACGCGTTCGAATTGAAGGACGCGAAGACCAAAGCGTTCCGGGCTGTGCTCGACGCGTTGAAGGTCGAGAAGACGGTGCTGATTGTGGAAGCACCGAACGCGGGAAATCGAAACTTGGAGTTGAGTTCGCGCAATATCAAAGGGCTGGAACTGGTTCCGGGCAACGAGGTTCATCCTTATCATTTACTGAAGTACGATCGTGTGATTTTTTCGCACCCGGCGATCGAGAAGCTGCACGTCACGTTAAAAGATAGTTTGCCGAAGCGGCAGCGCAAGGCGGCGAAGGAAGAAGACGAAGGCGCGAAGAAAGCGTCAGCCGCTCCGCGGCGGCGCACACGGCACGAAAAAGCGGCGGAGGTGGCCTGATGAAATCCGCATACCAGATCATTCGCCGTCCGGTGATTACCGAAAAAGGCCTGGCGATCAAGGAGAATCAGAACACTTTGGTCTTCCAGGTAGCGCCCAAGGCGACGAAAACGGAAATCAAGCAGGCGGTGCAGACGATTTTCAAGGTGAAAGTATTTTCCGTGCGCACCGCGACGTATCCGGGAAAAGAGCGGCGCCGGGGGAAGTTTGCCGGTTACCGTCCGGACTGGAAGAAGGCGTATGTGCGGCTGCGGGCCGGTGAAAAGATGCCGGAGTACGCGCAGAATTTGTAAGCTACGGCGAGAAGCAGGTTCCTCCGGGTCGCTTCGCGAACCGTCGGGATGACATAGGTTTTGGATTTGAGCTAAGAGCTAACGGCTAAAAGCTAAGGGCTGATTATGGCGATCAAAACATACCGACCGACAACCCAGACGTTGCGCTACCGCACGACGATCGTCAACGACGACATCACGACGCGGCATCCGCACAAGCCGCTGGTCGAGAAAAAGCAGCGCACCGGCGGACGCCGCAATTCGGGCGATATTACGAGTTGGCATCGTGGCGGCGGGCACAAGCAGAAACTGCGCATCATCGACTTCAAGCGCGACAAGGCCGGCATTCCGGCAACGGTAACGACGATTGAATACGATCCCAACCGCTCCGCGCGGATTGCGCTTCTTGCGTATGCCGATGGAGAGAAACGTTACATCCTGGTACCTGAAGGATTGAAGGTCGGACAGAAAATTGTAAGCGGGCCAGAGGCCGACATTCTTGTGGGCAATGCATTACCGCTGCGGAATATTCCGCCCGGCACGTCGATTCACAATCTGGAACTGAAGCCCGGCAAGGGCGCGCAGATGGTGCGCTCCGCGGGTGGAGCGGCGCAACTGGTCGCCAAAGAATCCGACTACGCATTGGTGAAGTTGCCTTCCGGAGAGACGCGGAAGATTTCGCAGGATTGCATGGCAACCATCGGGCAGGTGGGCAATCTGGATCACGAGAATATCACCATCGGCAAAGCAGGTCGTACTCGCTGGCTGGGGTGGAAGCCAGTGAACCGCGGCGTATCGATGAACCCGGTCGACCATCCGCACGGCGGTGGTGAAGGCAAAACGTCGGGTGGGCGGCATCCGGTGACTCCGTGGGGTCAACCGACGCGAGGTTACAAGACGCGGAATAACAAACGGACGGATAAGTTCATCGTAAACCGCAGAGGCAAGAAGTAACGGCAGACAGAGCAGGTTCCTCCGGCTCGCTTCGCGAACCGCCGGAATGACAGGGAATGATCAAAGCTGTTGGTGAGAACTGACGGCTGAAAGCTGAGAGCTGAATTTATGGCACGTTCAACCAAAAAAGGCGCATTCGTCGATGCTTTCCTGATGTCTCGGGTCGAAGGCATGAACTCGCGCAACGAGAAGAAAGTTCTGCGCACCTGGTCGCGTCGCTCCACCGTGGTCCCCGAGATGGTGGGCCACACCATTGCGGTGCACAACGGCAAAAAGTTTATTCCAGTGTACGTCACCGAAAATATGGTGGGGCACAAGTTGGGCGAGTTCAGCTTCACCCGCAACTTTAAGGGCCACTCCATGCGGGCGGCGACCGAAGTAGCGGCGAAGCCGGCGGGCATTCCGGGCGGTCCGGGAGCGATCACTCCTTCGGCCCCGGCAGCAGCGCCGCCGAAGGCATAAGGGAGACGCTGATGGAATTCCGAGCGGAAATGCGTTACTTACGAGTCTCGCCGCAGAAGGCGCGCCTGGTGCTGGAATTGATCAAGGGGCGCAAGGTGGAAGAGGCGCGCAACACGCTGTTGTTTACCAAGAAGCGCGTCGCGGCGAGTATAGGAAAGCTGCTGCAGTCAGCGCTCGACAACGCAAATTTTTTGAGCGCCGAAAAGAACTTGGACGTTGATATTGACAACTTGTATGTGAAGAACGCGTTTGCCAACGACGGGCCGAGGATGAAGCGGATTCGTCCGGCGCCGCAGGGAAGAGCGTTTCGCTACGTGCGGCGCATCGCGCATATCACGCTGGTGCTGGCTGAGCGCGGCAATGGCGCGGGTCATGCTTCGGGTGAGACGCGCACCGCGGCGCGTTCTGCGGCTCCGGCAAAGCGACGGGCTCCGGTGGCGAAGAAGGCGGCAGGCGCTGGAAAAAAGAAAAAGGCGGCTGCGAAGTGACGCCGTTTAGCGAGGCGTTAGAGCCTCGCTGGCGTCATCCTGAGCGTTCTTTGCGAAGGATCTCAGCAACAGCAGGTTCCTCACTCGCACTTTGCGCGTGTTCGGAATGACAAAGTTTTGAGTTCGTGTTTTAGGGAGTTGATTAGGAGAAGCAATGGGACAAAAAGTCCATCCTTACGGTTTCCGTCTCGGCTACACCAAGCCGTGGAAGTCGCGGTGGTTTGTGGAGCGCGACTACGACAAGCTGCTGCTTGAAGACATCAAGCTGAAGAACGAGCTCAAGGACAAGCTCAAGTCGGCGGGTGTGAGCGCGATTGAGATCGAACGCCCCGGCAACAAGCTGCGCATCATTATTAAGACGGCGCGGCCGGGAATTATTATCGGGCGCAAGGGCGCGGAGATCGACAAACTCAAAGGCGACCTGCAGAAGCGCACGTCGCGCGAAGTGTTTGTCGACATCCAGGAAGTGCATAAGCCCGAACTCGATGCCCAGTTGGTTTCAGAAGCGATTGCGCTGCAACTGGAAAAGCGCGTCGGCTTCCGCAGAGCGATGCGCAAAGCCGTGGATTCAGCTCTGCGCTTCGGTTGCAAAGGTATCAAGGTACGGGTGAGCGGACGGTTGAACGGAAATGAGATCGCGCGCTCGGAATGGTACCTGCAGGGACGTTTGCCGCTGCACACGCTGCGCGCCGACATCGAATACGGCTTCTCGGAAGCCAGGACGACGTACGGCGTGATCGGGGTCAAGGTCTGGGTGTACAAGGGCGAAATTCTTCCGACCAAGAAGCGTGAGCAGCAGACAGGCGTGGGAGCGTTTTGAGGAATCTTTAATCGCTTGACCGAGTTCTGTGGTGTCCGAGATCCTTCGCGAGACAAAAGGCGTCTCGCTCAGGATGACAAGAACAGAGAGCTGAATTTATGTTGATGCCAAAGAAAGTGAAGTACCGCAAGCAGCAACGCGGGCGCATGACCGGCAAAGCCTGGCGTGGGAGCACGCTGGCGTTTGGGGATTTCGGACTCAAGGTGCTTGAGCCGGGATGGATTACCGATCGCCAGATCGAAGCCAGCCGCGTGGCGATGACCCGCTTTGTGAAGCGTGGCGGAAAGATTTGGATCCGCGTGTTTCCCGACAAGCCAGTCACTAAGAAGCCGGCTGAAACCCGTATGGGGAAGGGCAAGGGAGCGCCGGATCACTGGGTTGCCGTAGTGCGTCCGGGAAAGATTCTGTTCGAAATGGAAGGCGTCACAATCACAGATGCGACCGAGGCGATGCGGCTGGCATCACACAAGCTTCCGCTGCGCACGACTCTGGTCAAGCGGGAAACGGCACACTAAAACAGCTATCAGCTTTCAGCCGTCAGCTAAGTAAAAGCGGCGGAGGGGAAAGCTGAGAGCGACAGAGAGCTTATTTTATGAAATCCGATAAGATTCGAAACCTGACCGACGCCGAGCTCCAGCACCAGGGGAGGGACCTCGCCGACCAGTTGTTCAAGCTGAAGTTTCAGTTGAACATGGGCCAGACCGAGAGCCTGAAGAAGATTCGTGGTCTGCGCAAGGATATTGCGCGCGTTAAGACAATTTTAGGCGAGCGCACGCGCGCCGCCGCAACGGAGAAACGCTAATGGCGGAAACCGCAACTGGAAAGTCCGCAACCCCGCAGGGCGAGCATGTGCAGGGACGCCGAAAACAAGTAGTAGGAGAAGTGGTCGCGAACCGCATGCAGAAGACAATCGTAGTGCAGGTGACGCGCAAGAAGGCGCACCCGTTCTATGGACGCGTGGTGGCCCGCAACAAAAAGTTTTATGCGCATGACGAGAAAAACGAGGCGCACGTGGGCGATGTAGTACGGATCGAAGAGACGCGTCCGCTCTCGAAGTTGAAGCGCTGGAAGTTGAAAGATATTGTGCGCAAGACCGCGCTGGTGCCCGAAATTGCGCTGGAGCAGGACGGGAAGTAAGGAGATAAGCCATGGCCGTGATGATGAGAAGCATGTTGGAGGTCGCCGACAATTCCGGCGCCCGCAAGCTGCAGATGATTCTGCCGCTCGGCGGATCCACCGGTCTCAACGCCGGACTGGGCGACATAATCACTGCCGCGGTAAAGGAAGCTGCTCCCGATGGCCAGGTGCAGAAGGGCAAAGTCGTGAAGGCGGTAATTGTGCGCACGCGCAAGGAGCATCGTCGGCGCGACGGCACCTACATCCGCTTCGATCAGAACGCTGCAGTACTCATCAACGACGCGGGCGAGCCGGTGGGTACACGCGTCTTCGGCCCCGTCGCGCGAGAACTCCGCGAGAAGAAGTTCTTGAAGATCGTTTCGCTCGCGCCGGAAGTGATTTAAGACGGTTTTCGGTTCCCGGCTTCCGGGAACTGAGAACTGAAAATGCGAAGTGGGAACTGAAAGATGCGAACTGTCAGCACAGAACACAAACGAGTAGATATCCGCCGCAACGATACCGTGAAAGTGATCACGGGGCGGGACAAGGGCAAGGAAGGACGCGTGCTGCGCGTGTTTCCCAACGATGCCAAGCTGCTGGTGGAGCACGTCATGATCGTGAAGAAGCACGTGCGCCCCAACCCGCAGCGAAACATTAAAGGCGGAATCGCCGAGCAGGAGAGCCGGATTGCGATCTCGAACGTGCAACTGGTCTGTCCGACCTGCGGCCCGGTGCGAATCGGACACGAAGAGCGCGGCGACCGGAAAGTGCGCGTATGCAAGAAGTGCGGAACCACGCTGGATAAATAGCCGTCAGTTCTCAGCCATCAGCTTCCAGCTTGTGGCTCAGATATTGGCAGCCGCGAGATTAGACAGGTTTCACGAGTAGGTTGAGCTAAGAGCTAAAAGGCTGAGAAGGTCCGCAGCTCAAGAGAGACAAGATGGCGAGAGATAAAGACAAAAAGGGATCCAAAGATTCGCAGCAGGAGCAGGCGCGGCCAGAGCAGGCGCGGCACAGCGCGAAAGAGCGTCCGCGGCTGCGGGTGCGCTTTGACAAGGAAGTGGCGCCGGCGCTCTTGAAGGAGCTTGATCTTAAGAATGCGATGGCAGTTCCGCGCCTGAATAAGATTGTCGTCAACATGGGTATGGGCGAGGCCACGCAGAACTCGAAGATCCTCGACCCAGCGGTGAACGAACTTGGTCAGATCACCGGGCAGAAGCCGATTATCACCAAGGCCAAGAAGTCGATTGCGGCGTTCAAGGTGCGTGAGGGGCAGGCTATCGGAACCATGGTGACACTGCGCGGGGACCGCATGTTCGAATTCTTCGACCGGCTGGTGAATATCGTTCTGCCGCGCGTGCGCGACTTCCGCGGAGTGTCGACCAAGTCGTTCGACGGGCGCGGCAACTATACCCTTGGCCTGCACGATCAGTTGATCTTTCCCGAGATCTCCTACGAGAAGGTCGACAAGATGAAAGGCATGAACGTCACGATTGTGACCACAGCGGCAAATGACAACCAGGCGCGCGCTTTGTTGAAACACCTGGGCATGCCGTTCAGAACGCAGTGATAGTTTCAGAATTTCTGGTTTCCAGGTTTCAATAACGAAGGCTCAGCAAGGATTTCATGACTACAGCAAAACGAGTGAAGGACGCAAAGATCGAAAAGAAGTTTGAGGTGGCGCGCGAGAAGAAAGAGCCGACGCCTAAGTTTTCCACGCGCCGGCACAACCGCTGCAAGATGTGTGGACGTCCGCGGGCTTATCTGCGCAAGTTTGGCTTGTGCCGCTTGTGCTTCCGCGGACTGGCATTGCGCGGGGAAATTCCCGGAGTTTCGAAGTCGTCCTGGTAGGGAAGCGCTCTAAACGCGCGATTTTGCATTCTCGCAAAGAACGCGAGAATGGTCGCGCGGCGCGCCCAGATCCTTCGCGAGACAGAGAGCGTCTCGCTCAGGATGACGGCACGTAGCAGTGATGGGCAGGAAGAAGCCACCGCAGGTTCTCCGCCGTGCGGAGCGAACGGGTGGCGAGAGGAGAAGCAAACGATGAGGTTGACCGATCCGGTCGCAGACATGCTGACGAGGGTGCGCAACGCGCTGCAGGCGCGGCACCAGAAAGTGGACGTTCCAGCTTCACGGCTGAAGGTGGAGATTGCCCGCATTTTGAAAGAAGAGGGCTACATCTCGAACTTCAAGGCTACGGAAGAAGAGGGTCACAAGGTCATCCGAATTTATTTGAAGTACGGAGCACACAACGAAGCCGCGATTTCAAAGGCGGAACGCGTGTCGCGGCCGGGCTGCCGGGTTTACGTTCGCCGCAGCGAAATTCCACGCGTGCTAGGCGGTATGGGGATTAATATCCTGACCACGCCGCGCGGCGTGATGACCGGACGCCAGGCCCGCAAAGAAGGCGTGGGCGGCGAATTGTTGTGCGAGATTTGGTAAGGAACCCGCTCTTGGCTCTTAGCCTTTGGCTTTTAGCTTGGGGCGCCCCGTTAAGATTAAGCAGAGATGTTTTTGCAAGAGCTAAGAGCCAAAAGCTAAGAGCGATCTTATGTCACGAATTGGAAAAAAGCCGATCCCGATCCCCAAGGGGGTGACGGTCAAATTGGAAGGCAACGCAGTCCTGGTGCAAGGTCCAAAGGGTAAGCTGGACACGACTCTTCCCGCAGGCATCAAGGTTGAACAGAAGGACGGAACCTTGGTGGCTGTGCGCGAGAACGACTCGCAGGCAGCTGTGCATGGACTGGCCCGGGCGCTGGTGAATAATGCCGTTGAAGGCGTTACCAGAGGCTGGACACGCGAACTGGAAATTGTCGGCATCGGATATCGCGCCGAGATGAAAGGCAAAGGGATGGTCGTGTTCAACCTGGGCTATTCGCATCCCATCGAGTACCCGTTGCCCACAGGCGTCGAGGCCGCGGTCGATCCCAAGCAGACGAAGATCTCGCTGGTTGGAATCGATCGTCAGCAGGTGGGGCAGGTTGCCGCGGAAATGCGTTCGCTGCGGCCGCCCGATCCTTACAAGAACAAAGGTGTGCGATATGCGGGCGAGAGATTGAAGAAGAAGGTCGGCAAGACCGGAGCGAAATAACTTCCGGCAGCGAGACTTAGGGACTAAAGAAAATGTTCACCAAGAAATCGAAAAATCAGAAGCGTGGGCACATTCACGATCGCATCCGCAAGAAAATGCAGGGCACGGCGGAGCGTCCGCGGTTGAACGTGTATCGTTCGTTGAATCATATTTATGTGCAGGTGATCGACGATCTGCACGGCCAGACGCTGGTTTCGGCGAGTTCGGCTGAGGGCAAAAAGGAAGACCGGCGTACCGGCGGCAACGTGGCGGCAGCGAAAACAGTGGGCAAGACGATCGCTGAGCGCGCGAAGGCCAGGGGTGTGCGCAAAGTGGTGTTTGACCGCGGCGGCTACATTTATCACGGACGGGTGAAGGCGTTGGCCGATGCCGCGCGTGAAGCAGGATTGGAATTTTGAGAAACAGCTTCTAGCTTCCAGCTCCTGGCTAAACCGCCCCAATTAAGGGGATTTAGCTAGAAACTAGTAGCTAGGAGCTAGAAGCTAAGGAAAAATGCCAACAATTATCAAAAAGCTCGATGCGAATTCGTACCAGCTGAAAGACCAGGTCGTTGCCATCAACCGCGTTACCAAGGTGGTGAAGGGTGGAAAGAATCTTTCCTTCGCTGCACTCGTTGTGGTGGGCGATCCGTCGGCAGCTGTGGTGGGGCATGGTGCCGGGAAGGCTAAAGAAGTTCCGCAGGCGATTCGTAAGGCGATCGAGGCAGCCAAGAAGAATTTGATCAAGGTCAATCTGACGCAGACGTCGATCCCGCACCTCATCCTTGGCCGCTATGGCTCGGGTAAGGTGTTGTTGAAGCCAGCGCCGGAAGGTACGGGAGTGATTGCCGGGGGTGCCGTGCGCGCGGTGATGACATCGGTAGGAATTCAGAATGTGCTGACGAAGTCGATTGGCACCACCAATCCGCACAACGTGATCAAGGCGACGTTCGATGCACTGCGGCATTTGAGGAGCCGCGAGAGCGTCGCGGCTATGCGCGGTAAAGCGGCACAGGAGTTGTAGGCAGTCCGACTATCTGGTACCGCTAACGAGATTGAGGAATTCGATGACGACGAAAAAGCCAAAAGCGGCAGTTCATGGGAAGATCCACCTGAAGTGGGTGCGTTCGGCCATTTGCGCCCCGGTGAAACAAAAGTTAGTGGTAAAGGGTTTAGGATTCACGCGGCTGAACCAGGTAATTGAGCGACCGGACAATCCTGCGATTCGCGGTATGGTAGCCAAAGTTCCACATCTGGTTGAGATTTTGCAATAGCTACCAGCTTGCAGCTGTCAGCCCTCAGCGTAAAACGCCTGGCTGAAAGCTGACGGCCGATAAGTGAGAATTTATTTATGAATTTATCTAACATTCGAGCACCGAAGAAGGCATCGGAAAAGCGCAAGCGCGTGGGGCGCGGGATGGGCTCCGGCATGGGGAAGACGTCCACTCGTGGACACAAGGGCCAGCGCTCACGCACCGGATCGCGCATGATACGCGGTTTTGAAGGCGGCCAGATGCCGCTGCACCGCCGCATGCCGAAGCGCGGCTTTACCAACATCTTCCGCAAAGAATTCAATATCGTCAGCCTGGAGCGGCTGGCCGCGCTGGGCGCGGATCTGCATGCGGACCCCATCACTCCCGAAGTGCTGCGCAAGGCAGGAGTGATCAAGGCGAAGCATCCGGTAAAGATTCTCGGCGATGGCGAGCTGACGGTTGCGATTACGGTGCACGCACACAAGTTTTCCAAGTCGGCGCAGGAAAAAATCACCAAGGCAGGCGGCAAGGTTGAGGTCTTGCAGTAATGTTTGAGAAGCTGGCGAACATCTTCCGTATCCCCGACCTGCGCAAGCGAGTTCTGTTTACGCTGGCCATGCTGGCGGTCTACCGGTTGGGCGGCCACCTTCCTACGCCAGGCGTGAACTTTCTCAAGCTGGAAGACTTTTTCAATCAGAACCGCGGATCGCTGCTCGGCTTCGTCGATCTGTTCTCCGGCGGCAACCTGCGCCGGCTCACAATTTTCGCACTTGGCATCATGCCGTACATTACGGCGTCGATCATCCTGCAGCTTCTGACCGTCGTGTATGAGCCGCTGGCCAAGTTGCAAAAAGAGGGCGAACTAGGACGCAAGAAGATTACTCAGTGGACTCGTTACATCACGGTAATTCTCAGTGCGGTGCAGTCGTTCGGCATTGCCATTGGTCTGGAGAAAGCGGGCGACTTCGTTCTTCATCCCGGCCCGGGCTTCATTTTGATGACCATGCTGACGCTGACTACGGGCAGCGCGTTCATCATGTGGCTGGGCGAACAGATTACCGATCGCGGGATTGGCAACGGGATGTCGTTGCTGATTTTTGCCGGCATTGTGGTAGGTCTGCCGCGCGGCGTACAGGATCTTTTGGAAAAGGCGAAGAACGGGACTTGGGGAGCGATCACTCCGGTGTTGATGGCTGGGCTGGTCGTATTCATGATCGCAGTGGTGGCGTTCATTGTTTACGTCGAGCGCTGCGAACGTCGCATTCCGGTGCAATACGCCAAGCGAGTGGTGGGACGCAAGGTAATGGGCGGACAGTCTACCCACCTTCCATTGCGCGTCAATGCGGGCGGAGTCATGCCGGTGATTTTTGCGTCTTCGATTCTTACTTTGCCGCAGACTATCGGTTACGGCTTGAAGAATAGCCGCTACTTCGGCGACATGATTCGGCTGCTGGGCTGGGGCGAACCGCTTTATACATTGTTGTATGCTCTGGGCATCATTTTCTTCGCGTACTTTTATGTGTCGATCGTGTTCAATCCCAGTGAAGTTGCCGACAACATGCGCAAGTACGGGGGCTTCATTCCCGGCATTCGTCCCGGCAAGCGCACCGCCGACTACATCAACGAAGTTTTGACCCGCATCACGCTGGTGGGCGCGTTGTACCTGATCATCATTTCGTTCATTCCCGAGTGGATGATCACCGGTATTCACCTGAACCACTTGCCATTCTGGCTCGGAGGAACGCTGTTTGAGCGGCTTCCGGTGTGGGTGACGAACGGGTTGGGAGTGAATTTCTATTTTGGTGGAACGTCGCTGCTGATTGTGGTGGGCGTGGCCATGGATACGGTGACGCAGATCGAGGCACAGTTGATCATGCGCCACTATGACGGCTTTACGCCGCGCAGCGGACGCATTCGCGGCCGCCGCAACTGGTCGTAAGAAAAGAAAGACGTCGGACCTCAGCAAACAAGGAGTCCTGAAGCCGAGGTCCGAGGTCGGGCTAACTGAGGTTGCTGCACCGGACGTGGCCTTGTGGGAGGCCGACCGGGAACACTGTTCGGGAGGCTTTGGCCAACTCGATGGCGCAGGAAACCTCACGTGACGTAGGTCCCGTGGTATTGCTTGGTCCGCCGGGTGCCGGAAAGGGCACTCAGGCCAAGCGCATCATGGAGAAGTATTTGATCCCACAGGTCTCCACAGGAGATCTCTTACGGTATAACGTCGCCCAGGGCACTGAACTCGGGTTGGTGGCCAAGGCAGTCATGGATCGCGGGGAGTTAGTTTCCGACGATCTGGTTTGTGAAATGGTGAGGCAGAGATTAAAGCTGCCGGATTGCAAGCGGGGATACGTCTTGGACGGTTTTCCCCGGACCGCGGCTCAGGCTGGCTGGCTGGATGCGTTGCTGGACGACAGGCTCTTTGACAACTCGCGCCCCACTCGTGCGTGGCCAATTGTGATCCGCCTGGACGTGGACTATAATCAACTATTGCTCCGGATTACTGGACGCCGTTCTTGTCCCACCTGTGGGCGGATCTATAACGTCCACTTTCAGTCGCCCCGTGTCGATGAACTTTGCGACATTGATGGGTCGAAGCTGGTAATTCGCAACGACGACAGGTTGGAAGTGATTCAGCCGCGCTTGGCGGCTTACCAACTACAGACTGCTCCCGTCGCGCAATATTATCAGCGCACCGGAAGATTGATTTCGGTCAATGGCGATCTGCCGATGGACGAGGTGACGGAGCAGATTTTCAGGGTTCTTGAGGATCACCACGCGTAGCGTTTTCCTGATAGAGCATGGCGATTGTATGCAAGTCGACGGCAGAGATTGAGAGGATGCGGCAGAGTGGCCGCATCGTGCGACAAGTTCTCGATGAAGTGCGCTCGATGGTGGCGCCCGGCGTGACTACGATGGACCTGGAGCGCGCTGCCGAGAAGAAGATCACCGAGCTTGGAGCGAAGCCGGCGTTCAAGGGATATTACGATTATCCCTGTGTGCTTTGCACGTCGGTGAACGAAGAGATTGTGCACGGGATTCCGTCGGAAAAGCGGGCGCTGAAAGACGGTGACATCGTTTCGATTGATTGCGGCGTAGTGCTTGACGGATATTATGGCGACTCCGCGATCACGATACCGGTCAGCGATTCGGTTAAGCCGGAGTTGCGCAAGCTGCTGACCGTAACTGAAGAATCGTTGTACCGTGGCATCGACCAGGCGCGCATTGGGAATTCGGTCGGGGATTTGGGAGCGGCAGTGCAGGAGCACGTGGAAGCAGCCGGATTTAGTGTGGTTCGCGAGTTCGTAGGACATGGCATCGGGACGCGCTTGCACGAAGAGCCGCAGATTCCAAACTTCGGCGCGCGTGGCCACGGTCCGAAGTTGCGCGAAGGTATGGTGCTCGCGATCGAGCCCATGGTGAACTACGGCAAGCCCGGGTCGCGCGTCCTGGAAGATAAGTGGACGGCTGTTACCGTCGATGGGAGTTTCAGCGCGCACTTCGAACATTGCGTTGCTGTAACCAAGGACGGGCCGGTGATTTTGACGAAGTAGCCGTTGGCTTTTAGCTCTTGGCCTTTAGCTAACAGCCAAGAGCTAAAGGCTAAGAGCTGGTTCTAAGGGGTGCATGAGCAAAGAAGACGCGATTGAAGTGATGGCTGTGGTGCTGGAACCGTTGCCTAATGCCATGTTCAAGGTGGAACTGGAGAATAAGCACCAGGTGCTGGCGCATGTTTCCGGAAAGATGCGTAAGAATTTTATCCGCATCCTGCCGGGCGACAAGGTCGCGGTCGAGCTCTCTCCGTACGACCTGAATCGCGGCCGGATTGTTTATCGCTACAAATGATTTTGTAGTCCAAGGATTTTGCTGAAAGCTGAAAGCTGACGGCTGAAAGCTGGTTTATGAAAGTACGAGCATCGGTAAAGAAAATCTGTGACAAATGCAAGGTCATCCACCGCAAGGGTGTGGTACGGGTGATCTGCGTCAACACGAAACACAAACAGCGCCAGGGGTAAGAGCCTTTGGGTGGAGCAGCGCTTCAGCGCTGGCGTAATTGAAAGGGCGGCTTCAGCCGCTGAGGTCAAGAATTTATGGCACGTATCGCAGGTGTCGACTTACCGCGCCAGAAGCACATCAACATCGCGCTGACCTATATCTACGGGATTGGGCATCCCCGCGCCGGAAGCATTCTGGACGAGGCCAAGGTAGATGCCATGAAGAAGGTCCAGGATCTCAGCGAAGAGGAAGTCAACCGCATCCGCACCGTGATTGAGGCGCAAGGGATGGTGGAGGGCGATCTGCGCAAGGAAGTTTCGATGAACATCAAGCGCCTCATCGAAATCGGCTCCTATCGCGGATTCCGTCACCGCCGCAACCTTCCGGTGCGAGGACAGAGAACGCATACGAATGCGCGCACCCGCAAAGGCCCGCGCAAAGGTACGGTCGCGCAGAAAAAGAAGGCGACGGCAAAAACGTAAAATCTGCAGTTGGCTTTTGGCTCTTGGCCTTTGGCTTGGAGCTAAGAGCTAATAGCCAAGAGCTAAAGGCGAATCATGGCAAAACCAGCAGCAGCGGGCGGCGCGGCCGCACCGGACAAAAAAGGCAAAAAGAAAACGTTCAAGAAGAAGGAACGCAAACATGTTCCGCACGGCTTGTGTTATGTGCAGGCCTCCTTCAACAACACGATCGTGACAATCACCGACATGAACGGAAACGTGCTGTCCTGGAAGAGCTCAGGATCGCTCGGCTTCCGCGGATCTCGCAAAGGCACGCCGTTCGCCGCACAGCAGGCGGCCTCGAACGCGGCCAATATGGCGCGCGATCACGGAGTACGCAGCGTGGACGTGCGCGTGAGCGGACCCGGCTCGGGCCGCGAGTCGGCCGTGCGTGCCCTGGCCTCGTCCGGCATCGAAGTACGATCCATTCGCGACGTGACGCCCATCCCGCATAACGGATGCCGCCCGCCGAAGAGAAGGCGCGTGTAAGCAATCAGCGATTCAAAGGTTGCAGAGTTTCAAGGTTTCAAATTCAACCTTGAAACATTGAAGCCTTCGAAGCTTGAAACTTGGAATTTGTCCGGGACGAAGGGTGAAGCCAAACCTGTAAACCGGTCATCTAAAAGGAGAACAACTTGGCACGTTATACCGATGCAGTCTGCCGTCTATGCCGCCGCGAGGGCATAAAGCTTTTCCTCAAAGGCGCGAAATGTTTCAGCGATAAGTGTCCCATCGAGAAGCGTAACTTCGCTCCCGGACAACATGGGAAAGACCGTAAAGCCAAAATTGTTGGCTACGGCCTGCAATTGCGCGAGAAGCAGAAAGCCAAGCGCATTTATTTCACACTCGAAGGCCAGTTTCGTAATTACTTTGAGAAGGCCGCGCGTACTCGCGGCGTAACCGGCGAGCTGCTGTTACAACAGCTCGAGCGTCGTCTGGACAATGTGATTTACCGGCTCGGTTTTGCGCAATCGAGGCGCCAGGCGCGGCAGTTGGTGCGCCACGGCCATGTCGCGGTCAACAATCGCAAGGTCAACATTCCTTCGTATGAAGTAAGCGCGGGCGAAGAAATTTCCATTCGCGAGAACAGCAAGAAGCTCACCGTACTCGAGTTGGCCAAAGAATTTGCCAGCCACGGCACGCAGCCCAACTGGTTGGAAGTGAATCGCGACAATTACACGGCGAAGGTGCTTTCGTTGCCTAAGCGGGAAGATATTCAGTTGCCGGTTAATGAGCAGTTGATCGTGGAGCTTTATAGTAAGTGACGCCGTTTCGCGAGACGTTTGAGCCTCGCGGGCGTCATCCTGAGCGAAGCGAAGGATCTCTCGCATCGTTCGATTGTTTTTGGTCCATTATTTCGCGCCAGACCAGCCTTTGCTGACGACCGACCTGAATCCGGACCGATTCAGGGAGTCGGCACTGAGCCAAACGGCCGAAGGAGAAACAAATGCTTTGGAAAGGTTTTCAGAAACCGAAACGTCTCGCAGTCGATACTTCCACCCTCACCGACAAGTACGGAATCTTCTGGGCGCAGCCCTTTGAACGCGGCTTTGGCACAACCGTCGGCAATGCTCTGCGGCGCGTCCTACTGAGCTCCATCGAAGGCGCGGCCGTTACCGCGGTGAAGATGGAAGGCGTGCTTCACGAATTCCAGTCGATCCCGGGCGTGGTGGAAGACGCGACCGACATCATCCTCAACCTGAAACAGATTCCGTTCAAGCTGGCCGGCGACGCGCCGAAGGCGATTTACCTGCGCGCCGATCAGCCCGGAGTAGTCACCAGCGGAATGATCGAAGCGGATGGCGATGTGGAAGTGCTCGACAAGGACGTTTATATCGCCACCGTCAGTGAAGGTGGCAAGCTCGACATGGAAATGCGGCTGAAGCGCGGTCGCGGCTACACTTCCGCTGACAAGAACTTCGACGAAGATCTCGGCATCGGATTCATTCCCATCGATTCTGTGCACTCGCCGGTGCGCAAGTGCAACTACACAGTGGAAGCCGCGCGTCTCGGCCAGATTACCGACTACGACAAGCTTACCCTTGAAGTGTGGACTAACGGCTCAATTACTCCCGCCGATGCGATCGGGTTGTCGGCGAAGCTGATGAAGGACCATATGAACATCTTCATCAACTTCGAGGAAGAAATCGAAACCGGCACGTCGTCGTCGGATGATCGCAAGCCTGAAATACACAACGAAAATCTGAACCGCTCCGTCGAAGAACTCGAGCTCTCCGTGCGCAGCTACAACTGCCTGAAGAACGCGAACATTCAATCGATCGGCGAACTGGTGCAAAAGACAGAATCGGAAATGCTCAAGACCAAGAACTTCGGCCGCAAGTCGCTGAACGAAATCAAGGAGATTCTCTCCACGATGGGTCTCAGCCTGGGCATGAAGATTGACGAGCACGGCAATGCTGTCCCTGGGCCGACGTCAAATCTGGTGCTGCCAGCTTCAGCTTATGGGCCGGACGATCAGCTGTAAGACTTGTTTGTGATCCTCTGAGGCTGGCGTTCTTTGCCCGCCGAAGGATCTGGTAAAGCATCTGCGTAAGAAAGATCTGCTTTGAAAGGGCGCGGCTTTAGCCGCGCCGCTCAAGGCTAAGATTAAAGCGGGGCTTTAGCCCCTGAGGTTCGCCATGCGTCACAAAGTAGCAGGTTACAAACTCGGACGGAACACCGCGCACCGGCGCTCGCTGCTCCGAAACCTGGTCACGTCGGTGATCGTGGAGGAGCGCGTCGAGACGACCGTTCCCAAGGCGAAGGCCGCGAAGCCCATTGTCGAAAAGATGATCACGCTCGGCAAACGCGGCGATCTCGCGGCCCGGCGTCTGGCGTCTTCTTACCTCATGACCGATGAAGCTGTGGTGAAGCTGTTCGACACGGTCGGTCCGCGCTTCGGCGACCGCAACGGTGGATACACGCGCGTCATTCGCACCGGCTGGAATAAGGGCGATGGAGCCGACAAAGCTTTTCTCGAGTTACTCGGCAGCGAGAAGGTGCTGGACGAAAAGCGCGAGAAGCGCGCTGAGGCTCGTGCCAAAAAGGTCGCCGAAGCCAAGAAGGCGATGGAAGATGCCGAGGCACAGGCGCAGCACGATGGCGGCGTTGAGCCGGTCAAAGAAGAAGAAGATAAGAAAGAATAGCTTTTGGGTGTCGCAGCGCTTCCACCGCTGCGACACGGGATTAATCTTAGTTGATAACCATGGGGCACGGCGCACGCCGTGCCTTTTCTCTCGTGAAGCAAAACCTTGTCATTCCGATCTGGGCGAAAACCCAGGGAGGAACCTGCTTTTCTGGCTAGCGTCTCAAAACGCCCACCCGTACATGTCCTGCCGCGTTCCCCGCTGGTAATCTTGCCGTATGTTGCCATCCTTATAAACTTACGCTCAGGATGGGATTTACTCGCACACAGATCGCGATTGCCGTGGGCGCCGCGGCGCTGCTGGTATTCGGATTTCTCGGTTACATCTGGTGGCTGAGCAATCAGGGACCGGTGTTGGCGCGCTCCGAAGATCACGATCCGCTCACGGGGCTGCCGGTCAGCATCCGGATGAATCCGCTCCGCGACCGTACGATTGAGCACAGCGCCAATCTTTTTCTTCGCCAGCTGCGCGATGGCCACTGCGACGACCTGCTCTCGGCGTGGGAGCACGATTACCACAAGAAATATGCGCACTTTATTTGCGACTCTGAGGCGAAGCATCCGCTGCTTTCCTGGGAGTTAGCCGAGTGGGAGAGCACGCCGCCGCTGACGATCCTTCACTATCGCGGGAAGCGCCGCTATGGTGCCGGCCAGCCCGGCACGTATCAAGAGTTGTTCACTGTCACTACCGAGAAAAAAGAAGGGCAGTGGGTGGTGACGAAGTACGATGCGATGTACTGAAGAGCTTTCGGTTCCTTTCCTAGTTCCCGGTTGCCATTCTTTATCCCTTCCCATGGTAAAAACTAAGAATGCCCGAACGTGCTCCGGAACATGACTCTTCCGCTGCCCGAAACATCTATGCCTTCGGCATCACGTCTTTCCTGAACGATACTGCCACCGAAATGGCTTACTGGGTGTTGCCGGCGTTTCTGGCGTCGCTGGGAGCGGGGCCGACGCAGTTGGGATTGATTGAAGGCGTTGCCGAGAGCGTGGCGTCGTTTGCCAAACTTTTCTCCGGATACCTTACCGACCATCTCAAGCGTCGCAAGCCGGTAGTGGTCGCTGGATATTTCGTTGCGAATGCGGTCAAGCCGCTGCTTGCGATGGTTACGGCGTGGCCCCAAATTTTACTGATTCGCTTTACAGACCGCCTCGCCAAAGGTGTGCGGGGTGCGCCGCGCGACGTGATGGTTGCGGAATCGGTGCCGAAACGGCGACTGGGCGCAGCCTACGGTCTGATCCAGTCAATGGATTCGGCTGGAGCCATTGCTGGACCGCTGGCCGCGCTGGTACTGCTCGCCCGCTCAGGAATTCGCAGCGTATTTTGGGCGGCAGCTGTTCCGGGAGCGTTGTGTGTGCTGGTAGCGATGCTGGGAATTCGGGAAACCAGCCGGGCTGCACCCGGCGGACAGCCCCTTCGGCTTCGCTCAGGGCAGGCTCGGGCGGCCGTCCCCGCACCTGAGAAGCTCAACCCGAATGCAGCCTCGTCTTCGGGGGAACGGATCGCTCTGCCCGGGTCTTTCTATTTCGTTCTCGTCGCTGTGACAGTTTTTTCGTTGGGCAACTCGAGCGACATGTTTCTCATTCTGCGCGCGCAGAACCTCGGGATACGCGTGTCGCTCGCGCCTCTCCTTGGCTTGGTCTTCAACATTACGTATACGCTTGCGTCCTGGCCGGCTGGATGGCTCAGCGATCACGTCTCGCGGCGGATGGTGGGTTCGATTGGGTATGCGATTTTTGCTGCCGTCTATTTCATTTTTGCGCGCGCGACATCCACGATGGCCATCTGGCTTGCGATGACGATTTATGGCTTCTATTACGCTCTCACGCAGCCTGTGCTGAAGGCTCTGGTGGTAGAGAGTGTTCGCGAACAGGTGCGCGGGCGTGTTCTAGGCATTTATTTTTTTGTGACCAGCATAGCGACTCTGGCTGCGAGCCTGATCACGGGCGAATTGTGGAAGCACTACGGAGCCGCGATTCCGTTTTATTTCTCGGCGGTGATGGCGCTGGGTGCGGCGGCGTTGCTGCAGGTGGCCAAGGGCCGGCCGGATTCTGGTACGACCGCCCGCGATAAAATTAGCGGCGACCTCAGCGGCTAAAGCCATCTTCGTAACGGTCTTTCCTAACGGTCCCTCGATGGCACGAGCGAACTCGTGCCCTTCCCGACCATTTTCCACCATAGAAGAATTAAAACCTGCGCTCCGATACCGGCGCACGTATCGAGAACTACATCCTGCCATCTTCCGGTGCGCGATGGGATGAAGCTCTGGTGCCATTCGTCGAGACTAGCTACGAGTGCAGTCCCAAGAACCGCGATGGTGGACCAGCGCAGAGTCCAATTTACGTTAGACATGGCAGGCAGAGTGGCGCGCCAGGCGCGGAAAAGTAAGACGCTCAGGATGCCGTAGCCGACGACGTGGCCCCCTTTACGAATGTAAAAGTGCCAGTCTTCAAAGCGCTCCAAGTCCAAGCCGAAGAGGAAATGCAGAAGCGGATAGAGAATGCGACCAGTATTGTGAGAAGAAAGCAGGGCACTGGATTCGATGGCGATCACGATGAGCCAGAGAATCGCGGCGATCCACGCCTTCAAAAGGTCTTGCCGTTCGGATTTCAAGCGTACTTGTTACTCGACACCATAGTTGGGAGCCTCGCGGGTAATCATGACGTCATGAACGTGGCTCTCGCGCAGCCCGGCGCCACTGATGCGCACGAAGCGAGTTTTCTGCAGCAGTTCGGCAATGGTAGCGCACCCGCAGTAGCCCATGCCTGACCGTAATCCTCCAACCATCTGATGGACGATCATGGCGACCGAACCACGGTAGGGAACACGGCCTTCGATGCCTTCAGGAACGAGTTTATCCAGGCGATTGGACTCGCCATCTCGAGAAGCGACAGCAGCCGAAGAATCACCTTCCGTGCTCTGGAAATAACGCTCGCTGGAACCTTGCGCCATGGCGCCGATCGAACCCATGCCTCGATACGATTTGAAAGAGCGCCCTTGATAAAGAATCAATTCACCCGGACTTTCGTCGGTGCCGGCGAAGAGTGAGCCGATCATTACTGCGCTTGCGCCAGCGGCTAGAGCCTTCGTGATGTCGCCGGAATACTTAATTCCGCCGTCGGCAACGATGGGGATGCCGGCGTCTTTTGTGGCGCGGAAGGCTTCGGCGATGGCGGTGATCTGCGGTACGCCTGCGCCAGTAACCACACGCGTCGTGCAGATCGAGCCGGGGCCGATGCCCACTTTAATTCCGTCGGCTCCCGCGCGAGCCAACTCACAGGCGCCGTCGAAGGTGGCGACGTTGCCCGCCAGCAGTTGCATCTCGGGTAGCTTCGACTTAACGATTTTGACGGCGTCAAGGACTTTTGTGGAGTGCCCATGTGCGCTGTCGATCGCCAACACATCCACTTTAGCTTCCGCCAATTCCTGAGCCCGCTCCAAAAAATCGCCGGTTGCGCCAATCGCCGCGCCTACGCGCAGGCGTCCCTGAGAATCCTTGGCTGCATTGGGATACTTCAACTTCTTCTGGATGTCCTTTACGGTAATCAATCCCTTGAGGTTGTATTTGTCATCGACTACGAGCAGTTTTTCTACCCGGTGCTCGTGGAGAATCTCTTCGGCGTCTTCGAGCGTTGTACCTACCGGTACAGTGATAAGGTTTTTCTTGGTCATCACGCGATCGATAGGGATATCGAAACGGGTCTCGAAGCGTAGGTCGCGGTTGGTGAGAATCCCGACGAGCCTGCCATGCTCGGTGACGGGCACACCCGAGATCTTGTATTTGCGCATGACTTCCAGCGCGTCGCTGACCTTGTCGGTGGGCGACATCGTGACCGGATCGACGATCATACCGCTTTCCGAGCGCTTCACTTTGTCGACCTCATTCGCCTGCTGCTCGATGCTCAGGTTGCGATGAATAATGCCGAGGCCTCCCTGCTGCGCCAGCGCAATCGCCATGTGCGATTCGGTCACTGTGTCCATGGCAGCGCTGACGATAGGAATGTTCAGGCTTATGTTGCGGGTGAGTTGAGTGTGAGTAGCGGCGCTCGCCGGAATCACATCGGAGCGCGCTGGTAAGAGGAGAACGTCATCGAAGGTGAGAGCTTCGGGAACAGGAAAATGAATCATAAGATCGCAATTCTCGCGGCCGCGCGGAGTGAAACTATTATTCTAGAGAGCGCAGCGCAATGAGGCAAATGAGAGCATGTCGTCGGAGGTTCTTAGGCGCGCGCAGACCATGGGAAGGGCGTTTCTGGCGGAAGGATCGGATATCACGGATTTTGGATGGGACTAATGTTTAGCCCATTCTTGATTGCTCCCGGCTTCTCTTCCGAATTGATTGAGAACAGCATGTAATGATCAAAGCTGTGCCGTCGATGATAGCGATGCCGGTTGATCTCGAAGAAAAGGTCAGCACTCTGAGGCAGCCACAGATCGATGTCCTTCTTTTGGAAATGGACAGGGCCGTATTCAGCGATCTGATGTTGGACCGAGAGCCGCTGTACGGGACTTAACAGCTCGGACTCGATGCGCAAAATCTGAAAGTTGTCGGCATTGATCCAGGCGCGCCCTTTTTGGTCAACCCGGTAGGCTTCCGTGCCCACCATATAATTCTCAAGACGATTAGGCTTGTCTTCGCGTTGCTGGAAGCGCATGAGCCAGGCTGCCTGCCCGCGCCATTGGCCCAAGCCTTCACACGTTATTTGGAAGTTATCCCGCATGTCGGGATGAAAGACCAGCGCCAGAGTTACGAAGCCCGTAGTGGCGATATGGTCGGGAAGGTCAGGAACTCCATAACGATCGTTGCGATATTCGTCGACCGCTAAAAAGCCCGGGCGCTCCTCCGTGATCGACGCAACGTAGTCGAACTTACGAGTTTCCTTGGTGATGGGACTGCCAACCGGATCAAGTTGTTCGTGTATCAGATCTTCAACGGCTGAAAATTGCGCCATGCTATCTACGAACTGCTTCACACGCCTACCGGACATATCCAGCACTTGCTCGGCCGGGCAGGTAACGCCAGCTGCAACTGTGGGTTTTAGGTCATCCACTCCAGGCGGTCCCCAGGCACTCGGGGGGAGCGAGGGTTCCGAAGCGGCGAGCACGAGATCGGCGCCGAGCTGCATCTCCCCATTCCCGGCCGTGCCGGAGTCGCGCTTCTCGATCTTGGCGATCAAGGCCTGCACTTGCGGGACTACTGGATTCGTCGGATTGGTTTGCAGGAAGATATTCAACGCCTGTAGACCTTCCTGGTCGCGCCCGACATTTGCCAGGGCCTGTCCCAAGGTCAATTGCGCCGCACTTGCGGCGCTCTTGCCCTCATCGATAGCAAGCTGAGCTTGTTCGCGTGCTTTTTCGAATTCCTTCTGCCTCAGATAAGCATCTGCGAGCAGGTTATGTGCAATCCAGTACTGGGAGTTGGCTGCAACCGCCTGCTCCAGTGTCTTACGCGCATCTTCGTAATGTTCGCGTTGCAATTGCACCCGGCCCAGCAAGGTGAGCGTCTGCACTCTACGTGGATCTAAGCTCGCGGCGCGACTCAGGTAAGCTTCAGCCTTATCCAGATTCTTAAGCTGCATGAACAGATATCCGTACAGGAAATTTATCTGTGCGCTGGAGGGAGCGACTTTGTAAACCTTGTCAAGCCGACTTTGCGCCTCCTTGTAATTCGCGGACTTTAGCGCGTCAACCGCACGTTTGGCGTCCTTGCGCGCGTTCTTGGGTATTGCATCGTCGGCGGCGCTCAGGTTGACGGCTGTCGGATCCTTATGCAGGGTCACTTCTACTTTCATGCTCTGAATAGTTCCGGTGACGTGCAGGTCCTTATGCTCAGTCAAGTATCCGACCGCGCTGACCTCAAGATCGTAATCTCCAAAATCCACAATACAAATCGTTGCTTCGGAGCCTTTCGGCAAAGTCTGCCAAACTGTGGAGTCCCTCTTTCGATCGTACAGCTTTGCAACCGACTCACGGTCGAGTTGAGCTTTACTGTCGTCTAACACGGTAACTACTAGACTGCGATGGTCGCAGTAGTCTTTCTCTACCTCGTTCATTCGGAGTTCTATATTGCCTGTGCTCCCTGTGCCTCCGCCTCCGGAACGCTGCCCATGTGCGGCTGGAATCAACACGAAAAACTGGCAAAGCGAGAGGACCACAGGTATCGACCAGCGGTTGGACGGATGGCGTTCTCTAATGTAGTGGGTCACATGAGTTAGGAGTTCTGTTTCTAAAGAGCTGAAACAACTGCACCTTTTTTTCTTGAGTTCCCAGCGATGGCTGTAGAATCCACTTGATCGCAAGAACAACCTCAAATACTACGCCCGTCTGGTCGTGCTGGAACCGAAATCGTGCGGATTTTAGACCGTTCGAGCAAGGTCTTCGTCAACAAAATGTAAAAACAATTCGAGATTACCGGGGCGTCCGCTGCGTTTGTCTTTTGTCCCCCTTCCGGCGTATATTAGAGAACTGAGAACTGTTGTGTAGTACCAGCATTTGGCGAAGCACACCAGTGGGCGCAAGCCCACTTTTTAGTTGCAGAGGAATGCGCTGGCCAGATGGTCGCAAGTTATTGGATGCATGGCACTTGAGCTTGAGCGAGTACGAGAGATAGCGGAGCGGGTGGCCACCTCCAGCGGGCTTGAAGTCGTCGAAGTGGAGTTGCTTGGAAGTGGTCAGGCCCGCATGCTGCGCGTGTTTCTGGACAAACCCGGAGCAGGGAGCGGCGATCCGCTGGCGGGAGTGACGCACGGAGACTGCGCCAACTTCAGCCGCGAGTTTGGGACCATTCTCGATGTCGAGGATGCAATACCGGGTCGCTATACCCTGGAGGTTTCGTCGCCGGGGTTGGATCGGAAGCTTACGAAAGCGGCAGACTTTGCGCGCTTTACCGGCAGTCGGATCAAGGTTATGACTCGGCAGCCGGTAAACAACAGCCGGTTTTTCGAGGGCCGTCTGGAAAGTTTTAGCGAAGGTCGGCTGACACTCAATCTGAGTGCGTCCAGTAAGAAGTCGCGCAAGAAGATGAGCGCGGCAGCAGATCAAGGGCAGAAGATTGGAATTGAATTCGCCAATGTGGAGAAGGCGAATCTGGTGCCGGAAATCTAGAAGCAGACGTCGGTCGTCAGGCCTCAGACCTTACCAAATTATGGGCCTGGGCTGAAGTCCGAAGTCCGAGGTCGGTTTTTTTATGGCAAGTGAGCTTTACAACACGATCGATGCGTTAAGCCGCGAGAAGGGGATTGATCCGCAGATTGTAGTGACCGCGGTGGAAGATGCCATCGTGATGGCGACGCGGAAGTACTACAAGACGCAGGAAAATCTGCGCGCCGAATTGGACAAAGAGACCGGCAAGATCAACGCCTACGCAGTGAAGACTGTGGTGGAGACGCCTGAGCAGGTGGAGGATCCCGCGCTGCAGATCACGCTGGAAGACGCGCGCAAATCCAATCCGAACTTGGAAATTGGCGGGGAGTTGCGGATTCCAAAAGTTACCGAAGGCATTCTTGGCCGGATTGCGGCGCAATTGGCGAAGCAGGTCATCTTTCAGAAAGTGCGCGAAGCGGAGCGCGACACGGTCTACAACGAATACATCGGACGCGTCGGCGAAGTGGTGAACGCCACGGTGAAACGCGTCGAAGGTCCGGATGTGATTTTCGACATCGGTAAGGCGGAAGCACGCATGCCGCGCAAAGAACAATCGCGTCTGGAGTCTTTTGCGATCGGCGAACGGGTGCGGGTGGTGATTGCGCGCGTGGAGAAGGCTTCCAAGGGACCGGGCGTGGTCGTATCTCGAGCCGTCCCAGACCTTGTGCAACATTTATTCCAGACCGAAGTGCCGGAGATTTATGATGGCACCGTCGTGATTCGCGCCATTGCCCGCGAAGCCGGCGAACGCACCAAGATTGCGGTCATGTCCAAAGATAAAGACGTAGATGCGGTTGGCGCGTGCGTAGGCATGAAGGGAATGCGCGTGCAGTCGATCATTCGCGAACTGCACGGAGAGAAGATTGACATTATCGAATATCACGAAGATGCAGTGACGTTCGCCGAAAAAGCGCTGCAGCCGGCGAAAGTAAGCAAGGTCACCGTAGTCGATTCCGGAGGCAAGCATCTGGAAGTGGTGGTGGACGACAGCCAGCTTTCCCTTGCCATCGGCAAGAAGGGGCAGAACGTCCGGCTGGCGGCGAAGCTGCTGGGTTGGAAGATCGACATCAAGAGCGAAGAGGAGAAACGGCAGGAAGTGGAGCAGCAGATGTCGGCGATGGTGCCGCAAACCTCTACGCCGCTCGAGAAAGTGCCTGGCCTCGGCGATGGGTTGGTGGAAAAGTTGAGTGCTGCAGGAGTGACCACCGTGGAAGCCCTGGCCGACATGACGCCGGAACAGCTTGAGGCGATTGAAGGCATTGGGCCGAAGACGGTGGAAAAAATAAGTCTGGCGGTGAATAATTACTTTGCCAGCCTTGATCAGGGTGCGGCTGAAGGCGAAGCGGTCGCTGAAGGCGAGGCGGCGGAATCTTCTGAAGCGGGCGAAGTTGTGGCTGATATAGCCGCCAGCGAGGAAGTTGCAAGCGAAGAAAGTGCGATCGCAGAGGAAGGTGGACCGGCAGAGGAAGCCGCCGCGGAGCCACATGCAACTGCCGCAGACCACAACGAAGGGCAGGCGGAACATTCCGATGAGCAGCCCGCTCCCGACGAAGAATCCGCTTCCAAAACCAGAGAATAATCATGGCACGCTGGCATGAGTTCGACGGCGTGGGACTAAAGAAACTGACTCCGTGAGGTCGCAATGAAGACCTAACTACAACACGGGGAAACGAAAGGCCGGATGAGTAAGGTTCGAATCAACGATCTTGCCAGGGAGCTGGAAGTTAAGAGCAAAGCTATCCTCGATACACTTCCGCTGGTAGGAGTGACTGAAAAGAAGACGCACTCCAGTTCTCTGGAAGAGCATGAAGCGGAGAAGGTGCGGGTTTACATCCGCTCCTCGGCGGACGGTTCGTCCTCGGCAGGCAAATCCAGTTCGCGCGGGGCTCGCGGCGAAGAAGAAATCAAAACAAAAATCGATCTGTCGCACATTTCCCGGCCCGGGGATGTGTTGAAGGCGATTACGCAACGGAAGGAGGCTGTGGCGCCGCCGGCAGCGCCGCGTCCAGCAGCGCCGCCAGTATCGCAGGCTCCGATAGAAAAGCCTGCAACCGCGCCACCCGCCGTTGTAAGTCGACCGAGCACCGTTGCGCCTCCGCTGGCGAAGCCCGCAGTGCCCGCTTCGGTCAGTGCATCGCCCGCGGCGGTTACTCCCGCACGTGCGGTGGTCGCACCTCCGTCAGTTTCGTCACCAGTTCCGTCGTCGCCAGTTGCATCAGCGCTAGCGTCCGCTCCCCCAACGCGTGCAACCGCGCCCTCGTCGCCGGTTCCACTTGCGGCAGCGCCTCCGGTTGTGTCGGCGAGCGCTTCACCGATTGCTCCTCGGCCGTCTGCTCCGCCACCTCCGGTGCCGCGCATGATCGTTCCGCAAACCGGGCCGAGGCCGGTGTATAAGGCTCCTGTGCGACCGGCTCCGCCGCCGGTGCAGCCCGGGGTTCCAATCGGCGGCGCGATGCGCCCTGCTCCTGGGCGTCCCGTGCCTGGGCAGCCCATTTTCCAACGCCGGCCGCCGGCTGCCGGTTCAGCGCCGGGAACTCGTCCGCCGCTCCGTCCTGGCGAGCGCAGACCGATGCATCCCACGCGGCAGTCGCCCGCCGGGGCGCGTCCGTTGGGCGTCGGTCCCGCGCTTCCACCTCCAGGAACCACGCGGCCGGGCAGCCGTGCGGGCGCTCCTGCGCGAAGGCCCGGCCAACGCTATGTTCCGCGCGGTGTAAAAGAAGGCCCGATGAAGGGGTACACACCGCCGCCGCGCCTGGTGGTGTCGAATGAGCCGCAGCCGATCACGCGCAGCATCACCATCACCGAAGGCATCAGCGTAAAAGATCTGGCGGAGAAGCTCGAGATTCGCGCCAAAGATCTGATTTCGCGTCTGCTATCGAAGGGTGTGTTCGCCACCATCAACCAGACGCTCGACGCGGAACTCGCCAGCGAAATGGCGCGCTTCTTCGGCGCCGATACCAACGTGATCACATTTGAAGAGCAGACGGCGAAAGAGATTGATGCGGCCGCAGCTGGAGAAGAGTCCGCTCCTGAGACGGGCGTGCGTCCGCCCGTGGTCACCATCATGGGCCACGTCGATCACGGCAAGACGACGCTGCTCGACTCCATTCGAACGACCAATGTTGCCGAAGGCGAAGCCGGAGGCATTACGCAGCACATCGGCGCCTATAAAGTCCGAATTACCGACAAGGAATCGCCGGCATTCGGCCGCGAGATTGTTTTCCTCGATACCCCTGGTCACGAGGCTTTCACGCGTATGCGTTCCCGCGGCGCAAAGGCCACCGACATTGTTGTGCTGGTAGTCGCGGCCGACGATGGTGTCATGCCGCAGACGCTCGAAGCCATCGATCACGCGCATGCCGCCGAAGTTCCCATCATCGTCGCGGTAAACAAAATCGATAAGCCGGACGCCTTGCCCGACCGCGTCAAGAAGCAGCTTGCCGATCGTGGATTGGTTCCCGAAGAGTGGGGCGGCAAGACGGTATTTGTGGATGTTTCGGCAAAGAAGAAAACGAATCTCAATCTGCTGATGGAAATGATCTGCCTCGTCGCAGACCTCGGCGAGCTAAAGGCAACCCCGGAGCGCGCAGCGACTGGCGTAGTGCTGGAAGCGAAGCTTGATCGCGGACGGGGTCCCGTGGCCACTGTGTTGGTGCAGAACGGAACGCTGAACGCGGGCGACAATTTTGTGGTCGGCAACGTATACGGCAAAGTGCGTGCGATGTTCGATGATCGCGGCGCGCAGTTGGAGACCGCCCCGCCTTCCACGCCGGTAGAAATTATTGGCATCGAGGCTCTGCCGCAGGCTGGCGATCAATTCGTAGTGGTTGCCGATCGCGACAAAGCCCGCGGCATTTCGGAGTACCGCGAGCAAAAATCGCGCGAAGCCGCGCTGGCCAAGAGTTCCCGCGTATCGCTGGAAGGATTGGCGGAACAGATCAAGGCTGCGGGTACCAAAGAACTGAATGTGATTCTCAAGGGCGATGTGCAGGGCTCGGTCGAAGTGATTACCGACTTGCTCACGAAGCTCTCAAACGACAGGGTGCGGCTGAAGTTGCTGCGCTCGGGCGTGGGCGCGATCACCGAGACCGATGTGCTGCTGGCGTCGGCCTCGAACGCGGTCATTATTGGCTTCAACGTGCGTCCAGAGCGCAAAGCGCAGGAAATCGCCGAGCAGGAAAAAGTCGACATCCGCCTGCACTCGATCATTTACGAACTGCAGGACGAGATCAAGCGCGCCATGACCGGCCTGCTCGAGCCCACGATCAAGGAAACCTATCAGGGTCGTGCCGAGGTGCTCAATGTTTTCCGCATCCCGAAGGTTGGGACTGTGGCCGGCTGCCGCGTGAGCGATGGTCTGATCAAGCGCGACTCCGAAGTGCGCCTGCTGCGCGACAACGTGCAGGTCTTCAAGGGCAAAGTGGGATCGCTGCGGCGCTTCAAGGATGATGCCAGCCAGGTGACGAACGGCATGGAATGCGGTATCTCCATATCTAATTATGGAGACATCAAAGTCGGCGACGTCATCGAAGCCTTCGCTACGGAGCGCATCGCCGCGGAAGCAATGGCGTAAGAAACCAGTTCTCAGTTCTCGGTTCTCAGTTCTCGGTCGTCCGAATGCAGCGTTTCTCCTGGGAACTGAGAACCGGGAACTGAGAACTGAATGCCCATCGCCTTTCTTACCCTCGAACTTCACATCGAAGCTGCGCAGTCGCTCAAGGACAAGCGTCAAGTCGTCCGCAGCTTGAAAGACCGGCTGCGCGCCAGTTTCAACGTCTCCGTCGCTGAACTTGAAGCCAGCGGCTTGTGGAATCGCGCAACGATTGGCGTGGTCAGCATCTCTGATTCACGCGATTACCTCGATGGACTAATGAAGAATGTCGAGCGGCAAGCCACTCGTATCGCCAACAACCACGGCGCCGAGGTTGCCGATTCGTTCGTTGACTACATCTAGCCGCCGTCCGCATGGAAAAGCAGCATTGACGCATCCTCTTGTTACTTCTGTACTTACCCGCATTCCACGACGGTGCGAGACAATAGCACTTCCCGGCCAACACCGGCGGTCAATTTTCTGATATTCTCATCCGTTTTACTTCGAGGTGAAAGGTGGAGAAGCGAGGGCTCAAATATCATCGCGGACGATTGGGCGAGGCCTTGCGCGAAGAAATAGAAACGCTGGTGGAAGGGGAACTGGCCGATCCGCGCATCGGGTTAGTCGGTGTGACCGCGGTGCACGTGGCCGATGACGGCCGCTCGGCGCAGGTACTGGTGGATGTGGACGGCGACGATCGGGAGGCGGACCGAAGCCTCGAAGGCCTGCTCGCCGCCAAGGAATATATAAGGCATGAACTGGTCGAACGTCTTCGGTTACGGCGCGCGCCGGAACTGTATTTCCGGCTCGATCGTTCAGAGCGCGAAAAAGCGCGCGTGGAGGAATTGTTGGCGCGCGCGAAAAAGAGAATGAAAGCGCGCACCGGATCGAACGAGAAGAAGGTGTAGAAGTATGCTGCAGGATGTTCTCCAGCAAATCGAGCAACGCGACCGCTTCGTGCTTACGTCGCACGCGCGACCCGATGGCGACGCCATCGGATCGGCGCTGGCGTGTTGCCAGGTTTTGCGTGCCATGGGGAAGCAGGCCGACGTGGTGCTGCACGATGGCGTGCCGCGAATCTATCGCTCACTCCCCTTTGCCGATCAGGTGTTGCAGGCCGACCGCGTTGCCGGCAACTACGAGGCGGCGATTATTCTGGAGTGCGACAGCATTCATCGGACCCGCTTGGAGGGTTTGGAAAACCGCTTCCTGATCAGCATCGATCACCACGCCAGCGGCCGGCCCTTTGCGGATGTCAACTGGATCGATCCGCAAGCTGTTGCTACTGGTGAGATGGTTTTCCGCCTGGCGCGCGAAGCGGGAACGCCATTCTCGCCCGAAATTGCCACCTGTCTTTACACGGCGCTCATGACAGATACGGGCTCGTTCATGTTCCAGGGAACGAACGAGTACACCTTCGCTCTGGCACGAGAGTTAGTTCTGGCCGGCGCAGATCCCTCGCATTGCGCGCGCAGCATTTATTTTGCGCATTCGGTCGCCAAGATGAGGCTGCTGGGCGAAGCTCTCCGCAACCTCAACACCGAGGGCCACGTCGGATGGACGTGGGTAACTCAGGCGCAAATGGACTCTTGTGAAGCGAAAGAAGAAGACTGCGAAGGTTTAGTGAACTACGTGCTCTCGATCGGAGAAGTTGAAGTCGCCGCCTTCTTTCGCGAGCTTCCCGAAGGACGCTTTCGAGTGAGTCTGCGCAGCAAGGGTCAGCTCGATGTGGCCCGAGTAGCCGAGCGCTTTGGCGGCGGCGGCCATGAGTGCGCCAGCGGTTGTTCTGTGGATGGGCCGCTGGCCCAAGCGGTCCGTCAGGTTCTGGAAATGCTTCGCACCGGCCCTTCCGTACAATGAATCAATATCAGGTTTCAAGGTTTCAACGTTTCGAAGGTCAATACCTCCGATGCGACCTTGCCTGCGATACTTTGAAAACCTTGAAACTCCTGAAACCTTGAAACCTTCCATCCTCCCATGACCAATCGCACCCGCACCGACGTGCTCCTGCTGGCGGGTTTTTGCGCTTTTCTGTTTTTCTACGGGCTCGGGCAGTTCGGATTGATCGGAGCCGATGAGCCCCGTTACGCACAGGTGGCGAGAGAAATGATTGAGCGCCACGATTGGGTTACACCCGTGCTCGGCGGGCAGCCCTGGCTGGAAAAACCGCCGCTTTATTACTGGCAAGCCATGCTCGCGTACAAAATGTTCGGCGTGAGTGACTGGGCCGCGCGCCTGCCTTCGGCACTCGACGCCACGCTCCTGGCATTGGCGGTCTATTTCTTTCTACGGCGGTTCGGCCCGGGATCCGAACTTGACGGCGCTCTGATCACGGCCTCGTCGGCTGGAATCGTCGGCTACGCGCGCGCCGCCTCGATGGACACAGCTCTGGCCGCAACTTTCACATTTGCAATGCTCGGATGGTGGGCCTGGCGCGAAAGCGGGAAAAAACTCTATCTTGCAATCTTTTATTGCTCCATTGCTTTAGGAACTCTGGCGAAAGGACCAATTGCGCCATTTCTCGCTGCACTGGTAATTATTCTCTACGCGGCCGCGGTTCGAGAATTCCGTCTTCTTTTGAAGACCCTCTGGCCGCCAGGGCTTCTTTTATTCTGTGCAGTCGCGTTGCCGTGGTATTTCGCAGTGCAAGTGCGCAACCCAGTTTTCCTTCACGAATTCATCATCGAACACAATCTCGGACGGTTCTCGCACAACCTTTATCACCATACCGAGCCTTTCTGGTATTACCTGCCGGTGATGGCTTTGGGGCTGGTCCCGTGGACAATGTTCGTAATTGCCGCCATCGTTCTGCCGGTTCGTGTTTGGTGGACAAGACGAAAATTGCTCAGCCCGCGCCAACCCGATCTGGAATATCAATTCAGAGTTTTTGCATGCTTGTGGCTGATCGTGCCGGTTGTGTTTTTCTCGTTCTCACAATCGAAGCTGCCGGGTTATATTCTTCCCGCAATTCCCGCGGGCGCCCTGTTATTGGTGGACTATTTGCGCCAGCATCTCGCACGAAGCGAAGCCCAGCCCGTTGCTCAGATTCTGGTCGTGTTGCATGCCTTGTTGGCGGCGGCTCCGATTGTTCCGGCTTTGTTGATCGCCTACCTCGTAGCTCAGCATCGTCTCCCCGGAGGGCAACCGATGGTAGTGGCGCTCGCCATCGCGTTTGTACTCTGCGCCGGGATCGCTCTCACGCTGACCCGCAAGGCTGGCCTGCGGATGTTACGTTTCATCTCTCTGATCCCAGTCGTACTTACGGTGGGAGCCGTATTGAAGCTGGGCTCCGGTCCGATTGATCAAACGCTATCCGCGCGTCCCCTTGCCCAGGAAATTGCAGCTATCGAGACCCATCAGCTGCCGCTTGCTGTCTATCACGTCCGGCGCGAACTGGAATACGGTCTTACCTTTTATCGTAACCAATTAACTTTCAATTACGACTGGGGTAGCGTTCCGGCGGAAGAGCACTTGTTGGTGGCGCCTGAAAATTCACAAATCGAGATCGCCAAGCTCGTTCCGAATCGCCGTGTTTCTTTTCTGGGTCATTATCCGGCTCAGCATGTGGATTACTATTGGATTTCCGGGATCGGAGCCGCTTCCGGGCACTAGGTTCGTGGCCGAAGCTCTCTATCTTAATATTATCCGAATCGCGTTTTGAAGTTGGTCGAGATGATTGTCCCGTCAAGAGGGCGCTCGTGAACGTGTCATGGAACCGAGTGTTGAATCTTACGCTTTGGATTCTGCAGGTTTTTCTGGCGGCGCTGTTCCTGTATTTCGGAGCGAGCAAGTTGAGCGCGCACGACGTCTTCTGGGTGGACTTGTTCGCCAAAATCGGAGTCGGTCAATGGTTTCGTTTTCTTACTGGCGGTTTAGAGGTGACGTGTGCGGCCCTGTTGTTGATTCCGAGAACCTCGGCGATCAGCGCTTCATTGTTGGCCTGCGTAATGGCTGGTGCCGTCCTCACGCATCTCATGCTCTTCCGAGACGGGTGGGCTTGCGTCTTTCCTGGTTTCCCTCTATTAATTCTTGTCGCCATCGCGTGGCAGCGACGTTCCTCTTTCTTACGAAAGAGAATCAAGGAAAACTCCTGACTTCCGGTTTGCCTCGCGTCATCGAAACGCACTAAACTCGAAGATCTGCCGCAAAGAAAGCCCAAGTTTGTTTTTGGCTGAGTTTGCAGGAGCCCAGTGGAGATTCTCGACCTCAGGCATTTTTCCTCCGTGGATTTGCGTCCTCTGCTCGACGATGAGACCCGAGCATGGTCAAGCATGCTCTCGTGGGATTACAACGGATCAGCCGAGATGATCCTGCGCTACGTGGACGCGAAAATCCTTCCCGGGTATGCCGCCATCGAACGCGGCCGGATCTTCGGCTACAGCTTCTTCGTATATGAAGGCAGCAAAGGGGTGGTTGGCGATCTTTTCGTTGCGAATGGCGGGCGTCTGCCGAATGCGCGTGAAGTTGAAATCAAACTGCTTACGCATGTGATTGAGACTCTTCAGCAGTCGCCGGGCATTCATCGCGTTGAAGCCCAGTTGTTGGCGCACCAGGCGGGCAGCGTCGCCCGGCCCTTTCTCGATCAGGGATTCCAGCGCCACCCGCGTTTGTTCATGGTTCTCTCTCTGGGCAGCGCGCTTCCCAAGCCGCTGCCCCTGCATCCGGAAGTAGAAATTCGCCGTTGGACCGAAGCCGATTATCAGCCTGCGGCCGCGGTGATTACTGCGGCTTATCGGGGCCACGTCGACGCACTGATCAACGACCAATACCACACACTCAGCGGATCACTGCGTTTTTTGAATAACATCGTTCGCTTTCCGGGATGCGGGTTATTCGATGCGGAATCCTCATATGCCGCAGTGGATCGCAAAGCGAAAAACCTGATCGGATTAATTCTGTGCTCCCGAGTACGCGGCGATGTGGGGCACGTCACTCAGGTATGTGTTTTGCCGGAGTATCGTTCGCGCGGCATCGGCGAATCGTTGCTTGCCGCGACCTCTGCGAACCTCCGCAAGCGCGGATTCTCTATGCTGTCATTAACGGTGACCGAAGCCAACGCTGGAGCCGTCGCTCTTTACCGCCGGCTGAATTTCGATCTGAAGCGCGTGTTTGATGCATTCGTCTGGGAGGGTTAGAACAGCGTCGGGCTCCTAGCTGCTGGATTCTAGCTGGGCCTTAGATCCTCCAGATTCGCGGAAAGTGACGTCCCTCTAGTTGCGTTCAACGTGGCATCTTGAGCTAATAGCGAGAGCCCGCAAGTTCAACGCCTCACCAGCCACATTGCCCAGCCCGCCACCAGAACCCCGCCGAGGAACATCGCGAAACAATACAAGCCGTAGCGAACCATGTCGCGCGTGGTTTCGCGATGCGTGATGCCGAAGACGATGGACGCAAACAGCGCGAAGACAAAAGCCGCGCTGAAATGGGTGAGTTGGATGGTCATAGTTGCACCTTGCGGAGCAAAGTTCTAGCTGTGAGCTGAAAGCGGGTGGCGGAAAGCGAGTTCATTGCTTCTTCCCGATGGCGATGTGGTAAGCGTCAGCCACGGCAATGAAATTTAGCAGCCCGGCGACAATCATGAATTTAGTTCCATAATCTGCGATGGCGAAGGCGATTGCACCCAGGCCCCAGTTCATCGCGAGCGCGGTGATATACAACGCCCCTGCGCCCAAGTCTCCGATGAAGCCGAGAATATCGAGAATGTCGCCACCGTTCGCCTTGTAGATGTGTCCCTGCATCATCAAGCCGAGCACGAACATGGTTCCGATCGAGACCAGCAGCAAGATGCCTCGGATCCAGCGCTTCTGGATGATGTGTCCGGCTCCCGGAATTAGCCAACCTACAACGGGCGCAATTATGGCCATCGCGGAAGGCTGCGCTGATTCCGTCTTCGTCTCGGGTTTGGTCTTTGTAGCCGCTGAATTTGCCATCAGATGATTACGATCTCGCGTTGAATATTGCCGGTGACTTCTGCTGACTTGGGCCGCACCAGCACATTGACCTCGCTGCGTACGCCGAACTCCGGCAGATAAATGCCGGGCTCGATCGAGAAGCAAGAGTTGGGAAGAATGTGGCGCTCGTCGTGAATTTCCAGATCATCCATGTTGGCGCCATTCGAATGGACGTCTGTACCGATGGAATGTCCCGTGCGATGAATGAAATAATCTCCGAAGCCCTTCTGCTTGATGTGGCCGCGGGTAGCGCGATCCACTTCCCATCCCGCAATCGGGCGTCCGGAGCCGACCGCGTCAATCACAGTCTTCACGCCGGCGTCGCGCGCCTCGCGCACAACCTCGAAGACCTCGCGCATGCGGCCGGTTGGCGCCTTACCGACAAATCCAACCCAGGTAATGTCGTAGTACACCGCACCTGGAGTATTTTTTTTCCCCCACACATCGAGCAGCACCAAATCGCCCTCGCGAATTGGCACGGGATGATCGGCGCGTGGCTCGTAGTGTGGATTGCCGGCATTCGCGTTGGCCGCAACGATCGGCGGATCATCGGTGAGCAGGTTTTCGCGCTGAAAGGCTTCCATGAACCACTGTTGGATGGCGTGCTCCGTCGTTCCACCATTGCGGGCACGCTTTCCGATTTCCTTGAAAGCCGCGGCGGTAATTGCGTCAATCGAGTCGCGGGCAGCAAAGTGCGTCTTGATCTGCTCGTCACTCCAGGTCGCTTCAAACTGCGCAACCAGGTCGGCGGAGCTGACTACGTTTTTTCCCAAGCCACGCAGTAACTCGATGGTCCCCGCATCGACCAGAGAAATGGTGAAGACGATGTTGTTCGGCGAATACTGCATGGCGATGTCACGGTGATTTGCGAGCATCGATTTCAGGGTGTCGAACAGTTCTTGCCATCCTGAATATTGGAGCTTGCTACCGGGAAGCGAGTCGAGGTGCCCCGCTTCGATCTTATGAACCAGCTTCACCGGTTCGCCCTGCGCCGGTATCAAGTAGAACCAGCGACGCGTAACCATAAGCCCGTCAGGCAGCCCCAGAACACGATAGGCAATGGGATCGCGATGATGATGATCGTAAAAAAGCCACGCGTCGATATTGCGCTCGCGCAGCACTGATTGAATCGCGGAGAGATCCATGGGCAAACCTCTATTGTAAACAATGGAGTGGATTTGAGCGAATCGGCTGTTGCGGGCGCACTATCCTCTTACAAGCCCTATGGTTGAGCTATTTCTGAATCAGAGGGCTTTGTAGTGTTATGTTATGCAACCTCGCGGGCCAGAATTGTCTTCTTAGCTGCCGCAGGCAGCGTCTCGCACGCCGTTCGCAATACTAATCGTGGAGCGCGGCCGCGAATCTTCATCAGATAAGGAACTGTCCGCTTGGCATCGAATTTCGCAGTCTCGCGCAGCAGCCAGCCCAGACCTTTCTGTACCATGTCATCTTCGTCCGCAAGAAGTAAGTCGGAGAGCTTCTGGATTTCTGGAAAAAACATTCTTGCCCGCGCTCCGCGGATCAGCGCTACGCAGGCAGCACGGCGACGCCAGCGGTTCGGAGACTCCGCCCAGCGAAAAACTGCTTTAGCGCGCGCGGGTTTATTGACGATCATTGGAGCAATCACATCATGGACCAATGCATCGTGGTCGGCCCAACTGCTGATGCGGTCGAGCCAGGACGCGAATCGACCGTACTCGTCGTCGCCCAATTCAGCATCGAGTTTCTCCAGCAAAAATACGGCGACAACTTTTTCTTCCAACACCGATCCGGAGAAAAGATGGTCGGCTACCTCAACCAGGAAATCGAGCCCATGTTCTTTTCTCAGTTCGCGCCGAAAACGCACAGCTGCGCGCCGCAAGTCTGCCGTATACCATGCGTGAGATTTGATTTCGTGTTTGAAAAACCACTGCACGCCCTTGGCATGTTCCGCCGAGCCGCCATCTCTTAGCGCACGGCGAATCTGCGCGGCGATGTTTGCAGGTCCTACCTTAGCCTTCGCATCAGAAACTTGGGCTGTCGATCTTTTCGCCATCAAGCACACGTTATTTCGCCGAAGCAGTAGCAACCCTAAAGAATCTGTCATACATCCAGAGCAGCGCAGTAGTCGCCACACCGACGGCGGTTACGGTCCACCAGATGCGATCTGGCTGATGCGTAACTTCTCCGAAGTGATGCATCAATGTCCCACCGAACCATCCACCGATCAGCGACCCAATTCCAATTGGCAAGAATGCAAAACCCATGTAAGTGCCTTGCTGTCCGGGAGGAGCAAGCAGCGCGATGTATTCGTAGTAGCGCGGCTGCTGGATGATTTCACCCAGCGCGAGGACAAACAGCGCGAGGATCGCGCCCCAAGTCGTGGGCCGGAAAACCAAGATGAGCCACGAAACCGAAGTGATCAGCGTACCCAGAATGACCGCCTGGAACGCAGGAATCTTGCGCGTCATAAAATTGACCGCAAGGGTCAGGCAAATCACGGTCAACCCGTCAGTGACGAGAATAATTTCGACGTCGGCATGGGGATTAATGTAGCCATGAATATACCCGGGCAAACTGATGTACTGCTGCCAGAACACAATCCAGTAACCGGTGAAGAGCACGAGAAACCACATGAAACGGCTAATACCGGCCAGTATGAGCACCAGAAGTCCCAGCCAGATCCACCACGGCGGAGTGAGCCTGGGATGAATCCACACGCCGATACGCAAAAATAGTGCGACCGCTAACACAGGAAGAACCAATCGATAGTTACCCACGACAACGCAGAAATTGCGCGTGACAGTTGCGATTGAAGGTGGAGGCGCATCTCCAGGCTTGCGCGGCTCGCGGAAAAAAAATAGAACAACAAAAAACATCGCGAAGACGCTGAGTGCCGAAATGCGGTACACATTCTCGACGCCGAGATGGCGATGAGCCCACGATGCGAAAAGTGGTCCGGCGGCGCCGCCGATATTCACCATGGTGTAGTAAATGGAATAACCGATCGAGCGGACGTTTTCTTTTGAGGCACGAGCAGTGGTTCCAACCACGCAAGGCTTTACCAGCGAGATGCCGAGCGCGGGCAATATGAGAATAAATCCGACGAACAAACTGAGCGGAACGGCGTTGCGCACGGGCGCCAGCCATGATGCTCCAATCGATCCGATCAGAAAATATGCGGCGGCAAGGATGAGATACGCTATCGAAAGCGCGCGGCGAAAACCGAGGCGATCAGCCGCAGCCCCACCGAAGATGGCCAGAAACCAAACCATGCCGCCAAAGATTCCGGTCAAAGTTCCGGTTTGCTGAGCGGAGAAATTCAGTTGCTCTTGCAGGTAGAGGGCAAGCGAAGCGAAGGCTCCGTAATAAGACAGCCGCTCGAAAATTTCGCTAATGTTGGCGACCCAGAATGGTCGCTCGAACCCGGTGCGAATCTCCTGCAGGCGCTCGGAAAAACTCAAAGTGGCTCCCTGATGATTCGTGTGGCGCGGGCGCCCTCGCTTCGACAGGCTCAGGGCGCTGCCCGCGTTTTTTCTCGTCCGTATCGGCCGACGTCTATGTCACGCGCCTAAATTCCAATTCGTTTCCTGACTTCTTCGGTCGAAAGTCCAACCACCCGAATCATTTTTCCACGACTGGTCTGGCCGGAGGCAATGGTAACGGAAGAGCGCGGTACCTTCAAAAGTTTCGCGAAGAATTCGATGCAAGCTGCGTTAGCTTTGCCGTCGATCGGCGGAGCCGTGAGAGAAACTTTCAGCGCATCGCCGACCTCGCCGGTTACAGCGTTTTTGTTGGCGCGGGGACGGACCCTTACTGCGAACATCACTCCGCCACTGAACTCCCGAGCGGGATCAAGAGCTCTTTCCCAAAGAAAACGCAGTCTCGGCCAGCAGCAGCGCTCCTACTAGGGGCACCTGCAGGTGCTGCAGGGTGCGCGATTTCCCAATGCTTGCGATCAGCGCGAGCACGAATACCAGCATCGTCACATTCGCAGTGATGCAAAACAGCCGCAAACTTCGCACCTCGCGGTCGTTGCGAATCCGCAGCAAATTCATCATGCTGGTGAACAGCAGAGCCATTCCCGTCCCCAGGATCCAGATTCTGCCCGTATAAGTTCTCGGCACGAGCACGCAATCGACGATCGCCAGAACAAAAAGAGCCGCCGCGCAGAACTGGTCGAGAAGGTTCATACCTGTCTCTGTGCTCCTCTGTGTCCCCTGTGGTTAAACTCTTGGTCTTTCGCCGAAGATCGCCGTACCGACACGTACGCAAGTCGATCCCTCTTCAATTGCAACTTCGAAATCGTGCGACATGCCCATGGAGAGTTGGTCCATCGCGATGGCCGGCAGCTTGCGCGCCGCAATCGTATCCCGCAATTCCCGCAGTCTACGAAAGTACGGACGCGCGCCCTCTGGATCGTTAGTGAACGGCGGCACGGTCATCACTCCGCGGAATATTAATGCGACTAGGCGAGGTGCGGCGATCAGCAGTTCTTCGAGTTCGTGGGAATTCGGGGCCGTCCCACTTTTCGCGGCTTCTCCGCCGACGTTAATTTCGATGAGCACATCCAGTTTCTTGCCCATCTTTTCGGCCGCCGCACTCAACTTCTCCGCTAGTTTCAGCGAATCGACGGAATCCACCGAGCAAAATAGCTCAACTGTCTTCGCCGCTTTGTTGGTCTGCAGGTGGCCAATCATGTGCCATTCGGCGTCGCGCAAATCCCGTAGCAGCTCCGCCTTCCCCGCAAATTCCTGGACTCGGTTTTCGCCGAATAGTCTCAGACCAACGTCGTAAGCTTCGCGAATGCGCTCTGGTGGCTGAGTCTTGCTAACGGCCATCAGCGTGACTTCGTTGGAAGAACGTCCCGCCCGCCGCACTGTAGCTGTGATGCGCTCCCTGACAGTTGCAACGTTTTCCGCGACAGACATGAACAAACAATAAACCACAAAGCACATGATGAAGCATAAGAGATACAAATTTACTTCGTGGTATTTCGTTCCCTTCGTGGTTAATGCACTTCTAGAATTACCGCCCCTTCGGTCACATGATCGCTGTGGGTGGGGCTGGTTCGTTCGGATCGCCCGCACTCGAAAGCGGCAACCAGATCATCAGAGCGGCCAGCAAAGCCATCACACCAATTCCAGCAAGATATAGGGGATGGTCAAAGATCTGCGCCGCGGTGATACGCGTCGCCCAACCTGAGGCAGCTTTCAGCCATGATTGGTGGGCAAAGCCCAAGGCAATCAAGGCGGCCCAAAGTAATCCGAAGACCGATTCGCCAGCGATCAGGCCCGACGCTGTGAGGACTCCGGCATTCTCTACCCGCGCCCTCTGTGCTTCATTGAATCCACGTCGCTTGGCCAGCCAATCTCCGAGCGCGCGGAAAACCCCGCCGAGGAAAATGGCGAACGTCGTCTCAAACGGCAGATACATGCCAACCGCTACCAACATGGGGCTCTTCACTTGCATCATGATCATCGCGATCCCAAAAAAAATTCCAACCACCACCAGCGGCCAGGGCATATCGCCGCCTACGATGCCGATGGCTAGAGTCGCCATCAGACCCGCTTGCGGCGCCGAAAGCTGGCGACTGCCGAAACCGAACGCTGTGTCTAACAGGTAGAGCGGCCAGTACATGGCCAGGCTTGCGACAACTACGGCAATCAGTTCTGCCATCTGAATCTTGCGAGGCGTGCCGCCCAGGATGTAACCAACCTTGAAGTCCTGTAGCAGTTCGCCCGCAACGGAAGATGACACGCAAACTACTGCGGCTACTCCCAATACCGCCGCTACTCCAGCACCTCCGGATACGCCCAGAGAAACCATAAGAAGCGCCGCAATCAGCAAGGTCGACAGCGTAAGCCCGGAAACTGGATTATTGGAAGAACCAATAAATCCGACAAGGCTCCCCGAAACCGTAGCCATGAAGAAGCCGACCACCAGCATGACCACCGCCGCCAACACTGCTGGCCAAACCAGACCTGAGATGCGGATATAGAGCAAGCACATGAGGACGAACATCAAGGCTATCAAGCCAAAAACTGCTTTCGAACTCATGTACTGTTCGGTGCGAGAGAGCTTGGCTCGCTGATCCGCGGTCTGGCGCAACTCCGACAATGCACGGCCAATGCCGGCCGTGAGACTCTTTCCCATCTTAAACAGGGTGTAAGCCGCACCCACCAGCATTCCACCGACGGCGATGGGACGGACCACAAACTTCCACACGGCGATTGACATATTCGCCCAATTGTCGGGCGTATCCGCCGGGAGATACTGTTTGATCTGCGGCCCAAGGAAAAAGATGAGCAGCGGGACCAACAGTCCCCAGGCCAGCACGCCGCCGGCAAACTGGATCGATGCCAGCCGCAACCCGATGATGTAACCCACTCCCAGATACGCCGGACTTACGCTGGGTGCAGCAAAAGTGCTCATTCCACCCGCTGCCATGACATTTGCGCTACCCGTCGTGCCGAGACGCACTTGACTGCGCCCCAGACTGCCCACGGCAAAATGAATATCCTTATCCGCAGCGAACAGTCCAAAGCGCCCCAGCAGATAGACGATGCCGCCTACGCCAATGTTCCAGAAGAGATATTTCGCAGCTTCCGCTCCGCGCCGTCCCGCCTTGTGAATTTCTGCCGCTGCGACCGATTCAGGAAAGGGCAATTCCGGATCTTCGACCATCACCCGTCGCACCAATGAAATGAAAAGCACTCCCAGGATGCTGCCGACCATCATCAATGCGGTTGATTTCCAGTATGCGTCGGCGGGCCGGAAGGAAGGCCATGCCTTGGCGATCACAAAGGCAGGAATAGTGAAAATTGCACCTGCGGCGAGCCCCTCTCCGATGGTCCCGGCGGTACGTGCAATATTTTCTTCGAGCAGCGACCCCTTCCACGCCCGCATCGCCGCCATTGCAATAACCGCGGCGGGATAGGTTGCTGCAATGGTAATGCCTGCGCGCAGCCCAAGGTATGCGTTCGCCGCGCCCAGCACGACCGTTAGAACCAGCCCCAGCAGCACGGCGCGGAGCGTGAATTCTTTCATCTCCATGTGCTCAGGCACAAAAGGAACGTGCTTTTTGACACCGGTTCCAGGCTCGCGGACTGGACTGCTCATAAGCGGAATCCTTGTAGGACGTGAGATAACAGCAATGTTGGTTGCGTAACTTATTCAAAACGCTAAACGGCGGCACGTTAGCACGCGGACGGCTTGCTTTACAAGTGCGACGCGGGTTCGGTAGGGGTGCATTTTGACTGTCATCCTGCGCCAGCGTTTTTTGCGCGGCGAAGGATCTGGGCGATCCCGCGCGAAGCGTCGCGTTCTTTGCGACGCAATAGTCGCGCGTTTGGATCGCTTCCTTATCAAAAGTGCACCACTACCGCGGGTTCCAATCTGTACACTACTTTATGAGGTTGGCTTGAGTTTCACCCTAAGAGTAAAATCACTCTAGTTGTTTGTGACCTCTTTGTTCGACCGGAGGTTTACTGTGACAGGAAATTCTTCCTACCCGCTCTGGTTCCAGAAATATCTTGAATTTCGTTGCACTGATTGCGGCAGCGGCACCGGCTTCCGCTCACGGCGCCGCAGCTTTTCCGAACGCTACCTTTTGCCTATTTTTTTTCTGCAGCCAGTTCGCTGCGCGGAATGTTTCCGGCGAGACTATCGTTTGGTCTTTATGCCGGTGAAAGATCGATTGCCTGAAGCGGTGAAGAAGACGCCGACCTCGGCGCCGCGACCCGATCGTAACGTTGCCTAGCGGGGTGGGCCGACGTTATACTTCTAAGCAAGCGGGTAATAGCAACTTCACCCGCCCCAGAGCGATTTCGCGCGGGTAATACGGAGGCCGTCTTCAGCAGTAGTGAGGACAGAATTCGGGCTAGCCAGACCCAAGCTGCAATGGTAAGCCCTTCTATTGCTTCCCGGACCGTGGACGCTCCGCTGGACCGCAGCGAAATGGGCGCAGGCAACATGAGCCGGGCTTGGCCCCGCGAGGTTGCCGAAAGTCTCTTCGCCGTATTATTTCCCTCCAACTGCCGCATCTGCGATACGCCGCTGGTTAGAATTTCGCGACTCCCCGTCTGCCAGGAATGCCTGGATGCCATGCGCCCGATCTCTGGCGGAGTCTGCACCATTTGCGGCGAGCGGATTTTTTCTCCTTATGCGTTGAACGGTCCCGGCGAGCCGCGATGCGGATTGTGCCGCCGCGTCGAGCCGGCCTTCGTGCGGGCGACGGCCTATGGCAGTTACGAAAGCGGACTGCGCGAACTCGTCCATCTGCTGAAGTATGGCGGAGTGCGCCCGGCTGCAAACGTTCTTGGACGGATGTTGGCGGAAGCGATCGCAAAGCTGGAAGCTGAACTTCCCTCCGACTTCGTGGTGTTGATTCCCGTGCCGCTACATCGCACCAAGCTTCGTCAGCGAGGGTTCAACCAGGCAGAACTGATCGCTCGCGCAGCGCTGAAAATCAATCTGTCGCGCGATCGCTACCGTTTATGTGCGGGAGTGCTTGAGAGAAAACGGGATACGACTTCGCAAACTGGACTCACCAGCCACCAACGCCGAGAAAACTTGCGAGGTGCTTTCGGAATTGCGCAAGCTGAGGCCGTAAAGGGCCGCGAAGTTTTAGTGGTGGATGATGTTTATACGACAGGAGCGACCGTTTCAGAATGCGCGCGAGTCTTACGCCGTGCTGGCGCAACCAGAGTGTGGGTCGCGACAGTAGCGCGCACTCTGAAGATTTCGGCGCAGCATGCAGAGATTGGTTCGGGGAGTGAAATTGAGATAGAAGAGGGAATCGTAGACGCGGTTCCACTGGCTAGGGCGGTAGGAATCTAAATATATGTCAGGCAGGATGGAATCCGATACAGCGCCAACAAGCCGGCACGCCGCCGGCCTGTTTGCGTCGGCGGCGATGCACCGCGACAGCAACGGAAATTCGTTGCACGCCCCCGTGCTGGTTCTGAATGCGTCTTATGAACCGATTAACGTTTGCGCCGCGCGCCGCGCTTTGGTTCTTGTGCTCAAGGGCGTGGCCATGACCGAAGAAGAGAATGGGCACTTTCTGCACGCAGCCCGCATCGCGATACGCGTGCCCTCAGTGATTCGCCTGCTGGAATACCGCCGCATCCCGCATCAGAGCCGTGCTTTATCGCGGAAGAATATCCTGTTGCGCGACCGTAACACCTGCCAGTATTGCGCCACCGTACTCTCATCGAGTGAGCTGACGCTCGATCACGTAATCCCCCGCTCCCGCGGCGGCTCATCCACCTGGGAGAACCTTGTAGCTTGCTGCCACACCTGCAATCGCCGCAAGGGCAACCAATTTCCGCTCGAAGCCGGAATGAAGCTGATGCGCGAGCCGCGCGCCTTCAACCTCCACACCAGCCGCCACATCATGCGCCTCATGGGAAGATCAGACGATAAGTGGCGGAAGTATTTGTTCTACTAGCTATCAGCTATCAGTTGTCAGCTCAACCAGCCTTGTCCGACGCAGATATAAGTCTCGTCATCCCGAGGCGAGGGAGGGATCTTGGCTGATAGCTGACAGCTACTTCTGCGGCGGATTCGGCGGCGCGTCCGGCTTCTTCTGATCTGGATTCTGATCCGGAGCTTGCGGCGTCTTCTGATCCTTCTGATCCGCTTTCGGAATTTCCTGACCCTGATACAGAATCTTCACGCTCGATCCGAAACGTTTGTAATCCTGATACTTCACTATCTCGCGAATGTGAATGTCGTTCAGGTTGAAATGCAGCGTATCATCAGCGCGCGTGTAAACCGGAAACCAGTATTTGCCATCGATTTGCTGCCGCCAGGTAGTGAACTTGGGGTAGAGATGTTCAGTCTTATTGCCCTTCTTCTTCGTATCGCGAATTTCCGGCACGGCCTGCCCGTAAGTCTTTACGATTTGGAAATCGTTATCGTCCACCCAGATCCGTCCCTGGAAATAACGCTTCTTGCCCACGATCTGCTTCGGAGCGACGTCAAACACAAAACAATGCAACTCGTCTTCCATCTGCTGTCCCACGTAAACAATGTTGTATTCCGGAATTTCGTCGCTGGTAAGCACAAAGGGCAGCTTGTTGCGAAAGTCCTGGACATCACCCTCATCCAGCGAGAGCCCGCCCTGTTCCAGACTCGACTGCGGCGCGAATACGACGTTTTCCAGCCGCCGGCCTTTGTCGTCAAATAGCACATCGAACACTTCGTGATATTCGCCCGTTGTGGTGCTGCCGTCCAAGGTCCGTACCGTGATGTCCTGCCGGTAGGTATATTGATCGCGCGCCGCTTTGAATTCCTTTTCCTTCGCTGCGAAGCGCTGGACGATTTCATCAGACGTGATGCTCTTCGGCGGAGTATTTTCTAGCGCACCCTCTTGGGCCAGGATGGGCAAGGCTGGGAGCAGAGAACTGGCGACGATGGCAAAATGCACGAGAATGCGAAGCGGGCGTTTCATACATGTATTTTATCGAATAATGAGGCTTCGAGTGCTAACGGCGAGTGATAAGGGAAGGAAAGGCTGATTAGTGACTACGGCAAATACCCGACCGCGGCAACCCTCCCCCGACCCCTCTCCGCTCAGTGAGGCCGGGGGTAGGGCGCTGCAGTTCTGCCGCATAGTAGGATGCCTTTTCAATGAAGGGGTTGCCGTTAGAAAAGCCGGCTTCCCGGCTTTCGGTGTCTGGGCTTAGGATTGCTAACCAACGGCGCGCCTTCAGCATCCCGAGGGCGGGAGTCGAGTAACGTAGCCGAAAAGCGGAAGGCGAGAACCGCAAGCCTAATGGTGCAATCAATGCCATCAGTGATATCATTGATTGCATGGCCAGTATTACGATTCGAAAGCTTCCCGAAAACACCAAGCGCCGGCTCCGCATGCGCGCTGCCCGCAACGGCCGCTCCATGGAGCAGGAGGCCCGCGAGTTGCTCGAGACTGGGCTGGCCCGCGCCGACTCCCAGCCGGAAAATCTCGGAGAAGCCATCCGCAAAATCTTTGCGCCCTTGGGTGGCGTGGATCTCAAGATTCCACCCCGTGGTCCGATGCGCGAACCCTGGATCAAGTGAAACCTCTTGATAGCCATTTTGGACACGAACGTCGTTTCCGAAGTTATGCAATCAGAACCGTCACCCGCAGTGCTGAAGTGGCTTTCCCAAAGAAGAAAAGAAGACATCCAATTCCACATCACAACCATCACCATGGCGGAACTGCTGTATGGAGTTGAGCTGTTGCCCCATGGGAAACGCCGGACCTCCTTACTAACCGGTGCCGAAACCATGTTCGCCCGGGTCTTTGCCGGACACATTCTTTCATTCGACGAGGAAGCAGCCCGCGCATTTTCAAAAATTTCCGCTGGACGCCGCTTACGAGGCCGCCCCATCGCGGAATTCGACGCGCAGATCGCCGCCATTGCGCGCTCTCGCGGCGCAACTTTGGTCACCCGCAACACCGACGATTTTGAAGGCTGCGGAGTGCGACTGGTGAACCCCTGGCAGGCCGTCTGATCGCAAGTCTATGCCATCAAAATGTTGTCATTCCGACTGGAGCGAAGCGACGGAGGAACCCGCTGTCCTGTGGAGTGACGACGCTCCCGGAGTCCTCATCGCCCGCAGGCTAGCAACTACGCTAGAAGCTAGTAGCCGTCTTTGCTACACTCATCGGTTTGCCGGGGAGATCGATCTTATGCGCCGTTTTTTTCTTGCCGCTCTAGCCTTCCTCACTTTCGCATTCCCCGCCATCGCCCAAGCCAAGCATCCCTTCACCTTCGAAGACATGATGAAACTCAAACGCGTCGGCGAGCCTGAGATGTCGCCGGACGGCAAGTGGGTGATCTTTAGCGTGGTCGATGTGGATCTTGAAGCTAATACGAAGACGCCGCATGTGTGGATCGTGCCCACAGCCGCAGGTCAGGAGAAACAGATCATTCCGGATCAGGACGCCGACCGGCCGCGCTGGGCGCCGGATGGCAAGCGGTTTGCGTTTATATCAACCAAAGAGCATGGATCGCAGGTTTGGATCGCGGAGTTCGACGGCGCGGCGAGCGTTGTGGGGGCGAAGCATCGTCTGACAGACATCCCGACCGAAGCGAGTGGCGAACTTTGGTCGCCGGACGGAAAGAACATTTTGTTCACTTCGGATGTTTATCCAGAATGCAACGGCGCGAGCGAATGCAACGCTAAAAAGCTTAAAGAAGCCGAGCAATCGAAAGTTAAAGCGCAAATCTTTGATCATCTGCTTTATCGGCATTGGAACGCCTACAAGGAAGGGAAACGTTCCCATATTTTCGTTACTGGGGTGCCGGAAGGAGCTCTGTGTGACCCACAAAAGAGTGCCTTCACCACGGGGCGGAACCTGTGCCCCTTGATTCCCTATCCAATCGATCTCACGCCCGGCGACTACGATGCCCCCGTTTTCTCGCTCGGTGGACAGGATGACTACGCCTTCTCGCCCGACGGGCAGGAGATTTGTTATGCCTCGAATCACGACAAGAACCCGGCCGCTTCCACCAACAACGATCTCTGGATCGTTTCGATCGACGGAGGACCGGCGAAGAACATCACTGCCGACAATCCTGCCAGCGACTCGACGCCGCTCTATTCACCCGATGGCAAATACATCGCCTACCGCGCCCAGCAGCGTCCGGGATACGAGAGCGACCGCTTCCGCTTGATGCTGTATGACCGCAAGACAGGGGAAAAGAAGAATCTGACGGAGGACTTTGATCGCTGGGTGGGAAGTTACACTTGGTTGCCGAATTCAAAAGCAATCTACTTCAGCTCCGAGCAGGAAGGCCGTGTCCAGCTATTTAGAGTCGGCCTCGATTTCGGGGTCACAAGTGTGCTGGACGGCACACTCGACGATCCCGCGCCCACACCAGACGGGCGGACTCTATTCCTGACGCAGATGGGAATTGAATTTCCAAATCGGATTATTCGCTGGGATGTGAGTAAGACCGAAGAGTTCACGGCTCAATCACGAGCGAAACTCGATAAAGGAGGTGTCATAAAACAAGGGATGATTGGGAAGGATCCCTTGATTGCCGCCGATCTCAACAACCAACTGCTTTTGTACGTAACCATGTCCCCTCTCGAATCCTTCTGGTTCACTGGCGCTCACAACGACAGAGTCCAAGGCTTCCTGGTCAAACCGCCGAACTTCGATGCCAATAAGAAATATCCCGTGAAGTTCCTCATCCACGGCGGGCCGCAGGGCGCATGGGGAGACGATTGGAGCTACCGCTGGAATCCCGAGCTCTTTGCCGCACCAACTTCATCTACAAGCAGCGGATTCGTCGTAATCATGATCAACTTCCACGGCTCAACCGGCTACGGACAGAAATTCATCGACGCCATCAACGGCGACTGGGGCGGCGCTCCGTTTGAAGACCTGATGAAGGGCCTCGACTACGCCGAGAAGACCTACCCGTTCATTGATAAAGACCGGGAATGCGCGCTGGGCGCGAGCTATGGCGGATATGCCATCAACTGGATCCTCGGCCACACCGACCGCTTCAAGTGCCTAGTGTCGCACGATGGCATGTTCAACGCCGAATCCGCCTGGGGCACCACCGAAGAACTCTGGTTCAACGACTGGGAGTTCAAGGGCACTCCCTATTCGAACCGCGCGATGTATCAGAAATGGTCGCCGCACCAGTACGCCACGAATTTCAAGACGCCGACGCTGGTCATCCACGGCCAGCGCGACTACCGGCTCGACGTGAGTGAAGGCTTGCAGCTTTTTACTACGCTGCAGATGGAAGGCGTGCCGTCGAAGATGCTGTATTTCCCCGACGAGGGCCATTGGGTTCTGAAGCCACAGAATTCGCAGCTCTGGTACAAAACCGTGAACGACTGGGTGGATCAATGGACGAAGAAATAGTAGACCTCAGGCCCTAGACTTGGGGAAGGACTAAAAGGTTTGTCATTCCGTCTCTAACGACGCTATGCCTTGTCAAGCGTTTTGTGGCGACACTTCGGCGTGGACGCCGAAAGCAGCGCCATTTCGCTCTCGTAGAACGCTTTTGATGTCCAGACCAAGCTCGTC
>Ga0307478_10000338_pt1 | contig 50629 bp, 48 predicted proteins | sample atmos_gasesECM4C_2_FD_203713 | JGI IMG/M metagenome (GOLD analysis project Ga0307478, IMG submission 203713) | Hardwood forest soil microbial communities from Morgan-Monroe State Forest, Indiana, United States - atmos_gasesECM4C_05 | ecosystem: Environmental > Terrestrial > Soil > Temperate...
GAAAAACTAATTTAGAAACTGCTGTAGAGTTCTTACTGCGTCTCCGTCGACCGGGGGCTCTCCCGGGTGGACCACTGGCTCCGGCCTGAACCGGCCAAAATGGCTCCCTTTATCACCGGCCCTGACACTTCGAAGCCTCTGCCTATCAATTCCAGGAACCTGATCTGACCGCCTGTATCGCCGCTGGCCATCGTCGAAAGAAGTGCGCCACCGAGGAGGCGCGCGGCTCGTCCGGGACTTCCCTCAAGGAAGGCGACCAGCCCCAATTCGCCGGAGGCCCGAGTTGCCCATTGCTTTTCGCCCAACTCATTTGCAATCTCCTGGGCTTCCAACCAATCTCGCTTCGTAGCTCGATAGACAATTTCGATATCCGTGTAGCCCTTCGCGATCAAGCACCAAAGCCGCAGTCTTTTGTCAGTCTGCACGATGGGATTTTGCAGTTGTTCGTTCAAGAACCGTGAGAGATCGACAAACGACATCGTTTCGGCCTCTGATCTGAGGCGTCCGACCTTGCCGTAAAGTTCGTTCCTGGAGTCGCCCCGCTCGGAGAACAGCTTCTCTGCTCTGGCATAGAGTGGCGTCGCTGCGGGTCCGTTATTTAACCAGTAGAAGTGATTGGCGGAGTTAAGTAGTGCCTGCGGATCGGTGGACTGCTGTAGGACCGCGGAATCAACGGAAGAACCAGCCGCATTGCCCGAAACCGTTCGGTAGTGGCGAGTGTAGGCGTAGTAAGAGCAGATTGTCAGGAACACCACGACCGTAGCGGCTACAAACCCGCCCATCCTGGGACACGTCTGCCCACTGAGAAACCACGCAAATAAGGAATCTACAACGTCGTTGCGACGAGGCGGCACAGAGCAGTGGCGATGCGGATTAGAACCCAAAACCTTCCCAAAAGTTTCTCGTCAGATAATATAAAACAAAAAGAATTTGCCCGAAACTGTGCCTCGGGCAAGCTTTTGGGCGAAATCGACGTGTCGGATGTGTCGACCTGACGAGCGACGATAGAATATCTTTCGGTCGCGATGAGCGACAAAGAACAACTTTAGGTCGTGCACCTCTGATGTGCGGAGGCCGAGTCGAGGGATTCCGTCATGGATCTCATCAAAACACAGTTGATAGAGTCGGTGTTCGCAGGAGGCGGCGAGATGGGCGCAAGGATGCGCGCGCTCGACTGGTCTTCAACGGTACTGGGCCGAGTGGATCAGTGGCCGCAATCGCTACGAGTCTGCGTTCGCGTGATGCTGAGCTCTGGATATCCGATGCTCGTTTGCTGGGGGCGATCCTACACGATGCTGTACAACGACGCATACGCAGCACTGATTGGAACCAGGCACCCCGCAGCGCTAGGCTGCAGCAAACGCGAGGTGCTTCCAGAGGCGTGGGATTACATCGGACCGCGATTCGACCGAGTTATGACACATGGGCAGGACGCCAGTCAGCTCACCGACCAGATGTTCACGTTCTACCGCAACAACTATCTTGAGGAGTGTTACTTCTCGTTTTCGTACAGCCCGATTCGGGACGACAACGGCAATGTGGGCGGCGTCCTGACGGCGTGCTTAGAGAGCACGGAACGGGTTATCGAAGACCGACGCCGGCAGGTGCTGCGTGATTTGGCCTCGCGAACAGCTGAGATTCGACATGAGGAGGAGGTCTGGCGCGTCAGCGCGGAGACCCTTGGCCAACATCGCTCAGCCGTCCCGTTCGCCTTCCTATATGAGTATGCACCAGCCGAACAAACAGCGCGCCTAGCCGGTCTCAGTGTTGAAGCAGACGGCAACTTACATCCGGCGGTTGTAAACTGCAACAACAGCGAGAGCCTCTGGACGTTCCATCGCGCTTTGGTGGACGACTGCCTCATCGTCGAACTAAGCGAGCGCGCAGCGTCCCTGTCCATTCCAGGCTGGGCTTCGCCTCCGCGGAACGCGGCGGTTGTCCCAATCCGCTTGCGCGAGCATAGCGAGGCGACCGGGTTCCTGGTGTTGGGGCTCCATCCTGGCCGAGCGTTTGACGACGCATACCGCTCCTTCGTCCGCCGGCTGGCCGCACAAATCGCTATCGGGTTGGCGGGCGCTCGCGCGTATGAACAGGAGCGCCGGCGCGCAGAGGCTCTGGCCGAGATCGATCGCGCGAAGACCGCATTTTTCAGTAATGTGAGCCATGAGTTCCGTACTCCTCTTACTCTGATGCTCGGCCCAATCGAAGAAGTGTTGCTTGAAGCGCGCGACCAGCTTAGTCCCGAACACCGGGAGCAGCTAGTCACGGTCCGCCGAAACTCGCTTAGACTGCTAAAACTCGTCAACACGCTGCTGGATTTCTCACGTATCGAAGCCGGACGCGTGCAGGCCGCGTATGAGCCGACGGATCTCGCTGGCTTTACCTCGGAAATCGCCAGCGTATTCCGGTCAGCGATCGAAAATGCCGGTCTAAAGTTCTCGGTGGAATGCCTCCCAATTGCGGAACCGGTGTACGTTGACCGCGACATGTGGGAGAAGGTGGTATCGAATCTCTTATCCAACGCGTTCAAGTTCACGTTCAAAGGCGACGTTAAGATCATCTTGAAGTCCGTGGGGGACGCGGTCGAATTGCTGGTCAGCGACACAGGATTAGGAGTTCCCGAGGACCAACGCGGTCGGGTATTCGAGCGCTTTCATCGGATTGAGGGCACTCAGGCTCGGACATACGAAGGCACAGGAATCGGCCTGGCATTGGTTCAAGAACTTGTCAAACTGCACGGCGGTAATGTGCGGTTGGAGAGTACGGTTGGGCAAGGCAGCACCTTCACGGTAACGATTCCACGTGGCATTGCGCATTTGCCGGCTGAACGTATTCAGGCCGCAAGTTCGGCAGCGTCTACGGCAGTAGGAGCCGGCGTCTATGCAGAGGAGGCGCAGCGGTGGTTGCCAGACGAGTGGAGCACTGCCGATGTCACAATGCTTCCGCAGCCAGCGTCGGTTGCGACTTCGCCTCTGCCAGAACCGGCAGCGAAACGCGAAATGATCGTAGTGGCTGATGATAACGCGGACATGCGCCAATACCTCAGGCGCCTGCTCGGAGGCCGATATGAGGTGCATGCGGTCTCGGATGGTCGCCAGGCGCTGGAGACGATACGACTGTTACGACCCATGCTGTTACTGGCGGACGTCATGATGCCGGTGCTGGATGGATTCGGCTTGCTGCGAGCCGTTCGGAATGACCCGGCTCTTGCCTCCGTGCCCATCATCTTGCTCTCTGCGCGTGCGGGCGAAGAGTCGCGCGTAGAGGGACTGCAGGCCGGCGCCGACGATTATCTCGTGAAGCCGTTCACGGCGCGGGAGCTATTGGCGCGGGTCGAGGCACACCTCAAGATGGCTAACCTTCGTCGCGAGACTGCGGAGCGCGAAGAGAGGCTGCGTATGGAGGCAGAGCTGGAGCGCCAGAAACTGCGGGCAAGCGAGGAACGGCTGGCCGAGACCAGCCGTTTGTATCGTGAACTCCAAGACGCTGAAGGGGAGATTAGGGCGCTCAAGGATCGACTCTATCGGGAAAATCTGGCATTGCGGGACGAAGTGGATCGTGCATCCATGTTTGAGGAAATTGTTGGTACTTCGAAGACGCTGAAGACCGTTCTTTCCCGGATTGCCAAGGTGGCTCCTACGGACTCCACGGTTTTCATCTCAGGAGAGACTGGCACCGGCAAGGAACTGATCGCCCGCGCCATCCACAAGCGATCCCAGCGGTCTGCACGTGCTTTCGTCAGTGTGAACTGTGCGGCACTGGCTCCGACGCTGATTACATCAGAATTATTTGGCCACGAGAAAGGAGCGTTCACCGGAGCCACGCAGCGACGGCTAGGCCGTTTTGAACTGGCCGACGGCGGCACAATTTTCCTAGATGAAGTGGGTGAACTCCTGCCCGACACACAGGTTGCGCTCTTGAGAGTCCTGCAGGAGCGTGAGTTTGAGCGAGTCGGTGGAACCCAACCGATTCGTGTCGATGTTCGTGTCATCGCTGCTACGAATCGCGAGCTGAAAGTCACGGCAGCCAATGGGAGCTTCCGTCAGGACCTCTTTTATCGCCTGAACGTAGTTCCCATTGAGGTGCCTCCGCTTCGAGAACGGAAAGATGACATCCTGACGCTGGTCGAGTACTTCGTGCAGCGCTACGCCAAGCGAGCAGGTAAGAGCATACGCTTGATCGACAAAAGGACGTTGGATCTGTTGCAGGCATACGACTGGCCAGGCAACATCCGTGAGTTGCAGAATGTTATCGAAAGGTCCGTGATTTTGAGCGCCGGTGACGTCTTCGCTATCGACGAAGTATGGCTGTCCAAAGAATCGTCTAATTTAGTCGCTCGCGTCGGCGCGGCGGCACGGTTGCACTGTGAGCCACGGACCGAGCGAGAAATTATCGAAGCTGCGCTGGCCGCCAGCCGGGGCCGCGTAGCCGGGCCGTCCGGAGCTGCGGCGCAGCTTCACGTACCCCCCTCCACACTTGAACACAGAATCAGGACCCTGAGAATTCTGAAGAGTCAATTCAAATTCGGGTGAAGGGCTCGCCAGATTCGCCAGATTCGCCACATTCGCTGTATTCGCGAGCGCGTCGTCGCGCTTAGTTGTGTTTCTTCAGCATGTTGCGAGTGGTGTCCCGTTTGCTCTCCAACCTGGAGCGAAGGAGGACACAATGACCAAAACCAGTAGTACCCAACGAAGCAGCGAGCAGGCAGATGCTATTCGGCCATTCCATGTGAATGTTCCGGAAACCGAACTGACCGAATTGCGCAGACGCATCAGCGCGACCCGGTGGCCGGAGCGGGAAACGGTAACAGATGCCACGCAAGGCGTGCAGCTCGCGACGGCTCAGGCACTCGCGAGTTATTGGGCAAAAGAATACGATTGGCGGAAAGTTGAAGCGCGCCTGAACGCCCTGCCCCAGTTCATCACCGAGCTCGATGGACTGGACATTCATTTCATCCACGTCCGTTCAAAGCACGAAAATGCGTTGCCGCTGATCGTTACGCACGGATGGCCCGGCTCGATCATCGAACAGATGAAGATCATCGATCCGCTGACCAATCCCACGGCGCATGGCGGAAGCGCATCCGATGCGTTCCACCTGGTGATCCCGTCAATGCCGGGCTACGGATACTCAGGCAAACCGACCACCACCGGGTGGGATGTTGACCACATCGCGCGTGCCTGGGTAGTGCTGATGAAGCGCCTCGGTTACACCCAATTTGCGGCCCAGGGCGGCGATTGGGGCGCAGTCATCGTTGACGTGATGGGCCTGCATGCGCCTCCAGAGTTGCTCGGCATTCACACCAACATGCCTGGCATCTTTCCGGTCGAAATTGACAAGGCGGCTTTTTCCGGCGCGCCGGCGCCATCGGGTCTGTCAGCCGATGAGAAAGTCGCTTACGAGCGTTTACAGTTCGTATATCAAAAGGGCATCGCCTACGGGTTCCAGATGGGGCTGCGACCGCAGACGTTATGTGGGATCGCGGACTCACCCGTCGGCTTGGCGGCTTATTTCCTCGATCACGACGCGCGCAGCTACGAGCTGATCGCACGCGTCTTTGAGGGAAAATCCGAAGGCCTCACGCGCGACGACATCCTCGACAACATCACGATCGCCTGGTTGACGAACGCAGCGCTTTCTGGCGCCCGTCTCTATTGGGAGAATTGGGGCAAACTCGGGTATTTCAGTGCGAAAGGCGTCTCCATCCCGGTTGCCGTGAGCGTCTTCCCTGACGAACTCTATCCTGCTCCACGGAGCTGGGCGGAGAAAGCGTACCCTAAGCTTATCTATTTCAACCGGCTCCCCAAAGGTGGGCACTTTGCGGCCTTTGAACAACCGAAACTCCTCTCTGAAGAGATTCGCGTGGGCTTCAGATCGCTGCGGTCAAGCGTGGCGAAGTCAGATGTGCCCTTCGCTAAGGCTGGCTAACTGGTTTCGCAAGTCGGCAGGAGAGCCTGATGGTAGAGGTTCTCCTGCTTTTCGACTCCGGGTTCTTGTCTCCTCCGAAGACGTCCTGCAGCAACTCCGAAGCGCCGTCGGCAACTTTCGGATGCTCGCGAACATCTCCCACCGTGGCCACCGACACGCCGAGCCGCACGATCCGCGTCACTTTGTCGAGCGATCCCAAATGCTGCCGCGCGACAGCGAGCGCGTTCAGCGCCGCAAGGCGAGCCGCTTGGCGCCCCGCTTGCACATCGAGCTCTGCGCCGATGCGCCCAATGAATTTCGCCCCGCGTCCTTCCGTAGGCAGCATCCCAGTCAGAAAAAGCAGATTGCTGGTCTGCACTGCTTCCGCGTAGGTGCCAAACGGCTGCGACGGCGCCGGGAGGTTGATGCCAAGTTCTTTCAACCGCTGCTCGGCGCTGGCAGGCCGAGAGCCTTCGCGAGTTACCATTTGCCTGCGTGCGCGCCGCCATCTACGTGCAATATTTCACCAGTGGTGAAGGTGGCGTCTATCAAGAACAAAACCGCATCCACGACTTCGGTGATTTCACCCATCCTGCCGACCGGGTGCAACCCTTTGAGAAACTCATGGGTCTCGGGTTTATGCATCGGAGTATTGATGGTGCCTAACGCAACGGTGTTTACACGAATGCCTTCCGTGGCATACTCAATTGCGAGTGCGCGGGTCACAGCATCCAGACCGCCCTTCGTCATGATTTGAACCGCTGCTGATGCACCTGCGATCGGCTGGTCAACAAAAGTTGTCGAGATATTGACGATGCTGCCGGTTTTCTGCCGCAACATTTGCTTCACTGATAGCTGGGAAACATAGAGAAATCCCGCAAGCGTCGTGGAGACCAAAGCATTAAGATCTTCGGTCGTGTACTCGGTGAAGGGCTTCGGGATAAAAATACCAGCATTGTTTATCAGCACATCCACCCGGCCGAATCGGGATACGGCAGTATCCACGATCCTTGCGGCCGTTTTTGGGTCACCGATGTCTCCATCGACCAGCGCAAGATTCGCAGACGCCGGGAACGGATTCGTTTTGGTAATGTTGCGCGAATTTCCAACTACGTTATAACCAAGTTTCAAAAATGCTTCCTCGAGTCCGGCGCCAATCCCCTGTGAAGCGCCAGTAACAATTGCTGTTTTCTCTTGGTGCGTTGTCATATTTCTCCCTTTAGCCAAAAACACTCTCTTTCAAACCCGGCACTGCTAGTAGTTCTCACCGCGGCTCACGGTAGGGTGGCGCGGGCGAAGAAATCAACTGATTGAGCCTTGTTGATTCTCGATGCTCGCTCAGCTGCATACTTATCAAGGCAGCGCGGATACACCAATGAATCCATGTCTTGATCAATTCGCTCCGAGATCAAGCGGCGGTGTGCAAAGCCGAGATGCGCACAATGGCAGACATGGCTTTCCTCTTCATGGGCTTCTAAGCGGCCTCGTCATCCAAACGGCGCATTATCTCCATCATGCCAACTCCCAGCATGATGAATAAACCCCACACCAAAAAGGCAACGCTGTAAAGTACGAGCGCAAGCTTGCGCGACCGCGCCATCGTGAAAACTCGTACTCTAACTGCCAACAACACGTTTACAGCGAAGTAAGCCAATAACAGAGTGATAACGACAAGACTATGATCCCTCATGATCCTCCTGACGCCGATATATTTCGTTGATTTAGAATGTGGATATCGGTGATCGTGACTTCTACACCTGGAGGAGCTGAACGGTCCGGCTCTTCCTTCTGCGGATCGCGGCCGAGAGCACGCCGGTGCGTGGGAAAGACAATTCCGTCAACGGTCTCGTATTCCAAACAGAAGTGCGAGGAGCCGGCCTGAACCACTTCAACCACATAGTCGAGCCGCTGCAGCAGTCCCTCTTCGTTGAAATAAAGGGTTTGTTCGCGGCTGTGAGTGGGATAGGCCGCTGGATACTTCACATGCAGCCTGCGCCACTTCTCCCCGGCACCGTTGTACGGGTTGCCCTCTGCGACTTCAAATCCCCGCTCTGCGAACAAAAACGGCGTGGACAGATAGTTCAGAAATGCATAGCTGACGAAATAGAGCTCATGCAATTTGTCCCAGGGCGTTGTGAACGTGTGACCGTCGAATGACCGGCGCGGCGCGGACCGTTCCTGCACCACGTCTCCCTGCGGTTTTTGAATCCACACGCGATCCGGCGTGAAGTATCCCGCCGCTCCCTCCGGGCCAAACGGAGTGATAGTCACCAGCCTGTGCGCGGGTTCAACATGCAAGGCCACGTCTACGAGACCCTGCGGAAGCCCCTTCAACTGCCACAAGCCACCGCCGATTGTGAGTTTTAAATCAATTCCGTGCACTTCGCGCCATCGCTCCAAACCTCCGTGCGCTTCTATAGCGAGCTTCAAGAGTGGAATCATCTGCTTTTTCCCTTTCCTGCTAACCATTCCCCGGGATCGACGATCCCATCGTTAAAGGTCATGGGGCGGCATGCGCGCCGCCCCTTACGGATCAGGCTTTTACCGCAGTAAGCGCGCCTAGCCCGAGGCCCTCCACAACTTGACGCTGAATGGGTGCCACCGCGGCATTGACCGCGTCAGACCCGAACGCCTGGCCTACAACGACACGGTCAGGACGCTGGCCCTTGGGGGTCGCAACCAGTTTTGCAACTGCCTCGGCGACGTCGTGCGGGTTGGGGCCGTTAGGAGCAGCGAACATGCCCTTGAAGGTCTCCAACATCTTGCCGGGGATCGTTCCAATCTCGCCGTAGGCGGTGCCCGTCTGGGCATCACCCGGCTTCTGTCCCGCCGCAAACAGGTTGGTCGGATATGCGCTCGGCTGCACCAGCACGACATCGATGCCGAGTTGTGAAAGCTCATAGCGGTAGCTGTCGGTTAGCGCCTCCAATGCATACTTTGACGCTCCGTAAAGACCGAGGAATGGAAAAGTCACGCGACCGAGGATCGAGCCAATGTTGACGACAAGTCCATCGCCTTGGGCGCGTAGCGTCGGCAGTGTAGCGCGCATTAGGCGCTGGACGCCGATGACGTTCACCTCAAACAGATCACGTAGTTGACCGGTCGTGAAGCTCTCGGATACGCCGTTAGAAAAAATACCAGCATTGTTAATAACCACATCGAGCTTGCCACCCGATCTAGCGAGCAAGGACTTGATGCCGTCCTCTACCTCGGCATCGCTGGTTACGTCGAGCGCCAACACCTCGACACCCTTTCCGCGAAGAGCTACAGCGGCAGCGCTATTTCGGCCAGCCAAGTCACGAACCCCGGCGTAGACCTTATGGGCATCGGCGGCCAGAGTTTCGGCCATGTCCCGACCGAAACCACTGGACGCTCCAGTAATGAGAATCGTTTTGCTAGTTGTTTTCATTTCTTGCCTCTTTCTTTTCTTTCGTAGGATGTTGCGATTCCGATTTCGCCTTGCTTGCCTGCAAAGGGCACGTCACCCGAAGGAGTGACAACGGAAAGCGCCCTGGCAAATTTAAACGGCACTCATACGATTTCACTGGCAATCGACTCCTGAACTCGGTCTCGGGCAGGTGTAGGTCTCACCCTGAACCAAATCGAATAAAGCGCAGGTAGAAAGACCAAGGTGAGAGCTGTTCCTACGGCCGTGCCGCCAATGAGTGTGTACGCCAGAGAACCCCAGAAGACGGAGAACGTGAGCGGAATAAATGCGAGTACTGCCGCGAGAGCCGTGAGAACAACTGGTCTCGAACGTTGTACGGTCGCCTCGACTACGGCATGGAACGTGTCAAGACCTTCTTCGCGATTCGTCTTGATCTGGCCGATCAGAATCAGCGTGTTTCGCATCAGAATCCCTGCCAGAGCAATCAACCCTAGGATGGAGTTGAAACCGAAGGGCTGATGAAACATCAGAAGAATAGGAACCACGCCCGCCAAACCTAGCGGTGCTGTTAGAACCGTCATCGCCAGTGCCGGGAGCGATCTAACCTGAAAGATGATGACGACAAGCATGCAGACGATCATGATCGGGAAGACTGCTGCCAGGGCCGTGTTCGCTTTGGCCGATTCCTCAGTGTTGGCACCGACCTCGATTTTGTAACCGTCGGGCAATTTGTCGATGATGGGCTGAATAGCTTTGGCGATCTCTGCAGTCACCTGCGGTGGCTGTAGCGAGTCATCGAGTTCACTCTGAACAGTAATCGTTGGCAGGCGATCGCGCCGCTTGAGAATCGGGTCTTCTTCGAGGACTTCAACGCTCCCAACCTGACTAAGCGGAATGAGCCGGCCGTCACTGTTAGTCAAGGTCATGTTGAGCAGCTTTGTCGGATCCAGGCGATTCGGTCCCAAAGTACGCGCAACGACATCCACCGTGCGAATGTCTTCGCGGACCTGGGTCACTGGAACTCCCGTGAGAAGGAACTGGATCTGCTGGCTTGCGTCGTTCGACGTAAGGCCAATTAACCGCAGCCGGTCCTGATCGAGAATGAAATGTGCAGTAGGGGCTCGCTCGCTCCAATCTTCATTCGCCTGTCGCACATGGGAATTACCTTTCGCCTTGGCCAACACCCGGTCTGCGATAGAACGAACTTGCGCCGGGTCGGGACCCATGACACGGAAAGCAATCGGCCACGGCGAAGGAGGACCAAAAACAAACCGGATTGCCCGGACACGAGCCTCAGGTGCAAGGCCTGCCGCAACCTGCTTGCGAAGGCGAAGGATAAGCTTGTCCCTCGCCTTCGCATCCGGCGTTAGGATAATCATCTTGGCGAAGTTCGGGTCTGGCAGTTCGGGGTTGTAAGCGACGAAGAAACGTGGCGCACCGCCGCCGATATAAGAGCTGATAATCCTTGCCTCGGGCTGTGGCTTCAACCAGTTCTCGATCTTGATGACGCTTGCTTTAGTTGTTTCAATGCTGGAGCCTTGTGGCAGTGTCACTTCGACAAGAACCTCTGGCCTGTCAGAGTTGGGAAAGAACTGCTGCTTGACGAGGCCCATGCCAAACAATGCTGCGAAGAAGATGAGAACGACGGCTCCTGCCACGAGGAATTTATGCTCCACCGACCAGACAATGAGCCGACGCAGCCTTTGGTAATTTGGTGTTTCGTAGATCGCGGCGTAGCCGCCTTCCATGGGAGGAATGTTGGGAAGAAGCTTCACCCCTAAGTACGGCGTAAATGTAACCGCAACAACCCACGACGTTAGCAGAGCAATACAGACAACCCAAAAGAGATCCCTGCAATATTCGCCGGCACTCGACTGCGCGAAGCCAACCGGCATCAGGCCGATGATCGTGACGAGTGTCCCGGCCAGCATGGGCGCGGCGGTGTGGCTCCATGAATAGCTGGCCGCCTTGATGCGGTCCCAACCTTCCTCCATTTTCACGACCATTGTTTCGATCGATATGATCGCGTCATCGACCAGAAGCCCGAGAGAAAGGATGAGGGCGCCTAGCGAAATACGGTCCAAATCTTTACCGCTCGCCAGCATTATGACCAGCGTCGTCGAAAGCGTGATTGGAACTGCTGCCGCGACAACGAAGCCCACTCGCCAGCCTAGACTGATCAGGCAAACGATCATCACGACCAGAAGCGCAACGAGGAATTTCAACTGGAACTCATCGACGGCTTCTTTGACAATCGCAGACTGGTCCATGACCTTCGCGATGCTTATCCCAGCGGGCAAATTTGCCTGGAGCCTCTTTTGCTCTACTTGAAGCGCCCTGCCTAGATCCAAGCCGTTGAACCGCTCTTTCATTACGACATCGAGCATCATCGCCGGCTCGCCGTTGTGACGGGCCAAAAATGTAGCGGGATCTTCATAGCCGCGTTCAACATCCGCGATTTCGGATAGCTTCAACGTTCGCCCACCTGCTGTGATGGGCGTGTCTCGAATCTTTTGCAGGTCGTAGGCTCCGTCCAGGCGAACAAACACCTGCTGGTTCTGTGTATCGATCGAGCCAGCGGGCGTCACGGCGTTTTGCTTTACCAAAGCGTTAAAGATGTCACGCGCATTCACCCCCAGGGTCGCAATGCGGGCATAGGAAAACTCGACGAAGATACGCTCCGGCCGCTCTCCGAGGATGTTGACTTTCTTAACTCCGGGAACGTGCAGCAAATCCTGACGGAGGGTTTCCGCCTCCCTCGTGAGCAGGCGGAGCGGAAGGCCAGGAGCCTCCACGGAGTAGACGGCGAAGATGACGTCCGTATACTCGTCATTCACCACTGGCGGCAAGACTCCCTGCGGCAGCTTGGAGGTTTCATCGAAAATCTTCTTGCGACCTTGGTAGAACTCTTCCTGAACACCCTCGGGGGGCGTGTAGTCCTTCAGCGTTACCGTGAGAAACGCGAGACCTGGCCTCGTAAATGTGTCCACATGGTCGTAGTAAGTAAGCTCCTGCATCCGCTTTTCAAGCGGCTCCGCCACCAGGTCTTGCATCTCCTGCGCGGTTGCGCCCGGCCATTCCGCCGTCACAGTGAACACCTTGACCGTGAAGCTTGGGTCTTCGGCGCGGCCCAGCCTGAAGTACGCAAAAGCTCCGGCGATGATCATCGCGAGAAGAAAGAACAGGGTGACGGAGCGTTCCCGTACCGCGAGAGCGGACAGGTTGAATCCCCTTCTTGAGTCGCTCTCCTTTTCGATTTTCGGGGCTTGGAAATCGAACTTGCTCACCGGGAAGCCGTCTCTCTGTCCGCGACACGGACGTGCTGTCCTTCGGTGAGCAAATGAGCACCGAGCGCGACGATTCGTTCGCCGGGTCGAACTCCAGCTTGGACATATGAGTTTTCCTGATCGATGCGACCAATGTTGACCGGGCGAAATGAAACGGTAGATGTGTTCTGATCAATGACCCACACGCCAGGCCCTTTGCCGCGATCCGCGATTGCCGCGTTAGGCACGCCGACCATTGCGGAGGCATTTGGGAGCGGCAGCTCGATTGTGACGGTCGCACCGAGAGGAGCGTTCGCGTCGCGCCCATGAAGCACGAAGCGAGCCTCGAATGTCCGTGTATCGGGATCAGCCGAGTCCGAGAGCTGCCTGAGCCGCGCCGGTGTTTCCTCTGTTTGCCCAAAGAGCGTTGCCTTCGCGACTGTCCGCAGGGCGGGCCGCACCGTTTCTGGGAGATATACAGCCGCTTCCCGCGGGCCCGCATGGGCCAGCTTCACGACGGTCTGACCTGACGCGACCACTTGCCCGGGCTCCGCCGCGGTCGCGACAACCGTTCCATCGGAGTCTGCGAGCAGGATTGAATAATCGCCTTGGTCCTTAGCAATCCTCTCCTGTGCTTCCGCGGCGGCGAGCTGCGCCTGTGCTGAATCGGCAGCGGCTTTGACCTGGTCATACGTCGAAGCCGACACAGCTCCAGTCCGAACCAGACCTCGGTAACGTTGCTCGTCCGCGACCGCTTGATCGGCTCGGGCCTTGGCGGATGCGACGTTTTGCAATTGCGTCGTGATGAGGTGAGCGTAGTCGGTGGCGTCGATTCGCATGAGCGGTTGTCCGCTATGGACGTGCTGACCGACATCGACCAACCGCCGAGTTATCTTGCCTGAGACTCGAAAACCGAGATCACTCTGAACGCGCGCCGAGACCACTCCGGTAAAGAATTGACTAGCTCCCTGGGAAGGCTCCACGACCACGACCCTCACGAGTTCCGGCTCAGTTCTAGGATCCGCCTCGACATGCCTCCCGCAACCAGTAGTGAAGATGGCTGAGGCAATTGCGATTCCGACGTATTTCCCAACGTTCATTGATGCTTCTCCACTATTTCTTCTTGTATGTCCGAACAACTGCCCAATCTGCAATAGACGACCTGTCAAGGCGTCCACCCTCCACCAAGCGCTCGAAATGAGCCGACCGCTGCCTGCGCTGCCGTCTGCCTTGCGACTGCCAGATCATCCTTGGCGACAAGAAGCTGCCGTTCCGCGTCCAGCATGTCCGTAAGACCGATAACTCCCGCCTGGTAGGCTTCGAGCGAACGATCTCGGACTCGCTGCAGGGCGGCAATTTCGATCAGAATCTCGTCGCCCCTCGCTTCGGCATGACCGAGAAGGCTGAACGAGTCTTCAACATCCTCCGCCGCGCGCAGGACGGAACTCCGATACCGCAGAATCGCCTCTGCGTTCGCCCCTCTTGCCTGTCTTACTTCTGCGTCAATCCTTCCAAAATCGAAGAGCCGCCAGCGCAGTCCTGCTACCGCACTCGGCTGAAAGCCCTTTTCGCGAAACAAATTTCCCGGACTGATCGCTTCATTTCCAAGGAAGCCGGAAACTGAAATCTTTGGGTAGTATTCCGATAACGCCTGACCGATTCGCGCGTTCGAAGACGCGACCCTTCGTTCCGCTGCGATGATGTCCGGTCGACGGCGCAGCAGCTCAGATGGGTCAGCCAAAGTGGTGATGGACGGAATGACTGGGATGTCAGAGGGCGCCGCAAGCTCCGCCGCGTATGTGCCCGGCTGGGCTCCCATAAGCACATCAAGACGATTGAGTTGCGCTTCGAGGATGATCGCTAGCTGGGGCACAGTAGCTCTGGCTTGCGCGAGAACGGCTTCCGCCTGTGCCTGCTCACGGTCCGACGCGATGCCCGCCGCTCGTCGCTGGGCGACGAGTTCGAGCAGATGTTCGTCGGTAACGATCTGTTCCCTGGTGAAGAACAGTCGCGCCTGAGTTCCCCGAATCTGCATGTACGCATCCGCTGCTTCAGACACAATCGAGACGCGCGTGCCCAGATGTTCCGCCTCCGCAGCCTGTGCCTCGTCCGTCGCTACCTCCACCCCGCGTCTGAGCCCGCCGAAAAGATCGATCTCCCAGGAGGCTGCGACCCCCAGATCGAGATAACTCTGATTTCGCTCAAATGTCGGAAACGCACCGGCGAGCTTGCCGACCTCGCTTTCCAGCGATTGCCGGAGCGAGGTCGACTGACCATTGAGAGTCCCGGAAGGCTTGAGACGCGCGCCGGCTTCTTTCGCCGCAGCGCGAGCCTGCTCCACGCGGGCGACCGACGCCGCGAGATCCAGGTTTTGACTGATCGCGAGCTGAACAATTCGGCTGAGTTCCGGGTCACTGAATCCGACCCACCATGTATCTAGAGCCGGCGAGGGAAGGCGCGAATTTCGAGACGCAATCGATGGTGCATTGTGAAAGGGCTGCAATTTCACGGCAGGCCGTTTATATCTAGGCCCAACCGAACACCCACCCAACACAATCATGGCTCCGATAGAAGCCATGCCGAGGACCAACGCGACCCCCTGCTTGGCCCTCAGCTCACTTGCGAGAGAGTGTGTGGCAAGTCCCGATTTCGCCACGGTTAGTGAACTGTATGGTTTCATCCGCTCAACTGCTCCAAACGGCGCCCTCACAGGGCTCGTAATCCGCCACCTACGTCACCTGTTCGCTTAGATGGTGATCGACATCTAAAAAGATTCACAAAATGTCACATCATTAGGCCGTTTAGTTTCACAGGTTCGAGAGTCTTCCTGAAGTAGTTCTTTTTCCAAGACGCGGAAATCTGAGCGGGGAACCTATTGTTTAAGAATGAGCTTTCTCGTTTCTCGAAGGATCATCTCGGATAAATGAGCATTGTTCACTATGCGAGACAGCACTACTCCTCCGACCATCGCCGCCACGATCGCGTGAGCTCGCTTCTTTGCCTCGTCTGGAGGGGCATCCGTGATTTGTTTCGCCACTAACGCGATAACCGCCTTTAAACCGTATGTGGCGGTGTCGCGCGTATGTTTGTCCGCTCGGCGCAGGTCGGTACCCAGGGAGGACAAAGGGCAGGCCTCGCCGACGCAATCCCTGTGGTTGGCCGATAGATATTTCGTGACCAATGTCGATAATGCGGCCTCGGGCGTCTTGCCGTCGGCGGATGACTCCATGTCGGCGAGGATCTGCTCGCCGCTGCGCTTGACCGCTTCGCCCACCACCTGATCCTTCGATTCAAAATGCTTATAGAACCCGCCGTGTGTTAGTCCCGCAGCCTGCATGAGGTCATTAAGGCCGGTCTCGGCGATGCCATTTTGACGAAACTCTCGAGCGGCGGCATCCACGATTCGTTCGCGAGTCGCTGCTGCTTCTTCTCGTGACTTGCGCATTCCGGATACTCCTGACCAGTTAATTCCTTAAATATTATAGATGATTATCAACATCTAAAGGATGCGAAGGTATTCATGCGAGCTGCCGGAAGCTCCCCCCGCCATTGATGCCAGTGCAGCCCCGGCACATGCGCATATATCCATGTACCGACGTCCGCAGAGGACCGGCATTCCCGGTCAGTGGATTTGGTTTGTGCTGATAGACCGGAGATGCCCAATAAATGGATAGGCCACTCAGGATCAGGCCCAAAAGGATTGGCACGTTCAGCCAGTGGCTGCACCGCACTAGCAGGCGGTGCCTGCGAACTACCAGCACGCCGGCTTCAGACTCCGGCGTGCTGGTAGTGATTCGTTCCTTATCGAGCTGAGTGGAATGCGGCACAAGTATTCTCCACGTTAGTTGTGAGCGGCCATCGCATGATCGGTCATGCCATTAGGCGGCGCGGGTGCGAAATGCGCGCGCCCATCCTCGATCAGCCATTGCCCCCCACGGCGGACGGCCACGTAGAAAAAGTTGACCGGGATCACGGGGATGATCGTCCCATCCGGACCGTTGACATTGTGCAAGGTAAGGCGCGCGTCGCCGACCGCAACATCGGGGTTGATGAAGCGGATCCGATAGTTGGAGAACGCCGCTTGCGTGTTGGCGTTGACGGCTTGCGCCTCGGAACCGAAGTCCTTCACCATTGCGACGTGCCCTTGCAGAAAGTCACCCTGCGGTGTCACGAAGGTCCCATCTACGGCGAATAGCGATGCTCGCAGTTCGGCATTCTTTTGAAGGAAAGCCTTAGCAAAGTTATCTCCGAGCGTGCGAACGGCTGCTTCGTCTTGAGCCTCGGCGGCGCTCGCAGAACCGACTAAACCGACGACGAACGCACACGCGAGAAGGGTTAATCCGAGACGTTGCATCAGGCCTCGGAGCGCTGACCTCGGCGCCTGGGGCGCGGAATCAGCTCGGTATATTTGTGAGGTTTTCATTTCTTTCTCCTTCATGGTCATTTTTCTCCTGAGATTGTTGTTTCTTACTCCTTACTTGTGGTTTCTGGTAACTAGAAACCACAATTTCTAGCGCTTACAAGCACACCGCCGTTTCACGTCGGCAGCTCGGTCCCTGCCTGCTCCGCCGCCATGTAAGCTGCATACCAGTCAGTCCAATGCGCGTCGCGCTGCCCGTTGCGCCATGCCTGCAGTCAGGCGCGAAGAATAGGAGCTCCAAACGGGGCACCCGTGACTCCCCCATCCACCATCAACTCGACCGCGTTGACGTATGAGGAATCGTCCGACGCAAGGAAGAGCACGGCTTTGGCAACGTCTTCCGGCTCACCCCAACGCCCCAGTGGCACCGCAGAAGAGAAGAACTCCGCTAACTTGGCGGACTCGTCTGAAGATATAGAGGCGCGGGGCCCGCGCTTCCAAATAGGAGTCTTGGTCGCGCCGGGTGCGACGACGTTCACGCGAATCTTGCGCGGCGCAAGGTCGGCGGCGATGGAACGCGCCATCGAGACGAGGCCGCCCTTGGTGGCTGCATATGCGGCGACGCCAGGTTGGCCGAGATAGTTATGTACCGACCCCGTATAGCCAAATAATTGGAAAGTGTTCAGACGGCGTCGCTTTCAGCTCCCTTCTCGGCTGCCAGTTCATCCGGCATGGTAGTCTCTTGGTTCGCCCGCGACAACGAGAAGATCGGTCTTTCGCGATCGGAGGAGAAGCCACAAGATGGTTTGGGCACGCATGCTCGCCTACATCACGGGAACGGTCGATCAAGAGCTCCTGCTGCGGAACGAGTATTTGGCCGCCGAGAACCGCATTTTCAAAGCGCAAATCAAGGGCCGTTTGCTGCTTTCCGACGGTGAAAAGGCCACCCTGGCCGAGATTGCCTACCGACTCGGGCGAAAGGCTCTCCGGGAAGTGGCGATGGTGGCGCAGCCCGAAACCATTCTGGCGTGGTATCGCAGGCTCATCGCCAACAAGTTCGACGGCTCCAAGTCTCGACGCTGTCCCGGGGCCCCACGCGTGGGTGCGGACATCGAGAGTCTGGTCGTGTGCATGGCGAAGGAGAACCCGAGTTGGGGCTACGACCGCATCGTGGGAGCCTTGGCGAATCTGGGTCACCAAGTGTCAGACCAAACCGTGGGCAACATTCTGCGGCGCCATGGCACTGCTCCCGCCCCCCAGCGGAAGAACACCGTCCGTTGGAAGGATTTCATTCGCACCCACCTGGATGTTATGGCGGCGACGGACTTCTTCACGGCGGAAGTCCTGACCTGGAAGGGCCCGGTCACCTACTACGTGCTGTTCTTCATCCACTTGGAGAGCCGCAGAATCTGTGTATCGGGAATCACGCGGCATCCGGACCAGGAGTGGATGGAACAGCAGGCCCGGGCGGTCACCTTGCAGGAGTGGGGATTTCTGGCCAAACACAAGTATCTGTTGCAGGATCGCGATGCGAAATTCTGCACCTCGTTCCGGCAGCTGATCGAAACCGATGGGCGCAAGACGATTGTGTTGCCGGCCAGGAGTCCAAACTTGAACGCTTACGCCGAGCGTTGGGTGCGATCCGTTAAAGACGAATGCCTGTCACGGTTCATTCTCTTTGGGGAGCGTTCTCTACGACGAGCCTTGCAGCAATACGGCGCTCATTATCATGAGGAGCGCAACCATCAAGGAAGACAGAACCTGCTTCTATTTCCGCGGCCGAGCGCTGGCGCGTGTAAGGCAGAGGGGACAATCCGCTGTCGGGAGCGTTTGGGTGGGCTGCTAAAGTACTACGATCGCCAGGCGGCATAGGACCTAGTCGGACCTGCGAATATCAAGCAGCAAATGGGTGGGACACGTGAGTAACAGCGAGGAAGGTATCTCGGGCAAGGTTGCGCCTCCGAAAGTGACCAATTCCGTAATGTGTAATGTTTGAAACGCGAGTTTCTGTCGGCCACTGATTACAGCGGTTCCATTCTGGGAGAGCGTGATCTTGGCGCACATCCGCCTCCCTCGCAATCGTCCGAATTGTTTGACCATTCGGGAGTACTTATGGTCAAGTCGCAACTGGGCCAGGACGGTGGACTGCTGATCTCAGTTGGCGATACCGGCGTAGGTCTGCCGGCCGAGATGGCGGACCAGATCTTCAATGCATTCTTTACTACCAAACCGCAGGGCTCCGGGATGGGCCTGGCGATCAGCCGTTCCATTGTTGAGTCGCATGGTGGCCGTTTGTGGGCCACCGCCAATTCCGGACGGGGCGCGACTTTCCACTTCACTCTGCCGACCACAACCGAAGTACTGCAGGAGGCCGCTACAGGAACGTGATTTGGTGTCCCTCGGGCTGCCTCGCTGTGATACAGATCGAGGCCTGGCCGGCAAGCTCATTGCAAGAAAGTTAGTTGTCCCCTCCATCATGGGCAATTCGGAAAGTACGTGCGAGAGGGGGCCCAGATCGGGTGCCATTCATTTATCAGATAGGTTCTCCTCAAATGCAAAAGCCCCACATCGGGATCGCGCCCGCTTTCGTGTCCGGTTCACGTGGTGCCGGTTCGCGAAACTGCAACACTGGCCCTTTTACATCAAGTAAATGAAACTCAATTACTTTGCCACGTTCGCCCTGAGCTGTGCTGACTTTTTTTGAGAAAAGATCTGGAATGTAAAATTCGATCACTTTGGCCATAACATCCTCCATCATTTGCCGCGTCGCTACTCGCTAACCTCGGCTCGCGCGAGTTGCGCGGGTCCACGATTGCGCTTGGCGTGTGCGGCTTGCTGACCAGTTTGAAAGCAACTGCGATGCCAAGATCCTCAGTCCTCGTACAAGCAGTCATCGCCGGCTCTTGCGAAATCGTCGACGATTGCGGCCGCGCCGTGGTTGCCGTTTGAGTATTCGCTCTCCCAGATAGCTCGCCAATCTTTCCCACATCGTCCGACGCATTTGAACTGGTTTGAGTAGGGTTCAATAGGTCGGCCGCGTTCGGGACAGATGAGCTATCTATGTACAGCTCCTTCAATGAAGAGAAATACTCCTTCTTGGAAAAGATCAGTCAGCGCGGAACATCTACGCCGTGCTCGATCTCTCTGGATTGCTCTTGGCGACCGTACCTGGATAGGATCACGCTCTCCTGGAGGTCTTCTTAATCACTTCCTTGAGTCTCACGCGAGCTCTGGCGAGCCGTGCCTTGACCGTTCCGGTGGGCACTCCGAGTAGATCTGCTGTCTCCCGAATGCTCAAACCATCGATGTTGCGTAAGTGGAAGGTTGTGCGCAAAGTAGGCGAAAGGCGGGAGGTTGCATGAGCCAGGGTCTCCGCAATTTCTCGCCCGTGATATGCCTCTTCCGGACTTGGCCGCGTATCCGACAAAGTGGGGAGATCCTGCGGCCCGTCGTTTTCATCCAAAACCAATTGTACCGAAGTTAAGCGCCGCCGTAGTTTCATTCGTGCAGAATTGATTACGATCGTCGTGAGCCACGTGGACATCTTCGCTTGCCCTCTGAACTGGTTAACATGTGTAAAGGCTGAGAGCAAAGCATCCTGCACGGCATCCTCAGCGTCGGCAACGTTGCTCAGATGCCTCAGCGCGATGCGGCGAAATCGTGTCGAGTGGTGGTTAATAACATCGGTTAACTCCTGAACTTTGCTCTGATAACACTCGGCAATTGGTTCTGGACTCAGTTCTAGAGCTGTCGCTGCCATAGATGGAACTCCTGGTGATCTTCGAGTTTGAATGCATGCCGGGTTCCAATTGGTATTCGGCAGCTTTTTTCCGCAGCGATTCGCGGGTCCCTCCATTTCATGCAGCTTCAACACTTGCAACGGCCTTGAATTGCTACGCAATCGCTAAGGCCGATCTCGGTTGTTTTGACAGTCCGTTGACTGCCTGCGTTGCTATGGCGACACGCGACTTAAGAGCGACATGCCGCGAGAGCTGAATCCGCTCACACTTGATGAAACGAGCGGTGATGTTGGCAACACGTCCTCTTCCGAATTGGCAATTGGCATGCAGAGGAGTCGAACTGAGATTCTGACGCACAACCGCGGGATCTATTTGATGAAGACATTGTTGGACGAGGTCGGCTTCGATCACCGGGGCGCAGTTGTGTATATGCGCAAGGCGTCCAACACTGGCCAAGGGAAGACAAGTGGCATGAACGAAAGGCTTGCACAAATCGCATTCGCTGTTGGATTGCTTACTATTAGCGCCCTTGGTCAGGGCATAGGCACGGCAACTGGAACGGTGCAAGGCATGGTGTTCACGGCTGATGCAAATGGTGCTCGCTCGGTCGTGCCCGCGGCAAAGATCTCGCTGGACGGTCCGGCACATCTTCAACTTCAAACTGACAACGAAGGTAAGTTCTTATGCAACGCAGTCCCGCCCGGTTCGTACAGAATCAGCGCAGAAGCAACCGGATTGGCTGCCACACAGAATGTCGTAGTCACGGCCGCAACGGTCTCAGAAATAGCCCTCGAAATGAAGGTCCAAACCGCCACGGAATCGACCACCGTCACCGCCAGCGCAGAACCGGCCGAGACACAACAGCCTTCCGGCACGAGCACAGTGAACGAAACGGCCGTCCGGAACATGCCAAACATTGACGAACAGTTCCAAAGCTTGCTGCCTCTGATTCCTGGCGTCGTTCGCGGCCCGAATGGCTTGATCAATCTGAAAGGCTCTCGAACCTCCCAGAACGGATCCCTCGTCAACAGCGCCGATGTAACCGATCCAGCGACGGGCACAACCGCGATCAATATTCCCATTGACGTGGTTTCGAAAGTAGAAGTCCTCTCGACCCCTTACGATCCCGAGTACGGCAAATTCACGGGCGCGGTTTCCAACGTGGAGACGCGGCCTGGAGACTTCAACAAATTTCGCGTTTCTGCACAGAACCTGCTCCCACGTTTGCGGAGGATCGATGGGTCGATCATGGGAATCGCGGCCTTCACGCCACGGATCACTTTCTCGGGTCCCATTGTGAAGGACCGCGTTGCCCTCGCCCAGTCCTTCGAGTATCGCTACGAACGAGATCCAGTGTATAGTTTGCCGCCGCTTCAAAGTTACAACCGATCAGAAAACTTCAACTCCTATACACAATTTGACGTGAGCATCAGCCAGAAGCAAACGGCGAGCGCTTCCTTCGCGATTTTTCCTCACCGGTTCGACTATTACGGGCTGAACACCTTTACACCTCAGCCAAGCACGCCCGACTTGAACGAGCGTGGCTATCAAGCCTATCTGCAGCACAGATACGCCACCGGTTCTGCCGATCTGCTGATTTCCCAGGTGAGCTTCAGAAGATTTAACGCCGATTTGGTGCCGAACAGCAGCGCGCCGTACGAGCTTCTCGTGGAAACTACCGAGGGTGGTTTCTTCAATCACCAAAACCGCGATACGGCACGCACAGAATGGGAGGAGATTTTTCGAACCCATCCGCGTCATTTCTTTGGATTGCATGAACTCGATGCGGGCATAGATTTCGCGCACAGTTCCTACGATGGCCGCCAGACGTTTCTGCCGGTTCAGATTTTCGGAGTCGCGGGATATCCGTTGGAACAAATCCAGTTCGGGCTAACCTCGACTTTCTCTGTCGATCAGAACGAAGTCGCCTGGTTCGTCGGCGACAAGTGGACGGTTTTCAATCGCCTGACCTTCGATCTGGGACTTCGCTTTGATCGCGACTCAGTCACAGATGAAGTTAATCCAGCGCCTCGAGCCGGCTTCATTCTGGCGCTGACCAAAGACAGCAAAACCTTGCTCAAAGGCGGGGCCGGATTCTTCTATGACCGCGTTCCTCTGAACATTCCGGCATTCCCTGATCTGCCGTCACGCACAGTAAGTACGCTCGGTGGAGGAGGCGAAGTTCTCAATTCAACCGAGTACGCGAATGTCATTACGAATGGTTTGCGGAATCCTCGTAGTGAAGTTTGGAATCTCGAAGTCGATCGTCAGGTCACCAGTGACTTTCTCGTTCGCGTCGCATACCAACAGCGCAATACCGTTCGCGATTTCTTTCTAGATCCCATTGCGTTTGGACCAAAAGGAAATCTCTCGCTCTCCGATCGCGGCAGCGATTGTTACAAAGAGTTTCAGATCACCGGGCGCTATCGCATCCACAGCAGCACGCTGAATGCCTCCTACGTGCGTTCGCGAGCCTATGGCGATCTGAACAGCTTCAACCAGTTCTTTGGGAATGATCTTCAGGCGGTAATCCGTTCCAATCAGCGGGGTCACCTCAACTTCGACGCTCCGAATCGAGTGTTGGCGTGGGGCGAGATTGCTGCACCCTGGAAACTAACCGTAGCGCCGGTAGTCGATGTCCACACAGGATTTCCGTACTCGATGATCAATCAGTACCGCGAGTTTGTTGGACCGAGAAATGAATTACGCTTCCCGCGGTTTATCTCGACCGATCTTGAGGTCTTACGCAAGATCCGGCTGCCTATCAAGGAAAAGCATGCGCGGATCGGATTCGGCGTGTTCAACGTCTTCAATCGTGCGAACTATCGGGATGTTCAGAACGATATCGATAGTTATCGTTTCGGTGAATTCTTCAACGCTATAGGCCGAACCTTTCACGGCAAGTTTGTACTGGAGTTTTGAACATGAGAGTAACGTTCCAGCGTGTGTTTTTCACTCTGACAATCGGGCTCTCCGCAGCGACGATCGCTTCAGCACAATCCAATGAACCCGTTTCATCGGCAGACGATGTCGTCGCGAAGATGATACAGTTCGATGCCCAGCGGCAATCTGAGCTGACCGGGTATACGGCGATTCGTCGATATGTGGCCGTTAATAGGAAACGGCGAGCGGAAATGCTCGTGCGCGTCTCCTGCGACAGCAGTGGCGCCAAGCAGTTCAGCATTCTGTCCGAAGACGGATCTGGCTCGATCCGTAAGCATGTATTTCACAAACTCCTGAGCGAAGAAACAGAGGAGTCTCGCCATGGAGTACGGAATAGCAGTCGGCTGACACCGGCGAACTACGATTTTCAGGTCGCTGAGCAAGCGGGGCTTGAGACCGGGCCCGCGTATGTGCTGGCAGTGTCGCCGAAAACAGCAAACAAATATCTGATCGACGGCAAGATCTGGGTTGACGCGAACGATTATTCCATCGTTCGCATCAAAGGCCGGCCTGCACGAAATCCTTCGTTCTGGGTGCGCAGCGTTCACTTCGTACACACCTATCAGAAAGTTGGCCAGTTTTGGCTCGCCTCCTCGACCAACACGACAAGTGAGATCCGCATTTTCGGGGACTCGGAATTGACTATCGAGAACTCGAACTACGCCCTGAACCAACGCAGCGACCGGCCAACCGAAGCCAGTGACCAAGCGAGGTTAGTCCCGTGAGGAAGGGTCATTTCATCGCGACGTTGCTTGCGCTGGGTTTGTTTGCCTGGGTAATGCGTCACGTTTGCCTCCCCGCTATGGTCGAGCAATTGAAGGCGATGCGAGTGGCATTGCCTATTGTCCTGGTTCTCAGCGCACTCCGGTTGCTTCTGCAGAGTTTCACCTGGTCGGCGTCTCTGAAGGGCGAGGACGTCTCGGTTGGGACAGCGAAACTGATGGGTGTCCGGTTGGCTTCGCAGTCGATGGGCTATCTCACAGTCCTCGGGCCAGTAATCTCCGAACCGATGAAGATCAAGCTTCTTGGGACATCCACTGAACCGACGATTACTGCTACTTTTCTCGATGATGGAGTGTACTGGTTCACTTCAGCACTGCTTGCCATCGCAGGTATCGTAAGTCTGCCTCTGGTCGCGGTTCATGGCAAAGCCTACCATTCGATTCCAGCCGTCCTCGCGCTTGGAATCGCGGTCGTCATCATCAGACGCCACACTCCCATCTTGTCCGGCGTGGTGCGCGCTTGGGGTACCCGGCACCCAGCTTGGCTCGCTCGTGCCGAGCACATTGAAGCATCCATCCGAGCGTATCGCCTCAATGATCCCGCACTGGTTCGTCGGATGTTTTGGATCGGTGCAGCTTGTCAGGTACTGATTGCTTCCGAAGTGGTCGTAGTTTTGCGATCCCTCCACCTGCCGATTCATTTCGTAGGGGTTCTTGCCATTGAAGGGATGACCCGCGCATTGAAGATGATCAGTGGCTGGATTCCTGCTCGTCTCGGTTCAGATGAAGGTGGAGCGATCTCGGCCTTTGCTCTGACCGGGCTTTCCCCGATGCTCGGACTCTCGCTTGCATTAACTCGTCGCACCCGTGATCTGCTCTGGGCACTGATCGGCATCCTCTGGCTTGCCTGGAACTCCCGCAGGTCTAGCGACCGCGCCGGGACAGTCGCTTGCGACCGATCGGCCGCCCTGAAGGAGGCCTTGTAATGCAGGGCGTCGTAGCAATTCCAGAAATCACCTCACTGGTGTGCCACAAGAAGGCGTCAGAACTAATCATGCGGCCCGTTGCCGGTCTTGCTTTGTTACTGAGAACTCTGATAACTGCAACGCGCGCCGGAGCAGACGACATTCTGCTGATTTGCCCCGCGGCCTTGAGCGACAAACTGGTACAGAAATTCCTCGAAACCGCGCTGCACTATCGCGTTCGCGTGAGTGTGATTCAGCTAGACGATTTTGACCCAGGTGCCGCCTCAACCTGGGCCAAGCTCGCGCCTCACCTAAACCATGATTTCCTCTGGCTGCCTTGGAACTGGGTCACAACCAAGCAGTTCCTGGCGAACCTGCCCCTTGCGCAGATCCACTCCGTCAACTGGGCCGTACCCGTTTATACAACCCTCCGTGAGGTGACCGGCGACAACGCCTCATCTGCCCTCCTCCATCCTGAGGGCGTCGCGGTCACCTCGCCAGAAAGTGTGTCGCTGGCTGAACGCTTCCTGGTCGTGCACTCTGGCAAGGCTCTCGATGGGATTCACACATCGTTCAACCGACGACTCTGTCGCCCTTTCGTCAGGGTTCTGTCTCACATATCCGCTAGTCCGAATGCTGTCACCTTGGGTGGAGTCGTAATTTCCATTCTGTCGGCTGTCGCGTTTGCCCAGGGATCTTACTGGTGGTCGGTGCTCGGCGCGTTGCTCTTCTACGTTGCAGGACTGTTCGATGAAATGGACGGCATGCTGGCACGGGTCACGTTCGCCGAGTCGCCGCGGGGGACTTGGTTAGAGGGGTTTGCCGACGGGCTCAGTTACCTGCTGCTGTTTGGTGGAATCACAATCGGTTTGCATCATCGTTACAGAAGGCTGGCAATCCTAATGGGCGTCGCTCTTCTCGTCGGCGCCATTCTCGCGTTGATCGCCACCTTCCTGCAGCGCCGGCGTGCCACCAGCCCTGACCGGCCCGATGAGTACCTTGGCCGCTTCTATCAATTGCTTGAAAAAGATTCCGGTAACTGGGTCTCCCGCGTCGTGCGCCAAGTGCAGGCCTTTCAGAAAAGAGGTGTGGTAATCCACTACATCGTGCTGTTCACGATCATTGGCGCATTGCCAGTGTTGTTCTTCCTGGCAACTGTCGGTGCTCATCTCACCTGGATTTTGACGCTCTACTTCAACCGTCGATTCTTTGCGCATCGGGGAGAACGCAGGGCCGAACCGAATGTAAACACGTTCAAGGAGGCGTTATGAAGGCCGTTATCTTGGCTGCAGGCCAAGGCACTAGGATTCGCTCCGTACATGGTGAACACCCCAAGTGCTTAATCGAGGTCGATGGCCGGACGATTGTGGACCACCAATTGGAAGCTCTCGCCATGGCTGGAATCAGTGATGTCACAATTGTCGTCGGATACGAGAAGGACCAGATCGTCAGTCTGGTCAAGAGCAGAGATTTTGATTGTCAAAGAATTCACTTCATCGAGAACCCGGCGTTTGCCATCACGAACAACATTTATTCCCTCTGGCTCGCACTGGAATGGCTGCGCGGCGACAGTTTCATTGTTCTGAATGCGGACGTTATATTCGATCCGGAAATCCTTTCCGCCGCCGTACACCCATGTGCACCGGTCTCAATGATCGTAGACCCCTTGTGGCGCGATGAGACGATGAAAGTCGTTGTCGAAGGCGATCGCGTGACTCGCATGAGCAAGAAAATTTCCCGAGAAGAGTTCAGCGGCACTTATATCGGCATTTCTATTTTCTCGAAGGTTATCCAAGACAGATTCTTCTGCACAATGAATGAACTGATCTCCGCTGGCCAAGTAAATGAATTCTTCAACGTCGCGGTACAAGAACTCGCGAACGAAGGAGTTCGGGTCGGCTATACCAGCACAGACGGCTTGGCTTGGGCCGAAATCGACGATCCCCTGGATCTGACGTTTGCGCAACAAAATATATTCCCACAACTCGCCACGGCAGTCCTTTAACCATGTCAGGAAACGAAATCCTTGCCGAGAACTTCGCTCCGAGCCAATGGCTCTCCTGGCCACGCAGTTCCCTTCGGGTCGTGGATTGGAACATCGACCGCGGCCTGCGGCTGCCTGCGGTCATAGATTTTCTGGCGGACGCCGATGCGGACGTCCTGATCCTTCAGGAAGTCGACGTCAATGCCCGCCGCACACACCGGCTGAACGTGGCTCGGGAAATTGCCCGGAAGCTGCGCTTGAATTACGTTTTCGGACGCGAATTTGTGGAGCTGACACAAGGCACGAAGACCAACCCCGCTTATCACGGTCAGGCCACTCTGTCCCGCTGGAGAATCTCGAATCCGCGCGTGATCCGCTTTCAGCGACAATCGGACTTTTGGAAGCCGCGGTGGTTCAAGCCGAAACTGCAAACTTTCCAGGAGCGCCTTGGCGGAAGAGTTGCACTTGCCGCCGAGATCGATGTCGCTTCGATCGTCTGTTACAACCTGCACCTGGAGAGCCGCTCTAACGATGATCTCCGCCTGGCTCAGCTGAACGAGGTCTTACGGGATGCCTCCCAGTATGATTCGACTCGCGTGCTCGTCCTCGCGGGCGATTTCAACCTAAATGCCTCGCAACCTGTGATATCAGACGTACTGGCGGGTGCTGGATTCCGCGATGCCGTTCCAACCGCGCGCGTGCCGACCACTCCTTCTCGCCATCTGCTCGAAGCCGGCCGCCACATCGATTGGGCTTTCGTGCGCGGCACAGTGCAAACGCATGCCGGCAAAGTCCTCAAGTCAGGCACTGCCTCCGATCATTACCCTGTGGCTTTTGATTTGCGCCTTGCTTCCTGAAAATCAGCAGACAGTTTTTTTCAGGGCGCCAGGCATAAGAGGATCGTCTGATCCTTTGTAGTCGGGCTGTTGGAATAGCCGGGGATGGCATCTCTTCAACAAAATTCAGGGATCAAGTTCCCAACCACAAGAAAAGGTGGAGGCCTACGCCACGGCGACCGTTCCGAAGTTTCGCATTGCTGTCGATATTAAAAATCTGCTGGTGGATGGTGGGCGGGAAGCAGTGAAGCGCGCCGCAGTGAAGGGGGATCACCCTGCGGGAGGCGTTCCCCCAATATCCAGAAAGATTGGCCGATCCCGGACCGGAAGTAGCCCCGAAATGCGGACGGGAGTCTTTCGCACGGCTATCCAACAATGCGCGGCTGGCTCTTCCCCGATTCCAGGATGCTTGGGATTCAGTGGAATGTGACGTGCAGATGCGACTGAGTCAGCCTACGAATCGAGTGAACCGGCGCCTGAACTTGGAGGGTAGACAACAGTGAACCCGCTCTTTAACTTTCTGACTAGGCTCGGTATCCTCAAAAACGATCTTGACTACCACCTGATCCGTGCATCGATGGTCATCATTTTCCTGTTTTTTTGGATATTCGAAATGGTTTAGCTATGAGGCTCAGGGCCTGATTCCACTTATCAGCCACGGCCCACTCATTTTCTGGCTTTACCCTGTTTTCGGCATTCGGGGCGCCGGTCGGTTTTTGGGAACTTCTGAATGGCTGTTTTGCGTACTCTTATTTTCGGGGTTTTGGAACAAAAAGCTGGGCGTCCTCGGAGCCATCGGGGCTTGTCTTGCGTTCATCTCGACCATCTCGATCATCCCGTTTCTCCCAGACGCCTGGGCAAAATCTGCCGGCGGATTTCCCGCAATGACTGACATGGTCGCTTTCCTTATGAAGGATATCGGCCTTCTGGCGCTGTCTCTATATTTGGTGCGGCAGGACCTAATCAGAGTGTTAAGTTCGACCACAAGTTCAGTCCCATCGTCTGCGGCTCACGTCCCGCAGCAATCTGAGGTTCCGCATGGCTATTAGCCAAGCTGTCAATTTGAGCACAGGAGGACGTGATCGTAACTGGAGCCAAAATCCGGCCGTGCGTCTTGCTGTCGCCTCTGCCACCCAGCGGTGATGAAATAGCGACAGTCGACTGGAGGAAGTGGATGAGACTCGTCCCAATCCTCCTGTACCGTCTCCCTTTTTCGGAGGGCGTCGCTACACTTTGATCGTTTTCGGAGTGCGCAGTCCCCACGATTTCAATCGCCCATGCGCTGAGATTTGCCGATTGGTGGGCACGGACACGTCGGTGACGAAACAGCAGTTCCACAGTTTGAACATGCATCATGTAGATCTTCACGTTCGAAATATCGACCGCACGACTAAAGGTCAATTGACTTGACGAAGTGATCATGATTGGGGCGACGGGTTCATTGCAATTGCCGTGCTGGGCCTTCTATCCGGCACACTGGGCGTAACGTGCTTATCGTCGGATGCACGATGCTGCTTCAGAAACACATCTTGCTGTCGACAGTCTCGCAGAGGAAACACTGTTAGCCATTAACCCCAACTGACTTCAAAAAGCACATGCTGCGTAATTCTTCCAGTGGACAACTTGTGTGAAGAACAATGTCAATTATTCAGGAGCACCTTGAGTACTCTGACAAACTCGTCGCGATAAATGCGTGGGAGAGGAAACAAGGCTCCTTCAACTTGGTTTCGCGGCGAAATGTCGACACCGGCCAGTTCATCAAGTCGGTTGAATCAAGCTGTGGTGGCGACGTTCCATTCGGGTTGGTTTGGCAAATCGAATGCTCTCAAACGAACGGTGCATGGCAGCGCGAGCAATAGGGTTGTCGGTGTTTAGAAAATGTGGATCGTTCGAATTGCGTTAGATCGTCCTTACACTTTCGTTGTTTTGGCTCTGCTGATCCTCATTTTGAGCCCGGTGGTAATCCTGCGCACACCTACTGACATTTTCCCGAACATCAATATCCCGGTGATTGCGGTGGCTTGGACGTATACCGGTCTGAATCCTGAAGAGGTGGAGGGCCGGATCACGAGTGTGTATGAGCGCGTCCTGACGGCAACAGTGGACAATGTTGAGCACCTCGAATCCACGACTCTCAACGGTCTGGCGGTTGTAAAAATCTTTCTGCAGCCAAGCGCAAGCCTCGATACCGCCAATGCCCAGGTCACAGCCGTTTCGCAAACCATTCTTCGCCAGTTACCACCGGGCACTCTCCCGCCGCTAATCATCAATTACAGCGCGTCGAGCGTACCCATTCTGCAACTGGGACTAACCGGACAGGGGCTCTCAGAACAGAGGCTCAACGATCTCGGGCAAAATTTTCTGAGGCCCCAATTGGTCACCATTCCTGGCGCAGTCATTCCCTACCCTTACGGGGGCAAGCAGCGGCAGTTAATGATTGATCTCAATCCTGACCTCCTGCAAGCCAAAGGGCTCTCTCCTCAAGACATCCTGAATGCGGTCCTGAATCAATACGTTGTGTTGCCTGGGGGAACGGCAAAGATCAATGAGTTCGAATATGACATCCTCACGAATTCGAGCCCGCGGACGGTGGCTGAGCTCAATGATCTTCCGGTTAGGCAGGTCGGCAATTCAACCATCTACCTACGCGACGTTGCCAACGTGCGCGATGGTTTCGCCCCGCAGACAAACGTAGTTCGGCAGAACGGGAATCGAGGAGTGCTTGAACCCATCTTGAAGGCAGGCAATGCTTCGACGATTGCGGTTGTGAACGGAATCAAGCAGCTGCTTCCGCGTGTGGAACAGACCCTTCCGCCAGAGTTGAAGATCCAGTCGCTGGCCGATCAGTCCGTATTCGTGAAAGCAGCCGTAAGCGGAGTGATTCGTGAAGCTGTGGTCGCCGCCTGCTTGACCGCGCTTATGATTCTCCTCTTTCTCGGGAACTGGCGCAGCACTCTCATCATAGCGATTTCGATTCCTCTCGCCATTCTCACCTCCGTGATCGTCCTGAGTTTTATCGGCGAGACCATCAATGTGATGACCCTGGGCGGCCTAGCTTTGGCGGTTGGCATCCTCGTCGACGATGCTACCGTAACGATTGAAAATATCGAGCGCTATTTTGAGGAAGGACATGAGGCGCGAGAAGCCATCTTCGACGGTGCTGCGCAAATCGCGGTTCCAGCCATGGTGTCCACCCTGTGCATCTGCATCGTGTTTTTACCGATGTTCTTCCTCAATGGAGTATCGAAGTACCTGTTCGTTCCCCTTGCGGAAGCTGTAGTTTTCGCGATGCTTGCATCGTACATACTCTCGCGGACGCTGGTTCCAACGCTCGCCATGTATCTGCTCAAAAAGAAGGATGACGCGAGCAAAACCAGACGGGGTCTCTTCACACAATTGCAACAGAAATTTGAGCGCGGCTTCGAAAGGTTCCGCCTGTGGTATCAGCTTCTGCTGACCACTGTTGTCCACCGGCGCAGACTATTCGTTCCCGCCTTTCTGTTGACGTGTCTTGCTGTATTTTTGCTCGTGCCCTGGCTGGGACAGAATTTCTTCCCTTCAAGCGATAACGGCGAATTCATGCTTCACCTGCGAGCCAAAAGCGGAATCCGAATTGAGGAAACCGCGCAGCTTTGCGACCTGGTCGAGGGCGCCATACGACGAGAGATCCCTCCAAAGGAGATGGACAACATTCTCGATAACATCGGTCTGCCCTACAGCGTGATCAATTTGATGCACAGCACCTCCGGGCTAATTGGCGCAGGGGACGCAGACATCCTGGTTTCACTAAAGGAGAAGCACCACCCTACAGCCGATTATGTGCGGAACCTGCGGCAAACTCTGCCTCGCGAATTCCCTGGCACAGACTTTTATTTTCTGCCTGCCGACATGGTTACGCAGGTGCTGAATTTCGGATTGCCCGCGCCCATTGATATTCAAATCGAAGGCGCCGATATCGAGGGCAACCGCAAAGTAGCGGACAAGATGCTAAATGAGCTTCGGCACGTTCCGGGTCTGGCCGATCTGCGCATACAGCAGGCGTTTGACTATCCAACATTCGACATCAACGTTGACCGCACAAAAGCTGCTCAAGCCGGCTTTACTCAGCGGAATGTTGCCACAAGCCTGCTTAACTCGCTCAGCGGCAGCTTTCAAGTCGCACCCATGTTCTTCCTGAATTGGCAAAACGGGGTCCAATACAACCTGGTGACACAGACGCCGCAGTACAGGGTCCAGTCGATGCAGGATCTGCTGAATACTCCGATCACCACCTCGTCAGGCAACACGAGTTCTGGAATTCTTGCCAATGTGGCTTCCGTCCAACGCTCCAACGAAATGGAGGTCATAAGCCACTACAACATCCGCCGGCTGGTTGAGATTTATGGAGCAGTTCAGGATCGTGATCTTGGCGCGGTTGGACGCGAGGTTAACCGTGTTGTGGACGCCAATCGGAAATTGCTGCCGCGCGGCAGTTTTATCACTCTCCGCGGACAGCTCCAGACGATGCGCACTTCATATGAGGGCTTGCTCGGTGGGCTCGTCTTTTCCGTGATTCTTGTTTATCTGCTGATTGTCGTTAATTTTCAGTCATGGCTGGATCCTTTCATCATCATCACAGCATTGCCGGCGGCGCTAGCTGGCATTGTTATGTTCCTGTTCGTCACGGGGACTACATTGAGCGTTCCAGCGCTGATGGGCGCCATCATGTGCATGGGCGTAGCTACGGCAAACAGCATTCTTGTCATTGCATTCGCAAAAGAACGACTCGCTCACGTCAAGGATCCGGTAGAGGCGGCAATTGAGGCGGGCTTTACACGTTTTCGTCCCGTGTTAATGACAGCGCTGGCCATGATCATCGGCATGATTCCGATGGCTTTGGGACTCGGTGAGGGGGGTGAGCAGAATGCGCCGCTGGGGCGAGCTGTGATTGGAGGCCTGCTCTTGGCAACACTTTCGACGCTCATCTTTGTCCCGTCCGTCTTTGCACTGTTGCACAAAAGAGAAGACCCGGCGGATGAGATTCCAGCCACGACCAGCAATGAGCAACCGGTTGATGCCTAGGATGAGGGAACGCGATGACACCTGACGAGACAAACACAATCAACAACGTTGCGCCGGAGGCAGAGGTAAAGACAACTCAACAGCCTCAGCAGGCAGCGAAGGGGAATCCGTATCGCAACATTGCTTTGGCACTTTCAATTGTGGCCGTTCTCGCTGCCTTCATCTTTCATGGCATTCATTCACGCGCGTCTGGCGAGGCGCGTTTGCGGGCTGCCACTGACCGATCATCCATTCTGAGCGTGAGTGTTACCTATCCGAAACCCTCAGCCCGCACGGACGAACTCGTGCTGCCGGGAGCAATGCAGGCGTTCGTCGATTCACCCATATATGCCCGGACCAATGGTTACCTGAAACGCTGGTATGTGGACATCGGGGGCCGGGTAAAGAAGGGTCAGTTGCTCGCGGAAATAGAAACTCCGGAACTCGATGAGCAGCTGCAGCAGGCAAAGGCGGAGCTAGCGACTTCGGAAGCAAACCTGAATCTCTCCCAGATCACCTCGAAACGCGATGAAAATCTGCTGAAAACACATTCCGTATCCACCCAGGAGCGGGACAATGCGGTTAATCGTTATGCTGCGGACATCGCGACCGTCCAGTCGAATCGGGCCAATGTTGCACGGCTGGAGCAACTGCAGTCATTTGAGAGAGTGGTAGCGCCTTTCGATGGAGTGATCACTGCCCGCAAAACTGATGTAGGCGCATTGATAGACTCGGGAGCTAATGCTCCCCAGGAACTGTTTCACATCGCGGCAATCAATAAGTTGCGTGTCTATGTATCCGTGCCGGAACCATCCTCACGTGTGGCGAAGCCTGGGGCGCCTGCCGAATTGAACTTGGACGAGTTTCCAGGGCGAACGTTTCACGGAACGCTGGTGCGGACATCAGATTCGATCGACTACACGTCACGGACCCTGCTGGTCGAGGTAGATGTCGACAATCCCACTCGCGAGCTGATGCCAGGTGCTTATACTCGAGTCCATTTCAAGCTGCCTGACAACGTTCGATCCGTGGTGGTCCCTGCCAACACCCTGCTATTCCGGAAAGAAGGTCTGCAAGTAGGCGTGGTCCGGAGCGGAAGAGCAGAGTTGGTGAACGTTAGACCTGGACACGACTACGGTGACAGTATGGAAATACTCTCTGGGCTTCAGCCGCATAATGCAGTCATTCTCAGCCCTTCGGATTCCCTTATCACCGGCACGCCTGTGCAGATCTCTCATTCCGCCCTAGGAGCTTCGGCGCAATGAAGTGGATCCAAATACTGCTAGTAGGGACATTTGGTGTGCTACTAGAGGGCTGTACGGTCGGACCGAAATATACGAAGGCGCCGGTTCCAATGCCGAATCCAGATACCTACAAAGAGCTTGACGGTTGGAAGACCGCCCAGCCCAACGATCAGGCGGTCAAGGGAAAGTGGTGGGAATTATTCAATGACTCCGAGCTGAATTCTCTCGAGGACGAAGTCACCGTATCCAATCAGAATTTGAAGATCGTACAAGCTCGCTTCCGCGAAGCACGGGCCCAGGTTCGCTACAACCGATCATTCGAATTCCCTACCCTCACGGTTGCACCGAGCCTAGTTGGCGAGCGCCGTTCGCAGAATGCGCCCTATTTTCCTTCCACCACTTACAGCACCGGCGATTACGTATTACCTTTTGATCTCTCCTATGAAGTGGATGTGTGGGGCCGCGTGCGCAGGACCGTAGCTGCTGCCCGGGAGGAAGCCCAAGCCACCGAAGGTGATCTTGAGACCTTGAGTCTCAGCCTTCATGCGGAACTGGCGCTCGACTATTTCGAACTGCGCAGCGCCGATGCGCAAGGACAGCTGCTGCACGATACCGTAAAGGCTTATGCTGAAGCGCTGCAACTCACCATCAACCGCCTTGAAGGCGGAGCAGCGCCTAAGTCCGATGTCGCCCAGGCGCAGACCCAGCTCGATGCTGCTCGCGTCGAGGAGACAGACATCACCGTGCAACGTGCGCAGCACGAGCACGCGATTGCGATATTGGTCGGAAGGCCTCCAGCACAACTCAGCCTTCCGGCTCGGACCTCGGACTTCCAGCCACCCGACATCTCGGTCGGATTGCCTTCACAACTTCTTGAGCGCCGTCCTGACATTGCGGCGTCCGAGCGCCGAGTCGCCGAAGCTAACGAGCAGATCGGAATCGCCCGCGCCGCCTATTTCCCGACTGTACTGCTGAACGCAGCGGCTGGTTTCCAGTCGCAATCTATTGCTGATTGGTTCGCGTGGCCCAGCCGCTTCTGGGCTGTGGGCCCGACGATAGCGGAGACGATATTCGATTCCCGGCGACGACGGGCCAATTCCCAGGCAGCGCAAGCTAACTACGACGCAATGGTCGCCAACTACCGTCAAACCACCCTGACCGCCTTTCAGCAGGCAGAAGACAATCTTGCTGCACTTCGCATTCTTGAGCGCGAAGCACAGCAGCAGCGCGAGGCGACGAAATCGGCCGAGGAGTCGCTACAGATATTCACCAATCGCTACGTTGGTGGGGCTGATCCTTATCTGCAAGTCCTCACTGCACAAACCATAGCTCTCGAAAACGAGCGCAACGATGTGGACATTCGTCGCCGGCGAATGGACGCGAGCGTATTGCTGATCAAGGCGTTGGGAGGAGGGTGGGACAGGTCGCAACTTCCCACCGGCAAGCAACTCGGTCAAATAGGAAAAGATCAAGCTCAGCAGAACGGCCATGGTGGGAATTGAGCAAGCGACTAGAAACAGATTGGATGGAGTCGGTGTGATTCGTTTGTGCTGCAGAGACTCAATCCCTTCACGGGCGTAGGCCCAGGACGAGATTTTCCGAGGCAGCATACTCACTGATTTAAGAAAATAGGCTGCTGTGGCTTCGTTCTTTCGCGACTTACGCATCTCGAGGGGCTTGAAATGAAGCTGACGGTTGGGAAAGATTAGCCAGGGAGATGCTTCTAAACGTAAAGAGAATTAATTTCATGGAGACGAAAATGAATATCGATAACTCGAACGAACAAGTCTCGCGTCGTGGGTTCCTAGGAGTCAGCTCGGCGGCTCTGGCTGCCGCCGTCGGCGCTCTTTCTGTCCCAGGTGCGATTGCTCAAAACCAAAACACATCCCACAACACCTCTGGTGATCGCACCAAGAGCGATCCCGGCCCCGCCAATCCCGCTCTCGATAGCCAAAATCCGGATTCCATCTGGCCGCTTTCGACGATTCCAAAAGCCTCGTCCAAAATTTCAAATATCCGTTTTCTTTCGCCAACAAGCGCGTCTACGAAGGCGGCTGGTCCCGCGAAGTCACCGTTCGCGAATTGCCCGTCTCCAAAACTTTAGCCGCCGTCAATATGCGCCTCAACGCGGGTGGCGTTCGCGAACTCCACTGGCACACAGCCGCCGAATGGGCCATCATGCTCTATGGGTCGGCGCGCATCACGGCGATTGACAATGACGGCCGCAGCTTCGTCGCCGACACCAAGAAATACGATCTCTGGTTTTTCCCCAGCGGAATTCCCCACTCGATCCAGGGCCTCGACCCCGACGGCTGCGAATTCATGCTCGTTTTCGACGATGGAAATTTCTCTGAATCCGAAACTGTCCTGCTCAGCGACGCAATGGCCCACATCCCGCGCGAAGTCCTGGCCAAAAACTTCCGCCTTCCCGAGCAAGCCCTACACCATGTCCCCAACGCGGAGCTCTTCATCCTCCAGGCCGCCGTCCCAGGCTCGCTTGAGAGCGACCAGCGCGCTGCCGCGGGCTCGCTCCCTCGATCGCCGATAAATTATGCCTTCCGCAGCTTGGACGTGCCTCCGACCAAAAGCACCAAAGGCGGAGATGTGCGCATCGTCGATTCGAGCAATTTCAAGGTCACCACTACCTCGATGACCTTGGTCACTCTCCATCCCGGCGGTCTGCGCGAACTTCACTGGCACCAGAATGCCGATGAGTGGCAGTACTACATTTCCGGCAAAGGAAGGATGACGGTCATCTCAACGGGTCGGTGCATCGTTCACACCATCTCCAACCATTGCAACTGTCTTGTGTTCGCCCCTGAAGCGTTCGACTGCGGCCGCCTTATCAGCAGGTAGAACCTGTGCCGCGACCCGATCAATTCCGAGTCGCTTGGCAACCGAGTGTGCGACCGCCTGGGAGTCCCCTGTGATCATCGCCAGTCCGACGCCGAGTTTGTGCAGGGCGTTTACTGCGTCGGCGGACTCCGGCCGAATCTCGTCTTCGACTGCCAGTACACCGATCACCGCATGGTCTCGAAGGACATAGAGAACTGTTCGTCCTTCGGACGCCCAGATACTGACAACCTTATCCAGTTCTGGCGGAACGATGGCCTTCGTGTCGGCAAAGTAGTCTTGGGCCTCCGACAGCTACACTTTGACCGTTCACATTCGCGTGTGTCCCCCGCCCCGGCAATGCTTCGAAGCCTGACACTGACTCGGGCCTGACGCCACGATGATCCGCGCCGCTCACAATGGCTCTAGCAATGGGGTGCTCAGAGTCCGCTTCTGCCGCCGCGGCAAGCGCAAGCATTTCTCTTTCATCCACATTTGTGATAGCCGCAGCTGCCGTAAGCACTGGAGCCCCGCGAGTAAGGGTTCCCGCTTTGTCGAAGATCACCATATCCAAATCGCAGGCCCGTTCGAGTGCCAGGCGATCTTTCACGAGCAAACCATTTCGTGCACCGAGCGATGTTGAAATCGCAATCACAAGAGGAATTGCAAGCCCCAGTGCATGCGGACAGGCAATAACGAGTACTGTGGCTGTTCGGATGAGTGCATGTCCTCTGTCACCCGCCAGCCACCAGTAGGCAAACGTCAGGGTGCCAGCTGCAACGGCAATGTAGAAAAGAAGCGCGGCGGCGCGGTCGGCCAAAGCTTGCGCCCGCGAGCCGGAAGCCTGCGCGGCAGCGACCAGCCGCATAATGCCGGAAAGTGCCGTCTTCTCCCCGACTGCCTTCACTTCTACTCGAAGGCTACCACCTTCGGCAACGGTTCCACCCACCACTGCGGCGCCTGGCGCTTTCGGACTTGCCCGCGACTCCCCAGTAATTAGGGATTCATCGACATCGGCCGTGCCCTGGACTACGATCCCATCCGCAGCTACACGAGATCCAGGCCGTACGAGGACCACATCACCTATGCGCATCTCCGCAAGAGGCACTTTTTCTATGCCTGTCTGCGTTATCCGCGCAGCGCTGTCGAGCAACAAAGCGGCCAGCGCATCGAGAGCACCTCGGGCTTGCGCAGTGGCCTTCATCTCCAGCCAGTGGCCGAGAAGCATTACTGTGATCAGGGTTGAGAGCTCCCACCAGACATCAACTTCGAAAAAGCCGAGAGTTGCCGCAACCGAGGCAGTAAAAGCAACCACGAGAGCAAGGCTGATCAAGCTCCTCATGGACGGTTGGTGAGCGGATAGCTCTGGCCACGCACCCTTAATAAAACGTTGCCCCCGTATACCAGGATGATGGTGCCCAGAATGGCCGGAATCAACTGCGAGCCGGTAAAGTTGGGGGCGTGGTAGCCGAACCAGTGCTGTACGTCACCCGACCAAAAAACCACCGGAAGTGTAAGAGCCAGGCTTAGCCAAAACTTGTCCCGAAACTTGGCTACGGCGTGCCCGGCATCCTGATCGCGGCCCCAATGCGCGCCTGCATGCCTCGGAGGCTCGTCGTGATAGCGGTGATTCCCGTGCGTAACTACGTGATTCGCGTGGCCATATTTGATATTGGTTTCCATATTCAGCTCTATTGGCAACGGCATGGTGCGTTGACAGTGCCTTCACATGAATTTGCCACTGGCCACGACGATGACAATACTACTTTGTGTTAGAAAGCGTCCGCACGTAATTCACCAGACCCCAAATGTTATCCGCTGTCTCCATCTTGCCGAAGGCTGGCATTCCTGTGTATCTGATTCCGTTCTTGATAATCCAAAACAGCTCCTGATCGGAATAGCTCTGAACTTCCTCACTCGTGAGGTCCGTTGCGCGTGGGTACATCCACCGTCCCGATGCGGTTTGGGCGCGGCCGTCAACTCCGTGGCATGTGCCGCAATCCAAGCCGTAATGTGTAGCTCCGGCTTCGCGGCTGGCTTTTATGTCTACTGGTCGTGGAGGTATTCCTTGGCTGCTCGCACGGCGGATGGTAAAGTGCTTGGCCTGATTCGTAATGCGCGTTTCAAGAAGGCCGGGTTCTTGCAGTGCCGTCAACCTCAACTGCATCATTCCAACCCCGATCAGCACCACACCGGATGCAAGCATCGTCCAAATGATTCGCGACCGCATTAGGTTCTCTTCCGTAATAGGCTTACAAGCCGGACTGTGCAGAGACTTTTTCTGCAACTGAGAGACCGAACCCGAGAATATAAGCTGGTCAAAGAAGTGGGCAGTTCCGACGGCCAGGTCGGATCCGACGGTGCGCATTAACTCTCATCGAGCCACAGTCCACAGCCATCGATTGGGGAAGCCGGAATCCGCAATCAACGTGGCCGGCTTGCGCGGCGTCTGGAACACAAATTTCTATAAGGCCAGAGTTGCAGCGGAAATCGCTTAATTCAATTCGCGGTGTCGCTATAACAACGCGGAGCCGGTTCACAGTCGCCATTACGTCACGGCCGCAACTTGCAGATGCCTCCATCATAATCGTGGTGAATTCCTCTGCCGCGCCACGGCCCACGCCTGATAACAGCGATGCAGAGGAAGACTAAACGGCAGTTCTTCACGATGAAAAACGCGTTTGGCAAATCGCTTGCTGACATCAGCTACGCAGCGACTCACGCTGCGAGGAACCCACAGTAAGTAGAAACAGTATGTCGGCGATCGAGAACAATAAGACCACCGTCAATAGCACAAAGACGGGACACGAACTGTCGCGTTATGGGCCAACAGATTTTGAATTTGCCGAGTTCCTCGGCGGCGGCTCCGAATATTTTCCCTTTTGGCGATCACCGTTCAGCTTGATTCGATTATTTGTAAAGGAGGATGAATAGATGTCCGGTCGCATTGCGTCGCTAATTCTTACCCTCGTTTTCTTAACCGGCCAACAACCGGTCCGTTCCCAAAGTAAGGGGAGCTCCAACGGCTTTGATCTTGTCGACAACACGGGAAATATTCGCAAGCCGGCTGATTTTAGAGATCTCTATCAGGCGCTTGGAGTCTATACACCGGTCGATCTCAACAACAATACCGAGATGCACTACACGTACGCATCGCCGGGGACAGCTGAGTATTACCGCAAGACTGGAAAGTTCGCGGACGGAACCGTATTAGTGAAAGAAGTCTTCGCGACCGATCACGCGCAGATGACGACCGGGGACGCGCATTGGGCTACGAAAACGAAAGTGTGGTTCGTCATGATCAAAGACGACAAGGGACGCTTTCCAAGCAATCCGTTGTGGGGCGATGGATGGGGATGGGCTCTCTTCAAAGCCGACGCACCTGATAAGCAGGTTGCCACTAACTACAAGAAAGACTGCCTGGGTTGTCATGTTCCAGCTCAATCAAACGACTGGGTATACATACAAGGTTACCCGGTTCTCAAATCGAAGTAACCAGAGCCCGTTTCGGAGAACCTCGTTCGAAAAACGCTTCACAAGGAGAATTGGAATGCAAAAGCATCTGTTAGCAATCATCGTTGGACTTGGACTGACGGCCTCAGGCGTATACCTCCTGGTCGCGAAGCCGGTGGTGGCGGCTGCCCAGGCTGAACAATCGAGCGCCGTGTTCGATGCTGACGGCAAGGTAGAGTTGCCAACTGGTTTTCGCAAGTGGGTTTTTGTGGGGGCTCCATTAACGCCCAACGGGCTCAACAATGGAAAGGCGAACTTCCCCGAGTATCACCACGTATACGTGGAGAAGAAAAACGTCGATGCCTATTTGAAGACAGGCGAGTTTCCAGAAGGAACGGTCATCATAAAAGAACTGACCCGGGTTCTTAACCCGACTTTTCCCGACGGCTCCCGTAAGGAACCTTCTGGACGCGGATATTTCAACGGCGCGTACAACGGCATCGACATGACGGTGAAAGACAGTAAGCGCTTTGCAAAGACAAACGGCTGGGGCTTCTTCACTTTTGGGCATCATCCTATGCCGTATGACAAGACGGCAGCTGAGAAACCCGTGACCGAATGTGCCGGATGCCACATCGCCAATGTTGCCGCCACAGACATGACATGGATTCAATTCTATCCGTTGCTTCGTGACAAGCCAGGGTACTAGGTAATGTTAAATCGCTAGCCTATGGGACCTGATCTAGACCGAAGGCTTGAATTTGTCCGCGAGACTCTTTCATCACTTGGATGCGACTGTGCAGTGACGCTGGTGAGCGGACTCATTGTTGCCCGCTTTGCCGCGAAACAGTGCTCTGATTTGAAGCTTGCTTTGCGCAGCTTTCTCCAGCAATTCGGACCCGAGCTCGGCTCCGGACCCTTTCAAGTACCGAAAATGTGGTCATGCTAAAGGTTGCCGCAGAACGGAGAAGTTTATGAACCTCACGCCGCGTGAGAAAGACAAGCTGATGATCTCGCTTGCCGCAATCGTCGCTCGGGAGCGGCTTAAAAGAGGAGTCAAGCTCAACTATCCCAAGACTGTTGCGCTTATAACCGATTTCGTCTTGGAGGCGGCCCGCGATGGCAAGTCGGTTGCTGAGCTCATGTCTGAGAGTCGCAAGGTTCTCCAGCGTGACCAGGTGATGGAAGGCATCGCCGAGATGATTCCCGAGATGCAAGTGGAAGCAACTTTCCCCGATGGGACGAAACTCGTGAGCATTCACAACCCAATTCGCTGAGCGGAGACCGACATGATACCGGGCGAGATTTTCGCAGCAGCCGGCGAGATTGTGCTGAACGAGGCAATTTTCTAAAAGTAGAAGGGGTGTTCATGGCGAAAAAAGTGACCGTATACAGTCAGCCGGGCTGAATGTTCTGTGGCCAGGTGAAGGAGTATCTTTCACAAAAACAAATTCAATTCGATGACCGGGACATCACGAAGGACCCCACCGCGATCTTGGAGCTACAGAAGCTCGGCTTCTTGACCAGCCCCGTCACCGTCGTCGGAAACAAAGTAATCGTAGGTTTTGATGTGCCGAAACTGCACGAAGCATTGAAAGGTTGACTTGAGAAAGAGGATAGGAATTGAAGATCGCAGAGCGCGAGTCGAAAGAGTCTAAGTTTATATAGGAGCAACCTCGATGAATGTAGGAACAATCTCGATGACTGAACTTTGGCATTTCTCGGCTAGCGAAGTCGCTGGCCTCGTAAGGTCGGGCAAGATATCCGCCCGTGAGGTAGCCGACGCGGCGCTGCAGCGGCTCGACTCGATCAACCCGCGGATCAACGCAATCGTCGACTGCCGGCCCGATTTGGTGCGACAGCAGGCAGACCAGGTGGACAGTCTGCTGGCCCGAGGCAACGACCCGGGTCCCCTCGCCGGCGTGCCGATCACTCTCAAGATCAACATCGACCAGGTGGGGTTCGCCACGAGCGATGGCAGCAGGCTGCGAAAGGACTGGGTCGCCAAATTCAACAGCCCTGTCGTAGACAACCTAGTGCGCAACGGTGCAGTGCTGCTAGGGCGCAGCAACTCGCCAACGTTTGCCCTGCGTTGGTTTACCAGCAACGTGCTCTATGGCAGCACACGCAACCCACGTGACCCGCTGCTCACTCCTGGCGGATCCAGCGGTGGTGCAGCTGCCGCCGTCGCAACGGGTATTGGACACATTGCCGTAGGAACAGACGTTGGCGGCTCAGTGCGATATCCCGCGTATGCTTGCGGCGTTCACGGGATTCGTCCCAGTCTCGGGCGAGTCCCTGCATACAACGCTTCCTCGCCAGAGGACACCATCGGGCTCCAAATAATGCACGTGAAGGGCCCGATTGCACGTACCGTCCAGGATCTTCGCCTCAGTCTAGTCGCCATGTCGGGTGCCGATCCACGAGATCCCTGGTCGGTACCGGCGCCGCTGGAAGGCCCACCCATGCCGCTGCGTGCCGCGCTGTGCGTGCGACCGGGAGGGATGCGGGTTGCCCAGGAAGTCGAAGCAGAAGTTCAGGATGCGGGACGTCGCCTTGCCGACGCAGGATGGACCGTGGAGGAAATTGCGGATACGCCGCCGTTGAATGAGGCGGCTGAAGTTAACGAATGGCTGTGGCTCGGCGACGGTTTCCCGGAGCTTGCGGAGGCCGTAGAACGCGACGGCGATCCGGGCGCTATGGCCCTAATTGCGAACCTCGAACCTCGTGCCAAAACGTTTCCCGCTGACGTGGTAGCGCGTGCGCTCGTCCAGCGCGCTACGGTGACGCGCCAGTGGCAAGTGTTCCTGGCCAAGTATGCGGTGCTGTTGGTTCCGGTTTCAGGCGAGCTGCCCTTTCCGGACGAACTCGACCTGCAAGGTGACGCGGGGTTTCAACGCGTGTGGGACGCGCAGTTACTGATGCGGGCACTCCCAACGCTTGGCCTGCCGGGTCTGACAGTTTCCACTGGGCTCGTGGGCAAGAGTCCGGTCGGCGTGCAGATCATTGCGGGCCGCTATCGCGAGGATCTGTGTCTGCGCGCCGGTGAGGCGATCGAGGCTCGAGGAACGCCGCCTGCTCCCATAGATCCACTCAACTGACACCGGGATCTGAAGAATTCAGTCTAGGAGGACATGGTCATGATACCAGGCGAGATTTTCGCAGCAGCCGGCGACATTGTCCTGAACAAGGACAGAGCGGCCATCACGCTTAAGGTGGCAAACACTGGCGACAGACCGATCCAGGTTGGCAGCCATTACCACTTCGCTGAGAGCAACTCGGCTCTCCGGTTTGATCGGAAAGCGGCGCTTGGATATCGCTTAGACATTCCAGCGGGAACCGCCGTGCGCTTCGAACCGGGTCAGTCGCGCGAAGGTTCCTTGATCCCATACGGAGGCGCACGGCTGGTTTATGGCTTCAATAAGGCCGTGATGGGAGCATTGCCGCAAGGGCCCGCGAGGTAATCGAAAATGCCTAACAAAATGAACCGGGCTGCTTATGCGCAAATGTTTGGCCCGACTGTTGGCGACAAGGTGCGCCTCGCGGATACCGAGATCATCATCGAGGTAGAGAGGGAGTACACGACATATGGCGAGAAGGTGAAGTTCGGTGGTGGGAAGGTGATTCGCGACGGCATGGGACTGATGTTGTTTGATGACGCGTTCCGAACCGTCGAAACAAACAGCAATCGAGCTTCCAATCGATGTCGCCACAGAATGTAAGAACTGCCCGCTTCCTGCACGCTCTTGAGACGACTGCAGTCGAAATAGCGACACGGTGTCTCTATCTCAACGAGCACAGCAGGAGCTCACTGAGAACATCATTGTAATTGCTGAACTGAGGTTCTCACGATGTTGAATCCATTGGCACGACGAGGCAGGTCTGAACGCCTCCCGAGGCTTTGTTCGTCGGCGATATTGCAACGAAGGTCGAAAACATCGACAGCTAGGACCTCGGAGTGAGAAGCATCCGCTTCTTTGATTGCTTCATGCTTTGACGTTGCATCCAGCTTTTCTCATGTCTTTATTTCGACGATTGCTCTCCTGGTGAAGCCACTTGGTGCGCGGAGACTGCTCTCCGTCGCGTTTAGCCGCTGTTGTTGGTGATCCTGCGACTTTGCGGTCGATGGCACGCCGTTTGCATTTGTATTTGGTCCAGATCGCAGCGGGATGTTAAGGAGTTAATCCGTGAGTGAACTACTCAAGCCCACGTGGTTCGTTGCCTTCCTGTTGCTGTTCATCTGTTTCCATGCGAACGCTCAATCGGATCTCAATGAAGTTTACGTCACGCCCAGGCGTTACTTGAAACAACCCGATGCTGCCCAGTCATCAATAAAGAATGCTATGGGAGTCATTCGAACAACTGTGGAGCTCGTGCTCGTCCCCGTGACGGTCACGGACGAAGCGCACCGAATCGTTACAGGGCTCGAGCAGGAAAATTTCCAGTTATATGAGGACAAGCACCCCCAGCCGATCAAACATTTCTGGAAGGAGGATGCCCCTGTTTCCGTCGGCATAGTACTTGATGTTAGTGGCAGCATGGACACCAAAATCGAGCGGGCAAGCGACGCAGTCGGTGCGATGCTGAAAGAATCCAATCCTCAGGACGAGTTCTTCCTGATAACCTTCGCTGATCAACCTACGCTTGTCCAAGACTTCACCCCAAATGTAAACGACATTCAGAGCCAGCTCTTATTCACAAGGCCGAAGGGACGCACCGCTTTGCTGGACGCGATCGTGTTGGCCGTCAGCAATATGAAAAAGGCGCGGTATCAGAGGAAAGCGCTGGTCATCGTTTCGGACGGTGGTGATAACCGAAGTCGTTACACCGAGAAGGACATCAAGTCATTGATCAAAGAGCAAGATTTACTGGTTTACTCGATCGGAGTTTTCGATAGGGAGTGTCGGACTCAGGAAGAACGACTCGGTCCTGAGCTTCTGACAGAAATCAGCAATCTGACCGGGGCGAGCGCATACACTCTCGACAATCCCAACTATCTTCCTGCGATCGCCGGACACATTGGAGCCGAACTACGCAACCAGTACGTTCTCGGCTATACGCCCGACAGTTCGCGGCGCGATGGCAAGTGGCGAAAAATCAAGGTCAGACTAGCGCTTCCGCATGGTATTCCCCCACTACGCGTCCAGGCAAGGACGGGGTACTACAGTACTGCATACTAATACCGAAGCAACGTTAATCGGCTTTTTCCCGCTGGCTCTTTGACTCTGCAGTGGTTTGGCGCGGTGACGTTCTGAAAGCACGGAACCTCTAATGCTACCAAACGCCGATTTGTTTCTGACTGTCCGGCGACTTGTGTAACCCAGACCGAGAGGGCTTACTCAAGACGCGGGAGCGCTTAGAGCATTCACTGCAATACCTAACCAAGGGCTCGGAGAGGACGCCGAGGAAGTTCTCCTCGATGCTATGGTCGACGTAGCCCACGACGAGATGGTGATCATAAGGGATATTGAAGCGTTCAGTCTGTGCGAACATCATGTTTTGCCCTTCTTCGGCAAGGCTCACGACGCCTATATCCCGCGAGGAAAAGTTATTGGACTTAGTAAAGTGCCACGACTGGTGGACGTCTTTGCTCGCCGCCTGCAAGTACAAGAACGCCTGACAACCCAAATTGCAGAGGCCATTCTGGATGCCATCAATCCACTTGGGGTCGGAGTAGTCATTGAAGCGAAGCACTTGTGCATGATGATGCGCGGAGTCGAGAAGCAGCATTCATCGACAATAACGTCTTCAATGCTGGGCGCTTTTCGTCAGAAGGAAACCAGGGAAGAATTTCTCGCCCTCATTCGCACGAAAGATAGTTCTACCCGGATTCGACAATCGATGAGTATTTACGGAAACGCTTAATGCCGGTGGAGGGTGCAATTCCACACCTCTCTGGCATCGAGATGTATGGGAATTCCATTCCTGCGGGAACCGTCGCCGGAGACCTTTTCGAGTACATAAAGTTTTTACATAAATTTTCAGCAGCGCTATGGTATCGATGCCCGCATCCAGCGAGCCGTAAAACTGTCGAAAGAGTCTCTTGAACCGTTACGACCAGATGAACCTCCGCGTAACTCGGTTGACGATCGTGTCGAATGGTTGAAGTCCAGACCGGGATTCAGATCCGAAATGGAAACCGAATACAGGACGGCGCGGAGTTCGCAACAGGTCCGGGTAGCAGAGGACTTGGAAGAGCTTTACACGACCGCGGGATCGAGAAGCTGAATCTGCAATTGGCGCGATCGGTGACCGCACGCAATGCGCTTGGCAGAAGTGAAGACGAAAGTGGTCGTGAGATCGCGACGATGCTCTATGGCGAAGTGCGCCCTAACGGTCATTTTCGCTTTGTGAATTTCGGGCACCTGCCGCCTCAGGTGTTTTCGGCTCAGCACCGCAAGTTCATGGATCTAGACAAGAGCCGGGTGGCGCAATTCCTGGCGTTAGGACTGCGGATTCCTGAAGATCATCAAGACCGCACTCGATACTTTTCGTTGCAATTCCGACAACGAGCAAGCACTTCTGATGTCGCCGAGATTACACTGATGAGTCCCGGAGACATTCTTTTCCTATACACCGATGGGGTATACGACGGCAGCGATGCCCAAGACCGCGGCAAACTTGAAGCAGTAATACGCGAACACTGCCTGTTATCAGCGAAAGACATCTGCAATCCTTTGCTTGAATTAGCCGTAGTAAAGACGACTATCTGTTCCAAACTGGAGAAGAAGACCGGGTTGATGACAAGACAGCATTCATCATCAAGAAAGACTGAACCTCTCCAACCCCTTTATCCAGTTGCCATTGGTCCCGGCTATTTCGGCGTGATCCCTAGTGAATCTCATCACGGTTATCTTACTCGACACCAAAGTAAAGCCCAAACACCGCCAACGATAAGCAGCAGGACCAGTATTGCGATTATGGTGGCCTTATTAGCTTCTTTGTCCTTCTCCCCTTCGTCAGGGTCCAGGTAGCGAATAGCCGACCAGACTTCCTCTTTATCAATCTTTTCATCTTTCATAAGGCTCTTCTGAAACTGCTAGTCTTCCTAATCTGAACCAAGCATCGGTGATCAACTATGTAGAAGATCCTAGCGCCATACGGATCATTACAGACGCGATGTTCATCGACTAGAAGAGGACAATGAACGCCGCAAGAGCGCGACGTCAGGGTGAAACGTTTAAGGTTCGCAAGTGCTTCTTCGCGCGACGCGAAGCCGAGCCCGAAAATGCTTGGAGCAGCTATAGGATCGCGCAAGCAATTGTCGTCTTGATAGGGAATAACCAATCGTTCAGTCCTGTCCTTGTTGCTGGATGCCTGTATGACCGCGTAGCGCACACCAGAGCAATGGACGTGGACTCCCATCGCGTCACCATCGGTCTTTGGTTTCAACAAACCCTGACACTACCTGATGCAAATCAAGTTCCAAATGTGTGTTAGGTGAACAATCGGAGTTGGACCGAATGTCGAAGACAAGAAAGGATCTCATCACGTGCTCGATCCGTTCGCAATTGCAGCAGCGGCGTTGAGAACAGGCGTCGGAGCGTCACTTGTCTAAACTGCGACACCGCGCCGCGCGGCGATCTCAGCGAACAGAGCCACCTTCGACGCGTTCAGTCGCTAACTTCAGTACTGTATTGCCTTTTCGCGAGTCGAAGCCCTCGGCTTGTTTTGGCAAAGCGAGTGCATCAGTTAGGGCGCTATGGGAAAACGAATTGGACTTCTCAACTTCAGCGTTCAAGCGACTGATAGATCTCGCGACGGCGCTATGTGCTGTGTTCACCGTCGGCTGAGTGTGTGCTCAGCCTGGCTCAAACTCCTATCGGGTCTTGTTTTGCTCGTGATCTTCGCGGTTCCGTTAGTCGCTCAAACAAATGCTGCCACGCCTGATGTGGGCAACACATTGTTTGGAATCCCATCACGGCAGTATCTGTTCGGAGACTGGGGAGGCAAGAGATCGAAGCTGGCCGAAAAGGGCGTCAGCTTCGATTTCTTCTACATCTCCGACTTGGAAGCTAATCCGAGCGGCGGAATGCAACAGACGCAAGCCGGATGGCCACGAATTCGTGGAACGATAGACATAAATTTTGACCGGCTCATCGAATGGCAAGGGCTCAGCTTTCACGCCACTGGACTCTGGCAATCAGGAGCCAACCTGGGAGCAAAGATTGGGACGCTTGCGAATCCCAGTGACTTGGTGAGCGCACACACAACACGTCTGGATTCGTTCTGGCTGCAGCAACTTTTCTTCAACAACCGATTGAGGGTGAGAGCAGGGCAGTTGGCCGGCTTGGACTTTTACGGCAATCAGGAATACGGCGGCTCATGGCTGATCGAACCGATGGGTTACGCGTTCGGTAACCTCTTCAGCACTATCTACGAGTCGTTCAATCCCGCGGGTACTCCAGGCGCCGAGATTCGCCTTGCGCCGACACGAAATTTCTACGTGAAGAGCGCCGTGATGGCTGGAAACCGGAACCCCTACCAGCAGGACCCTACGGGCTTCCACTTCCAGATTCGCGATACTCCGAATTTCTTGTTTGAAGCTGGATTTCTAGTAAATCAAACAGACGGTAATACTCCAAAATCGGCTCAGTCAGGCAAGTCCTATCCAGGCGAGTACAAGTTCGGAGGGGTTTACAACGGGGGCAAGTTTAGTGATCCTTCCGGGCGCGAGAGCAGCGGAAACTACCTGATCTATGGAATGGCGAGCCAAGCGTTATTCCGCTCGGAGCCCGGATCGAATCGCGGACTCGATGCAACCTTTGGCTTTGATTGGAGTCCCGGCAATGTGAATCGGGAGAATTCCCAGATCACCGCGGGTGCTCGCTTCAATGCTCCCTTCCGTCATCGCCCAAAGGACCGGATTGCGTGCGCTTTCGTCTACAGCAAGATCAGTGATCCGTTCAGCGAGTTCGGAGTATTGCTGGGCGGTCCGAAGCTGGGCTCTGAAAAAGCATTCGAACTGAACTACTCCTTACAGGTGACGCCATACTTCCTGCTGCAGCCGGTGTTCCAGTATTACGTCGATGTGGGCGCCAATTCCAATTTGCCGAACGCCCCGGTTTTGGGTTTCAGAACGAAGGTCACGTTTTGATCGGCTGGAGATCTATGAAAAGCAGAACCGAAGAACTCGACAATATCGCCCGTCAGGAATTTCAGTTGTGCGTCATTGGCGGCGGCGCGACAGGATCGGCTTGTGCCCTGGACGCCCAACTACGCGGAATTAGATCCGTGCTGTTGGAGGCGGGCGATTTTGCTGGGGCAACATCCAGTGCAGCAACCAAGATCATTCATGGCGGAGTGCGATACCTGGAAGAAGCTATCAAGGGAGCAGATCTTCAGGAATACCACGTCCTGGTGCGCGCCTTGCACGAACGTATCCGCATGATCGAAAACGCGCCGCATCTCACTCGCAGACTGGAGTTTCTTGTTCCGAGCTATCACTGGGTCGATGTGGCCTACCTCGATATTGGGTTGAAGATATATGACTGGCTCGCGGGGCCAGGTCGCATTTCTCCGAGCAAGTTCCTCTCACGAGAGGAAACTTTGGTGCGTATGCCGGAATTGAACCCGGAAGGATTGGTCGGTTCTGTGGCATACGCCGATGGTCAATTCGACGACGCCCGATACAACCTTGCGCTTGCACAAACGTTCACCGTGGTTGGCGGAAACGCTCTGAACCACGCCAGGGTTACAGATTTTGTACGGGGTGCGAATGGGAAGATTTCCGGGGTCATAGCAAAAGACCATCTGACCGAGAACACGTTCACGGTCACCGCTAAAGCCTTCGTCAATGCCACCGGGCCGCTCTCGGACTCTATTCGCCAATTGGCCACTCCCACGGTGCAGAAGCGCATGCGGCCTAGCAAAGGTTCACACATCCTCCTTCCGCTGGATGTGTTCCCGACAGACGATGCATTGCTCATACCGAAGACAGAGGACGGAC
>Ga0307478_10000340_pt1 | contig 50523 bp, 40 predicted proteins | sample atmos_gasesECM4C_2_FD_203713 | JGI IMG/M metagenome (GOLD analysis project Ga0307478, IMG submission 203713) | Hardwood forest soil microbial communities from Morgan-Monroe State Forest, Indiana, United States - atmos_gasesECM4C_05 | ecosystem: Environmental > Terrestrial > Soil > Temperate...
TGGGGTCCCTCGCCGTCTGCGCGGCTCGGGATGACACTTGAAATCGCGATGGCGCGTCGCTATCTAAGCGGCGAAACTTTTCCCTGATGGCGCAAGCACAAACCACCACGATCCCGCCGCGAAGCTTCGGCCAAACCATGCGCCCCGATGTCTGGTGGGCGCAACCGCTCCTCGTTTTCCTCGGCCTGGGCGCTTTTATCGTTTACTCGACGTGGGCGGCGTTTCAGGGAAACCATTATCATTTCGGTCCGTATCTCTCGCCATTTTATTCGCCGGAAATTTTCGGCGATTCGCCTCACAGCTGGTTCGGGCCGAAGCCACTGTGGTGGCCGGGCTGGCTCCTGTTTTCTCCGGCACTGTTGATTCTCTGGGCGCCGGGCGGTTTGCGGCTCACCTGCTATTACTATCGCGGCGCGTACTACAAGGCCTTCTGGGCCGATCCACCCGCCTGCGCCGTCGGTGAACCAAGGAAGACCTATCTCGGCGAACGTTCCTTCCCGTTGATCATGCAGAACGTCCACCGCTATTTCCTCTATCTCGCGATCCTGTTCGTCATCGTGCTCGCGACCGATGTTTGGAAAGCACTCTGGTTTGTGGATCCTGCGACAGGAAAACCTTCCTTCGGGATTGGCGTCGGCACGCTGATTCTGGCGCTGAATGTTTATCTGCTGGGAGCGTTCACGTTTGGCTGTCATGCGTTGCGCCATTTGATCGGCGGCTTTCGCGACCAGCTCTCCAAATCGCAGACCTGCTATCAGGCGTATCGTTGCGTGAGCTGCTTTAATCGCCGCCACATGCTTTTCGCTTGGCTCAGTTTGTTCTGGGTCGGATTCACCGATCTCTACGTCCGCCTTTGCTCGATGGGTGTCTGGCACGACTGGAGAATCTTCTAGCGCATGCCGGATTACGAAACTTTCGAGCACGACGTTCTCGTGATCGGCTCCGGTGGGGCGGGTTTGCGCGCGGCGATCGAGGCATCAGCGGCCGGCGTCTCGGTCGGAATGGTGTGCAAGTGTCTGCTCGGGAAAGCGCACACGGTGATGGCGGAAGGCGGGATCGCCGCCGCGCTCGCGAACGTGGACGATCGCGATAGCTGGAAAGTCCATTTCGCCGACACGATGCGGGGCGGGCAATACGTCAACAACTGGCGGATGGCCGAGCTTCACGCGAAAGAAGCGCCCGATCGCGTCCGCGAACTCGAAGCGTGGGGCGCGGTCTTCGATCGGACGCAAGACGGCCGCATTCTCCAGAGGAATTTTGGCGGGCATAAGTATCCGCGGCTGGCGCACGTGGGCGATCGCACCGGTCTTGAGATGATTCGCACCTTGCAGGATCACGGCGTTCACCAAGGCATCGACGTGCACATGGAGATTTGCATCGTGGCGCTAATCAAGGATGGCGAGCGGGTCATCGGCGCGTTCGGCTACGATCGCGAGCGCGGCCGCTTCAAAATCTTTCGCGCAAAAGCGGTCGTGCTCGCGACCGGAGGAATCGGCAAAGCCTACAAGATCACGAGCAACAGCTGGGATTGCACGGGTGACGGGCATTCGCTCGCCTACCACGCGGGCGCGCGACTGATCGACATGGAATACATCCAGTTCCATCCCACTGGCATGGTTTGGCCGCCGAGCGTGCGCGGGATGCTCGTCACCGAGGGCGTGCGCGGAGAAGGCGGGATCCTGACGAACAAAGAGGGCAAGCGCTTCATGTTCGATTTTATCCCGGCCAACTACAAAGCGCAGACCGCCGATAACGAAGAGGAGGGTTGGCGCTACACCCAGGGCGATAAGAATGCGCGCCGGCCGCCGGAGTTGCTTACTCGCGATCACGTCGCGCGCTGCATTGTGCGCGAGATCAAGGAAGGGCGGGGAAGTCCGCATGGCGGCGTCTATCTCGACATCGCCTGGATCAAGAAAAAGCTGTCGAACTCCGAGGAGCACATCAAACGGAAGCTGCCGAGCATGTATCACCAGTTCAAAGCGCTCGGCGACATCGACATCACGCAAGAGCCGATGGAAGTAGGGCCGACGACGCATTACATAATGGGTGGTGTTCATGTGGACGCGGACACCCAGATGTCGGATGTGCCGGGGCTGTTTGCCGCGGGCGAATGCGCAGCCGGCATCAACGGCGCGAATCGGCTCGGTGGGAATTCGCTTTCGGACCTTGTCGTGTTCGGGAAGCGCGCCGGCGAATACGCGGCGAAGTTCGCGAAAGAGAATGGGCACGGGAAAATCGAAGACCAACAGATCGAAGGTTACGCGCGTGAAGCGTTGCGGCCGTTCGAGAACAGTGCGGGCGAGAATCCGTATTCAGTGCAGCGCGATTTGCAGGAAGTGATGCAGCACAATGTCGGCATCGTTCGTGAAGAGAACGAAATGCGGGCAGCGCTCGACCATTTGCAAAAGTTTTGGGAACGCGCCGGTCGAGTCGGCGTTATCGGTCATCGCGATTTCAATCCCGGTTGGCACACAGCGCTCGATCTCAAGAATCTGCTCACGGTTTCGGAAGCGATCACGCGCGCTGCGCTTGAGCGAAAGGAAAGCCGCGGCGCGCAGTTCCGCGATGATTATCCGGAGAAGGACGAAAAGTTATCGAGAGTGAACACGATCATTCGCAAAGCGGCCGACGGATCGATGGACGTTCAGCTCGCGCCGTTGCCGGAGATGCCCGAGTATCTGAAACAGATCATCGAGGAGATGAAGTGAGCACAGCGACCTTCAGAATCTGGCGCGGCGATACCAACGGCGGCGAGTTTCGCGACTACCCCACCGAAGTTTCCGAAGGCATGGTGGTCCTCGACGCTGTCCACCACATCCAGGCCGAGCAGGCGAACGATCTGGCCTGCCGCTGGAACTGCAAGGCGGGCAAGTGCGGCTCTTGTTCAGCCGAGGTCAACGGCATCCCGAAACTCATGTGCATGGCCCGACTCAGCGATCTGCCGCTCGACAACCCGGTGACGATCGAGCCGATGAAAGCCTTCCCGATCACGAAGGACTTGATCACGGACGTTTCCTGGAATTATCGGGTGAAGAAAAAGATCAAAAAGTTCAAGCCGCGCCCGCCTGATGCCGCCGATGGCACCTGGCGGATGGCGCAGGAAGACATCGATCGCGTCCAGGAATTCCGGAAATGTATTGAATGCTTCCTCTGCCAGGATGTCTGCCACGTCCTGCGCGATCACCGGAAGCACGAGGAATTCATCGGCCCGCGCTTTTTGATTTACACCGCCGCGCTCGAGATGCACCCCCTCGACACCGAGGATCGCCTCGAGGAGTTGCGGAAAGCGCACGGGATCGGCTTCTGCAACATCACGAAATGTTGCACGAAGGTTTGTCCCGAGAACATTCAGATCACCGACAACGGGATCATCCCGCTGAAGGAACGGGTCGTGGATGACCATTACGATCCGCTTGGTTGGATCTGGAAAAGGTTGAAGCGAAATCGCTGAATCACATGTCCGATTTGAAGCCACTTTCGCGCGAGGCGATTCCGGCAGCGCTGGAAAAAGCCGAGCGTTACCGGCTGCTGAACGAACCGGCGGAAGCGGAAAGCATTTGTCTCGATGTGCTTCGGACTGACCCTGAGAATCAAACTGCGCTGATCACGCTTCTCCTCGCGGTCACGGATCGTTTCGGGAAAGGTTATGGCGTCAGCGACACGCAGGCGAAAGAGCTTCTCTCGCGCGTGAAGGGCGATTACGAGCGCACCTACTACACGGGCATTCTGGCGGAACGGCGTGCGAAAGCGAAGCTCGCGCAGGGCACACCGGGGTCGCGGCACTATGCCTACGATGGTTTTCGAGAAGCGATGACTTGGTTTGAAAAAGCGGAAGGGTTGCGACCGCCGGGCAACGACGATGCTCTGCTGCGCTGGAACACTTGCGCGCGCATCATCGAGAAAAATCGATTGGTTGCCCGCGAAGAAGAGAACCTGGAACCGCCCTTGGAGTGAATGCTGGCGTCTCGCGCGATCCCGACGCGGTTCGCGCGATGTTTGGTCGAATAGCGCGGCGCTACGATCTCGCGAATCACGTTCTTAGCTGCGGGGCCGATTTTCTCTGGCGGCGACGCGCCGCGAAGATGGTCACCGGCTGGCGGCCGCGCGATGTCCTCGATCTCGCGACGGGCAGCGGCGATCTCGCGCTCGCCATTCAGCGGCGGTTGCCGGAAGCGACCGTCACGGCCGCCGATTTTTCGCCGGAGATGTTGGAGGTAGCGCGTGGCAAAGGCGTGACGAAAACAGTCCTTGCCGATGCCCTTCGACTCCCGTTCGAGAATGAATCATTCGATTGCGTTACCGTCGCGTTCGGCTTGCGCAACATGGCGGACTGGGATCGCGCTCTTATCGAGATTTCGCGCGTGCTGCGCCCTCAGGGCCATTTGCTAGTCCTCGATTTTTCAATTCCCACTGGAACGCTGCGACCCGCCTATCGCTTTTATTTGCATCGCTGCCTGCCGTTGCTGGCTTCGATAGTGACCGGCCAGAAAGCCGCCTACGATTATCTCGGCGGCTCGATCGAAAAATTTCCGAGCGGCAACGAGATGCTGGAACTGATCGAGTGGAACGGCTTCACGATGGCTTCGGCTGAGCCACTCACTGGCGGCATAGCGACGATCTATGTCGCGCAAAAACTGTAGCCGCCGCCCTGTGGGCGGCGTGAGATGGCGGCATCGTCACTCTCGCGCTTCGCACAGCGAAGCGGCTACAGGAGCTTACGGCTTCGGCGATGCCGAAACTGTTGGCGACGCGCTAACGGCAGGCGATGGCGTTCCAACTGGACTTGCCGCCGGAGATGGACTTGGCAGGGCGACGAGCGGCAACTTGAACGCATTCAAATCCGGATTGCTGAGCACGAACGTTCCCTCGCGTTCGTCCGTCCGCGCGAACCACATTCCCTGGCCGGCGGAAGCGCCGACGACGAGCTTGTGCACGTTCTTGTCATCAGCCGAGGTCGTGAACGCGATCGTCACTTGGGGCTTATCGAAACCATGCGCGGGCGTCGTCGCTCCTACCCAGCGCACGGCCCGCAGGACCGTCAACGTATTCAGCAACGACTGCACATTCACATTATCGATCGGTTCAGTTCCCTTGACCCAGGTCCATTCTTTCTTTTCGTTGCGCACGAGCGCCGATTCGCGGTCGGTCGTTACCGTCAGCTTGTGGACCTCGTCGGGCTTGAAGCGGAAAATCGCCAGCTCCTGCCATTGCAACGGGTCGGCGAAAATATTCTCCAGTAAACTGCGGCGCACCGCCACGATGAAGGGCTCGTCGCCGAGCCGCGCGAAGACGTTGTCGCCATCCACTTTTCCAAACGCGATCGTCGCAAAGGGACGTTCGCCCGCGATTGACTCCGGGGTGTTCTCCGAAGCAAACGAGCTAAAGGTCACCTGAAGCTGCGGCTTATCGAGCCCGTATTTCGGCAGGTCGGACGCGACATCTTCGACGAACTTCGTGACCTGCTCGACCTTCAGCACATCGAGCAGGCGATTCACTTCGCTCGAATTAGCCGGCTGATTGTTGCGGCTGGCCAGCGTCCAGTTTTCATCCTTCCGGGCCAGCACCGTTTTGCCCTTGCCCGCCGCGTCGATCGTAATGCGATCGAGAATATTGGTATCGAACCGGACGAGATGGCGATCGCGCAGGTCGGCCGGCTTGAGGGCGAGCATTTCTTCGATCTTCTTCGGCAACGTGTAAACCGCATTGCGCGCGGTGAACCGCACGTAGACCTGCTCCTTTTCTTTCTCCGGCACACCGCCGATCTGGAGCGTTTGGCCGGTCTTGTCGTCGATGGCGAAGAGCATGATCGAGCCGCGCGGTTCCGCGAGCCCGTAGGGCCGGAGATCGCCGCGATCTTCGGCGACGAATTGCTGGATCTGCGCCGTCGTAATCTGGGCCACAAGATCGGCGATCTTTTGATCGTCGCCGCGCGCCCGAAGCGGCTTCACGATTTCCCAATGGTCGGCTTTCTTTTCGAGTTCCATCTCGCCGGCCGCGGTCTTGACCAGCGCGCGGACGACTTGAGCAGTCGTTAGGTCGGTAAGTTTTTTGTCGCGGAAATCTTCCGGCTTCTTCGCGATATCGTTGCGGACAGACTGGGCCGCGATGATGACATCGCCGCCGTCGCCTACGCTAACATACATTTTCCCCTGGAGCGCTGTGTCGTTTCCAAACGTGATTTCAGGCGGCGCGTTTTTCCCCAGCAGCTTTAACTTTAGCTTGCCCTTGCTGAGCCCGAATTCGTCGAGCTTGCTTTTGTCTTTCGCGATTTCCTTTGCCGGGATCGAATCGAATTTTTGCCAGGCATCGAGATCGGCGATGAGATTTTCCGCAGCCCCTCGGTCGGCCTGATCTTTGAACGGCGCTTCGATTCGCCACTTCTGGTCCTGTTTCCGCAATTCGATCCGGTCGTCGCCGTTTTGAATCACGATCCCTTCCAGCGCATCGCGTTCGAAATTGATTACGTTTCCGGCCTGGCGTTTCGCTTCTTCGGTGTTCGGCCCTTTGCTTTCGTAGAACTTGATGTAAAGCGCGACCGCGATCGCCACGATCAACAGGAGAACCGTCGTCTTTGTCTTCATCGATTCTGCAATTTCCCAGCGGCTCAGGCGCGCCGATACCACCAGACGCCGAAACCGAGGACCGCCGGAATCAGCGGAAGCAAAACAAGAATCAGCCACCGCAGATTGCGCATCGCATTATCATTCAGGCTGAACGTCAGCGTCGTCGCGACCTTCGGCGCGATGCCGATAAGTTGTTCGCGGCTCAGGAGCCAGTTGATAGAGCCCGACACAAAGTCGAGAGCCTGCTGATCCTGGGTAAGGGCGCGGTCCTGCACGAAGGTCGCGTTCGTCACGATCACCATCCGGGCGGAATTTGTCTGGACACGCTCGTCTGCGCTGCCGCCCTTTTCGATCGATGCGCCGATGATCAAAGGCGTCCCGGGAGTTTTCGCGGCGTTAGCCTGAAGCTTCTCCTGATCGGTGGAATTATAATCCTTCTCCGCCCAGTAGCCCTTCTCCGCTCGGATCAGGGTTTGGAGGCGCACATTGGCGGCACGGACACGCTCCTGTTCGAGAATCAGCGAACAAGTCCCGCCCACAAAAACCCCTTGGACATCGGCCAGTTTTTTCGTGATCGGACTTTCGGAAGCAAAGCGCCCGACCACATCGCGCAAAAGGGCAATCTCCTGAATACCCGTTTTCATGAACGCCAATAACCGGTCGTCGTTTACTTTCACGCCAAGCTCGTTCACGAAGGCGAGCAGCTTCGGCGTTTTGGCCGACGGATCGAGCAACAATAGGATCCTTCCCTGCTTCTCCCAGAAATCGCGCACTAACTTCATCTCCCGATCGGAGAAATCGTATTGCGGCCCCACGATCGCGATCGTTTTGATATCGGCAGGAATCTCCGGGACCTCGAACAGATTCAGTTCCTGAAACTTGATGTTCTCGTTCTCAATGACCGTTTTGACGGTTGACAGCGGGCTGCGCGCGCCCGGTTCCGGAGCCATCGAGGGCGACAAGTTCGGCGGCGCGTCCGTGATCGGGGGCTCCTTGTGGCCGAGGACGTAGCCGACGGTGTTTTTCTTTCCTTCCACGAGGTCGATCATGGCGCTCGTGATCGCCTGCTCGCCTTTGAACGCGATCATCTTGGGCGGCTCGCCGAACATCGGATTGCCCTGGTCCATCTCCGCCATCTCGGACGCCTTCACCGCCTTGTTGCGATTGTCGTAATCGAGAATGACCTGGCTCTCGTCGCTGACGATCTTGTATTTGTCGACGAGAGCTTTGGCGCGTGAATAATTCCGGTCCGCATCGATGTTCTCAATGTCGATCTTCCCTTTCGCCGCGTACTGATATTCGGTCAGCAACGACTGCACATCCTGGCCGATCGGGTGGTTCGCTGAGAAGAAAACCGTCACCCGCATTTTGCCTTTGATCGTTTCCAGGAAGCGTTTCGTTTTGTCCGAGAGCGCGTATTTCTGGTCGCGAGAAAGGTCCCAGCGCCGGTAGTGCTCGAACCCGAGGTAGTTCGCCGCGATCGCGAGAAACAACAGGAGCGCGACTTGCACGATCACGTTCACGCCGATCCGGACGCGATGGATTTTGTGTGGCTTATCTGGCTGCGGATTTTCGTCGGCCATTATCACAGCCTCCATTTCCGCGATTGAAACGCCTGGTAGGTCAGCGTCAGCATCACGATGGTCATGCTGACGTAGAGAACCACGGGCCGCGTATCGATCTCGCCGCGGGAGAGGGTCCCCATTTGTTCAATGGCGGAGAAATAACCGAGCAACTGCCGCGTGCTCGAGCTGACCTCAGAAAGGATGAACGAAATCAGCCCGGAGAAAAAATGGAGCGTGATGACGCAGAACGAAATGACCGCGGCCACGATCTGGTTCTTCGTCAGCGCCGAGGCAAGGCAGCCGATCGAAAGATAGAACATGCCGAGGAGAAGCAGCATCAGGTAGGCGCCGAGATAAGCGCCGGTGGAGTTCGCCGCGGACTGGTGCGTGATCGATTGAAAGACCCAGAAGTAAATCAGCGTTGGCAGCCAGAGGATCAGGTAAAAGACCAGCGCGCCGAAAAATTTCGCGAGGATCACCTGCCAGTCGCGCACCGGCGCTGTCATGAGCGGCTCGATCGTGCCGAGCTTAAATTCCTCGGCGAACAATCGCATCGTGATGAGCGGAAAGATCAGGACGAACGCAAACCAGAAGAAGACCGAATTGAAGAACGCTTCGTGGACGGAATAGCCGACCGGCTTCCCGTTCATGAACGAGAGCTGGAAATAGAAATCGACCCCGGCGACGAAGAGGAAAAATACCAGCACGACGTACGCGATCGGTGAGTAGAAGTAGCTGCGGACTTCGCGGGACAACAATGTGTAGAATTTGCGCATGTTACTTTGGGAACTGCAGGCCTGTAGCCGCTGCCCTGTGGGCAGCGCAACGATGGTTCGGCAGCGACGTGCTTTCTCGCGCTTCGCACAGCGAAGCGGCTACAGAAGAATGAATGGTGTCCATGGTTTCACGCTTCGTCGGGGTGGGTGATTTCGACAAACACATCTTCCAGGGTCGCTTTCCGCTGCGATAACTCGCGCAATGTCCATCGCCGCGCGTTCGCCAGACGGTAGACTTCCTCGCGCACATCGGTGTTCGCTTCGACGCGCAACGCGAAAATTCGCCAGTCGCCGTCCACTGATTCGGTCACATCGCGCACGCCCGGGATCTTCTTTAATTCTTCCGCGCCATCGTCCGTGCCGACTTTTGCTTCCACGATCACGCCGCCCGCCGTTCGAATGCGCCCCAGCAAATTCTCCGGCGTATCGCACGCTTCGATCCGCCCTCTATTAATAATGATCACGCGACTGCAGGTCATCTCGACTTCCGGCAGAATGTGGGTTGAAAGCAGAATCGTGTGCTGTTTGCCGAGGTTCTTGATCAGGTCGCGCACCTGGCGAATCTGGTTCGGATCGAGGCCGCTCGTCGGCTCGTCGAGAATGAGCAGATCGGGTTCGTGAACGAGCGCATCAGCGAGGCCGACCCGTTGCCGGTAACCTTTCGAAAGCGCGCCGATGATTTTCTTCTCCACCTCTTTCAATCCGCAAAGTTCCTTCACGTCGCCCACGCGCTCCGCCACGCGCCGATGCGGCACGCCTTTTAGCGCGGCCCGGTAATCGAGATACTCGGTCACGCGCATGTCGTTATAGAGCGGGACGTTTTCCGGCATGTAACCGAGATGAGCGCGGGCCTGGAGCGATTGCTCGAAGACGTCGAAGCCGGCGATCGACGCGCGTCCGGACGTCGGCGGCATGAAGCTCGAGAGAATACGCATCGTCGTGCTTTTGCCGGCGCCGTTCGGGCCGAGAAACCCCATGATCTCGCCTTTGCCCACTTCGAAGTTCAGGTCCCGGATCGCCGGCTGGCCAGCGTAACGTTTCGTGAGATTTTCGACCTTGATCATGAAAGCGGTAATGCTGTGAGACAATTCAGACCGCGAAGCGTTGCATCTAGGGCGAATTTACCGCGCGGTCAAAGGAACTGTTTCCATCGCCTGCCCGCCGCCGTTCGCTTTCACGATCCCGACGGTGAAATCGACTTCGCTGCCGGAATTGGTGCGCGCCAGGAAACCTTCCACCTGCTTCACCGAGGTGACGTTGTATTTGCCGATCCGATAAATCACGAGCCCGCGCTGGATCCCGGCGCGATCGGCCGGGCTGTCGGGCTCGACGGCGCTGATCAAGACGCCTTTGCCAGGCGCGTAGCCTAACGCGTCGGTCAAATCCGGCGTGAGATTTTGCAATTGCATGCCGAAGAACCGTTGCGCATTCGAACCGCGCTCTTCCGGCTCGGACGATTTGGGTTTCGGTGGCGTTTGGTTCTTCGCCACTTCCCTGAACTGAGCCACGCTGGTCTTCACCGTCTCGGCGGGAATGGCAAAGCCAAGACCCTGGGTCGGCACACCCTGCGGAGTGAACGCCATCTTTGCCGAGCTCACGCCGACCAGGCGCCCCGAAAGATCGATGAGCGGCCCGCCGCTGTTTCCCGGATTGATCGCGGCGTCGGTCTGCAACAGGTCCTTGTATTCGAGGTCCTCGACCGTGATGTCGCGCTTCGTGCCGCTCAACACACCGCGGCTGATCGAGCTGCCGTAACCGAGCGCGTTGCCGACCACCAGCACTGTCTGCCCAAGCAGGTTCGGCGAAATGTTATTGAGATCGATAAATGGAAAATCCGCTTTGGCTTCGATCTTGATAAAAGCGAGGTCCTTCTTCTCATCGCCGGTGATGTAACGCGCGTTGTAGACTTTGCCGTCGTTCATCGTCACCTCGATTTTCAAATCGGCCGCGCGCTGGACCACGTGCTCGTTCGTCACGATGTAGCCCGCCGGGTCGACGATGAATCCCGAACCGAGGCTTTGCAGGGTCTGCCGGATTTCGCGCGGACGGCTCCGGTAATTTCCGAAATATTGCGCCGCAAAATCCTCGAACGGATCGCGCACCCGGCGTTTCACGACGCGCTCGGTGTTGATGTTTACCACCGCCGGCAACACTTTCGCCACCGCCAGCACGGCGGGTTCCGAGGCCGGATCGGTCTGGGCGATCGCACTCTGGGCCATCAAAAGCGCGCCTAAAAAAATGGTAGGGACGGCGCGCCGCGCCGTCCGCCGGCTACGGGAAACGGGCGGAAATGAAAAGGCACGGACGCCGCAGCGCGGCGTCCCTACCAGCGGATTCATCTTTGCAGCCATCTCGGGGGGCAAGTAACGGAACAGGTTCGGCACTGTCAACTTGCCGCCCCTGCCGATGCCTAGCAGATTGAATCCGCCATGAGCTTGTCTTTCGCCAACCGCTCCAACCTCGATCTGCTCGAGGAGAATTATCGGCGTTGGCAGGAGGATCCGGAATCGCTCGATCCGAGTTGGCTCGCCTTTTTCGAAGGGTTCGAGCTGGGCGAATTGCAGTTTCGCAATGGCGCAGCGGCGATGGCGGCGGCGACCGCTGCTGAGGCGGGCGATCAGCCGCTTCAGACTCGAGTCGACGGCCTCGTCTACGCTTACCGGACCCTCGGCCACACGATCGCGCGCATCGATCCGTTGGCGGATCAGCGGCCATCGAATCCGCTTCTCACTTTGCGCGAGCTCGGCTTCAGCGAGAAGGATCTCGACCTCGTTGTCTCCTCCAAATTTTTTCTGGACGGCCGCAAGATGACGCTGCGCGAAATGATCGCGCTCCTGGAAAGTATCTACGCGGAATCGATCGGCTCCGAGTTCCAGCACATCCAAAACCCGCGCATCCGCAATTGGGTCCGGCACCGGCTGGAATCGCGGCCGGCGAAACATCAAGCGTCACGCGGTGCCGAGATCGGCATTTTGCGTACCTTGCTCGAGGCCGAAACGTTCGAAACGTTTTTGCACACTCGTTACGTCGGCCAGAAACGCTTTTCGCTCCAGGGCGCCGAATCCCTCATGGTGATTCTCGACGGGATCCTGCGGCGATGCCGGCGCCACGGCGTGGAGGAAATCTGCATGGGAATGGCGCACCGCGGCCGGCTCAATGTGCTCGCGAATTTCCTCAAGAAATCGCTCCAGGTCGTCTTCACGGAGTTTTCCACCAACTACATTCCCGAGCTCGTGGCCGGCGATGGCGATGTGAAATATCACCTCGGATATCGCACCGTCCGGAAATTGGAGAACGGTGCGGAGGTCGAGATCCGTCTCGCGGCGAACCCGAGCCATCTCGAAGCCGTCAACCCGGTCGTGGAAGGAACCGCGCGGGCGCGGCAACGGATGCGCGGCGACACGGAAAAGCGACGCAAAGTCTTGCCGCTCCTGATTCATGGCGACGCCGCGTTCGCGGGACAGGGGATCGTGGCCGAGACGCTGAACATGTCGCAGCTCCACGGCTACGGCACCGGCGGAACGGTCCACGTGGTCGTGAACAATCAGATCGGCTTCACGACTCTGCCGGAAGACGCGCGCTCGTCGATGTACGCCACCGACATTGCCAAGATGATCGAGTCCCCTATTTTTCACGTGAACGGCGACGACCCGCTCGCAGTGGATTTCGTCACGGAGCTGGCGCTCGATTTTCGCCTGGAATTCGGCCGCGATGCGGTGATCGACATGTATTGCTATCGGCGCTACGGCCATAACGAAGGCGACGAGCCTTCGTTCACACAGCCCGATCTCTACGCGAAAATCCAGAAGCGCCCGCCCGTAGCGCAGCTTTTGAAAAAGGAGCTGATCGATGCGGGAAAATTGAGCGGCGACGAAGCCGCGAGTCTCGAGGCCGAGTTCGAGATGCGGCTCGAGCTCGTGTTGCAGGAGGTGAAGTCGATCGAGGAAGAACAGGCAACCGAGAAGGCGCGCTTCCAGGAATCGACCGCGGTCTTCCAGCCGCATTACACGAGCGAATGCAAACCGACGGCGATTAGCGCGGAGATCCTGAAGCAGGTCGTCGATGGGCTGACGCGCGTGCCCGAAGATTTCGAAGTCATTCCCAAGATCAAGAAGAACGTCCTCGACCGGCGGCGCGAGATTTTCGAAGCGGGCGGTCCCTATGAATGGCACTACGCCGAGGCGCTCGCGTTCGGTTCGCTGCTGCTCGAAGGGATTCCCGTTCGGCTTTCCGGCCAGGACAGTCGCCGCGGCACGTTCAGCACTCGCCATTCATTCATCTACGACGCGAAAACCGGCCAGCCCTTCATGCCGCTGCTCCATCTCGCGCCGGAGCAGGCGCGCATTTGTATCTACAACAGCCTGCTCTCGGAGGCCGCGGTGCTGGGGTTCGATTACGGTTACTCGCTCGATTATCCAAACATGCTCTGCCTCTGGGAAGCGCAGTTCGGCGATTTCGCCAACGGCGCGCAGGTCATCATCGATCAGTTCATCGTGCCCGCGGAATCGAAGTGGCAACGGCCGAGCGGCATCGTGCTCTTACTGCCGCATGGCTACGAAGGGCAGGGGCCTGAGCACTCCAGCGCCCGACTCGAGCGTTTTCTCCAAGCGTGCGCGGAAGAGAACATCCAGGTCTGTAATGTCACGACGTCCGCGCAGTATTTCCACGTGCTCCGTCGCCAGATGAAACGCGACTTCGTCAAGCCGCTTGTCATCATGACGCCGAAGAGTCTCTTGCGCTCCGAGCAGGCGTCGTCGAGCGCGGAAGATTTTACCAACGGCGGGTTTTCGGAAATTCTCGGATCGCCGGAAGTGGGTCCGGCGGAAAAAATGAAGCGCGTGATTCTGTGTTCGGGGAAAGTCTATTACGACCTGCTCAATTACCGTGAGACCGAGGGAATCGCGAACGCAGCGATCGTCCGCGTCGAACAACTCTATCCGCTCGCCGAAGCGAAGTTGCGCGAAGCGCTGAAACCGTTTTCGAAAAGTGCGAAGTTGATCTGGTGCCAGGAAGAATCGCAAAACATGGGCGCGTGGAGTTTCATGGAGCCGCGTTTGTGGGCGCTCTTCGGCCGGAAAATCATTTACGCCGGCCGCAACGCCAGCGCGAGTCCCGCGGTCGGCTCGCTCGCGATTCACAAGCGCGAGCAGGCGCATTTGATCGCGGATGCGTTTAGCTTGTGATGGTGGATTGCTGTTCGACCACCTGCTTTCTTTGCGCATAATGTAACGCCTCGCATGAGCACCGAAGTGAAAGTCCCTGCCGTCGGCGAATCGATCTCGACCGGCGTCGTTTCCGTCTGGCACAAGAAGTCGGGCGATCAAGTCAGCGCCGGTGATCCGCTCTTCACGCTCGAGACCGACAAGGTTTCGACTGAGATCAACGCGGAGAGAGATGGCGTGCTCCAAACGCTCGTGGCGGAAGGCGCGGAGGTGAAGATCGGCGACGTGGTGGCGACGATCGAAGAGGGGACTGGAGATGGTGCGAAGGCCGAGAAGAAAATGGAGCCGGCAGCGCAAGAGTCGGACGTGCAGAAGCCCGTCCCTTCGAAAGAATCCTCCAGCGCTCTTTCGCCGGCTGCGCGTCGGGTTGTGACCGAGGAGAAATTGGATCCGCAGGAAATTCGCGGCACCGGGAAAGGCGGGCGCGTCACAAAGAATGACGCGATCACGGCCGCGCAAAATCGCGCGGCGCCCCGGGTGTCGGAACCGCCGGCCGCAAAAGCGAAAGACGATCACGCCGAGGAAAAACAGGCGCAGCCTGCCCAGCCGGAGAGCGGCCGATTCACCCGTCGAAAAATGTCGCCGCTCCGCCGCAAGATCGCAGCGCAGTTAGTGATGGCGCAGCATACCGCGGCCATCCTGACCACTTTCAACGAGTGCGACATGACCGCTGTGCAGGAGTTGCGGGCGAAATCGCAGGACGCGTTCACGAAGAAGAACGGATTGAAGCTCGGGTTCATGTCGTTCTTCATCAAAGCGACAGTCGAAGGCTTGAAAGCCGTCCCTTCCATCAACAGCCGGATCGAAGGTGAAGATTTCATTCAAAACCATTTCTACGACATCGGGGTCGCGGTCGGGACGGAGCGCGGCCTCGTGGTTCCGGTTGCGCGCAACGCGGACAAGAAGAGCTTTGCGGAACTCGAGCGCGACATCGCGGATTTCGCCGCGAAAGCGCGCGAAGGAAAGATGAAGATCGAGGATTTGCAGGGCGGCGCGTTCACGATCTCGAACGGCGGCGTCTACGGCTCTTTGCTCAGCACCCCGATCCTGAATCCGCCGCAGAGCGGCATTCTCGGGATGCACACGATTCAGAAGCGGCCGGTAGCGATCAAGGACGAGGTTGTGATTCGCCCGATGATGTATCTGGCGCTCAGTTACGATCACCGCGCGGTGGATGGGAAGGAAGCGGTCACGTTTCTGATCACTGTGAAACAGTGCATCGAGGACCCGAAGAAGTTGCCGCTGGATCTTTAGCGCTGGCGGGACCTGTGCGAAAGGCGGGCGCGCGTCATGCGCTCGCGGAGGCCGCCTTCTTCCAGGAAGGCTTTCTCTAATTGCCGGAGCTGCTGGTCGAGCAGGTAGTTCGTCTGGTGGATGAGGCAGATGAGGATGTTTGCGACTATCTCGGCTGGGCGCGTCTCGATATAGGTCCTATAGGACTCATAGGACCTATTCTCCCGGCTGCCGAGCCGGCGCACGAATCGCGCTTCCCGGCTGTCCTTTTCCCAGAGGGCCAGCTTCCGCACTCTTAAAAAATCGCGGTAATCCTCCAAGAGCTCTTCCAGGCTGGCCCGGGCCACGTTTATCAGCTTTATCTCAGCTTCCTTCGAAGTTCCGGAGGCCTGGCTCCCCTCCAGAATGTTCTGCTTCCCCGAGCGCGCCGCCTGCACCATCTGATCTACGGTCCGGTCCCGCTTCTGGAGAAACCTTTCACAGAACCGCACGGTGGCGTCATACACAACCCTCGCTTTCTGGAAAGAACGCAGCTCCTCGTAGCCACCGTGCGGTGGGATAAAGTTCTGGGGCATGGTGGACAGTTTATTGGTCCCATGTGACCTATACGACCTATTATTTAACGATGGAAAGGTTTGACGTCGTCATCATCGGCTCGGGACCCGGCGGCTATGTCGCGGCGATTCGCGCGGCGCAGCTCGGGCTGAAAACCGCGATCGTCGAGAAGGACAAGGATCTCGGCGGCACGTGCCTGAACATCGGGTGCATCCCAAGCAAGGCGCTCCTCACTTCGAGCGATCATTACGTCTTCGCGAAGAAGGAAGCGGCCAAGCACGGCATCGTTTTGGACAACGTCGGCCTGGATTTGGCGAAGATGCTCGCTCGCAAAGACAAGGTCGTGAAGACCATGAACAGCGGCGTGAGAATGCTCATGAAAGGCAACAAGGTCACGACGTTCCAGGGTCTCGGCACCGTGACCGCGCCGGGTCGGGTCGCGATTAAACCCGACGAAGGCGACAGCCAGGAGATCGAAACGAAAAACATCATCATCGCCACGGGGAGCGTGCCGGTGGAGTTGGCGAACATGAAATTCGATGGCGACGTCATCGTGAGCAGCACCGAGGCGCTCACGTTCGAAAAGGCGCCGGAGAAACTGCTGGTCATCGGCGGTGGCGCGATCGGCCTCGAGCTGGGATCGGTCTGGAGCCGGCTCGGATCGGAAGTGATCGTCCTCGAATTTTTGCCGCGGATCGCGCTTGGGTTCGATCTCGAGCTTTCGAATCTGCTGCAAAAATCGCTGACTGCTCAGGGCATGGCGTTCCATCTCCAAACGAAAGTCAGCTCGGTAAAAGTCGAGAAAGGCCGCGCGGTGGCGACCGCGACGAAAGGTGAAGAGGAACTGAAATTCGAAGCCGACAAGGTGCTCGTCTCGGTGGGGCGGCGTGCGTTTGCGAAGGGAGTCTTCGGCGAAAAGCTCGGCGTGGCGCTGGACGACCGCGGGCGGATCAAAGTCGACGAGCACTTCAAAACAAACGTCGAAAGCATTTACGCGATCGGCGATGTCATCGCCGGCCCGATGCTGGCGCACAAAGCGGAGGAAGAAGGAATCGCGTGCGTGGAGATGATCGCCGGGAAGGCCGGTCACGTGAATTACGAAGTCATTCCGGGAATCATCTACACCAATCCAGAGCTTGCGGGTGTCGGTCTTACCGAAGACATGGCGAAAGAGAAGGGGATGGATGTTCGCGTCGGCAAATTCCCATTCCGCGCCAACGGCCGGGCGGTCGCGAACGAGGACTACGAAGGCATCGTGAAGTTCGTGGCCGACGCGAAAACCGACCGCATTCTGGGTGCGCACATTCTCTCCCACGCCGCGTCGGAATTGATCGCGGAGACGGTGGCCGTGATGGAGTTCGGCGGCAGCTCGGAAGATCTCGGTCGCACCGTGCACGCGCACCCGACCTTGAGCGAAGCGGTGAAAGAAGCCGCTCTCAACGTCGAGAAGCGCGCCATTCATATCGGCAACCGGTAATTCTTTCTTCTGTAGCCGCGGCCCTGTGGGCCGCGCGAGATCGATGCAGCAGATTATCAGCAGCGACACGCTCGCTCACGCGGCCCACAGGGCCGCGGCTCCAGAAGAGGCGCGATTGACAAACTGCGAGCGTTTCGGCAAACCGGCTGAATGATCCAGCGTTTCCTCACGGCTCTCGCGTTTATCGTCGTAACCACGACGACATATGCCGCCTCAGAAATCGTTGTCGCGATTCGTTATCTTCAGGCGGAAGGCGAAAGCCACGCGCACCTTTTCCTCTACCGCGAGGACGGCACGCTGCTCCGCCAGTTAACCAAAGAGAATATCGGCCAGGACCTCGATCCGATGTTCACCCCGGATGGCGAGACAATCGTGTTCACGCGCGAGATTGCGGAGAACAAGTTCGAATATTGGAGCATCGAACCAAAGGGTGGCGGGCTGAAAAAGTTGGACGCTGAGCCGGAATGGTATGCCAGCACGAAGACCACGCCCTATTTCGTCTGGCCGGAAATGGAAGGTTCGGGCGACGATGAGAGCGCGCCGGCTTTTGGTTCGCGCACGCAAAAATTCCGTGCCCCGGATAACTCCGTCGAGCTGATCCTGCGCGAAGTGAAAGGTGACGAAGGCGACTCCGTCAATGGGCCGGAGCATGGGAAACATTACGTTCTGCGCGATCTCAAGTCCGGGAAATCGATCGAGTTCCCAAAGATTCCCGGGTTTGAAGGTGCGGTCGAGCAATTGCAGCTCAACAGCGGCAAGAACGAGCGATTTCTTTTCGACCCGCCGCTGAAGCTCGCGTTTTTTGGAGTGCACCTCGACAGCACCGATGGCGATACCGACTACGCGCTCGATCTGACGAATCGGCGATTGGTTAGGCTCTCGAAAAACTGGGCCGCGCCCTTTCCCCTGCCGGGCGACGGCGCGTTTCTCTCCATGACCTACGTGCGCTACGTCGAGATTCCGGGTACGACGAAAACCGCGAACTGCAGCTATCTCGAGCGCTGGGACGCGAGCCTCAAGCCTCTTCGTTTCGCGCGCGAAGGGAGCGCTGCCGTCTGTTACGGCGCCTCGATGTATCGGCCGGGAAGAACTCCGGCGACCATCAACATTCGCCGGAGTGGCGACTAGTGTGGATGCAGATCCATCATCGAGGAGCGGCGATTTGAAATCGCCGTTGTTTTAGGTCGGCGGTTTCAAACCGCCGCTCCTTGACGCTCCATTCATGCGCGACGCTGAAACTACAAACGGCGGCCGCCGGTCACTCGGCCCGGCGATCGTTCTGTCCCTCGCCGCCGCGAAGCTGATCTTCCAGCTCCTCCTTGCGAACCGATACGGAATTTTTCGCGACGAACTTTATTACCTGGCCTGTTCCGAACATCTCGACGCCGGCTACGTCGACCAGCCACCGTTGATCGCGTTTGTCGCGTGGATCGCGCGACATCTTTTCGGCGAATCGCTTATCGGCTTGCGTCTCCTGCCCGCGCTCGCGGGCGCGGCCAGCGTGTGGTTAACCGGAAAACTTGCGCGCGAAATGGGCGGCGGCGTTTTCGCACAGGCGCTGGCAGCGCTCGCCGTCATCGCCGCGCCGATCTTTTTGCTGATGCATCATTGGCTCACCATGAACGCGTTCGAGCCGCTCATTTGGATCGCGTGCGCGTGGTGCATTGTCCGCGCGATCAACCGCGACCAGCCGCGTTACTGGCTCTGGTTCGGCGTTCTTATTGGAGTGGGAATGGAAAACAAGTACAGCACAGCGTTCTTCGCCATCGCCGTCTTCGTCGCTTTGCTTCTCACGCCGCAGCGCCGGTTCCTCGCCAACCGCTGGATCTGGATCGGCGCACTTTGTTCCCTCCTCATTTTTCTTCCGAACCTCATTTGGCTCGTCCGCCACGATTTCCCGTTTTTGGAATTGATGCGCAACATTCGCAGCACCCATCGCGACGTCGTCCGCGGGCCGGTCGCCTTCATCGCCGATCAAGCCAAGCTGATGAACCCGATTCTGTTTCCGCTCTGGGCCGGTGGACTCGGCTGGCTTTTCCTGAGCCGGCAAGGCAGCCGGTTCCGCATCCTCGGTTGGATTTACGCGTTGCTGCTCGTCGCGTTCATCGTCTTGAAGGGGAAAAACTATTACCTCGGCGCTGCTTATCCGATGCTCTTCGCAGCCGGCGCCGTCGCTTTTGAGAACATCAGCCGCGCCAGGATGACTTGGAGTCGTCCCGTTTATGTCGCGTTGATCATCGTCGTGACCTGCCTGCTGGCGCCGCTCTCCGTCCCAGTTTTGTCCGCCGAGAATTACATTCGCTATCAAAAGGCGCTTGGCCTCGAGCCGTTGAAAGCCGAGAACCAGCCGACCGGTCCGCTGCCGCAGCACTTCGCCGATGAATTCGGCTGGGAGGAAATGGCGCGCGAAGTCGGCCGCGTTTACAACGCGCTTCCACCCGAGCAACGCGCGAGGACCGCGATCTTCGCGAACAGTTACGGCCAGGCCGGCGCGATCGATTTCTTCGGCGCGAAGTACGGGTTGCCGAAATCGATTAGCAATCATCAAAGCTATTGGCTTTGGGGCCCGCGCGATTACACCGGCGAGAGCGTGATCGTGCTTGGCAGCGACGGCACCGGCGATCGCGAACATTTCGCGAAAGTGGAAACAGTCGGCCGAACCGACCACCCATACTCACGGCGCGACGAACACTTCGATATTTTCCTTTGCCGCGATTTGAATACGACGCTGCAAGCCCTCTGGCCAAAGGCGAAGAAATGGAACTAAACAGGATTAACAAGATTAGCGGGATTGAAAGAAAGCCATCCTGTAAATCCTGTTAATCCTGTCTGATTCTTCCTGCGTGGAAAGCACGGCGGCCATTCTTCTGCGAAAGCGCAAACTCAGCGACACCAGCCTGGTTATCTCGTGGTGCACAGAGTCGTTAGGCTGCATCCAGACCGCGGCCAAGGGGGCGCGCCGCGCGAAAAGCCCATTCGCAGGGAAGTTAGATCTGTTCTTCGAAGCAGAAATCCAAATCGCGCGCAGCCGGAAATCGAATTTGCATACGCTGACTGAAGTTGCTCTTAAGGATCCGTTCAGCGGTATCCGAAAAAATTTACGGCGAACTCAGGCCGCCTCCTACTTCGTCGAGTTGATCGAACTCTGCACCGAATCCGATCACCATGAGCCAGAACTTTTCTCCCTCCTGCGCCGCGCCTTCACCTACTTGAATGAGAAGGATCCCGATCTGCGCGCGGTCCTCCATTTCGAAACCGAGCTGGCTCGGATTGCCGGCGTCCACGACACGAAAATGTTGAAGAGCAATCCGGCGCTCGCGCTCGCCAATCTATTCGGGCGATTGCCTTCAGCGCGCGGCGAGCTGGTAAAAGTCCTCGCGAAAGCGAAGTAACGCCGGTGTTACCATCGCGCTCTTGCCGACGAATTCCGAAAAGCTAATTTGATCGTCGCATGAAGCGGTTCCGTTTGATCGTTCTCGCCACTGTTTGGATTTCGGCAACGGCGCAGGCGAATGAGACGTTCAAGATCGATCCGTCGCATTCGACGATCGCGTTCAAAGTGCGGCACCTGCTTGGAACCGCGAAGGGGAACTTCTCGAAGTTCAGCGGCACCATCGTCGTGGACCGCGATCATCCGGAGCAATCATCCGTGGCAGTCCGAATCGAGGCCGCGAGCATCGACACCGGCATCGCGAAACGGGACGAGCATTTGCGGTCGGAGTTGTTCGAGGTCGTACGGTATCCGGAAATCACGTTCAAGAGCCGGCGGGTAACCCATACCGGCACCGATTCCGGCGAGATTGTCGGCGATCTGACAATGCACGGCGTGACGCGCGAAATCACTTTGAACGTTCAACTGCTTTCGAATGATGGCCGCCGCTGGCGGGTCACGACGGCGCCACTCCGCCGGAGCCAGTTCGGATTGGTGTTCAGCAAAGGCGCCGAGGCGATTTCGGGGATCGGCGACGAGGTCGCAGTGGACATCGAGATCGAAGCGGCGCCCTTGAAGTAGATTGGAGGGACTGGCGCTGTCCCGTCCCAAAAACGTGGGACGCCACAGCGCGCGTCCCTGCAATCATGGCCGCGGCTTCGCCGCAAAAAAGATTGCGACAAGGGGCATGAAGATTCGAACCGACAATTCTCTTTACAGACTTCGGCTCGCCAGACACCATCGCCGTTGCGCCAAGTTTGTTAGGCACCGTCAACCCTGCGCCTGATCTTCATTGTGCGAGATGGGGGGAGGTTCTATGACGGAGTCTTGGAATTGCGGGCCGTGCCGCGCTTTGGACGCGGGGGTGTTGTCGTCGGAGACGAAACAGAGCTGGATCCGAGCGGGTACTTCCCCCTGGAAGGGAAGGAAGCAGTCGACTAAAGGGCGCACGTCTTTCAAAACGCTTCTTCTTCGTCTCTCGATCCTCGCAGCGATCTATTGTTGGAGTCTCCTTACGGCAACCGGGGCCCCGTTTACTTTTAGCAGCACGGGCAGCATGGCCGCCGTCCGGGAATTTCATACGGCGACGTTGCTGACTAACGGCAAGGTGCTCGTGGCAGGAGGAACTAACAGCAACGGCATTCTCGCGAGCGCGGAACTCTACGATCCGGCGAGTGGGACCTGGAGTGCGACCGGCAGTCTCAACACCGCACGCTTTAGTCACACAGCGACGTTGCTGCCCAATGGCAAGGTGCTCGTGGCAGGAGGAGGTAACAGCGACGGCGCTCTCGCGAGCGCGGAAGTGTACGATCCGGCGAGCGGGACCTGGACGGCGAGCGGCAGCCTCGCCGCCGCACGCGAGACTCATACGGCGACGTTGCTACCCAACGGCAAGGTACTGCTGGCCGGAGGATCTAACGCCCACGGCGGCATTCTCGCGAGTGCGGAAGTGTACGATCCGGCGAACGGGACCTGGATGGGGACCGGCGCCCTCGTTATCGGACCCGCTCAGCACACGGCGACGTTGCTGCCCAATGGCAAGGTGCTGGTGGCCGGAGGAAATAACGGCGGCGTCTCTCTGGTGAACGCGCAACTGTACGACCCGGCGAGCGGGGCCTGGTCGGCGACTGCCAGCCTCGGCACCGCCCGCGTTGATCACACGGCAACGTTGCTGCCCAGCGGCAAGGTGCTGGTGGCAGGAGGCCAGAATAGCACTAACGGCAATCTCGCGAGCGCGGAAGTGTACGATCCGGCTACAGGGAAATGGACTGCCACCGGGAGCCTCGCGAATGCGCGCAATAATCACGCGGCAACGTTGCTGCCCGACGGCAGGGTGCTCGTGGCGGGAGGGTTTAACGGCTTCACTCTCGGGAGCGCGGAGCTGTACGATCCAGCGAACGGGACGTGGAGCACGACCGGCAGCCTCGGTGCCGCACGGGTTAGTTACACCGCGACTGTGCTGCCCAACGGCGCGGTGCTCGTGGCAGGAGGTAATCTCGCGAGCGCAGAACTGTACGATTCGGCGAGCGGCACGTGGACGGCGACCGGCAGCTTGAATACAGGCCGCGAAGTTCACACGGCGACGTTGCTGCCCAATGGCAAGGTGCTCGTGGCAGGAGGCTTTAACGGCATCTATCTCGCGAGCGCGGAACTGTACGATCCGGGGACCGGCACCTGGACGGCGACCGGCAGCCTCGGGACCGCCCGCGCTAGTTACACGGCGACGTTGCTGCCTAACGGCAAGGTGCTGGTTGCAGGAGGCGTCGATAATAACAATGTCGAACTCGCGAGCGCGGAACTCTACGATCCGGCCAGCGGGAGCTGGACGGCGACCGGGAGCCTCAACACCGCCCGCGCTGGTTACACGGCGACGTTGCTGCCTAACGGCAAGGTGCTGTTTGCAGGCGGCTTCGATAACAATGTTGTACTCGCGAGCGCGGAACTCTACGATCCGGCGACCGGGACCTGGGCTGCCACGGGCAGCCTCAACACCGCCCGCGACGGTCACACGGCGACTTTGCTTCCTAACGGCAAGGTGCTCGTGGCAGGAGGTACTGGCAACAGCGTCGCGGCTCTCGCGAGCGCGGAACTTTACGATTCGGCGAACGGGACTTGGACTACCACCGCGAGCCTCGGTGTCGCACGCTACGGTCACACGGCGACGTTGCTGCCTAACGGCAAGGTGCTCGTGGCAGGAGGCTTTAACAGCATCTATCTCGCGAGCGCGGAACTGTACGATCCGGGGACCGGCACCTGGACGGCGACCGGCAGCCTAGGCACCGCCCGCGCTTATTACACAGCAACGTTGCTGCCCAGCGGCAAGGTGCTCGTGGCAGGAGGCTTTAACATCGGCAGCAGCGGCGGCGTCTCTCTGGCGAACGCGGAACTGTACGACTCGGCGAGCGGGACCTGGACGGCGACTGGCAGCCTGGGGACCGCACGCTCGGATCACAGAGCGACGTTGCTGCCCAACGGCAAGGTGCTCGTCGCAGGAGGATCCAATAGCACCAGCAGCCACCTAACGAGCGCGGAACTGTACGACATGGGGCTCGGATTTATCAGGCCAGACTGGCAGCCGCAGATTGCCACCGCCACTTCAACGTTGGCGCTCGGTAGCACGTTGATGCTCACCGGCTCGCGTTTCCGGGGCATCTCGCAAGCCTCGGGCGGGAACACTCAGGATTCTTCGACCAACTACCCGGTAGTGCAATTGCGCAGCATCATCGGGATCGAGCAAACCGTCTTTCTGCCCGTGGATCCGATCGCAGGCTGGTCGAATACAGCCTTTACCTCGGCGCCTGTCACTGGATTTCCTGTTGGTCCGGCCATGGTAACGGTCTTCGTCAACGGTATCCCGAGCGACGCCAGTTTTCTGATGGTGGCTCCGCCTACCGTGCTGGCAAACATTTCGACCCGGTTACTGGTGGGAACCGGCGATAATGTCTTGATCGCTGGCTTTATCGTCACGGGCAATCAGAACAAGAAAGTCATCATCCGTGCGATTGGGCCGTCGTTGACGCTTCCCGGTAAGCTGGTCGATCCCGTTCTTGAGTTGCACGATAGTTCTGGTGCGCTCCTGGAAATGAATGACAACTGGATGGATAGCCAAAACAAGCAAGCCATCATCGATAGCACCATTCCGCCAACCAACCCGCTGGAATCAGCCATTGTGAGAAGTGTGGCGCCCGGCACTTATACGGCGATTGAGCGGGGAGTGGGCGGTGGGACTGGGATAGGAGTAGTGGAAGTGTATGATCTGGATACCTCTGCTAACTCAAAGCTGGCTAACATTTCCACCCGCGGCCTCGTCCAGACGGGAGACAACGTCTTGTTCGCGGGCACGATCGTCGTGGGGCAGAGCTCGCAGAAGGTAATTATTCGTGCGCTCGGTCCTTCCACGGGCGTCCCGGGAGCGATGGCGGATCCTACTCTGGAACTACATGACGGAAACGGAGCCCTGCTGGAAGCGAACGATAACTGGATGGATAGCCCGAACAAGCAAGCGATCATCGATAGCACGATCCCACCACCGAATAACCTCGAATCGGCTATCGTGCGGACACTTACTCCCGCTAACTACACCGCCATTGTGCGCGGCGCGAATAACACTACCGGGATCGCAGTGGTAGAGATCTATGAGCTGAATTGATTTCCGGAGGGACGCCATCTGTGGCGTCTTTTGGCGGAGGACGGGACAGCGCCCGTCCCCCCAGGTTAGGCGCGCCGCCTTGTGATCAGGAAGATTGCGATCACAATCAACGCTCCGACCAGAGAGCACGCTATCATCATTCCGATTCTATCTGCCGGGCTCGAGACTCGTTGATACAAGACGATGACGTTGGCGGTATCCGGTTGATTGATTAGTCCCCAGAACGGCAACAACGTCGCGACCAAGGTGAAGAACGCGATGAAGCCCAGATCGCGCCGGACGAAAGGAAGAACCACCTGCCGCCAGGTGCCAAATGCTCTCAGGCCATCCAATCTCGCGGAATCCTCGAGCGACCGCGGGATGCAGTTCGCTCTCTCGTAAAGCAGGACGATGCCAAATCCTGCGACTAGCCAGTTGCCGAACCAGAGTGCATACGACGAAGCACTCTCAGCGTTGCGCGGGACGACGATCATCAACGCCGGCAAAATCCAAAACAGTTGAGCCACGACAATGATGGCCACGACACCGAAAACACCGCGGCCGCGCCAGGCAAGCTTCGCCAGCACATGCGCCATGACCGCATAGATGACAAGCATCCCGCCGAGATTGACGGCGATGGCGATCAGGCAGATGGCGAGTTGTTGGGACAAGAGATGAGATTGTCGCGATGGGCTGGCTTTCTTCCAATCCGCGGCGAATAATTGTTAGCCTATCACGCCGCTGACGACAGTTTTCAAATCAACCTCCGGAAAAAAATGACGATTGCACTTCTCCTCACCTGGATTGGAACAGCTTGCTGGGGGGTCTGTTTTTGGTGGATGCACAGGCTTTCTTCGCGGCAGGAAATGATGTTGAAAGAATTGCACGACGTGACCAAACGCATCGAGACGCTTTCCAAAGCCGAGCATGACCTGATCCGCGAAGTCCATCCCAAAGTCGATGAGATCAAGGAATCGGTGAAGGACGTGTCGGACGCCGTTTCTGCGCAGAAGAAGTAGCCTCGGAGGGACGTGCTTCCGCACGTCCGACTTTCGTCCGTAGCCTGGAAAGAGAAAATGGGACGTGCGGAAGCACGTCCCTCCGGGCATAGAGTAGCACATGCGAATCGAGCCGCTTGGAGATTCCGCGTTGCTCGTCCGGGTCGTCGAAGACTATGGGCGTGATCCGGAAAAAGCGTTGGACGCCGTCCTGGGTGCGTTCGGGCAGCTGCAGGCGGTGGGCATTCCGGGAGTGATCGAACTGGCGCCGGCCTATGCGACGGTAGGAGTTTTTTTTGATCCGGCGCGGATCGGGCTCGACGCACTCAGAACAGAAATCGAAGACGCGTTGCAAGAATTGGAGCCGGCGCGCCCCCGCCCGGGAACCGGATCGACCATCGAGGTTCCGGTCTGTTACGAAAACGAATTTGCTCCCGATCTCCGCGAAGTCGCGTGGAACGCCGGTTTGCCAGTGGAGGAAGTAGTGCAACGCCATTCGAGCGCGATGTATCGCGTCACCTCCGTCGGGTTCACGCCTGGTTTCCCCTATTTGAGCGGGTTGCCTGCCGCGCTGGCCACTCCGCGCCGGTCGTCGCCGCGGAAAGAGATTCCCGCGGGCGCAGTCGGAATCGGCGGAATGCAGACCGGCATTTATCCGCGAAAATCTCCCGGCGGTTGGAATATCATCGGGCGAACGCCATTGTCCTTGTTTGAGGTGAAGCGCGAACCGCCCGCGCTGTTACGAGCCGGCGATCGCGTCCGTTTTCGCCGCATCACGCGGGAGGAATTCGAAAAGGCGTCTGCATGAATGTCCTCGTTCGCTCGGCCGGTTTTTTGACGACGGTGCAGGACCTGGGGCGAATCGGGTTCAGGCAATCGGGCGTTTCTCTCGGTGGCGCGCTGGATTCACATGCGATGCGAGTGGCGAATGCGCTGGTCGGCAACCAGAACGACGCGGCCGGCCTTGAGGTCACGTTGGGGAAACTGCGGTTGCGCTTCGAGGACACGCGCATGGTGGCCTGGTGCGGCGGCGCTTTTACGGCTCGCATCGGCGAAGAGAATCTTCCGCCCGGCCACACCGGTTTCGTCGCGAAAGACCAGGAGCTGACCATGATCGCGCCGCAGACCGGTGCCCGGGCGTGGCTGGCGATTTCCGACGGGATCGACGTGCCGCCAGTGCTCGGCAGCCGTTCTACCGATCTCCGCGGAAACTTCGGCGGTTATCAGGGACGCGCTTTGCGTGACGGCGATGCGCTTCCGTTGGGGCGCTCAAAAAAACTCCCTTCGAGAAAACGCACCGTGTCGGAATGGAGCGCGCCCGCTATCTGGGCGACGACCGCGCGCGTTCGCGCGGTGCTACGCATTGTTCGAGGCGCGGATTGGAACCGTTTTCTGTCCCGCGCGCACACGTCATTGCTCACGCGCTCGTTCGCCGTGACGGCCGCATCGGACCGGATGGGCGCACGCCTCGACGGACCGCCGCTCGATCGCATGGACACGAGCGATCTGCTTTCCGAAGCGGTCGCGCCGGGAACGCTTCAGGTTCCGCCGAACGGCGAGCCGATTCTTCTGCTCGGCGATTGCCAAACCATCGGCGGTTATCCGAAAATCGCCCACGTGATTACAGCCGATCTTTCGATCGCGGCGCAACTCTGTCCGGGACACCAGGTGCGCTTTCACGAGATTTCGCTAATGGAAGCGCAGAGCCTGCTGCGCCAACGGGAAGAAGATTTCGCGCGGTTTTGCGTCGGCCTCAGCCTGCATTTCCCATGAACCTCGTTGTCGATCTCAATTCCGATCTGGGCGAAGGCGCCGGCCACGATAACGAGATCCTCGATCTCGTCAGCTCGGCGAACATCGCGTGCGGCTTTCACGCCGGTGATCCGGCTTCGATTTTTGCCACGATCCAGGCCGCCCTTGAGCGCGGGGTGTCGTTAGGCGCGCATCCCAGCTTCCCGGATCGCGAAAATTTTGGGCGGATCGAAATGACAATGCCGCCGGCGGAAGTTTATTCGACGGTTGCTTACCAGATCGGGGCGTTCCACGCTCTCGCGCGCGCCGCGGGCAGCCGGATGAACCACGTCAAAGCGCACGGCGCGCTCTATAACATGGCCGCGCGCGATCGTGCCCTGGCCGAGGTCATCGCGAACGCGGTCTTCGCGCTCGATCCGAAGCTCATTCTGTTTGCGCCGAGCGCGAGCCCGCTCGATGTCGCGGCGACCGAACTTGGATTGGAAACGGCGTCGGAAGTTTTTGCGGACCGCAATTACTTGCCCGATCGCTCTCTCGTGCCACGCTCGGATCCCAACGCCTTCGTGCACGATCCGGTCGAAGCCGCGGAGCGGATTGTTCGCATCCTGAGCGAACACAAGGTCCGCGCTATCGATGGAACCGACATCTCGATCTCTGCCACGACGGTTTGCGTTCACGGCGATAATCCGCAGGCGGTTGCCTTCGTGGAGAAACTGCGCGAACGCCTCGAGCTCGAAGAGGTTCTGATCGCCGCGCCGGCGCCACCACCATGAACGCCGAAGCGCAGCAACCCGAAGGACATCTCGTCCGCCGCCTCGGCCTGATCGACGCGACGATGATCGTCGTCGGCTCGATGATCGGTTCGGGCATCTTCATTACCTCGGCCGAATCCGCGCGGCTGATCGGCGCGCCGGGTTGGTTGATCGTGGCCTGGGCAGTCGCAGGTGTGATGACGATCACCGGCGCACTTTGCTGCTCCGAGCTCGCCGCGATGATGCCGCGCGCGGGCGGTGTCTACGTTTTTCTTCGCGAAGCCTATGGGTCGTCGCTCGGGTTCCTCTTCGGCTGGACGCTGTTCCTCGTAATCCAGACTGGCACGATCGCCGCGGTCGCGATCGCGTTCGCCAAGTTTACCGGTGTCTTCGCGCCTGCGATTGCCACCGACAATTATCTCGTTAGGCCGCTTCATCTTTTCGGCGGATATGCAATCAGCCTGTCTTCGGAGCAACTGGTCGCCATTGCGCTGATCCTGCTGCTCACGTGGACGAACACGCGCGGCTTGGAGACTGGCAAGCTCGTCCAGAACACCTTCACTTTCGCAAAAACCGCCGCGCTGCTCGCGGTCATCATCATCGGGCTTTCGCTCGGATGGAAACCGGATTCCGCGGCGCGGGCCGCCGATTGGTGGAACTCGTGGCGCAACGGCTGGAATCCGCAGGCCGCGCAACCCGGGTTGACCGCCGTGGGCGCATTTGCCCTCGTGTTGCTTTTCGGCAAAGCAATGGTCGGCCCGCTCTTCGCGCAGACTGCCTGGACGAACGTGACCTTCATCGGCAGCGAAGTGCGTGATCCGGGCCGCAACCTCTCGCGCGCATTGCTCGGCGGCTGCGCCCTCGTTGTCGTTCTCTATGTCGCCGCCAATCTCGCTTATGTCGCCGTGCTGCCGCTCTCGGAAATCCAGCATGCGCCGCAGAATCGCGTTGCCGTGGCCGTCATGAATTCGATCTTCGGCCGACCGGGCGCGCTCGCCATGGCCGCGGCGATCATGATGTCGACGTTCGGTTGCAATAACGGACTCATCCTGGCCGGGGCACGCGTTTACTACGCGATGGCGCGCGATGGTTTGTTTTTCCATCGCACGGCGACGATCAGCCGCCGCAACGTCCCAACCGCGGCGCTCGTCGCCCAGGCGATCTGGACCGTGTTGCTCACGCTGCCCCGCACCGTGACGACCGATTCAGCGACGGGAGCCGTCAGCTACGGGAACGTTTACACTCAGCTCCTCGAATACATCGTCTCCGCCGATCTCGTTTTTTATGTGCTGCTCGTTGTCGCTGTCGTCGTGCTTCGGAAAAAGAAGCCGGCGGCCGAACGACCTTATCGCACCTGGGGATATCCGATCGTGCCGTTCGTGTCGGTCATCCTCGCGGCTTTCTTGATTGTCGATCTCGCGTATCTCGCCCCCACCACTTCAGGGATCGGTTACCTCCTCGTGCTGACCGGCATCCCTGTTTACTTTATCTGGCGGCGCGGGTTCTCCGCCGATCGCAGCGCATGACAAGGTTAGGAAGCGAAACCGCCGAATGCACAACGGTTTGAAAAACAGGGAAGCGTATCGGATAGAATGAGAGTCGATCTCCAATCTCGTCACTTTCCTTGAAATCTCTGCGCTACTTTTTTTGCGTCGCTTTTCCACCGGTGGCGGTTTTGATGACCGGTCGGATCCTCAGCTTCATCCTTAGTCTTTTCCTGACGCTTGCCGGCTGGGTGCCCGGCGTCATCCACGCCTGCCTGGTGGTGAACGATTACCAGGCCGAGCACCGGCACTGACTTTCTGTAGCCAGCGCCTCTTTGCCATTGCGCGCGCTGGTCAACTCGTAACGAGGGTTCCTGAAGATGAAAGATAAACAGGCGGCCATCGCTGGTTCATCGTCCACCGTCAGAATCTTCAGGGTCCTTCTTCCGGATCGCGTCAGCCGATTATCTTTGTTCAACGCTATCATGCGCTCCCTTTCGTGTTTGAAGATCCGGTCGGAGGCGGACAGGGAGTTGACCGATCTGGCCGCCATCCGGCGCGTAACCACGTCACGCCCACCAACACGGCGCAGCAGATGTTCCAGACCGTGTCCATCCTCTTTTTCGTTTTAACCGCGGCCCGTGCCGTTTAGTTGCAAAACAAATTTCGCGTCCGTCGCGTCAGGCCACTCGGGGGAAAAAGCTTTCGCAACTAATCGGAGCGACCCGCGGTTTTATCCTCGAAGCGGCATGAACCCGGTGAAACCAAAACGAACCATGAAAACCTTCCTCCTCTTTTCAGCCCTGGCCAGTCTGTCCGTCCTGACCGGCTGCACCTCCGTCAGTGATTCGGGATCAAGACCCACAACGACCACTCGAGCGACCTCAAACTCCGGCGGCATTGATCCCGTCACCATGGCAGGCATCGAGGACAGCAACCGCGCCACCCAGGAGGCGGCGGACCGGCAGTTCAACGAGACGCAGCAGATGATCAATACTCAAAACATGATCGATACCCAGAACATGATAAACGAACAGAACGCGGCGGCCGCCGCCGCCACCCAGCCATAGGGACACGCCCGCCTGTGAAACTTCTCATTCTCCTTCTTCTCGGATGCGCGCTGTTTGCCGCCTCCTGCGCCAACGATTCCAGTGCCGACAACGACCAACCCCGTCATCACCGCCGCGGCAACGGACACGGCCGCGACCAAACGCAAAACGTCGATCGTTCGGATAATCCGAGTCCGACGCCGGGGCTGGGCTTTTAGATTTCATCTTTTCAGCGCTTGAGTCTTTCAGCATTTTACCGTGATGAATCCAATCCCGGAAGGAATGCACACTGTCACCCCGCACCTCATTTGCGCTGGCGCCGCCGAAGCCATCGACTTTTATAAGAACGCCTTCGGCGCCATCGAGCGGAGCCGGATGCCGGGCGCGGACGGGAAGGTCATGCACGCCAGCATCCAGATTGGCGATTCGATCATCATGCTCAACGACGAAATGCCCGAGTGGGGCACCTTCGGCGCGAAACATTTCAAGGGATCCCCCGTCACCATCCATCTCTACGTGGAGAACGCGGATGCGATCTTCGAACAGGCCGTGCGCGCCGGTGCGAAGATCACCGTGCCGCTCGCCGACATGTTCTGGGGCGATCGCTACGGCAAAGTCGAAGACCCATTCGGTCATCAATGGTCGATCGGCACCCATGTCCGCGATGTCACTCCGGAGGAAATGCAAAAGGCGATGGAGCAAATGGGCTCCTGACCACTCGAGTCTGCGCTCCGTTGACCTGGGATTTGGGCGGAAGAAGCATCGTAAGCCGCTGACGATCCCTGATCGCGCGTTCGAATGTAATTCAGGTTTTCTTTCTCGATGTACGTCAGGACCTCGTTTCGACTAGACGCATTCGTTGGGCGGGACGAATCTGGCGCCATGAAATCACTTCGATCGACTCTCTTTATTCTTTCAGCCCTTGTCCTGACCACATCGCCCCTTCTCGCGCAGGAAAAAAAGCCGCGGGTGAGTCCGCATGAAACCGTGAACGCGACGGTTGGGGGCACCAAAATCACGATCGTTTACGGCCGGCCTTACATGAAGGATCCGAAGACTGGCGAGAAGCGCAAGATCTGGGGCGGGCTCGTTCCTTTCGGCAAGGTTTGGCGGATGGGGGCGGATGAAGCGACGCTGCTAACGACCGACAAGGACATCACGATTGGTGGGACGGCGATCGCGGCTGGGACTTACTCTTTGTATCTCTGGCCCGAGGATGGTGGCGCGAAGTTGATCGTGAACAAGCAGACGGGGCAATGGGGAACGAAGTACGACGAGAAACAGGATTTGGTTCGGATCGATTTGAAGAAGTCGGCGGCGGAGAAGCCGGCGGACCAATTCACAATCGCGGTAGATAACGGAATGCTGAAGCTGATGTGGGAAGACACGCAGTATTCGGCGCAAATCAAAAGCTGAAAAACTGAAAAGCTGAAACGCTGAAATCGGAGGACGGGAGGCGCGCTGTAGTGACGGCGCTCAGTCTCCGTGCTCCCCCGCGGTAGGATGAGGCGACGACAGAGCGCCGCGGCTACAGCAGCAATTTCAGTATTTCAGTTTTTCAGCGTTTCAGCTTTTGTATTGGTCATGCAACGGATAACGCCATTTTTGTGGTTCGACGGGCAGGCGGAAGAGGCGGCGAAGTTCTACGTCTCGGTGTTCAAGAATTCGAAGATCAAGCAGATCACGCATTACACCGGCGAGGAGCTGCCCGAACGGAAGGGCCAGGTGATGACGGTATCGTTCGAGCTGGATGGGCAGGAGTTCACAGCCTTGAACGGCGGACCGCAGTTCAAGTTCACCGAAGCGGTCTCGTTCGTCATCAACTGTGACACGCAGGAGGAGATCGATTATTACTGGGAGAACTTGACGGCCGACGGCGGGGAAGAAGTGCAATGCGGCTGGCTCGCGGATAAATTCGGGCTCTCCTGGCAGGTGGTGCCGGAAAAGTTTTTCGCGGAATGGGTCGAGGACGAGGCCGGGTTGGAGCGGGTGATGCGCGAGCTGATGCAAATGAAGAAGCTCGATCTCGCGACGTTGAAGAAGGCGTTTGAGGGCTGATTGCAGATTGTAGAATGCAGATTTCAGATTGGATGAAGAAGGGATTCATATCTTTCGCAGTTGCATTTGGGGTTCTGGTTTCTGCCCAGGCGCAGACGGAATACACAAAGGAGATCGAGAAGTGGCGGAGCGAACGAGAGGCTAACCTGAAGAAGGAAACGGGATGGCTGACGGTGGCGGGATTGTTCTGGTTGAAGGAGGGGATCAACACAGTCGGCGCGGGTGAGAAGTTTGATGTTCGGCTGACGGACAACTTCAAGCGGGGGAAGTTCGGCGAGATCGAGTTCAAGGAGGGCAAGGCGAGCTTGAAGGTGGAGAAGGGTGTCGAGGCGCAGGGCGACGGGAAAATTATTTCGGCGCCAGTTGATTTGGTGTCGGATGAGAAGGGGAAGGCGACGGAGATCAAGACGGGGACGCAGACCTTCTACCTGATCAGGCGGGAGGAGCGATTCGGGATTCGGCTAAAGGACAGCAACAGCGAGGCGAGGCGAAATTTCAAAGGACTGCATTGGTTCCCCGTTGATGAGAGTTACAAAGTGGCGGCGCGGTTCGAGGTTTTTCCGGAGCCGAAGGAGATCATGGTTCCGAATGTTCTCGGCGGGAATTTCAAAATGAAAAGCCCGGGCATGCTGAAGTTTTCGCTCCGAGGTAAAGAGTATTCGCTTCAGCCGGTCGACGAAGGGGATGGAACGTTGTTTATCATCTTCCGCGATGAATCGAGCGAGAGTGAGACCTACAAGTCAGGACGGTTCCTGTATGCGGATAAGCCGGTGAACGGAGAAACAGCGCTCGATTTCAACAAAGCGGAGAATCCGCCGTGCGCTTTCACGCCTTATGCGACGTGCCCATTGCCGCCGCCGGGAAATGGCTTGGAGGTGGAGATCAAGGCGGGTGAGAAGCGTTATGATCATTGATCTCGCGCTGCCGCGCGAGAGTTATCGGTTATTGGTTATTTGGAGCACTTGATTCATTTCCTATGAAGAAACGAATGCCAGCATCGAGCGCGGCGAAGCCGCAGAAGAAAAAAACGGCGGCGAAACCACGCCTGGTTGAGCAGGCCCGGCTTGCCGCAAACGAGATTACACAAAGCGCGGCCTTCCGCCGGGCGGCTTCGGACGCGGAAGCTTACGTGAGCGATCCAAAACGGCTGCGGAAGCTGATTGAGGATGCGATCGGCAAGATCAATGTCATTCCGCGCGGGCCGTTCGGGGAAACGTGGCCTTATCTCCTGGCGATGGTTCGCGTGGTTCGGGATTATCAGCGCGCGGAATATCGAGACATAGCGGCGGCGAAGCTGCTCACCATCATCGCGGCGATTATTTATTTCGTCTCGCCGTTCGATGTGATCCCGGATTGGATTCCGGTGCTGGGGCATATCGACGATGCTTTTGTCGTCACTCTCGCGCTCAAATCGGTGCGCGGCGATCTCGACACCTTCATGGCGTGGGAGACAGCGAGGATCTAAACCAGAGGTCGGAGGCCGGAAATCAGAGGTCAGAGGGATTAACAAAGATGCGGAAGGTTAATTTGCAGGCGGTGACGGAAGAAGAACGGAAATCGCCCAAGGGAAAATTCCATAAGTTTGTCAAGGATGTGTCAATCGCGCTCGGGCGGGACCGCAAGTCGCTCGATCTGGCAAAGCGGCATCCATTCGACCTGGCGATGGTGCGGATCCCGAAAGGGAAGTCGTATTGTCCCTACCACTCGCACGGCACAGAGTCGGAGTTGTATCTCGTTATCTCGGGCCACGGAAGCGTTCGAGACAAGCATGGGACTACGGAGGTGGGAGCGGGTGACGCGTTCTTCTTCGGACCGGGCGAGGCGCATCAGCTGACCAACGCGGGGGAAGAGGATTTCGCCTATTATGTCATCGCCGATAATCCGCGTGGTGATTCCTGTTATTATCCGGATAGCGGTAAGTGGGCGGTCCCGTGGGAAGGTTCCGAGGAGGTGATCGTAAAGGGGAACGTGGCCGACTACTACGAAGGGGAAGAGTAAGAATCGCGAATGGCGAATATGCGGCCAGAAACATTGGCGCTCGAATATTTAAGATAGTGAAAGTCCAATCCATATTGCCTCTTGCGCTGGCCGCGGCCGGCTTTGCGTTTGCGGGCTGCACGACTGAAACCACCACGACGGCCTCGAATGTCGATCAGACGCAGAAGAGAGTCCACACGCAGGAGGAATTGCGAAAGACGGGGCAAACTGAAACAGGACCGGCCTTGGAACAGGTTGATCCCGAGATCAGCACGACCCGGCATCCCTGACCGATCGGGTCGGCACGGCGCATAAGGCCGTGGCTGCAAGCGATTGCGAAATAATTTATTGACCTTTCGCAGGCCGAAGCTCAGCCTCGGGCCTTCAACGGACGACGTTCGATCAGAACGGGGCAGGCGAGGGAGATGAATTGAACGGACGCTCTCCTGCGAGACAACCCTAACCCCAACAAAAAAAAGCGCTGGCCGCCGCTGGCGCTGGCAGTTCACAACCCCAAACAAACCCAGTCCAAGTATGGACTTGAACCAACCGCTCCACCCTTATGACAACTCCTCTTACCTTCAGTAAACCGAAACGGCCTTTTAACGATCCAGTCTCGCCGCCTCCCAGCCACCCGGCCTTCATTCCTCCGCCCACCACTAACAACGTTAATCTCAGTGTCCCACTCGACGTTATCCTACCCGGAGCGGATGCCAGGATCGCGCAGGCCAAAGCGATGGTCTTTCACGTAGTTGGCGACAGTGGCGGGATCCACGGCACTCAAATTCAGGATGGGCTGGCCACCGTTATGGTCAAGCAAATCGAGGACAGCCGCGCAAATCACAAGCCTGCCGAGGAGCCGCTCTTCTTTTATCACCTGGGAGATGTCGTCTACTTCAACGGAATTAGCCGGGATTATCCGGTGCAATTCTACGAGCCTTACCAAAATTACGATGCGCCTATTTTCGCCATCGCGGGCAATCACGACGGTGATACGCGGACGCGCTCGGGGGATGCGCCCGACAACGAAACTACGCTCTTCGGGTTTCTTCAGAATTTCTGCGCGCCAAGTCCGCACTTCATTTTTAAGCATCGCCCGACGATGACGCAACCTTATGTCTATTGGACGCTCGACACTCCGCTGGCCACACTCATCGGCCTTTACTCGAACGTAGATGGACAGCTGGACGGACAAGGCGCCTTCGAGCAGCAACGGTGGTGTGCCCAACAGCTCAAGGATGCTCCCATCGACCGTCCCTTGATCGTGACGGTTCACCATGCGCCTTACTCGCTTGATGCGGTGCACGGGGGATACGGTGACATTGGAGATGCCATTGACCGGGCTGGTAAGACCGCGGGTCGGATGCCGGACTTGATTCTCTCCGGGCACGTTCACAACTACCAGCGGTTTACGCGCAAGACGACGAAGAAGAAGAAAATCACCTATGTGGTCGCGGGCGCCGGCGGGTATGCGAACACGCTGCACGCCATGCATAAGATGGGGAAGGACCCTGCCACAAACAAGAAGATCGCAGGTCCTTTCCAGACTTCCCGGCCTGATGTAAAGCTCGAGTACTGTAATGACGCTGAACCCGGATTCCTTCGCATTAACGTGACGAAGAAGGCAATTCGCTGCGATTACTATACGATGGATTTCAACGATAACCCGCTGGGCATAAGGGATAGCTTCACAATTACGTTGTAACGCTTACTCCTTCTTCTCTGGAGAGCTGGGAGTTGTAACCGCGAGGCTTTCAACGGCGCGGCTGATCGCGTCGACAAGACGGCTCCGGTAGACTGGATCGTTGAGGTTCTCTTCTTCGGCGCGGTTTACAATCACTCCGCACTCCAGGAGGACGGCTGGCATTTTTGCGGACTTCAAGACGACGAGATCGTCGAATGAATAGATGCCTTTCTCTTTGTCCAGCACGGGCCGGTTCTCCTGGGCGGCGTGATGCAGAGTAGGAGTGAAGCCGGCCTTCAGCAAAGCCCGGCCGAGAGTGGTGGCAAACCCGAGGCTTTCAAGCGGCTTTGCGTTCTTGTTCGACATAAAGATGGAATAGCCATGGAAATCATCGCAATACTTTTGCGCCTTTCCATCGAACTCCCATGTCTTGAGGTAGCTATCTTTTACTGAGTCGTGATGGATCGCGAGAAATAGATCCGCCTTTTGGCGATTAGCCTCTTCCGCTCGCTTGGGCAGGCTGATTTCCGCTCCTTCGGGATTGATGAGCAACGGGCGAACGGAACGCGAGGTTTGAAGCCGTTCGAACAATTCCTTGGCCAGGCGGCGATTGAATTTGTATTCGAAGACCCCGCGCGCACTGATAGCTCCGCCTTTCTTCGGTAAGTGACCTATATCGATCGCGAGCGTAAACTTTGAAGAGGTAGGGATTTCTCCCGGAAGAGTAACGGTTGTGGGCGTCGCTGACTGTGAAGGGCCAGGCTTGGCTGGGCGTGAGGCCGCATTTGCCCTCCAATCGGTTTGAGTCGTCGTTCGTTCCCTTGGAGTTACAGAGGGCTCTACCGCGAATGCTCCGACGGAAAATGCGCAGAGTCCCAGGGACACTGCCATCTGCAAGAACAGGGTTCGAGCGCGCATTGAAAGGACTCGACGGTCTCGACTAACTCCGCGCGCGTCTCGATTTCCGGGCGAAGAGAACGTCGCGGCCGACGAGGTAGAGCAGGACGGAGAGCGCGAGGAACGGGAGCATCGCGAGCCAATCGGCATTGGGGCCGTCGAAGAATGGGTTATGCGCGCTGGCCCATTTTTCCCAGCCGTCGAGGCGTTCCTTCCACGGGATGGCCATGAAGGCGAAGAGCACGCCTGCGAGTGTTCCCCCGGCGATGTAGCCGGAGGAGAGAAGCACGCCGTTACTCTTGTCGCCCTCGGCGACGAGCTCATCTTCGGTGAGCTGCGCGCCGGCATGTTTGCGCCGGGTGTAACGGTCCACGAGCCAGCGCGCCATCCCGCCGACGAAGACCGGCGCGGAGGTGGAGATGGGCAGATAAACGCCGACCGCGAAGGCGAGCGCGGAAACGCCGGAAAGCTCGAGCACGATCGCGATGAAAACGCCTAACAAGACCAGGCCCCACGGCAATTGTCCGCCCAGGATTCCTTTGATGATGTAAGAGACGAGCGTTGCTTTCGGCGCGGTGAATTTCTGGACGCTCGAGCCGTCGGGGCGCTTGTCGTAGACGCCGTTAATGCCGGGGTCGGCGAGATAAACCGGTGCGCCGTCATTGTTCACGAGGTAACGACCGGCGGGTCCGTTCTCCGTGTTCGTTTTGTGGTAAACGAAGTAGTCGTTAGGATCAGCGCCTGCTTGGGCGCCAGATAAGCGTTCACGTTTCGGCTGGCCGCCGCTGTCTTTCAAGTAATCGGCCGGATTGGCGTGAAAGCTCGAGGGGAAAGCGAAATCCGCGTTGCTGGCGACCGGAACGTAAACGGTCCCGGATTCGTTCAGCTTCATCAGGATCGGACCAATGATAAGGCAGGAGGCGAGGGTGCCGATCAGGATGGCGATCTGTTGCGATCTCGGCGTCGAGCCGACGAGGAACCCAGTCTTCAGATCCTGCGAAATGGTTCCACCGTTCGACGACGCGATGCAGACGATGCCTCCGATCGAGAGGGCGGTGACAAAGTAGGGCGGCGCCGTCCAACCGATGATGACGAAGATGAGGCACGTCAGCAATACGGTCGCGATCATCATGCCGGAGGTGGGACAGGACGATGAGCCGACTTCACCTGTGAGCCGCGACGACACCAGAACGAAAAGGAACCCGAACGCGACGATCAGAATCGCGCCTAACAAGTTAAAGCGCAGATTCAATTGCGGCGCGATCATGATGACAATGAGCAAGGCGATGATCCCGCCGAGCACCCATTTCATCGACAAGTCCTGATCCGTCCGCGGCACGTCTTCGCGGACGGAACCGGACCTGCGCAGGTCGGCGAGCCCGCCTTTCAAGCCATGCCAGATGAGCGGGATTGAGCGGAAGAGACTGATGATTCCCGCGGCCGCGACCGCACCCGCGCCGATGTAAAGGATGTAGCCCTTCTGAATCTGCTCGATCGACATGTCGGCAATGCGGTGCGCGGTTTCCGGCGCGAGCGGCGCTGTTCCGGCGGAGCCGAAAAATTTGATCGCCGGAATCAAGACGAGATACGACAAGACGCCGCCGCCCATCATGAGCGCGGAAATGCGCGGACCGATGATGTAACCCACACCGAGGAGCGCGGGATTGTTCTCGAGCGAGACGGATGCGCCGTCGAAAGGTTTCCCAAAGATTTTCTCCGGCACTTCTTTCATGATTTTGAAGATTTGCTGGAGCCCGTAGTAGATGAAGCCGATCGCGAAGCCGCCGATGATGATCTTGCCGCCGCTGACCGCTTCGTCCGCCGCGGCGCGCGCCACGGCATCGCCGGCATGCGCGGCATCGCGCGATTCAGGCGACGCGGCGGCCTTCAAAACTTCGGCGCAGGCCGTGCCTTCCGGATATTTCAAGTAACCGTGCTGCTGCACGATGAGCGCCCGGCGCAGCGGAATCATCATCAGGATTCCAATCAGTCCGCCGAGAATGGCAACGAGCATGACGCGCGTGATCTCGAGATCGAACCCGAGGATCATGATCGCCGGCATGGTCACGCCGAGGCCGAAGGCGATTGATTCGCCGGCTGAGCCCGCGGTTTGCACGATGTTGTTCTCGAGGATGGTGGCGTTGTGAATCTTGCTCTTCGAAATCCACGAAAGGAACCGGAAGAAAGTAATGGAAAGGACCGCGACCGGAATCGAGGCACTCACCGTCAGTCCGACTTTGAGGACGAGATAAAGCGAAGAGGCGCCGAAGACCATCCCGAGCAAAGTGCCCATGATGAGCGGCAGTGGCGTCAGCTCGCGCAGCCGCGCGTGCGGCGGAATGAAGGGCCGGAAGCGGGCGAGGATTGGGTTCGTCGGATGCGGCCCGACGATGTCCGGAAACTCGTTAGGCGGATTCTCAGTCGGCATGGTTTTGGAGCGGCGGTCTATGACCGCCGCTACAAGCTACGCGATTCACGCCGTTCGTTTCGCTGCCATTCCCAGAATCCAGCGATACATCAGAAATCCGACTAGCACGAAGGCGGTGCCGCCGATGATGATGCCGGCGGTTTCGAAGCTGGGACCAACCAATGCGAGTGGCGGCGTTTTTTTACCCGAGAAGGCGGCGATCGCCGTGATCACGACCAGAATAACGCTTTCGCCGACGATAAGACCCGACGCCAATAACACGCCCAGCTGCTTCGTCGCTTCCGGTCTCGATGTCCGGTCGGCACGGCGGTCGAAGATCCAACCCACGACTGCACCGACCACGATCATCAGCGTGCTCTGGGTCGGCAGATAAATCCCGAGACCGACGGCGAGCGGGGGAAGGCTCATGTGTTTGGTCGTGCGCGAAAGGGTTTCATTCGCCGCGATGAGGGCGACGCCAATCAAGGCGCCGTTCCTGATCAAACTCCAGTCGATGTTGCCGGAGATCACGCCCTGCGCCAGCGCAGAGATGAGGCTGGCCTGCGGCGCGGGCAACGCATGTTTCGGGTCGGCGCCGGGCGCTCCGGCGAAACCATAGGCATGATTCACCAGGTCGAGCACGGGCGGAATCACGACCGCGCCGGCGATGACACCGATGATGAGAGCGACCTGCTGTTTCCAAGGAGTAGCCTCGACGAGCTGGCCCGTTTTCAGGTCCTGCAAATTATTGTTGGCAATGGCGGCGACGTTGAAGACGACCGCGGTGGTGAAAAGCGCGAAGGCGGTCAGGGCCGGATAAGTCTCCTTTGGAACGTGCGATTTCAGGCCAAAGACGAGAAGCAAGGCGGCGCCGATCACGACGAGAATGCCGATGCCCGAGAGCGGGCTGTTGGAAGAACCGATGAGCCCGGCCATGTAACCGCACACGGTCGAGACGAAGAAGCTCATCAGAAAGATGTAGAACACGCCGCCGATGATGAGGGTGGTCATGTGCCCGCCGAGGCCGCTCGTGTTCGCAAAGTAGCCTAGCACCCAGGCAATCGGCAGCATGCAGACCAGCGTGACGAGACCGACGATGCCGATGGGAATGTCGCGCTCCGTGATCGGCAACGTGGCGGCCTGGCCGGCTTTACGGGCGCGGTTCGCGGCCATCGCGCTTGCGAGCCCCCGCACGACTGGCATTACCAGCTTGATCAACGTCCAGATGGCGGAAACGCCAATCGCGCCCGCGCCGACGTAGCGCACGTAATTGCTCCAGGCTCCTTGTGCAATCCCCGCGACTTCACCTGCGTTAACAGCCTTGACGAGATCCTGGAATGCTTTTGTTGTTGGCAGCGCAGCGCCGGAATGAATGAAGTCCGTCGCGAATTGTGCGTAATACGGCACACCCCAGCCCCAGCCGATGAACGCGCCAACGAGCATGGCAACACCGACCGACAAACCGACGAGATGACCGACACCAAACAGCGCGAACGAAAGATTGAAATCGTAACCGGTCACCGAGTCACGCCGCCCGATCCGAAAAGTTTGCGCTACGTCCGAGGCGAACAACTGCGTCGCGACGATCACAGCGAACACGGCGGACACGATTGATCCCCATAGCACCGCGAGCAGACCGGCGCGCCCCTGTTCGACTTCGGCCGCGCTCGCTTTGTCGCCGCTGCCGACTTTGAGCATTTCGGCGCAGGCAACGCCTTCCGGATACGGCAGGTCGGAGTTCGTGACCAGGGCGCGGCGGAGTGGAATGGAATACATCACGCCGAGAATTCCACCGAGGGCGCAAATCAAAAACGAGATCCAGAACGGGAACTCAGTCCACCAGCCGATCATGATCAAACCCGGAAGGACGAAGATGATTGACGAGAGCGTGCCCGCGGCGGACGCAACAGTCTGCACGATGTTGTTTTCCTGAACGGTTGCATTTTTGAAGCTGCGCAGGATCGCCATCGAAATCACCGCCGCCGGGATCGAGGTCGAAAAAGTCAGCCCGGCTTTGAGCCCGAAGTAGACGTTGGCGGCGGTGAAGACCAGCGTGATGATCACGCCCACGATCAGGCCGCGAACCGTGAGTTCCGGGCGCTTTCGCTCGTCGATGTCGAGGTTCCCGTTCATGGCCGGAGCAAAGCCATTCCGCGAAGCGAATGCAATCGCAAAAGGTTGTGCGCCGGGAGCGATGCGTGGATGATTCGCTGTGCGCATTCCGGTCGCGCTCGCGCTTGGAGCGGTTTTATTTTGTTCTTCGGCGCGGGCGTTCGAGACGGCATTTTGGGCCTGGCAGCGAAGCGAACCATTATCGGAGGCGGAGCGCGCCGAACTTGCCGCGCAGAATGTGCGGACAATTTACTGGCAGATCGGTGAGCTGGAAAATATCGGCGAGGCGTGGCGATGGAAGGCTCGGTTCACCCGGCCGCGATCTGGGCCGGAAGAATTGAGATTTGTCCCGGTCGTTCGGCTGGAATCACGCGAGAAATCGCCGTTTTCGCCGGCATCGCTCGATTCACTGCTCGGCGCGCTTTCGCCCGTGGCGAAGGATGTGGATGAGCTGCAACTCGATTACGATGCCCCTGACCGTCTCCTGGCGGATTACGCGGCGGCGCTCAGAAAAATTCACACAGTTGTCTCGAGGCTGAGCATAACTGCGCTGCCGGGTTGGAGTCGCGATTCGGTCTGGCGTCTTTTCGACGGCAGCGCGGATGAGCTGCTGCCGATGCTTTACGACTTCGAACCTGATCCGATCGTCAAAGGCGTCGCTCCGCTGCCGCTGGTCGTGCCGGAGAAATTGGAACGAGCTCTCAAGGAATGGGACCAATGCCGGATTGCGTGGCGACCGGGGCTTCCGGCTTTCGCGCGGCTGACGCTGTTCGAGCCGTCCGGAAAATCGCGCGGGCATATTCGCGAGTGGAGCTGGGACGCTCTCTGTTTCGACCGATCGCTCGCCGCACTTCGACCAATCGATCGAGGAGTGACGCTCTTAACCTCGCGCGCCGCGACGCGGGTCGCGAACACACCGGTCGCCGTGGATCAGCTTCTGGCGGTTCGGTGGCCGGATCGCGCGGCCCTGGTACGCGTCATCGATCGCGCAAAAGAAACGAGCGCGCGGGGACTGGTCTTCTTTCGGATGCCGGACTCGAGCGCGGCGAGTGGATGGTCGCTTCGCCAGTTGGGCCACCTCGAGGCAACGCCGCATCTTGTTCTTCGGCAACGAAGAGGGTCGCAAGAACTCGAACTCGTCAACGAAAGTGACGCCGACCTCGAGCCGCGGCTTTCCAGCGCGACCAGCAAGGGCGAACTCGATCGCGGTTATGCCCTGGAGCTCGATGCGCCGACTGCAATTTTTCGGGACGCGCAGGAAGGCGATTTCTGGCGGGTCATCGGACACGTGGACCCCGACGGCGCGCGTCGAGCGGTGACATTGCCGCTGGCGACGCGGCTTACGTTTTGGTTCAGTCACCTCCGGGCGCGACAATCGTGGCGGACCGGCGCGATTCATCTCGCGCCGGGCGAATATTTTGATCAGATTCGCTACCGGATTCGCTATGCCCCTGGAGATTCCGAATGGAAAAACATCGCCGAATAATCCTTCTCGCCGCGGCCGGCGCTTTTTGTGCCGCCGCCCCGTTGCTTCATGCCACCGGCGGCGATTCTTTTGACGAGCCAGCGCCTTCTTTGGGCGATTCCCTGGATTTTCTGCCGGGCAAATCGCTCGGCGAAATATTTCTCGAAACAGACGCGCATCCTGCCGATAAAGAGACGCCGAATTTCGATGACGAAATCCTGAAACTCGCGCGGCGTCTTCGTTCTGAACCGGTCGCGCCGCTGGTGGCGGTGGCGGACCGCTTACTGGCGAAGGCGCGGCAGCATTATTCCCGCGGAGGCGACTCCTGCAATCTCCTCCACGATGTGCGCGACGTGCTCACGGGCTCGGTCGAAAACAAGGCGGCGGCCGCCGATTACCTCAAATGGCGAGTCGAGAACAAGGCTCTGTTTTCGACAGCGGCAAAAAGAACGGAAGGGGAAGACGAGGCGCAGAGCGAATCGAAGAAGAGCTCCGCCGACACAGTTGATCTGGAGAGAAAGACGCAGGAAGTGTCGGGCCCACTGAAAGCGCATTGGCTCTATCTGGTGGGAGCCGCGACCTTCCGGCAAGGCGATCGCACGAAATGCCTGCCGTGGTTCGAACGGGTGACGAAGGAATTCCCGACGCATCCGCGCGCGGAGATTGCATTGTTCATGCAAGCGCGTTGTGCCTTTTCCGAATCACGGCGCGGGATCGAATCCCAGGATCAGCGCACGGAAGACGAGGCCGCGGAGCGGGCGCCGGCCCGGAAAAAAGCGGCGGAAATGTTCGAGCGTTATCGGAAGCAATATCCGCGGGGCCGTTTTGACGCGGACGCCCTCGGGTGGTTGGGCGCACTGGCCTTTGACAGCGAAGACTATTTGAAAGCACTCGAGTATTACATCGCTCAAGCCGAAACGCCGGGACACCCCGAGACCATCAAGCCGGCCGTTTTCATGTGCGAGAAATGCCTGGTCCGCGTGGCCGAGAAGCCCGACAGCACCGCGGCGTTTGCCCTGATCGCGCGCCATCCGCGCATCGCCATGGGATTCACTTATCTAGTCCTGAGTGCTCCCGAGGCAAAGAACTACGATGGCCAAATCGATAAGCCGGCGGACGTGAAAAAATGGCGGCGCGCAATCCTGCCGCGCATCGCTGCAGAGGTGGTGAAGCAAAAACAAATCTATCAATCCGGCGATTGGAAACCTCGATACCTGGCGATGCTCGCCCAAGCCGCCAGCGCGACCGGGAACCAGGAACAGGCCTTGCAGTTGACCAATCTTTCCCCGGCGGAGCTGGAGCGGAGCGACGATCTGCTGATGGTGCGCGGATTGGCGTTTCAACGAGCGGGAAAGGCAGCGGAGGCAATCGAGACCTATCGCAAATTTCTCGCGAAGTTTTCCAAGTCGCCCCTGGCGGCCGGGGTGCGTCTTCGTCTCGCTCTCGCCCTTCAGGATAATCATCAGGCCGGAGCGGCGGTGGTCGAGCTGAGGCGTTTGCTCTCGAAGCCAAACGAACAGGAGTCCAAGACCGAAACGGAGAATGCGGACTCTTCCGATTCTTTTGAGTATCCCACCTCGCGCTATACCTCGGGTGAATCATACCCGGACGGCGAAGAGGAATGGGACCTGAAGGAAAGCGCCGTTTATCCGAACCTCACCGGCGCGGACCTTGAGCAGATCCAGCAGGCGATCGATACGCTGCTCAATTTCGCGCCGCTGACCGAGTTGGCGACCGCGCTCGCGGATCCAGGCTTCAGCGAGGAGAACAAAAGGGAATTTCGGGCCATCATCGCCCAACGCTACCTGGCGCAGGAAAATTTTTCTGAGGCGAAGAAGTTCATGGCGCCGGATGAATTCCAAAACGTCGCCGCGAAGCTTCAAACTCTTACGCTGGCGGCCACGGGTCCGCCGAAGGAAAAAGCCGAAGAGATGTTGCGGCTTGGAGACGCGTGGGCGGAAGCGCGCGGCCGGCTCTTGCGTGCGCCGCTCGATAGCGTGGTGCATCTGCTGAAACGGCCCGGCGGTGCGCTCGATGCCATGGCGCGCCGCGAAAACGGCCGCTCGATCCAGCTCAAGAATATCGATGCCGAACTCTCGGAGCGCGATGAGCTGCGCCACGCTTCGCGTTGGTGGCTGAACGCCGCGCGGGCGCGACCCGGAACACCGCTTGGAGCCAAGGCGCGGTGGAAAGCGTTGGAGGCGATGCCGAAGATTGCCGTTGCCTCGGAATATGCGGAGCAGTTAGCGCGCGAAATAAAAGGAGAGGCGGTTTCGAGGGAAATCTACGATCGCTTGCGCGCGGAAGATCCGGATTCCGTCGAAGCGAAACGGCTGGCCGCTTATTGGAGTTTCCCGCCGGCCTCCGACTCTGCGCAGCGGGAGTACGACGAATTTTCCCAGCGCGACGCTCATATTCTCGGCTACCCCTATGATGATTTCGGGGCCTTTAGGAAGAACGAAAATCCCGAAAAGGATTGGGCCACCTGGAGAGACATGACGAAACGCATTGCCGATCTGCCGCAGAAAGCATTAAGCGCGAGCCCAGCGACGATGGCCACGGAGATTCGTGAGCTCGACACCTGGTTCCGAAAAGACCTCATGGAGATCGACGACGCCGCTACGATGAATTTCCTGGACGATCTCGTCCAGTTTTTCGCCCAGCGAAACATCACGCCGGAAATGCAGAAGGTTTATGTCAGCATCCGGTTCGATGTGCTCGAAAGCAATGGTTTTGCACGCTTAAGCGCCGAGGGCGATTCGGCGAGAAAAAAGGACAGCGACATTGTCGCGGAGATCGACGCGGCTCTGAAAGATCCCGTCATGCGGCCGGTGGCCGATTATCTCGAATTCAGCCTGATTGGATTGAAGTCCGGGGACCGGATCAAGGTCGAGACGGACATTGCCGATGAGAAAGACGAGAACGGCAAGGCCGCTTACACGTCGCGGGATCATGCCGGAATGGAGAAGATGGCTCGCGATTTTCTGAAGAAATATCCGCAGAGCCGGAAGCGGGAGGCGGCCGTTTTCGTTATCGCCCGTTCGGTCCAGGCCCTCTCACGCCCGTACCTGTGTGATGTCGGCGTGCCGCGGCCGGGAAGCGAGGGCGCGGAAGACATCGAAGTCGTGCAAAAATCGCATCAACGCGAGGCGTTCGATCCCAAGCGAGTGCTGGGAACTCTGGATGAATACGATCGCGAATTTCCGAATGGCCGGTATGCCGCAGACGTCCGCAACCTGCGCGCGATGACGCTTTGGCGAATGCACGACTGGCCGCCAGCGCTCGATCTGACGCTGGCGCAATTGGATGATAAATCGAAGCCGGACCTCCAGCCCGAGGCGGCGGTGCGATTAGCCAACATTTTCGCCGAGCTCGCGCAGGCGGACCTTCGTGCCGACTTGATGGATGCAATCCGGTCGCGGCCTGCGGCGATGACGCAGCTTAAGGTATTTCTGGCTAAGGCCGCGACGGACCGCGCCCATCCATTGCGTTACCTCGGTAGCTATCTTAGCGATCAGCTGAGGTTGAATGCGGTCGCCAGTAATTGAGGATCGCACGGCGACAGAGCGCCGTGACTACAGCGCAGAGCTGTTCTCTCAACACCGTTGCGATTTTTTGTCGTTCCTGACAATCTTGCGGCCGGAAAATGAGTGACGATTCGAAACAGTGGAGCAAGCTGCTCCAGTCCATTGCCAAGGGCGTGGTCATCCCGATCGTGGGGCGGGACCTGCTCCGGATCCAGATCGAAGGGAAGTCGCAATTGCTTTACGAGTACCTGGCCCAGCGTCTTGCGAAGGAACTGGAGGTCGATGACTGCGGTCCTTGCTCGAGCATCGACCAGGTCGTCGCGGCTTACCTGAACGCGAGCCGGCGGAACTCGCGCGACGACGTCAACGTCAAGACATTCGAGATTCTCAGTCAGCTTCGCGGCGCCAACGGGCAGGTCCCGGTTCCCGAGCCGTTGCGCAAACTCGCCACGATCGAGCCGCTCCGGCTTTTCATCAGCACAACGGTCGATTCGCTGCTCGCCAAAGCGCTCGGCGCGCCGGCCGATCATGTTTTTGCCTACGCGCCGAACTCCGTGCTCTGCGACATCCCGCGCGATTACGCGCGCTCGCCGCACCGCGTCGTGTTTCATCTTTTCGGAAAAATTTCCGGCATCCCGGACAGTGCGCTCATCGATGAGGAGACCCTCGAATTCATCTGGAAGCTCCACGAAGAATCGATGTCGGGCCGGCTCGCGAATCTTTTCGACGAACTCCGCACCAAGCGTTTGCTCCTCATCGGCAACGCGCATCCGGATTGGCTGGCGCGTTTCTTCGTGCGGCTGAGCCGGCGCGAACGCCTCTACAGCGGCAACGAAGCGCGCGAGTTCGTCGCGGACGGCGCGGTGGTGGCGGACCTGCACCTGCGCGATTTCCTCGAAAACTTCAGCCCGCAGACGAAATCGTTCGGCGTCGCGAACCCGATCGAATTCGTGGACCAGCTCGCGGAAAAGTGGGACGTGTTCCCGGACAAACCGGCGGCGGCCGAAGTGCACGCGGATGTCATTACAAAAAAGCCGCCCGCCGTTTTCGTGAGCTATGCGAGCCAGGACGTGGAGTCCGTCGAGCGCCTGCAAAGCAGTCTCGGCAATGCCGGCCTCGACGTCTGGTTCGACAGAGGCCGGCTTGGTTCCGGCGATCCCTGGTGGCCCGTGATCGAGCAGAACATCGCGAGCTGCGATGTTTTCGTCCCGGTCATTTCCGCGAACACCAACAAACGCGACGAAGGCATTTTCATTCGCGAATGGAACCGCGCCCTGGAACGATTGCGCGACATGGACCGGGCGACGGCGCGCCTGATTCATCCGGTGATCATCGATGATACGCCGGAGAGCGCGGTGAGCTTTAGCGGTTTTCGCGATTTCCATTACACGCGCGCGACTGGCGGCGAAGCGAAGCCGGAGTTCGTCAAGACGCTTACCGACATCGTGCGCGAACGTCGCCTCAAGGCCGCTGCCCAATGAACGATTCGTTAGGCGAAGGGGCCGACGCGCAGCACCCGTGGATTGGGCTCGCTTCCTTCACCGAAGGCGATCGCAGCTTCTTTGCCGGGCGCGGCGATGAGATCGAGGACCTGCTCCGGCTGGTCCGCCGCGATACGCTCACCTTGCTCTACGGCGTGTCGGGCCTGGGGAAAACGTCGCTTGTGCAAGCGGGGCTCTTTCCCGCGCTCCGCGAGGAGAACTTCCTGCCGGTCCCAATCCGGCTCGATTATCTCGAAGGCGCATTGCCCCTGGCCTTTCAAATTCTTAACGCCATCTCTGCCGCTGCAATCGTCGCGAAGGTGGAAGCGCCCCAGCCCCGCCCGGACGAAACACTCTGGGAATATTTTCATCGCGAAGGAAACCATTTCTGGAGCCCGCGGAACGATCTCGTCACCCCATTTCTGGCGTTCGATCAGTTCGAGGAATTCTTTACCCTGGGCCGCGAGACGCCGGCGCGCGCGGCGCAGGCCGGCGCCTTCATCGTCGAGTTGGCCGACCTGATCGAAAACCGACCGCCGGCCGCGCTCCGAAACGATCCGTTGCGCGCGAAGGGATTCAACTTTAAGCCCGCGCCTCTCAAGGTGCTGCTCGCAATGCGGGAGGATTATCTCGCGGACCTCGATCGCATCCGTTCCCATTTCCGTGCGCTCGGCCAGAACCGGCTGCGCCTTTTGCCGATGGGTGAGAAACAGGCGCGACAAGTTATCGCGCTGGGCGCGCCCTTGCTCGCGCCGGGCGTCGAAGAGCGCATCGTCCAACATATCGCGGGCGGCGCGGCGGATGCGGATGAGATCACGGTTGCGCCCGCGTTATTGAGCCTGGTGCTGCGCGAGTTGAATGAGCGACGACTCGCGCGCGGACCTGAAGCGAAGATCACGCCGGACCTGCTCGATGTTGAGCAGCACAAGATCTTCGAGGACTTCTACCTTCGCACTCTCGCGGATTTTTCTCCCAATGTCCGGCTCTTTATTGAAGACGAGCTGCTGACCGCGAGCGGCCACCGAAACAGTTGCGCGCTGGATGATGCTCTTACGCGCCCCGATGTTACCCTGCCTGTCCTCAATGAGCTAGTAAATCGCCGATTGCTGGCTTACGAGGACCGGCATCACACCCGGCGCGTCGAGCTTACCCACGACGTCCTTGTCCCTGTCATCAAATCGAGCCGGGACTCACGCTTAACCCGGGAAGCGCTGGCGCAGGCCGAGCGTCTCCGCGCGGAACAAGTAGCGCAAAGGCGCAAGCAGCGAATCACCATGGCAGTAGCTTGCGCGCTCGCCATTGCCCTGGTGGCGACGATCTGGGGTGGTTACTACTTCTTTGTCCAGGAACATAAGGCTTACTTCGCTGATTTTTCGAAGCGCAACGGTTTCCCGGTCGGAACCATACCTGTCTCCGAGGCGGATGCGCGCCATCACGCCGTTTCTTATCTGCTCGTCCACAAAGGAATCACGCGTGAAGGATGGCGGATCCACTGGAAACCGGCCTTTCGAATGGTAGCCGTCGATTCCCAGTTAAAGCCGACTACGAACCACGGGGTAGGCACCTATTTGTGGAAGCGAGATTCCGATAGCGGCGATACGGAAGCGACTCAATCGCAGGCGCGCGGGGAGCGGCTGGGTCTCCAGACGGTCTGCCAATGGGAGTTTGTTTCCAACGCCAACGGCGAAATCATTTACGAGCGCGCCCTCGATGCTGACGGCCACATGGTGTTTGGCTTCATTTATTCACCTCCCGGAGCCGGGCCGATGTCCACCCGCCTCGCTCGCTTCGTTGGTCCGGATGGGTTCCCTCAATTACAGCGCAGTTCGCAGGCTGAGTACGTCTCCATCCATTACGACGGCGAAGGTTGGGAAGATCGCGTCGCTTACCGAGACGGGAAAAACCTGCCGGCCGTGGGACCTGACGGCGC